>Ga0307489_10000841_pt1 | contig 19525 bp, 27 predicted proteins | sample SB12metaG_FD_202247 | JGI IMG/M metagenome (GOLD analysis project Ga0307489, IMG submission 202247) | Sea-ice brine microbial communities from Beaufort Sea near Barrow, Alaska, United States - SB 1.2 | ecosystem: Environmental > Aquatic > Marine > Coastal | place: USA: Alaska | collected...
GCCCCGCCCCCCCCGCCGCCCCCCTTGTCCATGCCTCGCGACCGCGGGGGGCCCCCGTCGGGCGGGGGGGGCGGCGGGGGTGGCGCGCCACCCCCGACGCTGGGCGCACCCGGCGGCGGCTGCGGCTGCCCGGGGTACGCCCCCGGCGGCGGCGGCGGCGGCGGCGCCCCGAACTGCCCGCTGCGCTGCGCCGCGAACGCCGGCGGCGCGCCCGGCGGCGGCGGCGGCGCGCGCGGCAGGCTCGCGAAATCATCATAGATCCGCTGCGGCGCCGGCGCGAGGTGCCCCGGGCGCGGGCGCAGCGACTCGGGGAGCGCGCCCGGGAACCGCCCCTGCAGGTACGCGGGGTCGAAAAACGGCTGCCCCGCGGGCCCATGCTTCTCGCGGTGCTTCTGCCGCGCCGCCACCGCTGCCGCCAGCGCCTCATCGATGTCCCGCACGGCGCGCTCCGTCGCCGCGCTCTCGATGAGCGAGCACCCTAGCTCCAGGTTGTCGACGGTCGCCGCCTGCACCGCCTGCTCCAGCGCCTGCGGCTCCCCCGGCGGCACCACCCCCGCCTGCTGCAGCAGCGCCCGCAGCTGGCTCGCCACCGACGCCTTCAGCGGCTCGCGGCACGTCACCAGCGCCAGGCTCCCCGCCAGGCTCGACACCATGAGGTGTGCCGCCTTGCGCAGGCGCGCGGCATCGGGCTCCACGGCGAAGTCCTTCAGCCAGGGGTTTACACTCGTCCACGTTTCAGCTCAACCTGGGCCCTTTCTGACACAAAATACACCCTAAACACCCCCTAATACCCCCTGCCTCCTGCTGAACACCCCCTAAACAACTCCTAAATGCACCCCCTATCACACAGAAAGCGCTTATGTTGAGCCGGAAAGTGAACGAGTGTAAGCCCCTGCCTTGAGCACCAGCTCCCGCGTGGTCATGCACGCGATGGTGACCGAGCGCTCCACAACCGGCGACACGATCTCGCGCACGGCGGCGGTGAGCGCCACCGGCAGCAGGCGCGCCAGGGCCACGCGCGCCGCCTCCGGCAGGTTGAGCGCCGGCGCGATCTTGATGTGCTGCTGCATGGCGTTAGGCAGCCCGCCGCCGATGCCGCCCATGCCCGGGATCCCGCCAGGGTCACCCACGCCGAAAACTAGGGACTGATGGATAGTGCTCGCCACGTCAAAGGATGTCATTTAACTCAAGAACGAGGGTTTAGAATGTGTGTGATGACGTAGCGAGCGCTGTCCGTGTGATGACGTGGCGAGCACTGTTCGTGTGCTGACGTGGCGAGCACTGTCCGTGTGATGACGTGGCGAGCACCATCCATCAGCCCCTACCGTCGATGGACTGCTGCCCCTGCCCGCCGCCGAACGCGCCGCCGATGGCGTCCGGCGCGGCGCCGGGAGCGCGCGCGGGCGCCCCCATCATGCCGCCCCCCATGCCCCCCATGCCGGGCTCGTACGGCAGCCCCCCGACGCCGCCCGCCATCACCCCCGGCATGGAGTTGGGCGGTGCCGACGGGCCCGTGATCTTGTCCGCCACAAAGTAGGGACAGATGGATAGTGCTCGCCACGTCATAGAATGCCATTTTGAACCCTAGTTTCTGCATGGATACTGCTCGCCACGTGATCAAACGCGTTTTGAGCCCTCGTTTCTTGAGTGAAATGCCATTCTATGACGTGGCGAGCACTATCCATCAGTCCCTACCACAAAGTCGGGATTGCCCGCGCGCTCGCGCACGCGCTGGTTGAGTAGGTAGCTGGGCTTGATGTCCTTCAGCTCCACGTCCAGGTGCTTGAACAGCCGCTCCATCTCGAACTTGAGGTTCAGCTTGAGGTCCCGCGCGTCGTAAATCTCCTTAATGTAGCGACGAAAGATGAATTTGTAAGCAGAAGTTGAAAGCAGTATATCAAACTTTACTTTCAAGCGCTTAGTTCCAGGGGGTTTCAACTTGGGTTTCATAGGGTCAACCTGCACCGCCTCACCTTGAGCAGCCCCAGCACCGCGGTGGTCCACGGGTTGGGAGCCTTGAAGATGATGTTGTCCTTCGCCGGCTCCAACACCTTGCTGTAGCGGCGCATGTTGACATTGAAAGCAAAGTTTGAAAGAAGTTTATCATCATGTACTTTCAAGCGCATAGTTCAAGGCGCTTTCCGCACGAGGTTTAGCGTGTAGGGTTTAGGGTTTAGGGTTTAGGGTTTAGGGTTCAGGGTCTTAGGGTTTAGGGCTTAGGGTTATGGGTTCAACCTGCAGCGCCCCACCTTGGCGATGAAGGGGATGACGGCGATCATGTGCCCGGTCTGGTACGACTCAAGGATTAACCCCTTGATGTAGCGGCGCAAATTGAAATTGAAAGCAACGTTTGAAAGCGGTCCATCACATCTTAGTTTCAAGCGCTTAGTTCCAGGCGCTTTCAACTTGGGTTTGTTAGGGTCAACCTGCACCGCACTACCTTGATGTCCAGGTCCCGCGTCAGCACGGGCTGCGACCGACCGATGGTCAGCTGCCCCAGCCACGACCCCAGGTTGTAGCGGCGCAAGTTGAATTTGAAAGCAGAAGTTGAAAGCAGTACATCACACTTCAGTTTCAAGCGCTTAGTTCCAGGCGGTTTCAACTTGGGTCTGATAGGGTCAACCTGCACCGCCCTACCAGGTTCTTGAGCAGGCTGCGCTCCCCGCTGTTCGTCTGCACCTTGCCGGACGACAACAGCACCTTCATGTAGCGGCGCAAATTAAAATTGAAAGCAAACTTTGAAAGTGGTTCACCATATTTTAGCTTCAAGCGCTAGAACCAAGCACGGTCCACACGGGGTCAATCTGAGGTCAACCTAAGGTCGACCTGGGGTCAACCTGGGGTCAACCTGCACCGCCCTACCTTGATGTTGGAATACGACGCGTCCAGAATGAGGCGGAACAGATCCGGCTCGTGCAGCGCGTCCAGAAGCTCGAGGTACAGCGCGTGGAAGTTGGGCTCGATGGACGCGCGCTTCACCACCAGGCAGGGGCTTACACTCGTCCACTTTTCAGCTCAAAGTAAGCGCTTGGTATGGGATAGGGGGTGCGCACAGGGATTGTGTAGCCCGTGTTTAGGGGGTATTAGGAGGTGTTTAGGGTGTGCTCTTGTGTCAGACACGGCTCAGGTTGAGCTGAGAAGTGAGCGACTGTAAGCCCCTGCCACCAGGTAGATGGAGAACCACGCCCACTGGTCGCGGCCAACGCGCTGCAGCACCTCCGCCGCCTTCGTCTCCATGTCGTAGCGACGCAAGTTGAGTTTGAAAGCAAAAATTGAAAGCAGTTCATCACATTTTAGTCTCAAGTTCTTAGTTCCAGACGGTTTCAACATGGGTTTCATAGGGTCAACCTGCACCGCCTTACCATGTTCTGCACCGACAGGTTGTTGATGATGAAGTGCACCTTGTCCACGGTCTCGGAGTCCGGGACGCTGATGTCTTGGTTGGACCCCGCGGCAAGGAGCGTCTCGAGGTTGAGCGACGTGGCGAAGCCCGCGGTGCCGCCGGCGGCGGGCGCCGTGGGGCCGAACGCGCCAGCTCCGCCCCCCATGCTCGCGGGCAGCAGGGTGGGATTGGGGGGCGGCGGCTGCAGCAGCGTGGTGGCGCCGTTGTGCTGCACCCGCGGCACGGTCCCCAGCAACGCAGCAAGCTCCAGCACCGCGGCCGCGCCGCTCACCGGCCTTCCTACGCCGTCGCTACCACCTGCACCGTCCAGCGGAGCCATGCCCGGCGGCATCGGCACCCGTGGCGCGGGCGGCGCGCCCACCGCCGCCGCCATCCCCAGCCCCCCCGCACCGCCACCACCGCCCACGCCCCCGCCGCCGTCCCCGCCGCCCCCCAGGTTAAGCCCCGCGAGGCCCCCCGCGAGGCTTACACCCCCCGGGCCCGCGGACGTGCCGTCCAACCCCATCATTGACGGCTCCTCGCGACCCAGCTGGCTGACCCCCCGCTCCGCCGCCGAGGCGCCCAGCAGGGTGGCCAGGTCCGGGTGCGCCTGCGGCAGGTGCGGCACCGCGGCCAGGTGCTGGCAGTACTGCGGCCACTCCGGCAGCCGCGCCTGAGTATACCGCCGCAACGTGAAATTGAAAGCAAAAGTTTATAGCAGTTTATAGCACTTATGTTTCAAGTGATGAAACCAGGCGCGTTCAATAGAGTAGCACATGATAAAGAAATACCGAGCATCACACACGGGCATCAAAGTCAGACACGCCAACGACGACTTCATCCGTGCGTGCAAACACGGTTTAGGGTTTAGTTTTAGGATTTAGGCCTAAATCCTAAACGGGTATGAGACTGCACCACCGTACCTTGAACTGCTCCAGCGCCTCGGAGCCGAAGGCGAACATCTTGGTGCCGAAGGGCTTGCGCAGGGCGTCGAGCACGCAGCGCAGCGCCACGCCCAGGGTGATGTTGAGCACCAGCTGGTGCGCGATGAGGCGACCGAACAGCACCGCCGTGATGCGCAGCTCCTTCTCCGGGTACTTGGGGAAAAACCGGTACTCGTCGAACAGGTTGTGCACCGTGCAATAGGGACTGATGGACAGTGTTTGCCAGGTCATAGGATGTCATTCAAGTCACGCAACAAGGGTTTGATATGCGTTTGATGACGTGGCCAGCACTGTTCAACTCACGAAACAAGGGTTTAACATGCGTTTGATGACGTGGCCAGAACAATACATGAGTGCCTACCATGCAGCCGAAGACGTCGCGCTCGCGGCGCTGCTGCGACCCGCGGGACCGCGTCAGCATGTCCACCGTCTGCTCCACCGTGTGCTGCCCGCTGTACAGACGCTGGAAGTACGAGTTCGCCTCGGCCTCCACGTCCGCGGGGAAGTTGCCCCCGCCGCCGCCGGCCTCGCCCGACGGCGACGCCGCGATCGGGGCGATTCCTACAACACCTAGCCCGCCGCCGCCGCCCGGGACCACGGCGCCCGAGCCGCCGCCACCGCCCCCCGCGCTGGCCACCGCCGCGGCGAGCGTGGGGTTGGCAGCCGCCGCCGCCGCTGCCACGTCACGCAGCTCCCCGCGCAAGTCCGGAGGTAGCCCCCCCGCGCCCGCCTGCAGCACCTTGAAGAAAATGGCCATGGTCTCCACCGCCAGATTGGGCGCACCGGGGGCCGCCCCCGCCTCGTCTCCCGTGGCGCGCGCGCGTAGAAACCGCAGACACGCCGCCGCGAACGGAGCACCCGACGCCGCGGCGCGCTCCTGCAGCCACTTCTCGAGATTGAGGTACTCGCGGCGTGCCGCCAACGCGGCGAGCTCCACCGCGAAGGCGTGCGGCGCACGGTCCAGCACCGCCGACAGCGCCTTGAGGTCCTGGCACACGTCCAGCAGCCTGGGCACGTTGGCGCCGCCCTCGCGCGCGTGCATCTCCGCCATGGTGTAGCAGCGCAAGTCGAATTTGAAAGCAAAGTTTGAAGGCGGTTCATCATATTATAGTTTCAAGCGCTTAGTTCCAGGCGCTTTCAACATGGGTCTCATCGGATCAACCTGCACCGCCTCACCATGGCGCGCGCCACGCCCTCCTGCCCCGCGGGACCCGACGCCCACACGCGGTGCAGCACCAGCGCGGCGTTGGGGTGCCCCGACGCCGACAGGTACGGCGGCAGCACCGCCGCCGTCACCCAGCAGCAGGGTCATTGACAACAAGCACTCCAACCGAGATCGGACAAGCCCACATGACTGACCTTCAGGGTGGACCCTCATACCCTCATACAGACGTGCGGTCTCGATTCGTCCATTCAATTTCGGTCGAGTGCATATCCTCAATCAGAACCACCCCCTGCCTCGACGAGCAGGCTGCCGGTGCCGCCGGGGATGGCACCCGCGGAGGTGGGGTCCTCCGCCATGGCCGCCGTGGAGCCCAGCGCCACCACCTCGGCGCACGCGTTCATCGCCGGCTCCAGCACCGCGCGCGCCCCCGCGCCCAGCTCGCCCCCCAGCCCCCCGCTGGACAGCGCCGACAGGGTCAGGTACAGGTCCACGCTCAGCCAGCAGTGGTTGGGGGTTCCAACGCTAAGGCCAGCCAGATATCGCTCGTCCCGTCATAGATTGCTCTTTAACTCAAGAAACGAAGCTTCATAACGCGTCACATGATGACGTGACGGTTGATATCTGCCAGGTCCTACCCGATGGGGCTGGCGCCGCCGGCCAGGCCCTCCACCGGGGAGATCTTGCGCCGCGAAAACGCCCACGGGAACATCTCCGGCGCCGCCACCACGGCGTGGCGCAGGAACTCGAGCTGCCCCGCGGGTGCCCGCGCCCACGCGGCACCCGCGCACACCGCGGCCACGGGGAACGGCTCCTTGTCCTTCACGGCGCGCGAGAACATCCGCACGATGGCCTCGAAGGTCCGCGCGTCTGGCACCGCAAACCCCTCGTGGTCCAGCAGTGCCATCGCCGACGCCCAGCTCACATTCGGTGCGTGCTCCACCAAGGGCCGGGTAAATCTCGCCCGCCACGTCATATGAAAAACCAAGAAACGAGGGATGGCCACTGTGGTGGATCCTACGGCGTGGAGAATCAATCACGATCACGCTCGCCACGTCATATGATGCCGCGTAACTCATGAAACGATAGTGTGAACCGTGATGGATGACGTGGCGGTGGTGGGTGTTATTGACTCGGCCACACCTCTAGCAGCGCGTCCACCGCGTTATTGTAGTTCCAGGTCGCCGCGGAGAGCGCGGCGGGGGAGGGCGGCGCGATGCCCACGGCGGCGGTCAGCGACTGCAGCGTCTGCCCGCAACTCCCCACGTCTAGACAGCTGTGCGTTCTCGCCAGCACCGCAATCAGCCGCGCCAGCTCGCGCTCGTCGATCGCCGGCAGCAGCGCGATCACCTCCTTGAAATAGTCCTTGGTGGCGGTGCACCCGTAGCCCAGCTCCTCCACCACCATGCTGGGGCCCGCGGAGGACGCCAGGCGTGACACGATGTCCCCCCCGCCATTCTTAGAAGCGGCGTCGCCCATGATGAAGTTCCTGAACGCGCCCGGGGTGTGGATCGACGGCTCGCCCAGCAGCGGCAGCAGGGTCAGGGGTATCGATCGCTCGCCCGCGTCCAGATCCCGGAGCACCTTCTGCTGCAGGGCGGCCGCCGCGGTCCGGAGGTGTTGCCCGCGGTCCGCTCCCAGCGCGTACGCGAGGGTCCGGTGCAGGACAGGCGGGGGGAGCGCGCCCGTGTCCGTGTCCGACTCCGAGCTGTGCAGCGCCTGGATCCGATCCACCAGGAACCGCTCACCTGCGGCGCAAGCAGACGGAGGAGAGAGCGGAAACGTGTGTGAGACGCGGGTCGTCGGCAGTGCGTCTCGTCACAGAGAGCGAGGAGGATGCGGCGAGTGTGCGTACTGGTACGCCACGAGTGAACAGTCATAACAATGACTCGTGCATTTCGAGCAGCAAACATCACGGCGACGGAGAACGAGCGGCTGAATTCCGGAGAATGCGACGGCGTCCTTTCCCGACACGGGTCGCCGCCTGGTGCGCGCGACGACGCGCAGAGCATCGTGGTGCCTCATCCGCGCTCGCGCACGCGTTTGTTGGAGCTGAAATTTAGGTCAAGAAATGGGATTTTTTGCAAACGCGAGACCACTCACCTTCGCTCTGCCACGCGCCGCTGTCGCTGTGCTGCGCGAGGCTCAGGCCGAGATCGAGCTGCGCACTAAGCGGAAGCGCGAGGACCTCGGCGAGGTCCGGGAGGAGCTCCGGAGGGACGCCGACGCCGTCGACGAGCGCCTGACTGAGCCGCTCCGCGAAAGCCCCTGGGTCCGCCTGCACGCACCGCACTGCAGGGGCCCCAGCTGAAATTGAAACCAAACATTTGAATGCAGTTTATCGTCTTTTAGTTTCAAGCGCTGAATTCCAGGGCGGTCGGTCAACACGCGGGGTTTAAGTGGTTTCAACTTGCACCGCCGCCCCACCGCGCGGCGACCGCAGCGAGCAGCGGGGTCGCGGGCGTCCGCTCGACCCCCCCGGAGTCGCTCACCTGCACGCGTTCCACCAGCAGCGCGAGCACCAGGAACGGGCCGTCGGCGCCGTAGAGCTCGGCCGCCTGGGGCGCGGATCGCACAGACAACGAACTGTCAGACAAGGGGTCAAAAAGACACTAGCTTTACAGTGCAAATAAAACGGGTGCAAAACGATGGGGTACGTCGCCCGCGCGCGCGCGGAGAGCGGGTGGTCACCTGGAAGACCTCGGCGGCGGTGGCTTCCCCGTTGGAATCGTCGAGCTGGGAGAGCAAAAGTTTAACTCGTTGCGTAATGACCGACGCGAAGTCTATTCTCATTCCCAGGCCCGCCACAATCTCCCCTCTCTGCGGCCAACCCTAGGTGATGTTGGGGGTGGCGCGAGGCGCGGTCTCGCCGCGTATCGCCAGCCCTCGGGAGGCGGGCCGCTCGAAGGTGGGATCGCCTATCAAGGCGCCGCGCTCTAAGACGCGCCAGTGGTTATGAACGCCCGTGTTCCCGCGCCTCCACACCCGCCTTCAAGCTTCCGCTGTGACGCTGACGGTGCAGAGAGCCAACCTCTCAGGCCCCTCTCGAAAACGAAAGAAGGGGGGTGGTCGGGTGGTCACACTGGAGCTGGCGGTCGGTCATAATAAACCTAAACCACGAGAAACCACGTCACGATCTCCGAAATTTTACGCGTCAAACAGGAACTTCCGAAAGCACCCGGCTTTCACACCACACGGCGCGCGTCACACGACGAACGTCCTCAGACCTTCACTGCGTTATCAACGTGTGTGTGAAGTTATTGACGGAGGCGGCTTAAAGCTTTCTCGAACACACGAATGGCCCAACCCCTTGCCTTCGTCTTCAACCCCTTCAAAGGAAGCGCTCACAGCTGTGGTTTCCAAGGAGACTCCATCGACGCAGCCTCGCCCAGGTTCAGCGCCGAGGCCTCCGCCTGCGGCATCGCGGCACACGTTCAGGCGAAGATGGCGTTCACTCAGCTGATGAACTGCGAGACGAGCGCGCGTTACGCGGCGGCCGAATGCCGCCCGGAGACCCCCTCGTTGGAGGAGCCCCCCACTCCTTCAGGCGAGGAGGACACCTCGGCGATGCTCGGGGATTTCGCCATGGGTGGCGAGTGCGCGCAGGCGATGGGCCCCTCGACGTCGTACCAGCCGGTGGAGGTGAGCGCCGCCGCGTCATAGGCACTCATTTTATGGCGGATCTCGTCGCCCCTCCTCACCCTCGCCACGCCTCGCCCGCGCCCCGCTCGCCGTGATCCCCCCTCACGAAATTGACGGTTCGTTGCCCCTCCCCCTCCCCATGCAGATGTTGCCGCTGAACTTCGGCGACCTGGACGGCGAGCAACAGGCGAACACCCTCTTCAACAAGGTGCGTTTGATTCGTGACGCGCCACATCATCCCATCGCGCCCCGCGCCGCCGCGTTCACCCCCCGCGCGTCCTGTCTTCACGGAAAAGCGGAAGCCAGCATGTCGCGTCACTTTTTTATCGGACACTTTACACGTGCCTTGCCAGCGCACTGCCAGCACTGACATGACACCTTACTCTTTAATCCCTCCAACAGGGCCCGCTGCGGACGCTCTCCGCGCGCAACTTCGAGGCGCTGCTGGACGAGAGCGGGCTGGAGAACGAGGTGAGCACACAAGCAACCCAGCCCGGGGCGCCTCCCTTTCGCGGCGCCCCGCTCGACGACGCCAATTACTGTTACGTGGCTGGGCACCCATTGACAACGGCACCGCGTGTCGTGGTCGAGTGAATATACTCTGCACCCCTTGGGTGACGCGACGCGACGCCCGTTTTTTTTTAACGCCGCCGCCTGACTCTTTCCCCGCGCCTCCTTTTTTCTGCAACAGTCGTGGACCGCGTTGAACAACTTGCCGTCGCTGCCGCGCGACGCGAGCGCCATAGATCTCTTGGAGGCTCAGGAGGCGGCGGCACCCGCGGCCCCGGCGCCGGCCGCGCCCGCGCCGACCGCCGAGTCGCCTTCCGATTCCTCGGCCGCAGCTGGGCACACCCAGCCCCACCCGCTGCGCGCTTCGGCGACTGACGACGACACCGATAGCGGAAACACCTCGAGCAGCGACACCGACACCGTGCAGGCGGGGCCTTATCCTGGCGCTCCCCGTGTTTTCCAGCTCATCACAACCTTCCCTCCCTGAAGCCAACCACATCCGACTAAATTCCTTGGAGGAGTGTCTGAGTCCAAAGTCCTTGAGTTAAGCTGCCGCGGATTTTGTGGCGTGAGACTCTGAGTGCAGGAGGCGCGCGACCTGGCGATGCAGGCACGTGCGCGCGCGGAGGAGGCGCGCCGCTTCGCCACGCAGAAGACCGCGGCGGCAACGGCGCTGACGATCCATGCCAAGGAGATCTTGGACGTCGCTGTCACCGTCAAGGGCGGCAGCATGGGCGGCGGCCGCGGGTCGCGCTCGGTGTCGTCCAACTCGGCCCCCGACGTGCTGTCCGAGCGCATGGGCCGCGGCATCGCCGGCGCCGCCGCCAGCGGCGACATCTCTTCCCCGCCCTTCACCCCCGCCGCTGGCCACAAGCGCGCGCGCAGCTTCGCCATCCAGCCCCCCACCCGCAAGGCCCTGAAGCCCGCCGCTCCCGCCCCCGCCCCTGCCGCCGCCGTGTCCTCCTCTGGGCGCCTCAAGAAAACCCCGCAGAAGTACATCGTCGCCGACGACGACACCGACATGGAGGACTTCTACGAGCCCCCGGTCACCAAGGCGGCGGCGGCGACCGCGGCGGCGGTGGTGGCCGCGGCGGCCGCGGTGGAGGCAGAGGTGGAAGCGGCGGCAGCGACAGAGTCGGTGGAGGCGGCAGCGGCGGCGGCGGCGATGGTGCCCAAGCCGGGCGGCAAGTCCGGCGGCACGAAGAAGTCTCGCGCTGCGGCGCAGGTAGGATTGTCACAAATAACCCCGCCACATCCAGGCATCTACCACATTTGCGGGCCCTTGCATACCGGAAACATTTCCCGGTACACTTTTGGGGCGGACCGTCTTTCGGCCAATTACAGCACGGTGTACAAACAACCCAACACGCGCGTTTACCCTGAGTTCACACTGAGATTCAAGGAGGTCAAGCACACCCTGTGACGCGGCGAACGTTCTTCACTTGTGGCCCTGCACGCAGAAGCTGAAGACGTCGCGCGGGATTCAGGCCACGGACAGCATCATCACGGACAACGGCAAGAAGTGCCGCCGCGGGTGCCTCAACTGCCAGGCGCAGAAGACGCCGCAGTGGCGCATGGGGCCGGAGGGGCCCAAGACGCTGTGCAACGCGTGCGGCGTGCGCTACCGCAAGGGCCTGCCGCTGGTGGGCGCGCACGGCGCCGGCTACGGCACCGCCTAGGCGCACGGCGCCAGCGCAGGCGCAGGGGCGCCGACGCAAAGGGTCGACCGGTGCACGCTGCCGCTTCAGCCTGGGGGCTGGGAGCAGAGCGCGTGAACGGTCACGAGGGAAAATGGAACGTTAACGTCAGTTAACGTGACACAAAATAAACTAGAAGATGACGGCAGGAGCTGATGGGAAGCTCTGCTTGGAAAAGATGTGAAACAAAAAATGTATAGCGAGGAGCACCCACCGCGCGGTGGGAACCTCAACAACGCCTGGGTGCATTCTCTGTCCTGATCGACTCTGACTGACTCGACGGACTCGACGACGATGGCCACCTGTAATGTTAAACGTGAATACACGGATCTAGTCGCAGCATATTAGCAACAAAAGTATAAATGGTTTGGACATTTCTAATTCTTTCTTAGCCCAAAAAAACATGCATATGCATACAGCTCTCTTTAGAAAACTGATTTCAATGATGAATCAATAAAAGCCAAAACAAACATCAAACGCTCTTCTCTACCTCATTCGGCGCGCGAGCAGCCTCATCATCAAGTGTTCGTTGTATTGACGGTGAAATTTCCCCCACTTCGTTTGTCACTGGCAGTCATCGATCCCCAAGGCGCTCACACGGCGGGTATTAAACCAATCCCATCAACCATGAGTTACATAGCGGCGTGATTAGCAACATCATCTGGGGCGCAGGCTGCTGCTAGCTAAGTTCACGACGGGTCATTATGGCTTATTTACATTGTTAAAAAGTCTCTCACTAGCTCTATCCGAAAGAAGCCTGGCGCTATAGAATCAGCCCGTCTCATTTCGCCACGACGTGTGTGTTCATAATTTGGACATTTAAGCTAAGCCCTTCTCACTTAGCACGCGCTCTATGGTGTCTACAATGGTCTGCGTCTGGGATTCGATTTCGATGTTGACGGTGCTCCCCACGCCCTTGCCCTGGAACACCGTCTGCCGAATGGTCTCTGGAATGAGCCAAACGTTGAATTTCCCGGCGCTCGTCTCCCCCACCGTCAAGCAGGGCCGGCCAGACACTCGCCCCGGGTGCTTCAGCATTCAAGGGTCGTCAATCTGGACTAAACGTCTTGAAATGACCCCCCCCCCCTTCACGCATTCAAGGGGTTCAAGCGGGAGTGCTGCTTCCGGGGGCATACACTACATGAGGGACGGCGTGCCAGGCCAGGGAGGGGGATGCTGCGAGTGCGTGTGGATAAAATGTGCAGACATTCAGAGAACCAGAGGCAGGGCGGCGACGGTGTGCAGTGGTATACAAGTGCACTACCAGCAAACAGTCAGGGAATGCGTGCATGGCGGCAGCGGCGGCAGCGGTCTACAGGTGCACTATGAGCAAACAGTGCGGGGACGGCGCGCCAGCTGTCAGCCCCCCACCGTCAGGCTGCACCCGTCCACCGCCACGAACCCCTTCGGCAAGATGTACTTGCTCCACTTGGGGTCCAGCTCAAAAACTATCGTGCGATTGTTCTCTGTGTCCGTCTGCTCACAGATGGTGGCCTGGGTGTGCACGTGCCCGCTCACCAGGGCCTGGACACACCTTCCCTCTCCAGCTTACTACAGAACAAACACCCCATGTTTCAATGCAGCAACTGGTACAGGAATCCTCCAGACTGCCCCCACAGTTACCGGTTATTTTGTTTACAGCACGGGGTGTGGTGGTCTCTTGCGCTCCTTCGAGGGGTAGTTTCGATGGATTCGGGCTGGGGATAGACGGCTCAAGTGCTAGCTGGACTAAGGAGCGATTGTGAGACCCCTGCCGCTGACGGTGTGGCCGCCGATCTCGTCGCCCACGCGCGCGGAGCGCTCGTCAGGGCCTGGTACACTATGAGCAACCAGTCAGGTTGAGCTATCTCCGAAACGAGTGGCCAGGTGCAGGTGTACTGGCACACTGGTACACTATGAGCAAACAGTCAGGTTGAGGCGGAACGGGAACGAGCGGGCCATGCCGCTCGAAGTTGACGATGGAGCCGGGGACGAGCTCGCCGAGGTTGGTGGCGCGGAGAGTCTCCACGATGAGGTCGAAGCTGGCGGTGTCGCCGGACGTCTCCACCACCGTCAGGCACCCGCCGTTGCATGACACGCTGGCGCCGATCTTGATGCCGTCCACTAGAGCCTGGCAGATATTGATCGCCTCGTTAATGAGCCATAGGATGCCCAATAGATACCCAATTAACGGGGCTTCGATATGCGTTGGATGGTATGGCGGACAAGTGCCTGGAACATAATTCTCGCCACGTTAGAGGACGTCATGTAAATCAAGAAACGAGGGTTCATGATGCGGTCGAAGACGTGGCGGGCAATGTCTGCCCGGCCTCACCGTCTAAGGTGCTGGGCGGGAAACGCATGGTGAGGCGCGCATAGTCGCCTACGAAAGATTTGTCGAAGGAAAGCACCTCCGCGGTGCCCTGCACCAGGCCCGTGAACAGCGCGCTAGGCGCCGCAGCCCTCCGTCTCCGAGTGGGCTTCGCCGCGATGTGCGAGACTGCGGATGGGGGCGCGGAGGCGCGGAGAGGAGGGTCAGTGAACCGTTGCTTTGGCTGGCGAAGGTGACGACAGCTGTAGGGAGGGCGGTCGACATAGAGGGCGACACAGAGCGCGATACAGCTGCGATGTGTCCGTGTGGTCGCACCGAGTTTGGTCCCTCGGCACGCCTGCTTGAACCCGCAGGTGGGCGTCACGCGGCTGCCCACAGCGGCACCGCAGAGAGACATCTGGAATTATCGTGACGTGCCGACAAGCGAAGAACGTGGCCGATGAAAGGTATGTGTCCCGCGGACAAAGCGTGCCGGTGAGCGTGAGGCGAATGCGCTGGCCTCTCACGCGTAATGACAGCGAATCGAGTGTCCGTAAGTGCGTGGCGCTTGCAGTCGACGCGGCTGCTGTGCGCCGATGGGCTTGTTAGGTCGCCACGTCGTGGTCGCGTGTCACCGAAATGAGTGTCGATACCAGGTCAGCGGGTGCCGAGAGGCAAGCTTTGGCTGGCGGCCACTTTGCCTCGTCTCACTGATCGACTTGTGAACCACACCCCGCCCCGCCGCGCAGCAGCCCACACCGCTTTGCTCCGTAGGATACCCGCGCTGACCCTTGTCGCCGAGAGAGAGAGAGAGAGAGAGAGAGAGAGAGAGGGCGATTGCCAGTTAATCAGTGGGTGCAGTTCCTTCCTGCAAGGCACTTTCTGCATTGTTTGGCAAAATGGTTTTCTACTTCACGCCTGCGAACGCGGAGGAGAGCAAGCATTCGCTGTACGTGGGGCGCGACAAGGTGGAGAATGAGGACCTGAGTGAGTGCCCCGCCCGCGCCCGCGTCACCCTCTGGCTGTTTGCTCGTAGCGTACCGGCACACACTTCACACTCCCCTCCTCCTCGGCCCGGTATCATCTGTGTTGGCGCGTACAGTATACTGTACGCCCCGCGCCCCCGCCCACCGCTCGCCGGCCGCCGCCGCCGTCTACCAACCCCTCGACCCGCACGCCCCGAACCCACCTGCTCTCGCATCCTGTAGACTCCCGCCCCCGCCGCCGACTGACGCCTGCCCGCTGCCACTGAGACACTGAGCCGCCGCCACTGAGCCACTAAGCCACACCGCCCCTCGCCACTCCCCGCTGCCTGCCGCCTGCTGCAGTCAAATGGGGCCTGCCCGAGGACATCTGGTTCCACGTGGACAAGATGTCGTCCGCGCACGTGTACCTGCGCGTGGGCAAGGGCAAGACCATCGACGACGTGGAGCCGGCGGAGCTCGAGGACTGCGCGCAGCTGGTCAAGGCCAACTCCATCCTGGGCAACAAAGAAAACAACATCTACGTCGTCTACACGCCCTGGTCAGGCCCAACGCGACGGATATTGCCCGCCGCGTCATCCAACGCACTTCGCACCCCAAGGGTTTCTTGAGTTCAACGGCATCATTTGACGCGGCCAGCAATACCTGCCAGGCCCTACGCCGTGGGCAAACTTGAAGAAGGCGGCGCGCATGGAGGTAGGGCAGGTGGGGTTCTACGACCCCAAGATGGTGTACCGCGTCAAGGCAGGGGCTTACACTCGTCCACTTTTCGGCTCAACTTAAGCGCATTGTGTGGGATAGGGGCGCATTTAGAGGATGTTTAAGGGGGTGTTTAGGAGGTGTCAGGGGGTATGAAGGAGTATCAGGGAGTTCAGGGGTGTATTTTGTGTCAGAAATGGCTCAGGTTGAGCTGAGAAGTGGACGAGTGTAAGCCCCTGCGTCAAGGTGGCCACCCGCAAAAATGAGATTGTGAACCGCCTCAACAAGACCAAGGACGAGCGCTACCCGGACCTGGCGATGGAGCGGCACGAGTACGACCAGGCGATTCGCGACGAGAAGAAACAGATTTACCGCGAGGAGGCTGGGCCTTACACCAGTCCCCTGCTCAGCTCAACGCACGCATCTTGGGATTGTTGATATTGATGCGTATAACTTGAGTGGTTTCACGGCGGCGTCTCCTGTTCAGCTCAACTGGCAGCCGCCCTCAGTGTGTACGGGTACACCGATACACACTGAGTAAACAGTCAGGTTGAGGTATCACGGGAAAGGGTATGAGACCCTGCTAGTAGGAGAACGCGCGGTTGGAGGAGGAGCGGGAGCGGGCGGCGCAGAAGGAGAAGCGCAGCTACGACCGCATCATGGGGTCCGAGACCATGGTCAGCAACAAAGAGATGTCCAAGAAATACGCGTCCTTCGAAGAGGCGGAGGACGACTTCATGTGAGTGCGGAGATATAGCCGCTTCGCGTGGGACCGGAGGGTGGGGTTAGCACGTAACTTTGCTTCATGTTGGTGAGTCTGCTGCAATGAGCCCGGGCGGTGGGGTCGGCGCATTGCTTTGTGTTTGTGGAGGCAGATGCAATGAGGACTGGGAGCCGTGGCGTTAGCACGTTGCTTCATGTTTGTGAGACAGCTGCAAATAGAGCAAGTAGGCAAGTGAGTTTAAACAGGGTGGTAGACGATAGCAGGAGACTAACATATTCTAGAAGAGTAGCACGCCTTGAAAAAAGGGAGAATACCAGCAGCAGCAAGCGGAGCGTCAGGATCGGCGCGCTGAACGACTTCTGAATCTTTTCGCCTTATTTGAATATTAGGAGCTGCGCTGCTCGAATTCTACGATTCTACGCGATGATGCAAGCGCCCAATGTAGGGTCGCACTAACGGAGGCTGGGGGTGGTTTGTTAGAAAAAATGAGTCGCGGGCGGCGCAGCCGTGCTGGCTACTGCACGGGGCTCCGTGGCACACTGTTCCGGTGCCGGCGGCGGCGGCGGCGGCGCGGAGTCGCCCTTGGTGGTATGGTTTCATCTCATCATGTTCTGAACTTCTTGATGCTCGATGACTGACGGCACGCTCTGGCACATGTGGCTAGAGCATGAAGAAGTACTTAGATGAGGTCGGCGACGTTGGACGGCAGCTCCTCAATCACCGTCTGGTAGAAGCGCTGCACGTCCTGGAGCAGGCGCTCGTCCTCCTTGGTGACGAAGTTGATGGCGACACCCTTGCGGCCGAAGCGGCCGGAGCGGCCGATGCGGTGCAGGTAGTTCTCGGGCTGCGTGGGGAGGTCGAAGTTGATGACCAGCGACACCTGCTGCACGTCGATGCCGCGCGCCAGGAGGTCTGTGGTGATCAGCACGCGGGAGGAGCCGGAGCGGAACTCGCGCATGATGATGTCGCGGGTGTTCTGGTCCATGTCACCGTGCGTGGCGGACACGGTGAAGTCGCGGGCGCGCATCTTGTCGGTCAGCCAGTCGACCTTGCGGCGCGTGTTGGCGAAGATGACGGACTGCGTGATGGCCAGCGTCTCGTACAGGTCGCACAGCGTGTCCAGCTTCCACTCCTCCTTGTCCACGTTCACGTAGAACTGCTTGATACCCTCAAGCGTCAGCTCGTCGCGCTTCACGAGAATGCGCACCGGCTTCGTCATGAACTTGCGCGTGATCTCCAGCGCCTCCGGCGGCATGGTGGCGGAGAAGACGCCCACCTGCAGCTTGCTGGGCAGCAGCTGGAAGATGTCGTAGATCTGGTCCTTGAACCCGCGGGACAGCATCTCGTCCGCCTCGTCAAGCGCGAAGATCTTGATGAAGTCGGGCTTGAGCGCGCGGCGGCGCAGCATGTCGTAGACGCGGCCGGGGGTACCCACCACCACGTGCACGCCCGCCTGCAGGATGCGCTGGTCCTCGCGCACCGACGTGCCTTCAGGTAGGGGCGCCACAACACCGCGTCTCCTCTTCAGCTCAACCCCTGACTCTTAGCACAGAGGCCTCACATGGCACCCTCTCACGCTGGCACCTGACTGTTCGCATCAGGGCCTCCCTAACACGGCTTCAGGGCCTCACTCGGCGACCCCTTTCAAGCTGGCACCTGATTGTTCGCGCCAGGTCCACACACGGCATTCCCTATTCAGCTGAACCTGACTGTTTGCTCCAGGGCCTCACACGGCGTCCCCTCCTCAGCTCCCGTACCGATCACCACACACCCGCCGCACCCTCCTTCCTGGCATGGCCACTCGTTCCCGTTCCAGATCAACCTGACTGTTTGCTCACGGAGTACCCGTGTGCCCGTACACACTCGCTGCATCCTCCTCCCTGGCCTCCTCCCGCCATCCCCTGTGCAGCTCAACTGCCACCCATTTGCCCCTGCAACCAAAGGCAGTCGCGGCGAGTGCGTACAGGTACACTCGTGCACTACGCGCTAGCAGTGGTGGTGCAACCCTACCGCCGACGCAGGCGTGGCACTTGACGCTGAGGTAGTCGCCCAGCGCGCGCATCACCTTCTCAATCTGCTGCGCCAGCTCGCGCGTGGGCGCCAGCACCAGCGCCTGGCACTCCTCCTTGTCGTAGTCGAGCTGCTGCAGCACGCCGGCGCAGAAGGTGGCGGTCTTGCCCGTGCCGGACTGCGCCTGCTGGATCACGTCCAGGCCCTTGGTGAAGGGCACGATGCCGCGCTGCTGGATGGCGGACGGTTTCTCGAAACCGTACGCGTAGATGCCGCGCAGCAGGTTCTCGTGCAGGTTCATGGCGTCGAACGAGTCGTGCACCGAGCAGCAGGGTCATTGAAAACAAGCACTCGGACCGATTGAGAACAGACACTCGGACCGAGTTCAGAGCTTGACCTTGCTTCAGAGTGAGTGCTCGTGGTGACAGACGTACGGACTCAGGTCGACGGCTCAACGTAGGTCGGGGGCCTGTTGTTCTCAATTTCTCGATCACCCCCCTGCCTCGGTCCAGTCCGTGATGGTCATCTCACCGTTCTCATCCTTCTCATCGAGACTGCACGGCGGGGCGGGGGGCGGAGGCAGGGCGGAGGCGAGGGAGGGAGGCGGAGGGCGTCAGTGCAGGCTTGGTGAGGTACATGCCACTCGTTTTTTTAGGGCACGGGCTTGGCAAGCAGTGGCTTTAGCCAACCGAGAGCGACGAGGCGTTCGGAGCCGCGGTGAAATGCCGCGAAGCACCCGGGGGACGGCGGGGGGCGGATCGCCGCGGTGCCGCGGTGCCCCGGCGCCGTGCCCGGTCGGTGCCTCGCCAGGGGGGTGGAGGTGCACAAGCGCCACGTACCACGACGGCCGGCAGAGGAATAAATGCCAAAATGAAACGTGTGGGGCACGGGAGAGCACAGCGCCGGGGGCGCGACTGGGCCACTCACATGTCCGTCATGCCGCGGTCATAGGCCTCATTGTCGAAACCACCTTCGCCAGACATATTGGGGGGAACTGCGGGGGGAGGGGGAGAGCGGGAGAACGACGTTAGTCACGGCGATCGCTGGCGTACAGTGACTACAACTGGCGGCTGTCTGGAGCAACCACGACGCCTGGTTTTTTCCCGCGTGGTTTTTCCCCAGCGTCGGGGGACGGCCGGTTCCGCGTTGTCGACGCAAACGCGCACCCCGCCGGCGGATCTTCGGCCGGAGGAACCCCTCACAAACCCCACCCGCCGGCGATCATGCCGCCTTGGACCGCACGTAACCAATGCCGCCGTCCCTCCCATCATGCCACGTCGTTCCTCCTCCCAGAAAAAACCCTTTTTTTCCACTGAAGCCTTCCCCCTCACTCAAGCACGGGCACTGATATCAGCAGCACGCACCTTGGGAGTGTGTGGGAGTGTGTTGAGAGCGAAGCTAAAGGCACCTGCAGGGGCGGGCGAATCGGGGGGCGCGTCAGTATATCACCACCTAGTACGGCGCGCGCCCGTCTCCTCCCCC
>Ga0307489_10000842_pt1 | contig 19521 bp, 43 predicted proteins | sample SB12metaG_FD_202247 | JGI IMG/M metagenome (GOLD analysis project Ga0307489, IMG submission 202247) | Sea-ice brine microbial communities from Beaufort Sea near Barrow, Alaska, United States - SB 1.2 | ecosystem: Environmental > Aquatic > Marine > Coastal | place: USA: Alaska | collected...
TAGTCGTAGTGGTCCTGGTAGAAGGGTCATTGAGAATAAGCAATCGACTGAGATCAGAGCGTGACATACCTAGAGGATGACGGTATCAACGGACAGAAGAGGAGGAGGAAGAGGAGGAGGAGGAGGGGGAGGAGGAGGAGGAGAAGGAGGAGGAGTTGGGGGAGGAGGAGGAGGAGGAGGAGGAAGAGTGTGGAGGAGGAGGAGGAGGAGGGGGAGGAGGAGAAGGAGGAGGAGGGGGGGGAGGAGGAGGAGGAGGAGGTATGGTGCATGTTTTCAATAACCCCCCTGCCTGAGACGAGAGCTGCTCGGAGCAGAGTTTGTAGGTGGCAACGATCTTGCGCGCACAAAACGGCGCCTTGAGGTAACCGTCGGAGTAGAGCAGGATCTCGGAGATCATGGCGTAATCAGGGACCATCATCGCTACCGTGCGGAAGAGTGCCTTCAGGTTGTCGGGCAGCTCAGACCGGCCAGCGCATAGGGTCGGGCAGATGTGGCTCGCCACGTCATATGACGCCATGTAGCAAGAGGAGAGAGAGGACAGGAATGGAGAGGAGGAGAAGAGGGGAGGAGAGGTGAGGAGAGGAGAGGGGGAGGAGAGGGGAGGAGAGGGGAGGAGAGGGGAGGAGAGGGGAGGAGATGGGAGGAGAGGGGAGGAGAGGGGAGGAGAGGGGAGGAGAGGGGAGGAGAGGAGTGGAGCGGAGAGGAGAGGAGAGTGAGAGCGAGAGGAGGGAACGAACACCTAAAGTATACACCACCCGGCAAACAGACGTAAGAGAGCGGGAGGAGGGAACACCCAAGGTCAACACACCACTCGAAAACCCGATGTGGCAGTGAATAATTGACAGTCCCTGCCGGCGTAACCCGGGTTCATGGTAATGAACACGTTGCACGTCCACCGCAATGGCAGCTCAGACCCCTCAATGTAGCGACGCAAGTTGAATTCGAAAGCAAAGTTTGAAAGCGGTCCACCATATTACAGTGTCAAGAGAAAAGATCCAGGCGCTTTCTACACGGGTTTTGACACTGGCAACCTGCGCCGGCCTACCTCGAAGACAAACGTCTTCAGCTTGTTCTTGACAGCGATCTGGATCTCCAGGATCTGCTGCGCCACCACCGAGAGCACCTCCAGGTCGATGCGGTTGAACTCGTCGAAGCACGCCCACGCGCCGGAGGACGCGAGACCCTTGAAGAACTTCGCCATGTTGTAGGGGCTCAGGTGGAACTTGAAAGCAAGGTTGGACAGCTGTCCATCATATCCAGCGCGATCAAGGAGGTGGCAGAGACGGATGAGGGGGGAAGGAAGAGGAGGCCGGGGAGGAGGAGGGGAACGAGGTAGCATGGGGGTTGGGAGGGAGGTCGGGAGTGAGGGTCAACCCGGGGTCAACTTGGGGTCAACCTGAGGTCAACCTGGGGTCAACCTGAGGTCAACCTGGGGTCAACCTGAGGTCAACCTGAGGTCAACCTGAGGTCAACCTGGGGTCAACCTGAGGTCAACCTGGGGTCAACCTGAGGTCAACCTGGGGTTCACCTGCGCCGCCCTACCATGGTGAGGTAGTCCAGGGAGTCGGAGCAGTTGAACACCACGCACTGCCGCGCCAGCGCCTTGGCGAGATCCTTGGTGGTCTCGGTCTTGCCCGTGCCTGCCGGGCCCTCGGGGGCGCCGCCCAGGTTCAGGTGGATCGCCCCCATCAGCGTGCAGTAGCCAAGGACAAGCAAATAATGCTCGCCAAGTCATCAAACCGCATCTGAAACGTCGATGCTTGTGGAAAGTGGTACACTATGACGTAGCTGGTAATACCAGCATGGCCCTGTTACTGACTGCCACGTCACCGACGCACATTTGAATCCTCGTGAACGGTATCCTATGACGTGGCGAGCAATATATGGTTGGAGGGAGAGGGGGAAGGAAAAGGGGAGGGAAGAGGAGGGGGAGGGGGAAGGCGGTGGAGGGGGATGGGGAGGGGGACACCCGAAGCTAGAGCCATGTCTGCCAGGCCATACCGGTAGCAGCGGTCCGTCAGCGGCGTGATGACCAGGCGGCTCGAGTTACCCAGGTATTCGTACCCATACTCGATCTCCGCGTTCATCATGCGCTCCATCACCGTCAGCGTCTCTGGGTTCCCGGCCTCCTCCTCCTCCAGGTACATGCGCAGCTGTGACAGCCACTCGAAGTCCGTCTCTGAGTTGACACCCGTGGTGGCCATGTGGTCCACCACGTCACGCGCGTGCACATCCATCACGACCGCGAGGAAGAGTCAGATGGATCACGTCTGTCGCGTCAGACAGCAACGTCTCATGGTTTCACTTGATTGTCGTAGAGCTCTATCAAACAATAAAGTGACGCGATGTCATCTGAAATCGAGTTAGTGCCTTGTCTATAAAGGTTACTACATACATGTAGTGTTTGATAGTATCTGTACATGTGGTATTTGATACTAGCTGTAGTCAGTCGGCATTCGGTAATTTTGACCAAAGGTCAACAGACGTTTGGCCAAATCACCAAACTCGAATTTGCTAGTCACTAGTGCACAGCCATGGCACTAGGTCGTTGAATGCAATGCGGCGAATGTCGGGATAGGATGACTCTCCAAAGCCCTACCAAGGCGGAGATGGTCTTGCGGTTGAGCGAGGTGAGCTCGCCGCGCACCAGGTCCACGATGTTCATCAGCTGCTTCGTGCACGTCTCGGCGTACGCGCGCACCGAACCTTGTTGCTCCTGATCCGGGTGGGGGGATGAGGTTGGGTTCAGAGATGGAGGGGTGGTGCAAAGGGTCAGGTTGAGTTGAGGGGGTACTGAGGGGGTATTGAGTGGGCGCTTTGGGGGTATTTAGGGGGAAGTAAGGGGGTGCTGTAGACGGTAGTGAAGGGGGAAGTGACGGGGTACTGTATGGGGGACTGAGGGGGTAGTGAGAGGGCACCATAGGGGTATCGAGGGGGTACTAAGGTGGTACTGAGGGTCTACCTGCTCCCCCCTGAGCGCGTCGGCACACTCCTTGGTCCAGTAGCAGGCGGTGATGACCAGCACGATCTGCCCCGGCCACTGCTGCACCCAGTCGTCGCGCGACGTGGTGGCGTACGCCGTGTACCAGAGGCTTACACTCGTCTACTTTTCAGCTCAAGTTAAGCACTTTTGTGGGATATGCTGGGTGGTTTCAGTGATAAAGACGGCTCGGGTTTAGCTGAGAAGTGGACGAGTGGAAGCCCCTGCCGTGTACCCCTGCTTGCACGAGTCGCGGATCGCCTCCAGCATCGACGACTCCACCTGCATGTACGGCCTGGCAGATATCGCTCGCCACGTCATCCAACGCATTTGAACCCTCGTGACTTGTATGGCATCTTATGACGTGGAGCAAAATCTGCTCGCCACTTCATCCAACACATTTTGAACTCTTGCCTCTTGGGTTACATGACTCCCTATGAGGTGGCGAGCCGCATCTGCCAGGCTCTAGTAGACATTGCTCGCCACGTCATCCAACGGTTTTTTTTGTGAAGCCTTGTTTATTGAGTTACATGGCATCCTAGTGTAGTACTCGAGCTATATTGGCAGGCCCTGCCTGCACGAGCCATTTCTCCACGGCACCGTTGGCCTTGGCCGGTGTCACCTTGGTGATGTAGGGAACCACCTCGCCCTCCACGGACACGATCCCGACGATGTTGTCCTGCTTGGCGTCGAACGCCACCTCGCCGCAGGGTCATTGAGAACACCACTCGAAACAAGATCGGAGCTGACTTACATGCGGGGTGACTGCTCATACAGACGCACAGAGGAACAGGAGGACGAGGAGCAGCAGGAGGAGGAGGAAGAGGAGGAGGAGATTTGACGTCAGTCGAATGTAACCCCCTGCCTCGTTCACGCCTTCGAAGCACTTCTTCAGATGCGGCTGCACCTTGGTGGGGTCCTTGGTCTCCGACAGGATCTCCTCGTGTGAGGGTCCGCCAGATATTGCTTGCCGCGCCATTGGGTGCCGTTTAATTCAAGAAACAAGTATTTTAAGTGCACGCGTCCTGAAGTATCTCTGTGTGTGATGCGTGTGCGAAGCATCTCGGTGTATGGAGTGTCTGCGTCTGAACCGTCCAAGTTGGACCTAAACGTCCGTCTTACTCCCCTGAGTGTAAGCCCCTGTGTGTACAGAGCTATTTAACCAACCCAGTCAGCTTCATGCGTCTGTGACGCGTGTGTGGATCTGCCGGGCCCCACCAACATCTCGTCGTTGGACAGGAAGAAGAAGCGCGGGAACGCGATCCGCTTCACCTCCAGGTAGCTGGCCAACCCCTTCTGGATGACGTCCAACAGCTCGTTGGCCTCCTCCAGGTCCTCCAGCCGGCTCTTGTCGCGCCCAACCTCCAGCGCGCCTGGCGCCTTCTCGTAGGGTCTGGCGGACATTGCTCACCGCGTCATCCAACGCACATACAATCCTAATATCTTGGTTTAAATGCCTCCCCATGACGTGGCGAGCGATATTCACTAGGGCCTGGCAAATTTATGCTCGTCGCGTCATCCAATGCACATAGACCCTCCGTCTCAAGGTTAAAATGGCCACCCATAAAGTGGCGAGGAATATCGACTGGGCCCTACCTTCTCGGTCTTCTCCATGATCTCGCGGTAAATGGCATCCACCGTCTGGAACTTGGACCCCTCCTCGGGCATCTGCTTCATGATGTCCTGGCAACAGGGTCACTGAGCTGAAGCGCTCGACCGATTGGAGCATGACTTACAATGAAGGGGGGTGCTCATACAGACCCGTGTAAGAGCAGGAGGAGGAGGAGGAGGAGGAAGAGAAGGAGGAGGGGGAGGGTCAGGAGGAGGAGGAGGAGGAGGAGGAGGAGGAGAATGAGAAGAAGGAGTAGCAGGCGGAGATTTAACTTCGGTCGATTGCTTGTTCTCAATAACCCCCCTGCCTCCGAGCTGAAGATGGGCTCCAGGTACTGCCACGTCGACTGGCACAGCAGCCAGTTGTCCAACATGTCCTGCAGCGACGGTCAAGTTAAATAACGCCCGCCGGTCAGTAAGCGGTTTAGCTGAAATAACGAAGGACTACAATGTGGTGGATGGCGTGGCCACGGGTAGCAGAGAGAGACACGTCCACGTGTATAAGGAGGCACCAGGCTTTCGCCCTGTCCCCCGTGGCCATAGGTAACGTAGACACCGGGCCTTAGGTGGATGAGTGCAGGCGGGTGAGGTGAATGTCTGCGATTGCTCTATGACCGAACAATTAGACAGCTGGCATCAAAAGGAGGTGAATGTGTACGGGAGCATGATCTTAGATTGTGTCCCCACCTGCAGGGTCTGCAGCGTCTCCTCCCAGGTGGTCGCGGTCTGCTCGAACGGCTTGATGAACGGCGACGCGCGCATGGACTGGATCTTGACAATCTGATCGTCCAGGATCATCTGCACTTCGTCCACGCCGCCCAGCAGGAACGTGCCGGTGTCCTTGTAGCAGGGTCATCAACAACAAACATTCGAACCGAGATCAGAGCATGGCTTACCTACATGGTCAATGCTCATGCAGACGCGCGGAGGAGCAGAACAATATTCAATTAACTCAATGCTCGTACAGACTCGTAGAGGAGGAGGAGGCTCAAGTCATTGAACGTCGGGCAAGTGCTACCCCCGCTCATACAGACGCGCAGAGGAGGAGGATGCGATTTGATTCATTCAACGGCGGTCGAGTGCCTTTTCAATAATCCTCCTGCCTTGTAGGGGATGCAGCGGAAGTCCACGTTGTCCCAGTCATCGATCATCTTCTCCAGCGCCTTCTCGAGCGAGTGCTCCTAGCTGGAGGGTCATCGAGTGCGACGAATCGACCGACGTTGGACCAGAAACCACAATGGACCAAACACCTCAATCGCTCCGAGGATACACGCTCATACGACGGTCTGGCCACCACGAACCGAATCCGCGCGTCTGCATGAGCATCCACGCTGAACACGCTGAAGTTCAGTCGTACTCCATTCTACATTCGAGTGCTTGTGCTCAAGTGTTCACCCCCCCCCCTGCCTTGCTGGCGTTGATGCTGACGCGCGCCACCTCATCAATCTTGTTGATGATCTTGCGCTGCGTGAGCCAGTCCAGGCTGAAGATCTCGTCGGGGTGGTACTCGCAACCGATGAGCTTGAAGATCTCAACCCAGTGCCTGTCCTTGAGCGCGGCATTGGCGAGCTCGGCGATGATGGGGAGCGTCTCTTGCAGCAGGGCCATTAACATCATGCACTCAGAACGAGATTGGAGCACGACTTACCGGGCACCCAGAAAAGGTGAATGCTTATACAGCCAGGCGAAGGGGGAGAAGGAGGAGGAGGAGGAGGAGGAGGAGGAGGAGGAGGAGGAGGATGAGGAGGAGGAGGAGGAAGAGGAGGATATGCAACGCCGATTGCTTGCTTGTTCTCAATAAGCACCCTGCCTCGGAACGCCTCCATCTCGTCCTTAAGGCGGAACACGACGCGATCCTCGCGGTTTGCCTTGGCCATCTTGAAGGCCTCCAGGCAGGGGCTTACACTCATCCACTTCTCAGCTCAACTTGAGCCGTGTCTGCCACTAGAAAACACCCTACACACCCTAAACACCCCCAAACACCCCTTTTACACGGGCTACACAACCCCTTATGTACACCCCCTATCCCATACAAAGCGCTCAAGTTGAGCTGAGAAGTGAACGAGCGTAAGCCCCTGCCTCCAGATTGACGCGGTCCATCTCGGCGTCGATGGCCTCCGCGTCGAGCTCTTTCACAGTCCCGGTCGTCCAGGACACCACCTGCTTCTGGAAGTCGAACAAAGTGCGCCACACCACGGTGCGCTGCTTGCACTCCTTCTCCGTCATGGCCAGGGTGCAAGGTCATTGAGATGAGCATCCGACCGAGATTAGAGCATGACTCACCGAGATTGTGAATGCTCATATAGACGTCAAGACGCGCGGTGGAGGAGGAGGACGAGGAGGAAGAGGACGAGGAGCAGGGGAAGGAGGAGTGGGAGGAGGAGGAGGAGGAGGAATTGGAGGAGACGGAGGCGAAAGAGGAGGAACGGGAGGTGGAGGAGGAGGAGAAAGAGGAGGCGAAAGAGGAAGAGAAAGAGGAGGAGGAGAAGGGGATTCAACGTTTGTGAAGTGCTTGGTCTCAATACTTCCCCTGCAAGGGTTGAGAAGTCGTCCACCGTCATGTTGAAGGTCTTCTGGTACGACTGGAACGTCCGCGTCTTCTCCGCCAGGTCGTCGATCGACCTCTGGATGGCGTCCAGCGAGCCCACCATCTTCGCCGGGCTGTTGGTCGGCTCCACCGACGCACCGCTGTGCAGATTGCCGAGGATTGCGATGAGCTCCTCATCATAGAGTCTGGCGGACCTGGCTCACCCCGTCATACGGTGACATTTACCTCAAGAGACGATGGGGTGGTGAAGGAGTGGGAGGAGAAGGATTAGAAAGCGGAGAAGAATGACGTAGGGCCTGGCGTGTGTTGCTCACCACGTCACACGGTGCCGTTTGGTTCAAGAAACGAGGATTCACAGTACGTCGGATGACGTGGCGTGCAATATCCGCCAGGCCCTGCCTCGTTAGTGGCGGTGATGTTGGCGTCCAGAGTGGCCATCATGGAGTTCTTGCGTTCCTCGATGTAGGCGTTGGCGGATGACATGTTGTGGGAGTACTCCTCCACAAGCTCGTGCAGATCGTCGCACACCACCTGGCAGGAGGGTCATTAAGAACAAGCACTCGACCGGGATCGGAGCATAACTTACCTTCAGGGTGAATGCTCGTGCAGTCGCACAGAGGATAGGAGGAGGAGTAGAAGGATGAGGAGGAGGAGGAGGAGGAGAAGGAGGAGGAGGAGGAGGCAGGACAGGAGGAGGAGGATGAGAAGGGGGAGGTGGAGCAGGAGGGGGAGGAGGAGGCGGAGGAGGAGGCGGAAGGATGAGGAGGAGGATGAGGAGGAGGAGATTCAACGACGGTGGAGTGCTCGTCATCAATAGCCCCCCTGCCTGGTCCTTTGTGGGCACCTTGACGTCGTACGCGGCGAGCAGCTCGTACATCTCGTCCACAGTGACGGCGGATTCCATCGTGGACTCCCAATCCTCCAGCGCCGACGCGTGCGCCAGCCCGAACTCCACGAACTGGTCGAGCTCCTCCGGGCGCTTCCCGAGCTGGCTGTTGTGCTTCTTGAACGACTCCAGCACCTCGGTGTAGCGGCACACGTTGTGATTGAAAGCAAATTCTATAAACAATTCGTCAAATTTTAGCTCAAAGCGCAGACACCAGACACTGTCAACCCAGAGACAAGGTGGGGTCATCCTACACTGCCCAGACTGCGAGCAAAACATAAAACAGTTTCATCATGTTTCAGCTCCAAGTGCTGGAACAACCAAGCACGGGCAACCAGGTTCAACTTGCACCGCCCTACCTTGGTGGCCTCCTCGCGGGCGCTGTTGACCAGCAGACCCTTGATGTCGTCGATGGTGCGGGAGGTGACGGGCAGCAGGCTGTTGCGCAGCGGGCGGCTTGTACGAGGGCCAGGTGAATCATTGTGCCGTGTCATGGGATGACAATAAACTCAATCAACTGGTAAGGATTGTATAAACACATTGTGCCACTCACTACGGCATTAAACCCTGACAGATTGTATAGACTTTGTCCGCTTGAAATGGCGGAGGGGGTTGGTAAATACTCCCCATGTGAGTGCCTTGGAGCTCGATGAACGAAAAGAAAAGAAAAAAGGAGGGCGCAGAGAGCACCATGTATCTATCTGACCCTGCCTGTCCACGTGCAGCACCCCGACCACGTTGCTGATCTTGAGCCGCTCCAGCATCTGCCGCCAGTCGCGCTGCTGGTTCATGTCCGCGCGGTACGTCCGCAGGTCCCGCTCCTTGGCCGGGCAGCAGGGTCATGGAGCAAAACCACTTGAACCGAGATCGGACGTGCGCGCATGACCTGCCTTCTGGGTAGATGCTCATACAGACGAGGAGGAGGAGGGGGAGGAGGAGGAGGGGGGCAAGGAGGAGGAAGAGGAGGTGGGGGAGGAGGAGGAGGAGGAGGAGGAGGAGGAGGAGGTGGAGAAAGAGGAGGTGGGAGGAGGAAGCAGGTGAAAGAGGACGTGAAGGTGAAGGAAGATGAGGAGGTGGAGGAGGAGGAGGAGGAGGATACTCAATGTTGGTTGAGTGCTTGTTCTCACAGACCACCCTGCCTGGTACGCCTCCAGGCTCCAATTCTGCCCGAACTCGTAGATGACCCGCTGCTCCTCGAAGATGTTCGAGTACTCCTTGGCCTCCGCGAAATCCTCCGTCACCACGCGGTTGATCGAGGCCACCAGGGCGTAGGGGTTCAAGTTGAAACTGAAAGCAGAATTTGTAAGCGGTTCATCATAATTTGTCTTAAAGCGCGAATACCAAGCGCAGTCAACATGGGTTCCCCCTGGGGTCAACCTGGGGTTAGCCTGAGGTCAATCTGGGGTCAACCAGGGGTCAACCAGGGGTCAAGTGTGAAGACAATTCCGGCTACAACAGAGCATAATCATTGCGGCTGCCACCCCAATGTCACCCCCATACAATGCGCCGACCACCGTTTGGGTAAACTTGCACCGCCCTGCCAGTGATTGGAAGTACTCGGTGGAGCGCACGATGGAGACGGGGTTCAGCCCCGTTGTCTTGTTGCCTTCGAATAAGGCCCGGCTCAGTTCCATGATAGGAGGTGAGTTGCAATAATACAGCGAAAGGACCGTGAAACATTCTGACTGTTTTGACTTCATGCCGGAGGGGAGGAGGGGGAGGGAAATGAGGAGGAGGAAGAGGAGGACAAGAAGGAGGAGGAGGAGGAGGAGGAGGAGGAGCAGCAGGAGGAGGAGGAGGAGGAGGAGGAGATGAGGAGGAGAAGCAGGGGGAGGAGGAGGAGGAGGAGGAGGGGGAGGAGGATGAGGAGGGGGAGGAGAGTGAGGAGGAGGAGGAGGAGGGGGAGGACAGTTTCCGTGTCAGTCGGACCGTACCGTCGAAGAAGCCGGCGAAGGAGCGCATGTACAGCAGGCGCGGCACCGCCTGCACCAGCGAGATCATCCCCTCCAGCACCGTGTTGTTGATAACCGTCAGCACGTCCTCGCACGGCGGCGTGAATGTCAGGCCCGTGTTGGTGAATGTGAGGACCGTGACCCACACCCCCTGGCAGAAGGGTCATTGAAATTGAGGACTTGACTGCGTCGGAGCATGACTTACCTTCAGGGTGCTCATGCAGACGCGTGTATGAGGAGGAGGTGATGGAGGAGGAGGAGGAGGAGGAGGATGAGATGGAGGAGGAGGAGGAGGAGGAGAAGGATGAGATGGAGGAGGAAGAGAAGGAGAATGAGGGGAAGGCGGAGAAGGAGGAGAAGGAGGAGAAGGAGGACGATGAGGAGGAGAAGGTGGAGGAGGAGGAGAAGGAGGAGGAGGAGGAGGAGGTTGAAGAGGAGGAGGAGAAGGATGCGAAAGAGGAGCTGGATGAGGAGGAGGAGGAGCATGAGGAGGAGGAGGAGGAGGAGGAGGAGGGAGTTCAACGTTGGTCGAGTGCGCAACAACCCCCATGCCTTGGATGTCGGTCCGTCCTTCTTCTTGGGCGCCTCTACCAGGGCGAGCAGCTCCTCGGTGGTGGTCACCGCGCGCTTCACAGTACCCTCCACCAGCATGTAGTCGATCAGCTTGATGAAGTCACCCAGCATCTTGGCCTCCTCGCAGGAGGGTCACTGAGCACAAGCATTCGGACTGAGATCGGAATAAGGCTTAGTTTGAATGCTCATACAGACGCGCGGAGGAGGAGGAGAATACTAAACGTCGGTCGAGTGTTTGTCCTCAATTACAACCGCCGGTGCCCCGGAGGAGGAGGAGGAGGAGGAGGGGGAGAAGGAAGAGGAGGAGGAGGAGGAGGACGAGGAGGAGGAGGAGGAGGAGGAGGAGGAGGGGGAGAAGGAAGAGGAGGAGGAGGAGGAGGACGAGGAGGAGATTGGACGTCGGTCAAGTGCTTGTTCTCAATAACCACCCCACCTCGTTCACGCGACGGTAGGTCCGCGCACGCTCAATCTTCTCAGCCTTGATGGCCACCATGGACCGTGTCTTATCCGCCGGGCGACCGGTGATAAGCAGCACCCCTGTTTTGTCATCGAGCTCTGTCTCATCCCGGATGGATTCCTGGTATAGCTTCGCCTGAGCCGTCACCTCGCGGCATGGCCATGCAGATATTGCTCGCCGTTTCAAAAGAGAGTGGAGGAGGAGGGGAAGGGAGAATGAGAGGGAAGGACGGGAGTGGAGAGGAGGAGGAAAGGAGAAGAGGAAAGGGCAGGAGGAGAGAGAAGGAATGATAATGAAATCACTAAGAAAATGCGTTGGACTTCGCGGGCAATATCTGCCGGGCTCTACCTCACGGCACAGTTTCTCCAACACCGCCTGCGCGCGCTCGCAGCAGCTCTCCAAAGCGGGCTGCGCCTTCTGAGTGCGCTGCTGCGTCTGAGCCTCGCGGGAGGGTCATTGAGAACAAGCACTCGACCGAGTTCAGAGCAAGACTGACCATCAGGGTGAGTGCTCATACAGATGCGCGGAGGAAGAGGAGGAGGAGGAGGCGGAGGGGCGGGGAATGAGGAGGAGGAGAAGGAGGAGGAGTAGGAGGGGGAGGATAACGAAGCGGAGGAGAAGAAGGAGGAAGAGGACGACGTTCAACGTCGGTCGAATGCTTCTCAATAACCCCCATGCCTCTGCGTACTCGTCGAGTGTGTACAGGTGCGAAGCGGACGCGTTGACAATCTTCACCTCGGTCATCTCGTGCACCAGTGCGTTGATCTCCATCAGCGCGGGGCAGAAAGTCGGCTTGGCCAGGAATAGGCGGCGAATGAGGCGCGCTCGAACCTGGCGGGAGGGTCGTTGAAAATAAGCACACTAATGCAGCTTCTGAGCATGACTCAGCTTCAGGGTAAATGCTCACACAGACGCGCGCACTCGGCTCGTTGGAGCACACAGTCGGTAAATTGCTTGTTCTCCTCTCCATAACCCCCATGTGTGGGAGGAGGAGGTGGAGAAGCAAGAGGAGGAGAAGGAGCAGGAGGAGCAGGAGGAGCAGGAGGAGCAGGAGGAGATGCAGAGTCAGTCGAGTGCTTGTTCTCAATAACCCCCCTGCCTGGTTGAACAGCTTCTTACGCACGTTGTTGCGCCAGAAGTGAAACGCCTTGAAGTTAGCGTAGTGCTTGAAGAATTTGAGGCGCGTCAGCGAGTTGAAGATGGATTTCTCCCGCATAAAGTTGCCCAGCGGTAGCGGCGCAAGTTGAAATTGAAAGCCGATTGTGAAAGCGGTTTACCACAATTAAGCTTCAAGCTCTTGGTGTTTGCAACATTTGAAAGCGGTAAATCACATTTGAGCTTCAAGCGCTCAGCTTGAAAGCAACGTTTGAAAGCGGTTCATCAATTCTTTTGAGCTTCAAGTGCCAAAACCAAGCGCGATCAAGCAAGGGTCAGCCTGGGGTCAACCTGCACCGCCCTGCCCAGCGGCGTGAACTCCGTCTCCTCCCCTTGCTTCCCCTTACGCACGTTCACAACGCCGCTGGCGCTGATCGTGTAGTAGCTATAAGCAGGGTCATGATAATCAAGTTCGCCAAGTCATAGGCTGTTGTATAATTCACGAAACAAGGGTCTAAAACGTTGTGGATGACGTGCGGGAACGGTTTGACACAGTGTGGATAAGTCTGGCACAATGCGGAAACTGTTTGGCACAGCGCGGGAACGGTTCCGCACAGTGCGGGAACGGTTAGGCACAGTGCGGGAACGGTTTGCCACAGCGCAGGGAACGTATTGGCACAGTGTGGGGACGGTTTGGGACAGTGTGCGAACGATTCATTTGCCGCACCCTACCTCTCGGGGTGCACGTCGAGGCGGTCGCACACCACGAGGTCGTACGGCCGGAACAGGATACCTGGCGGCGGGTGGTTGCAGTAGAAGAACTTCACGCCGCACGCCAGGGTCTTACACTCCTCCACTTCTCAGTTCAACGTTAAGATGGGTCAGGTGCCCATTATAGGGGGGGTAGGTGCCCAGTGCGAGGGGGCAGGGGCCCAACAAAGGGGGGTCAGGAGCCAATCGTAGGGAGGTCGCCGGTGGTTTCAGCGAACAAAGCCCGCTCAGGTTGAGATGAGAGGTGGACGAGTGTAAGCCCCTGCCGCACGCCTGCCCGTGCCGCGCGTAGAACTCCACGACCTGGTCCCCTTCGTGAAAGGTCGGCAGATGTCACACAACTAAATCAACAGGGGTTTACAATGTTTTGAGCACGTTCTCCCGACCAATGTTCCCACCAGGTGCTCCACGGTATGAGGCTGTGGGCACGACTCGTTGCGAGGGTAAAACGGTCACCCGTGCGGTGGATGACGTGGGGAGCAGGCAGCGGTACATTAAGCTGTAGATGACGTGCGAGCACCGGCACGCTATGGGTTCACCTCGTGGTGACAGACCATACCCGTCAGGATGTGCTCGAGCTGTGCCTGAATCTCATCGGTGATGCCCGCGTTGATAGTCCCCTTATTTGCGCCACCACCGGCTCCGCCACCGGCGCCTCCGGCGCTCCGGCCACGCATCGAAACGGTACCACCCACAGGCACCAGCTTAGTCTTCCCGGTCCCTCCCAGCAGGGTCTTGCACTCGTCCACTCTCTAGCTCAACGTAAGCACTTTCGGTGGGAGGCTTACACTCAACTCAGCCAATCACGGCTCAACGAAAGCACGTTTTGTGGGAGGCGGGCACTGATCCACATTTCGGCTCAACATAAGCACGTTGTGTTGGATACGCTGGATAAAGTCTGTGACCAAACGGCTCAGGGTGGTCTGAAAAGTGGACGAGTGTAGGCCCATGCCGCCCAGGGGCGTGTCGAGGCCCACTTGCAGCAGGCCGCTGAACCGCGGCGTGGCGAGGATTGGCTTGAGTTTTTTGCTCATGTCACGCACGTCCGGGATTTCATAGGACTCGGCCTCCCCGATGTTGAGCGAGCTGTAGAGCTGGGCGCCGCCGTCCTCAAGCGGGACCTTCTTGCGCTTCGTCGGGTCTGCGTCCGTGTGGTTAGGCGGGGCGAGGCGAGTGAGTTTTGGAAATTAGGGCACGCAGAGCCGAGTTTGGTTTGCATACGTTGTGAGAAAGGGGGAGGGTGCGAGACGCGCGGACAGGGGCACCGGGCAAGTACGCGACATCGCACGTGCAGGCGACCTCCGGCACCGCGTCACTTTCGTGCGCCCCGCTCGCCCCTGCCCCACGCGCCGCGCATGTACGACTGCTGTCGCGAGCGAGGAATGCGAGGTGCGATACGAGTGGTACGGGAATGGGATACGCTACTGGGGCAGCAGCGAGACCGGCTGGCGCTGGTGCTGGCGCTGGTGCTGGCGCTGGTGCTGGCGCTGGTGCTGGCGCTGGTGCTGGCGCACGGGCCCGTGCGGGTGGACGCCCACATAACGGTCGAGGACAGAACGCGCGGGGGGGAAGGAGGAAAACGGGAGGGGGGAGGACATGGACGGGGACGGGGCGGGGGGGGAGGAGGGAACGGGAGGGGAGGGGGGGCGACGGGAAGGAGGAGTAGGAGGAGGAGGGCTTGCTCACCTTCGAATGCATTTCGGTGCACCCAGCTGGGCTCCTCCACGGTCTCGGGGCCGTAGCTCGCCAGCCCGTACGTCTTCGTCACCTCCACCTCCATCTTATTGGACGCCATGCCGCGCGCCTCCCCTCCCTCCACACCCTGTGGCGGCAGCAAGCGGCGAAGGTGAGCGACCACAATCGATCTCCCGAGCCGACAGCCGAGTAGCAATATGGCACTCCTGCTGCACAATTAACTCAGGAACCACGGTCTAATCCGCCAGCCTAGCACACCTGAAACTAATCGGTCAATGCCACGCGCGGGGGGGTTGGCGCCCCCACCGACGACAAAGCGACGCCGGCGGTGGCGATATAGGCGGCACCGATATACCCGGAGATGACCGATGTCCCCGGAGGTTCGCGGCGGCGTGTTCCGATGCCTCAGCGCGCGCTCACACCGCTCTTACCCCCGTGCCCTTTTCGTCGTCCCAAAACAGCGACCGGACGGACGCATCCCTTTGCTCCAAGAAAAATATGGAGCGCGAACGTACCTGTGGGGTGACACGCTTGGCTGTTGTTCCCCCCCAGCTGCGCTCGCGTCTCACAGACACGCGCCACAGCCCCTCGCCGCGGTCCGGTGCTCGAGCGCCGTCAGGCCTGCGCGCTCCCCGCGTCAGATGTCAGCGGCGTTTCCGTTTGGGGACGAAGACGGGACACAAAGGATAGCGAGACGGTGGCGCGAAGCGCGCTTACCGGTACAAGCCAAGTTTAGGGTTTAGGGTGTATTTTTAGGATTTCGTCGCGAGCTTTATACTAGGTTTAGGGTTGGCCGGTGGTCATGGTCATATTGCGCTGCGCCCCGGCGGACATATCGCGCTGCGCCCCACGTGCGCGTAACAACACGCTCACTCCATCGACGGTGTACCCGGCGTGGGCGTGACACTCTGCGTGTCGGCCCGCCCGCCGCCCGTCTGTGACGCGAAGGTAACCCAACCTCGTCAGATCCAGCTCTGACGGAGAGATCTCCTTCGCGGAAATCCTGAGGCCTCTCCTTCCGTTAGATGGCGCCGTCGCGACAGGAGAGGCGGAAAGCTGAACGCGACGCCGCCAAGCGCGCGCCGGCCAAGACGGGAGCCGCCGGGGGCGCGGGAGCCGCTGGAACCGCGGGTGCTGCCGCCGCGCTCGCGAACTTGACCGTGAACCCGCTCGGGGATTGGAAAACGCAGGAAGTGGATCCCGCGGTGGGGCCGGACAGATCTCGCATATCCCAGCCAACCATCGACGTTCATAGCCTGTCGTTTGACGCACGATACGCAGGATTAAAGTGTGGTGAATGACCTGGTGAGCGATATGCGACATGTACCAGGCCCGACCCCTCGGCGCTGTTTCGAGCGCTCGGAGCCAACGTCGTGAAGCAGAGGGCCGCCAAGGGGGATGGGGAAGCGCAGTTCAGCCAGGGTTACATGTTAGTGAGTGAAGCGGATGCGGATGGGGGCCCTCTGGGCTCGAGCGGCAGATCGCCCGACGCGGATGTAGGGTTGCCACTTTGCATCGCACAGTTTCCGGTCGCTCGCCAGACCCAGACGCGTTGAACTGTCACCTGATGACCACATGCTCCATTCCTTGGTGCCAACCCTGGACGAAGGAGGGCACGGCGCTTCTGGAGAAGGCGGCGGGGCAAGGGCACGCGTGTGCTATGAATGTATTGGGATCTATTCACAGCGTGCGAAAGGAACATGAGCAAGCCGTGGCCTGGTACCGCAAGGGTGTCGAGGTTGGGTTGCCGAAAGCGAGTTCAACCTCGGGACCTGCCTCGAAGAGGGGAAGGGTGTGGCGGCCCCGGACTACCCGGCGGCGGTGGACTCGTACAGGCGCGCAGCAGACGCCGGTCACGCGTCTGCGGCAATTAACCTCTCCAACATGTACTCTCTCGGCCGCGGTTGGGGCCTCGAACAAATCGCCTGCCACGTTGGACCCTCATTTCTTGTATTCAATGGCGTCACATGACGAGGCGAGCAACGTCTGCCAGACCCTAGGGCGCGGCGTCACGCGTAGCAAGCGGCGGGCGCAGGAATGCACGCGCAAGGCCGCCGAGAACGGCGATGCCGGCGCGTGCTTGCGACTCGCCACTCGCATGTACGGAGACCATCCCTACGCCCGCGAGGTTGGGCATGTGGGGGAGGCCGCCGGGGTCGCCACGTCGGCTGGGGTCATGGAGGTGCACGACGTCCCCCCGGAAGTCTTAACCGGCGTGGTACATTGGATACGGAAGGGGGGGCATGATCCAGTCGCCGAACTCGACGTCTTCCGCAGAATCGCGCTGAAGGGGGCTAAGTATTGCCGCAACGGCGGGTGCGAGGTTGTGGGCCATCTCAAGGAGTTCAAAGTTTGCCCGCAGTGCAAGACCGCCCGGTACTGCAGCGACGTGTGTCAGAAACAGGATTGGACTACAGGTGGGCACCAGGAAAAGTGTGGCACAGATGCAGTCTCACAAACTCTCGGCTCCCGCTCAGTAGGGTGTGGAACGTGTGACATGATAATACGTCAACAGAGGTGTTTATCCAGAGGCTAGTTCGCAACACGCTTCGACCCGGGCACCGTTGCCTAGGAAATGGCAATACATTTTTGTTTCTGTGGTAAGTCGGTAGACGCTTTAGCTCATATTGCTTTTGAATACACACACACTCTCACACATGTAGCACACGAGCTCGAGCTTCGAGGGAGCAGCTGTTGTAGTGGCGTTGTGCATCCCGGTGGCACGGTGGGTGCGGGTTGGGCAAGTGCAACATCAACGTCATGTGTGGAGTGGACCCCCCATCGGATCTGCGCAGACCGCCTGAGTTTTCCTCGTCGGGTTTTAGGTTTAGGTTTATTTCGTTTTGTACTTGGTCTGATTGGTCACCGGGGTGGGTTGGCAACCCTCCGGCATATCGCGCAGCGCCCCGCGTGCGCGCAACGACTCGCTCACTCCATCGACGGTGTCCCCGACGTGAGCGTGACAACCTGCGTGTCGCCCCCCCCGTCGCCCGTCCTTGATAACGCGAAGGTACCCAAGCTCGTCAGATCGAGATCTGGCGGAGAGACTTCAAGACTCCTTCGCACTCAGCCTTCAAGCAGGGGCTTACACTCGTCCACTTTTCAGCTCAACTTGAGCCGTGTCTGACACAATAAAACAACCTACACACCCTAAACACCCCCCAACACCCCCCCTAATACGGGCTACACAATCCCTACGCGCACCCCCTATCCCACGCAAAGCGCTTACGTTGAGCTGAAAAGTGGACGAGTGAAAGCCCCTGCTTCAAAACTTCTTCGCACTCAGCCTTCCGTCAAGATGACTCCGTCGCGCCAGGAGAGGAGGAAGGCGGAACGCGACGCCTCCAAGCGCGCGCCGGCCAAGTCGGGCGCCGGGGGAGCTGCGGGAGCCGGGGGAGCCGAGGGAGCGGCTGCCGCTCTCGCGAACTTAAACGTGAACCCACTCGGCGACTGGACCACCCAGGCGGAAGATCCCTACGTAGGGTCCGGGCAAATATTGCCTTGCTCGCCACGTCATAGGCTGTCGATTAACTCAAGAGATGAGGGTTCAAAGGGCGGTCATTTACGTCGCGAGCGATATGTGCCTGGCCCGACCCATCGGCGCTGTTTGAAGCGCTCGGAGCCGAGGTCGTGAAGCAGAGGGCCGCCAAGGGGGAGGGGGAAGCGCAGTTCAGCCAGGGTCGCATGTTAGTGGACGCGGGCGGGCAGATAGGAACGCTGGGCGCGGGCAGAAGATTGCGCATGGTGGATGTAGGGTTGGCACTTTTCACCTACGCGTATTCAGTCACTCGCTGGATCGAGACGCGTCGATGCAGTTACCTGATCTAGATTTATTTGCGGGTGCCAACCCTAATCAGAGGAGGGCATGGCGCTTCTGGAGAAGGCGGCAAAGCAAGGGCACGCGTACGCCATGCTGACACTGGGAAGTATTCACCGCGAGAGAAAGGATTACGAGCAAGCCGTAAAGTGGGTCTCCAAGGGCGCCGATGCCAGGTTGCCGACTGCGATGTTCAGCCTCGGGAACCTGCTCGACCAGGGGCAGGGCGTGGCGGCGCCGGACTTCCAGGCGGCGGCGGGGTGGTACAGGCGCGCGGCGGACGCCGGCGTCACGGGGGCGGCACACAACCTCAGCATCATGTACGCTCTTGGCAATGGTGGGACTAGTATATTATGCCTGCCACGTCGTCCTTCACATTGTAGACTCTCGTTTTTTTTGTCAACATCACATGATGTGACGAGCAATATCGGCCAGGCCCTAGGGCGCGGCGTCACGCGCAGCAAGCGGCGGGCGATGCAATGGATGCGCAAGGCCGCCGAGAACGGCCACGCCCAAGCATGCTTGCAACTCGCCGGTCGCATGTATGGAGACGAGCCCTACGCCCGCGAGGTTGGGCACGTGGGGGAGGCCGACGTAGTCGCCACGTCGGCTGGGAGCACAGAGGGGCACGACGTCCCCTCTGATGTCATGACCGGCGTGTCACATTGGTTGCGGAAGGGGGGGCATGATACAGTCGTTAACGATTTCGTTGCATGGCGGTGGATGGGGGTCATTTTTGCTGCAATGAGGGTTGCGAGGTTGTGGGCCTTCTGAAGGACTTCAAAGTTTGCCCGCAGTGCAAGATCGTCCGTTCCTGCGGCGCCGCGTGTCAGAAAGAGGACTGGACTACGGGTGGGCACAAGGAAAAGTGTGGCGTAGCCGCATACGAAACACAGCCGAGACGTTTCCCCGCCCCCGCTCAGTAGGGCTTGGGACGCGTCACGCAGCTGGTACGTGAACGAAGGTGGAGGCCCAGCGGCTGAGCCAGCAACGTGCGCGTAAATGCGCTTCGACCCAAGCACCGTCGCATGGTAAATGGCATTACATTTGTGTTTATACTCTGTGATCTAGGAGGCTGGGTAGATCCATCAGCCTCGACAGCGTCTGAATACACACGTGGCGTGGTAAGAGGCATC
>Ga0307489_10000843_pt1 | contig 19514 bp, 28 predicted proteins | sample SB12metaG_FD_202247 | JGI IMG/M metagenome (GOLD analysis project Ga0307489, IMG submission 202247) | Sea-ice brine microbial communities from Beaufort Sea near Barrow, Alaska, United States - SB 1.2 | ecosystem: Environmental > Aquatic > Marine > Coastal | place: USA: Alaska | collected...
GAGGAGGAGGAGGAGGAGGAGGAGGAGGAGGAGGAAGAGGAGGAGGAGGAGGAGGAGGAGGAGGAGGCGGAGGGAAGGAGGAGGGAAGGAGGAGGAGGAGGAGTTTAGTCCGCCCCACCGCTCTCGTGCGAGTGCGGCACCGCCGTGGCGTTGCCCAGCACGGTCTGGCAGTCCGGCGCGCTGGACCCGCGCCAGAAGTCCTTCCACAGCAGCGAGCCCGTGCGCGCGTACAGATCGGAGTTGAACAGCTCCGTCGGGTCCCGCAGCGGAATGTTGTCCGAGTTGTAGCGGCGCAAGTTGAATTTAAAAGCAATATTTGAAAGCAGTACATCACACTTTACTTTCAAGCGCTCAGATCCTGGAATTTTCAAGGTGGGTTTCATAGGGTCAACCTGCACCACCTTACCGAGTCCAGCAGCAGCACCTCCTCGAACCAGGGGCGTACACTCGTCCACTTTTCAGCTCAACCTAAGCCGATTTGGTCACACCTCCCCGTGTCCCCCTGTCTAATAGACTGGGGGGAAATCATGCACCCGACGTATCCCACAAAATGTGCGTACCGAAAAGTGGACGAGTGTAAGCCCCTGCCTCGAACGACGAGAACACCATGGTGTAGCGGCGCAAGCTGAATTTGAAAGCAAAGTTTGAAAGCAGTATATCTCACTTTAGTTTCAAGCGCTTAGTTCCAGGCGGTTTCAACTTGCGTTTCATAGGGTCAACCTGCACCGCCCCACCATGGCGAAGGCTTTGTACATGAAGCGGTTGGTCATGGCGGCGGCGTCGCCCCCCTTGTCGTGGCGGCGCAAATTGAATTTGAATGCAAAGTTTGAAAGCGGTACCTCACATTTTAGTTTCAAGCGCTTAATTCCAGGCGCTCTCAACGTGGGTTTGATAGGGTCAAGGTGCACCGCCCTACCTTGGCGGCGCCCGCATAGTCGGCGAAGGATACCACGGTGACCTTGAGGCGCTCGAGCTCCGTGACGTGCTGGCAGTCGGGTAGCTCGCCCGCCGGGCAGGGGCTTACACTCGTCCACTTCTCAGCTCAACGTAAGCCGCGTTTGCCACCAATGCACACCCTAAACACTCCCTAACACCCCCTGACACCCCCTACACTCCCTCTAAACAACCCCTGAACGCACCCCCTATACCACAAAAAACGCTTCCGTTGAGCTGAAAAGTGAACGAGTGTAAGCCCTGCCGCGGGGAACCACAGCTGGATGGGAAGCGTGCACCCCGTGCGGCGGATAGCGTGGATCACCACCCACATGGAGGTGGCGTACTTGTGTTGGCTACCGCCCACAATGACGATGCCGCGCCCGCTGAAGGCGCCCGCGCCGGGGTGTAGCGGCGCAAGTTGAATTTGATACCAAAATTTGAAAGCAGTCCATCATATTCCTGTCTCAAGCGCTTAGTGTCAGGCGCTTACAACGTGTGTTTGACAGGGTCAACCTGCACCGCCTCACCAGGGTATTCGGGCGAGTCGTGCTGCACAAAGCGCTCGACGCGGCGCTTCACTACCTCGGCGTAGGGGCTTACACTCGTCCACTTCTCCGCTCAACCTGAGCCGTTTTTGGTCACTGAAGCCACAACAAGCGTCCACTTCTCAACTCAACCTGAGACGTTCTTGCGAATCAAACCTCCCAACATGGCCTGTGCAAACAGCTCACGCAGAGCCGAAAAGTGGACGCTTGTAGCCATAAATAGTGCTTACGTTGAGCTGAAAAGTCCCTGCCTCGGCGTCGGCGGTGGACATGCGTCGCTCGAACAACACAAAGTCGGTCAGCAGGTTGCCGCGGTTGCCGGGCGGCAGCGTCACGCCCAGGTCCGCCCCGCGCGCCTTGGTGTAGCGGCGCATGTTGAAGTTGGCAGCAGAGTTTGAAAACGCTTCATCACATTTTGCTTTCAAGCGCTGAATGATGCATAGGGGGGCTCCTGTGGGGGAATCATTGTCTACAGGGGGCCTCCCCCATTTACGAAAGCAACACGCTTTCTACTCGGGTTTCAGCTGGTTTCAACCTGCACCGCCCCACCTTGGCGAACGCGCGCGCGAGGCCGATGGTGGCGTGTGACGGGCGCGGCATGTTCCGTGGCCGTGTAGTGCCCTCCGCCAGGGGCTTACACTCGTCCACGTTTCGACTCAACGTAAGCACATTTTGTGTGATACGTGGGTTGCACGATTTTCCTCCAGTCTATTAGACAGGGGAACATGGGGAGGGGTGACCAAAACGGCTTAGGTTGAGCTGAGAAGTGGACGAGTGCAAGCACCTGCCCTCCGCCGCGTCGGGCTTGCACTCGGGATGCGGCGTCGCCTCGCACCAGGGGCTAACACTCGTTCCCATTTCCGCTCAACTTGAGCTTACTTTGCCCATTTCCGCTCAACTTACGCTTACTTCGTCCCCCATATAACCCAAATCAACCCTTGGATGTGTCCCGAAGTGAAGGTGCTGAAGTTGAGCTTTAACGTGAGCGATATGTCCCCGAAGTTCCTTAAGTTGAGCTCTGAAGTGAGCGAGTGTAAGCCCCTGCCTCGCACGCCGGCGGCTTGCGCCCAACCACGGGCGCCTCCGCGCACGCGCGCTCGCACATCACGGGCTTGGATCCGGGAAGCAGGGGCTTACACTCGTCGACTTTTCAGCTCAACCTGAGCCGTTTCTGACACAAAACACACCCACGATACCCCCTACCAGCCCCTAACACCCAGTAAACACCCCCTAACCTACCCTTAAATCCACCCCCTATCCCACACAAAGCGCTTATGTTGAGCCGAGAAGTGGACGAGTGTAAGCCCAGCCCCTGCCGCATCCCTTGGGCGCCGCGAATGTTGTCGTCGTATCGTCATCGTCGCACAGGCAGTACCCCGCGCGCTGCGACGTAAACTGCCCGCACTGTTTGGGGTGCACCGTGCGACAGGGCCTTGCGCCGCCGCCGCCCCCGTTTCAGCTCAACTCACATCGCTAGGGCCTTACACACCCAGCTCGCTCTTCATCACGACTGAAGCCGTCACGGCAGCGGTTCTACCACCGCGACCACCGGCGGCGCTAGTAGCTTTGTTGCGTAGGTGGAACGTCGCGCCGCCGCTTAATAGCGTGCCGGGTCGGGTTGCTCCCCCAACATAATTCTCGAAACAGCCCTCTCATACGACAAGTTGAGCTTCCAATATATTATCAGTTGAGCTTCCAAGACATGTTGGAGGTGCGACGGAAGTCGCGTACGGCCCTACATTGAGATGGGACTTGCTCGACGGCAGCCCGTACGGATGACACTCCGATGAGCGGACGAACCCGAAGCGCGCGGCGCCGCACCCGCCCCAGGCCGAGGGCGTCACCATCCCGCAGGGCCTCACGCAAATTCCTGCGGCAGCTCTGAACGCGCACGTCATCCAGAGCAGATGCCAAACGCAATCGAGAGCAGGGAATGTAGAGCTACTCGTAGCTTCGTTGGCTTCATGACTTCAGGGCCGAAACCACAGGTAATTCAACCGTGACGCCGTGGCTACCACTGACCAGCTGTGACGCCGCAGCTCCCACGGCTGTGACGGCTGGCGGGTGGCTGCGACAGGCGAAGCCGCTGCATCGGCAGCTCAAACAAATTCAACTCGAGTGGCTTCCGGTACACGACCATGGCTACCAGCAACCGGCTGCGATGCCGCAGCTTACACAGCTGTAACGGCTGGCGGTTAAGCCGCGGAAAGGAACGTCGCGTCGCGCGCGGCCCTGCCAGCTTGATTCGGTACTCATTGCCGCGGAGGCTCCACAGGAGGGGCAGCGCGAGGAGCAGCGCGAGCGCCGCCCACGAGGGGCTTATACTCGTCCACTTTTCAGCTCAACTTGAGCGCTTTGTATGGGATAGGGGGTGCGCGCAGGGGTCGTGTAGCCCGCGTTAAGGTGATGTCAAGGGGTGCTTAGGGGGTGTAGGGTGTTTTCTTGTGACAGACACGGCTCAAGTTGAGCTGAGAGGTGAGCGAGTGTAAGCCCCTGCCGCCCACGCGCCCACCCTGAACCCCGCGAGGCGGTAGTAGCACGCGCGGAGCACACGGCGTGTGGCGTAGCGGGGGCGCCGGCACGCGGACCCCATCACCGTAACTCGCCCCTGGAGCAAACGAAGCGAAGTGTGTGCCAAGCTCTGCAGACGCAAGGCGCTTCCCGCCTCCCGTCGAGACCGCCTCGCCGCCCGCCGCCGCGCCGACTAATGGTGCCCATCAGCTGCTGCTTCCAAGATTGAAAGGTTGGAAGCTGCCTAACCGTTTGCCCCCCCATCGGATCTGCGCATATAATTCAACTCGCCGTTTATACCGTGCACCCGCTTTCACCAGCGCAGCCACTCCTCTTCGCGCGGGTGGCATGGCGCCCAAGAGGCGGGCTACCGTGAAGCCCCCCGCGGCCGCCCCGCCGCACTCCCTCGTCTCCTTCGCCGTCGCGCGCGGGGTCGCGCCGGGCCTCGCCAAGGCGAATCTAAATGAGTTCGCTGAGAAATATGCGGAGGCTATGGGAGCCGCGACACCGCGGGCAGGGGCTTACACTCGTTCACTTCCCAGCTCAACTTGAGCGCTTTTTATGGACAGGGGGTGCGCGTGGGGATTGTGTAGCCCATGTTAAGGGGGTGTTAGGGGGTGTGTAGGGTGTTCAGGATGTTCTCGTGTGTCAGACACGGCTCAAGTTGAACTGAGAAGTGAACGAGTGTAAGCCCCTGACCGCGGGTGGTGCTGCAGAATATCAATGCCGAAGGCGTCGGTCCGGAGTTTTTGGAGCACTGCGTGCTGGCGGCGTCGCTGGCGGAGCACCGCGCGAGCCATGGCCAGCGTAGCGCGGATGTGTTGAGCGAAGGAGGGAACGCGGAGGGTGATGAGCAAAGGCATGGGCATGGAGGAGAGAAGGCGGGAGGGGAGGGCCCCGGGAGGGGTGCCGAGTCTAGTGACCGGAGCCAGCATGGTGCGGTGGGCAGGGGCTTACACTCGTTACCATTTCCGCTCAACTTGAGCTTACCTTGCCCCTTTCCGCTCAACTGAAGCGGACTGTGTCCCCCGTATGTCCCAACGTAGCCCGTGGATGTGGCCCGAAGGTGCTCAAGTTGAGCTCAACGTGAGCAATGTGTTCCCGAAGGTCCTCAAGTTGAGCTTTGAAGTGAACGAGTGTAAGCCCATGGCGGTGGGTGCGGTGGCCGCGCGGCGCCAGAGCCAGCGCCTGAGCCAGCCGCCGCTCTCGCCGGCGCCCGAGCGCCTCCCCCCCGCCGCCGCCGCCGCGCAGCCGTCGCCGCCACGGCAACAGCAACAGCAACAGCAGCAACCAGAGTCTGACGGCTCCGACGAGTTGGGCGTCCTTCGCCGAAGCAACGCCAAAGGCCGCAAGCGCTGTGGCCGTGGCAGCGCTGGCGTCATCGACCTCTCGCAGGATCAGGAGCAGAAAGAGCTCGAGCCCAGCGCCGCCGCTTTCATAGACGATGATGACGACAACGACGACGATAGGGACATTGCCGTCCCCCCCTCGCGCTCGCGGGGGCGGCGCGGCGGCGGCGGCGGCGGCGACGGTGGCGGCAGCAACACGGGCGGCGACATAGGCGGCTATAGTGACGGGCCACGGCGCGCTAAGGCGCCGCGCCGCGCGCTGATAGACGATGAAGCCGGCGGCGACGGTGACAGCGAGGTGCGGTCGGAAGACAACGAGGAGGACGACGACGATCTCGACTCCTTCATAGACAATAGTATAGACGGAGACGAGGATGAGGAGGAGGAGTACGGAGAGGAGGAGGAGGAAAAGGAAGAGGAGGAGGAGGAGGAGGAGGAGGAGGAGGAGGAGGAGGAGGGAGAGGAGGAGGGGGAGGAGGACATCCGGATATCTCAGGCTGACGTCGTGGACGCGTTCGGGCCCATAGAGCTGGACCTTTCGGACGGCGACGGCGACGACGATGACGGCGACGGCGAGATTCTGGCGAATCTCGGGCGGCGTAAGCTGGAGGCAGCGGGGTTCATCGACCTCAGCAGTGGTGGCGGCGGCGGCGGCGGCGATGGCGGCGGCGGGGGCGGCAACAGAAACGACGACAGGCGCATGCAGGGTTCAGGCGACGTCCGCGGCAGGGGCTTACACTCGTCAACTTTTCGGCTCAACTGAAGCGCTTTCTGCGGGATAGAGGGTGCATTGAGGGGTAGTTTGGGGTTGTCTAGGAGGTGTCAGGGGGTATGAGGGGTCATTCAGGGTGTATTTGGTGTCAGAAACGGCTCAGGTTGAGCTGAACAGTGGACGAGTGTAAGCCCCTAGTCCGCGGCGGCGCCCGGCGAGGGCTGCTGGCTGAGAAGAAGGGCAAGCTCCCGCTGAATCTGACAGCTGGCGGGAACGTGCTGGGGCAGTCCACGGCGCTGCGCAGCGACGCGCGGGCGGCGCCGGCGCTCACGGGGCGCTCGCGCGGCGGCACGGTCGAGTACGGCCGCGGTGCCGCGCTCGCGGCAATGGCGTCTGGGGCAGGGGCTTACACTGGTCCACTGCTCAGCTCAACCTGAGCCGTTTCTGACACAAAATACACCCTAAACACCCCCCAATACTTCCCAACAACCCCTGAACACCCCCAAAACAACCCCTAAAATTCACTCCCTATCTCACAGAAAGCGCTTAAGTTGAGCTGAAAAGTGGACGAGTTTTAAGCCCCTGGTCTGGGGGCGTGTCCGCCGCCGACGACGCCGCCGCCGCCGCCGTGGGGGGTGGAGGCGCCGGTGCTGACTCCCCGTATAATCATATAATGAGAAGCGGCGGCGGCGGTGGCAGTGGTGGCGGGGGTGGCAACGGTGGCACATACCAGCGAGTGGCACGGGCGGGGGCGGGGGCGGCGGGGGCGGCGGCGGCGGTGGCGGGGGCGGGGGCAGCGAGGGCGGGGGCGGCAGGGGGGGCGGCGGGGGGGGCGGGGGCGGATGACGATGACGAGGAATACCTGGATGGCTTGGACGACCTTGACCTGTGCAACCTCAAGGTGTTTGGGAACCGCTGCTTCCGACACGACCAGCGGGCTATCGTGGTGAGGATGTGCAGCTGTGCCCCCCCAGGTTCACCCGGGTCCACCGCGCTTGCTTTGAGCGCTTAAAGCTAAATTACCCGCTCTCAAGTTTTGCTTTCGGGGTTTCAACTTGCGGCGCTACATTGTGGAGCACTCAGTAGGCGGCAACGAGGGGGAGCGGGTGCCGGGCAGGGGCTTACACTCGCTCACTTTCCAGTTCAACTTGAGCCGTGTCTGACACACACACACAACACCCTACACACCCTAAACACCCCCTTAACAAGGGTTACACAACCCCTACGCGCAACCCCTATCCCATAAAAAGCGCTAAGTTGAGCTGAGGTGTGAACGAGTGTATGCCTCTGGTGGCGGGGAGGGATTGCTTCGTGTTGATGCCCACCGGCGGAGGCAAGAGCCTGTGCTACCAGCTGCCAGCGGTGCTCACGGGCAGGGGCTGACACTCGTCTACTTCTCAGCTCAACCTGAGCCATTTCTGACACTCCACACATCCCCCAAACGCCTAAACATCCCCTCCACCCCCGCCTGAAACACTCCTCAAACACTCCCTAAATACTCCTTGTCCCACCAAAAGCGCTCACGTTAAGCTGACAGGTGGAGGAGTGTAAGCCCCTGCTCACCGGCGGCGTCACCATCGTGTGCTCACCCTTGCTCTCCCTCATCCAGGACCAGGTAGGGCGGTGCAGGTTGACCCTATCAAACCAACCTTGAAAGCCCATGGAATGAAGCGCTTGAAACTGAGATATGATGAACTGCTTTTAAGTTTTGCTTTCAATTTAAACTTGCGCCGCTACAACCAGGTGCAGCACTTGGTAACCGACTTCCACGTGCCCGCCGCGTACTTGAGCTCGGCGCAGAGCGAGGGCGACGCGCGCGGCGTGCTGGCGGCAGGGGCCTACACTCGTTCCCAATTCAGCTCAAGTTGAGCTCTTCTGTCCACCGTATAACCGACTTAACTCATGATGGTGTCCTGGAATTGCTCAAGTTGAGCTCTAACGTGAACGAGTGTAAGCCCCTGGCTGGCGGAGCTGCACAAGGAGCGGCCCACGGTACGCCTGGTCTACGTGACGCCGGAGAAGCTGGCCAGCAGCGACGCGCTGTGGAGCTGTCTCGAAGACTTGCACGCCAACGGGTAGGTCCGACCAAGGGCCGGTAAAGTGACCTCAGAATTTACCAGTTAACAGACTGTAAAAGTGCTTTAGGTTTGGGGTTTATGTCTTAGGGTTTTATTTTCACGAGTCGACCCCCCTAATACGCCCCTAATACTCCCCGAAAATCAAAATGCACCCCTCTTAATTGGTAAATTCTGCGGTCACTTTACCGGGCCTTGCTCAGACCTAACGGGCAGGTGCTTCCACTCCTCCACTTCCCACCTCAACGATAGCACTTTTCAGGGACTCACTTCGTTGGGTGGTTTCAGCGCGTTTCAGTGACCATAACGGCTCAGGTTGAGCTGAGAAGCGGACGAGTGTAAGCCCGTATTTCCACTCCTCCACTCCCCACCTCAACGTTAGCATATTTTCAGGGACTCACCTTGTTGGGTGGTTTCAGTGCGTTTCAGTGACCATAACGGCTCAGGTTGAGCTGACAAGTGGACGAGTGGAGCAAGGGGGTTACACTCGTCCACTTCTCAGGTCAACCTGAGACGTTTTTGTCCCTGAAACCCTGTGTTTCATGGAGTTTCAGTGACAGAAAGGGCTCAGGTTGAGCTGACATGTGGACGAGTGTAAGCCCGTGCCAATGGGCAGCTCTCCCGCTTCGTCATTGATGAAGCGCACTGCGTCAGCGCGTGGTAGGGCGGTGCAGGTTGACCCTATCGAACCCACGTTGAAAGCGCCTGGACCTAAGCTCTTAAAAGTGAGATATGATAAATCGCTGTCAGATTTGCTTTCAATTTCAACTTGCGCCGCTACAGCGTGGGGCCACGACTTCCGCCCCGACTACAAAAAGCTGGGGGACCTCAAGAAGCACTTCCCGGCAAGGGGCTTTTACGACAATCGTCCACTTCTCGGCTCCACCTGAGCCGTTTTGGTCGATCTGAAACCCTGCAACCACCCAGCGTATCTCGCAATAAGTGCTTGACGTGAGGTGGAGATGTGGACGAGTGTATACCAACACACGTCCACATTGGGAGGGGAGGGTATGAAGGCATAGGAGCAACATGGTACACCACAGGCTGCCACGTGTCCTCACGGGCTGCAAAGCAGGACGCCACGTCATACAGTGACTGACACATTATCACAACTTTCCACGTCATCAAACATGTGGACGGGTGCGGTGCCCCTGGTCCCCGGACGTGCCGGTGACGGCGCTGACGGCGACGGCAACGCCCAGCGTGCGGCAGGACGTGCTCAAGATACTGGGGATCCACCGCACCGCGCGCAGCTTCGTGGTCACCTTCAACCGTCCCAACATCCTCATGGCGGTCAAGAGCAAGAAGAGCATGCGTGGCAGGGGCTTACACTCGTCCGCATTTCAGCTCAACGTAAGCGCTTTTTGCGGGAGTGCGTTTGGCAGTTTTTGGGGGGTTGTTTGCGGGGTGTTACGGTGTATGCGGAGGTGTCTAGGGTGTATTTTGTGTCAGAAACGGCTCAGGTTGAGCTGAAAAGTGGACGAGTGTAAGCCCCTGATGCATGACCTTCCGGCATTCGCCAAGTGGGTGGCGGACCGGTGGGGGCAGAAGATCGGCATCGTGTACTGCCTCAGCCGCGACGACACCATGGAGGCAGGGGCTTGCACTCGTTCACTTTTTGGCTCAACTTAAGCGCTTTCTGTGGGACAGGGGGTGAATTTAGCGGTTGTATAGGGGATGGTTAGCAGGTGTTAGGGGGTATTAGGGCGTGTGTAGGGTGTATTATGTGTAAAAAACGGCTGAAGTTGAGCTGAGAAGTGGACGAGTGTAAGCCCCTGCATGGAGGTGGCTCACGCGATCAACGAGGAGGCGAAGCGGCGGCGGAGCGGGGGCGTGCGGGGCGGCGCGGCGGGGGGGGCGGCGGGGCCCGGGCCCGTGGCGGCGGCATACCACGCGGCAGGGCCTTAAACTCGTTCCCAATTCAGCTCAACTTGAGCTCTTCTGTCCACCGTATAACCCGACTCAGCTCATGAACGTGTCCTAGGGTTGCTCAAGTTGAGCTCTAACGTGAACGAGTGTAAGCCCCTGCCACGCGGGGATCGCGGCGGGCGCGCGGGTGACGGTGCAGAACCGGTGGATGAGCGGCGAGGTGCAGGTGTGCTGCGCCACCATCGCGTTCGGAATGGGCATCGACAAGCCCGACGTGCGCTACGTTGTGCACTACTCCGCGCCCAAGTCACTGGAGGGATTGTACCAGGAGGCAGGGGCTTACAGCCTTACACTCGTCCACTTCTCAGCTCAACCTGAGCCGTTTCTGACGCAAAATGTGCCTTAAATACCCCCTGCTAACCCCTGACACCTCCTAAACACCCCATGAAGAACCCCTGAATGCACCCCCTATCCCACACAAGGCGCTTATCTTGAGTCGAAAAGTGGACGAGTGTAAGCCCCTGCCAGGAGGTGGGGCGCGCGGGGCGCGACGGGCTGCCCGCCGAAGCCGTGACGCTGTACGCCCAGTCGGACATCACGCGGCTGCGCCGCATTATGTCCATGCCCACGCCCGGTGTCAGTAAGCGGGACCGCAAGGCAGGGGCGTACACTCGTCCACTTTTCAGCTCAACCTGAGCCGGTTTGGTCACACCTCCCCGTGTCCCCCTGTCTAATAGACTTGGCGAAAATCATGCACCCAACGTATTCCACAAAATGTGCTTACGTTGACCGAAAAGTGGACGAATGTAAGCCGCTACAGCAAGGCCAAGTCGGAACCGCTGCTGCAGAAGGTGGTAGACTACATGCTGGACCGCAAGGTAGGGCGGTGCAGGTTGACCCTATGATCCCCCTGTTGAAACCGCCTGCAACCAATTGCTTGATACTAAAACATGATGAATTTGTTTCGAGCTTTGCTTTCAAATTCAACTTGCGCTGCTACAGCACGGTGTGTCGCCGCGTGCAGCTGCTCCACTACCTGGGTGGGGCAGTGCAGGCTGACAGTATCAAAACTCGAGTTGAAAGCACGCCTGGTTTCAGCGCTTGAAACTAAAGTGTTATGAACCGCTTTCAAGCTTTGCTTTCAAAATTAACTTGCGCCTGTACACCTGGGTGAGACGGGGTTCACCGCGGCGCAGTGCAGGGGTACGTGCGACACGTGTATGCTGGCGCGTGGCGTACGCCCGCTGGGCAGGGGCTTACACTCGTCCACTTCTAAGCCCAACCTGTGCCGTTTCTGAAACGAAATACACCCTAGACACCCCTAATATCCCCTGACACCCCCTAACCCCCCCTAAACAACACCTAAATGCACCCCCTATGCAACAGAAAGGACTGAGGTGGAGCTGAGAAGTGGACGAGTGTAAGCCCCTGCCGCTGGGCGAGGCGGACACGTGGGAGCAGGACGTGGCCACTGACAAGGCGGTCAAGCAGGCAAAGACTTACACTCGTCCACTTTTTGGCGCAACGTAAGCACATTTTGTGGGATATGTTGGATGCATGATTTTCCCCCAGTCTATTGGACAGGGGGACACGGGGAGGTGTGACTAAAACGGCTTAGGTTGAGCTGAAAAGCGGACGAGTGTAAGCCCCTGCAAGCAGGTCAAGAAAGTGACCACGGCCAAGTCGTACAAGAAGGGGAAGGGCAAGCGCAAGCGCAAGGCCAAGCCCAAGCCCAAGAAGGCGCCGCGTTGAGCCAGTGGGGGCGTGACAGGTGGCGGGCCGGCGATGGGGCGGCCAGTGGGGGCGTGCCAGGTGGCGGGCCGGCCAGTGGGGGCGTGACAGCTGGCGGGCCGGCGAGCGGGGGTGTGCCAGGTGGCGGGCCGGCCAGTTGGGGCGTGACATGTGGCGGGACGGCGAGTGTGGGCGTGACATGTGGCGGGGCGGCCAGCATGGGTGTGACAGGTGGCGGGCCGACCAGTGGGGGTGTGACAGGTGGCAGGCCGGCCAGTGGAGGCGTGACAGGTGGCAGGCCGGCGAGCGGGGGCGTGACATATGGCGGGGCGGCCAGTGCAACGTAAGAATTTTTAGAAAGAATATTAGTTTGACATAGATTAGCAGAATAGTGTCCCTTGATAGGCCTAAACCTTGACAGACCTAGAGTCTATCCGCCTGCGGAAGGGTTTGGTCAACGCTCACCATGTGAGTGCCTTTGGGCTCGATGAACGTTAGTAAATGAGAAAACTCTCGACTCCCTCGCACTTCACTCAGGTACGACTATTGAAGTACACCCGTGTAATCACTCTCGCTGCATCCGAGCGTGGGAGCGGCCGCCAGGTAATGGCACTATCTGACGGTTGGAGGCGAATGTCAGAACAAAGCCACAACTTTTGACCCAGAATTGGTTCACGACGAACGGCGGTCTTCCGCAGCGTGAAAACATCTCAAACTCAGAGATGCATATTTTGGTCTTTTGGATGTGTTTTAGTTCACGTGACCAAAGTATGAGCTGTGTTCACGCTGTGGAAGACCGCCTTTTGGCGCGCGCCAATCTTGTGTACAAAACAAAATCACCTATTGACAGAAACATGGACCATGTGAGCACGCTATCTTGCTTGGAGTGTGCGTGTACGAAACTTCGGGCATCGAAGGAAGGTACCTAACCCCAAATATTCCCAAAGTTTAGTACACGCACACTCCAAGCAAGGCTGCCGTTCAAGCCATATGGCGCAGGTAGGTGGGCGGGCCCTTCAAAACCCTAAAGTCAAAAAGTCAAAATCAGTGGCAAAATCAGGCAGAAACCCTAAAATCGCGGCAAATCGCGGCAAATCGCGGCACATGATCGAAAATTGGTTTCAGACATTTTCGCGAGTAATAGACGGTCGATCGGGGGCGAAACAGTCATTCGTGTCACACGTGCGCGCGCCAATAATTATTTCCTCAAAAAATATCATTAAATCATTTGACATCATTTGAAAGATGAATGATATCTTAAAACATTTTGACCCATACTTTAACACTTCGAATAGTCGCTTAAACTCGAATTAGATGTGGCTTCGTCTCGTATGACGTGAGGGCAGGAGTCGTAGGCGCAGGCGCCCGTGCAGCCACTCTCTTTTGCGCGAGAGCGGCGACTCTGGCGATGCAATCAGCGCCCCAAGCGTGGGCGGCGACGGAGGCAGCGCATGCGAGGGGGCGGCTGGAGGGGCGAGCGCGCACTCGGCCGCGCGGCGGCGGCGGCGGCGGGGCTGGTGCTCGCATCCGGAGTACGAGCACTCGTAGGGTGCCCGCTTTTGCGGGAGGGACCGGGGCGCACTCGAAACGCATGGTGACAAATGGCCACAGCCACAGCCACAGCCACAGCCACAGTCACGAGGGCGGCGGCGGCGAGGGCGGCGGCGAGGGCGACGGCGGTGGCGGCGGTGGCGGCGGTGGCGGGAGCGGCGCCGGCGCGGGAGCCAGCGCGCCAAACACCAGCAGCACAACTAATCAGAAAACCGCACAAAACCACAGCCACGGAACCAGCGATGGGCATGGACACAGCCACGCGGGGGAGGACAGTCGCAGTCACAGTCATAGCCATGGCCAGGGCCAGTCGCCGTCGACGTGGCCTCCGGCGCCGGAGCAGCAGGGGCAGGGGCTTACACTCGGTCACTTTTCGGCTCAACGTAAGCACATTTTGTGGGATATGTTTGGTGCATGTTTTTCCCCCAGTCTATTAGACAGGGGGACACGAGTAGGTGACCAAGACGGCTTAGAATGAGCTGAAAAGTGGACGAGTGTAAGCCCCTGAGCAGGGGGTGGCAAGCGGCGGCGGCGACGGCGACGGCGACAGCGCCTCGTGGACGCCGCGCAACGCTCTGCTAGCGAGAGGCAGAGGCTTACACTCGCTCACTTCAGAGCCCAACTTGAGGACCTTTGGGACACATCGCTCACATTACAGCTCAACTTGAGCTCCTTTGGGATACATCCACGGATGAGTTTGGCTTACGTAGGGGACAAAGTGACAAAGTCAGCTTAATTTGAGCGGACAGGGGTAAAATGAGCTCAAGTGAAGCGGAAATGGGAACGAGTGTAAGCCCCTAGCGAGAGGTGCGGGCAAAGGCCACGTGCTGTTCGTCGACGCATACACCGCCGGTGTCGCGGGTGACATGTTCGTCGCTGGGCTTCTTGACCTAGGCGTGGCCTGGCCACTCGATCCCTATTGAGCCGCCGCATCCCTGATCACCACTGAAGGTATCCACTTACCGGTACGAGTAAAACCTCCAAGTACGAGTTGTCATAAGCAGGGGGTTGCACTCGTCCACTTCCCAGCTCAACTTGAGCCGTGTCTGTCACAAGAAAACAGCCTACACACCCTAAACACCCCCAAACACCCCTTTAACACGGGCTACACAATCCCTGCGCGCACCCCCTATTCCATACAAAGCGCTCAAGTTGAGCTGAAAAGTGGACGAGTGTGAGCCTCTGGTCATAAGCTGAGGTGGAAAGGGAAGGAGTGTGCGACCCTGGGCCTGGGCGTGCCGATGGAGGCAGGGCAAATGTTGCTCGCCACGTCGTAGGATGCCATGTAGCTGAAAAAGTGAGGTTTCAATCATTCAACGTGCGTCGGATGACATGACGAGAGATGAACCCGACAGATATTGCTCGCCACGTCATTGAACTCAAGAAACGAGGGCTCAAATTGCGTTGGGTGACGCGGCGAGCTATGTCTGCCGGGCCCTGGATAGGAGGCACTGAAAGAGCAGCTGGCGCTGCTGGACGTGGCGGGGTACACGCTCACCGTCCTCGGTAGGGGCTTACACTCGTTCACGTCAGATCTCAACTTGAGCCGTTTTTCACAAAAAATACACCCTAAACACCCCCTAATACCTCCTAATACCTCCTAAACACCCCCTAAACAACCCCTACACGCACCCCCTATTCCACAGAAAGCGCTTAAGTTGGGCCGAAAAGTGGACGAGTGTAAGCCCCTGGACCTCGGCACGGAGCGCTCCGCCATCACCGCGCCGCGCTTCGTAGTCACCGAGGTAGGGCGGTGCAGGTTGACCCTATCAAACCCACGTTGAAACCGCTTCGACTAAGCGCTTGAAACTAGAATATGTTTTCGAAATTCAATTTTGCTTCAAATTTGTTTTCGAATTCAACTTGCGCCGATACACGGAGGACGGACCCACGCCGCAGCCGCTGCGGAACTTTGCGCAGATCCGCGCGCTGCTGCACGCGTCGGGCCTGGCCCCCGGCAGGGGCTTACACTCGTCCACTTCTCAGCTCAACTCAAGCTAAGCCGTTTATGTCACTCAAAATGAACCCTAACACCCCCCTAAACAGCCCCTAATACACCCTAAACACCCCCCTAAACACCCCCTATTACATCTTAAACACCCCCCTCAGCACCTCGTAAACAACCACTAGATGCACCCCCTATCCCACAGAAAGCGCTTACGCTGAGTCGAAAAGTGGACGAGAGTAAGCCCCTGGCCCCCGGCACCCGCGAAATGGCGCTACGGGCCTTCACGCTACTGGCCCAGGGCGAGTCATCCGTGCACGGCGTGCCCGTCGACCAGGTGCACTTCCACGAGGTGGTGCTTCACACTTGGTGCTCGCCACGTCATCGACACACCTGTAGACCCTTTATTGCTATACCTGTCGAGCTAGGCTGTGCTGGCGAGGGGGGTATAAAATTAGCCTAGTTTAGCCTAGTTTAGGGTGAGTGGTTAGTGGTTAGTGGTTATTGTTTCGTGGTAAGACAGGGGCCTAAAATAGGGGGGGCGTAAACTAGGCTAGTACCCTAGTGGGTCAGTTTAGGGGCGACAAGTATATTTATTACTGAGTCACCTGCCAACCCGTGACATGGCATGCGCGAGCAGTGTGACCCCAGCGTGAGGTGGGCGCAGTGGACTCCATCGTGGATATCGTTGTAAGGCGGTGCAGGTTGAAACCAGTTGAATCCCGTGTTGAAAGTGTCTGGTCTCAGCCCTTGAATCTAATCTGTGGAGATCCGTTTTCAAACGTTGCTTTCAACTTCAACTTGCGCTGCTACATGGTGGCGGTGGCGGCGGGGCTGGACTACCTGGGCGCGGACGAGATGACAGTGAGCCCGCTCCCCATGGGGCGCGGCGTGCTGCGGGGCGCGGCGCACGGTCCGCTGCCGTCGCCGCCGCCCGCCACTGTCAGCTGCCTGTGCGGCGCGGGGGTAGGGGCTTGCACTCATCCACGTTTCAGCTCAACCTAAGCCGTTTTGGTCACACCTCCCCGTGTCCCCCGGTCTAATAGACCGGGGGAAAATCATGCACCAAACGTAGCCCACAAAATGTGCTCACTTTGAGCCGAAAAGTGGACGAGTGTAAGCCCCTGCGCGGGGGTGCCCACGTTCGACGCGGGTATGGACGGCGAGCTGGTGACGCCTACGGTACGGAGGTGCAGGCTACACCTAACTATCAAATCCACATTGAAAGCGCCTGGAACAAAGCGTTTGAAACTGGATTTTAATCAACTGCTTTCAATTTTTGCTTTCAAATTTAATTTGCGCCACTACACCACGGGGGCATGCCTGGTGGCGGCGCTGAAGACGGGCGTGAGCCGTTGGCCGGACATGACGCCCACGCGGTGCGCGTACGGCGCGGGCACCAAGCGGTGGGCCGACCGACCCAACCTGCTGCGCCTGGTCATGGGCGAGCGACTCACGGGGCGCTAGTGATTATTTTATTAAAAAAACATTTCAATGCTGACTATATGGAGGAGACACATAGCACACGTGGCGTCGCGTCTTGGTAACAGGATGGAGGAGGAAGGTCCACTGTGGGCACACAGTCACCGGGCACCTACACCACGCGCACCTGACGCGACCAACCGACCGTGGCGATGACGGCAACCCTCACAATCTTGGAGGGAACTTATGATGAAGACGTATCTTCATCCTAACGCAAGCACGTGCGCGCGGTGTTACGGGTAATCGGACAGTTTTTTCATCAGGACGAGAGGTTTTTACACGTTTATGCATACAAACAAATTCAGGGAAGAAGAATAAGACAGACACGCAATCAGACGCTCATTGCTCGGGTCTACACGCCGATATAGGCTACGCCATCAGGAGAAGCGACACAGCGCATATACCGGCAACGGCGGAGCATCGCACGGCGCTCACACATTCATCAATCATCCGATTAAACAACAATCAATCGAGCGCCCGATCGAATCGATGGATCAAGCATGCTGGACAACCAGGCGACGGCTCACGCTCACGCAAGCAGCTGGCCGAGAGGCGTGCCGTGCGTGGACGGGTCCGAGAGGTAGCGGCGCAAGTTGAAATTGAAAGCAACGTTCGAAAGCAGTTTTTCATCTTCTAGTTTCAAGCGCTTCGAACCAGGCGCTTTCAAGGTTGGTTTGATAGGGTCAACCTGCACCACCCTGCCGAGAAGGTCTTCTTGCCCACGCAGTTGGTGCCGTCCTCGTAGCACGGGAAGTTGACGTGGGTCCAGCTCCCGGGTGTGGCCCACGCCACGTCGTCCTCCAGCCCAAGCGCCTTGACGCCGCGGATGACGCGGAAGTAGCCCATTTCGCCCCAGTACTCGCCCCAGCTGTTGCGGATGACCCAGTACTTGACCCCCTTGGGCGAGGTGCCCCACCCCACGATGGACACGATGTGGTTGATCTCGTACGCCGGGTTGTCGGTGAAGATGCCGCCCTTGTTGTAGCAGCGCAAGTTGATACTGAAAGCAAAGTTTGAAAGTGGTTCCTCAGATTTTGGCTTCAAGCGCTTACACCGAGCACGGGCAACCCGGGGTCAACCGGGGGTCAACATGGGGTCAACCTGCACCGCCACACCTTGTAGTCGTGCAGCGGGTCGGCGTCGACGCCGGCGGCGACGGGCCCGCGCGCGTAGATCTCAGCCATGATGGCGTGCTCGCCGGCGATGACGCCGTATTCGGCGATGGTGGCGTTGGGGAAGGTGTCCAGCGACAAAGGCTTACACTCGTTCACGTCAGAGCTCAACTTGAGCAACTCCAGGACATGTTCATGAGCTAAGTCGTGTCATACGGTGGACAGAATAGCTCAAGTTGAGCAGAATAGGGAACGAGTGTAAGCCCCTGCCCAGCGCGCTGCAGAAGCCGCCCAGGGCGGAGAACGTGCTGCACGTGCGGCAGGTGTTGATGGCCGAGCACCAGGGTCTTACACTCGTCCACTTTCCAGCTCAACTTGAACCATTTCTGACACAAAGTATACCCTACACCCCCCCTAGCACCCTCTCGCACCCCCTAACACTTACTAAACACCCCCTAAACAACCCCTAAATGCACCTCCTGTCCCACAGAACAAGCTTAAGGTGAGCTGAAAAGTGGACGAGTGTCAGCCCCTGCCTCGCACGTGTAGGACCCCTTCACGGCCTTCACGCCGCAGCTGCCCTCGGTGGACTCTGCGCTGCACGCCTCGTACGCCAGGCACGTGTCGAAGGGCACGAACCCGTGGTCAGGGGCTTACACGTGTTGCCATTTCAGCTCAACTTGAGCTCCTCTGTCCACCGTATAACCCAAGATAACTCATGAATGTGTCCTGGTGTTGCTCACGTTGAGCTGTAAACTGAACGAGTGTCAGCCCCTGCCCGTAGTCGTGCACAAACTGATAGGAGCCGGAGTGGGAGCCGCCGTGGCAGGATCCCGCCACCGTGGCGCCGCAGTTGAGGATGAACTGGATGTTGAGGTTGACATCCGGCGAGTGGCTGTGCTTGCCGTTGTGTAGCGGCGCACATTGACATTGAAAGCAACGTTTGAAAGCGGTTCACCACATTTTAGTTTCAAGCGTTGCAACCAGGCGGGGTTTCAACTCGGGTTTGATAGGGTCAACCTGCACCTCCCTACCGTTGGCAATCTTGATGCGGTCGGCGAGGGCGCTCATGGCGCCGTGCGCCCAGCAGCTGCCGCAGTACTGCGGGATGTGCTGGTTCAGGCTCTTGGTCAGGTAGTTCACGCCGCTTACGTTGGACCACACAAAGTTCTTGGGTAGCTTCGCCTTTCCCCAGGGCCCTCCTCAATTTAAATTTATTCCCTTACTTGGGTTTCCGTTTCGGCTCTACTCGAGCCGATTTGACTGCCCAAGCATGGTTGCAAGTCCCGTGTGGACGACCGGGGGGGGTGGAGGCAAGAGGCGGATGGGAGGAGAGAGAGGGCGGGGCCCCGCGGCCGCTGGATCTTGAAATTAAGTTTTAGGTCAAGACACGATTATGGCAGCGCGGGGGACGAGGGCATTCGACCTGCCTTGGACACGTACGTGTGCGGCAACGGGCTGGTGTAGCGCTCGCGCGCGTCGTGCCCGGTCATGTGCTTGTACTCGTTGAAGTACTTGGCCTTGGTGGTCTTCATAGCGCCGGCGACGGCCTCGCCGTCAATCGAGATCTCGCTCGGCACCCCCGGCCAGGGGCTTACACTCGCTCACTTCAGAGCTCAACTTGAGGACCTTCAGGACGCATCGCCCACGTTAGAGCTCAACGTGAGCACCTTCGGGACACATCCACAGGTTAATT
>Ga0307489_10000844_pt1 | contig 19506 bp, 20 predicted proteins | sample SB12metaG_FD_202247 | JGI IMG/M metagenome (GOLD analysis project Ga0307489, IMG submission 202247) | Sea-ice brine microbial communities from Beaufort Sea near Barrow, Alaska, United States - SB 1.2 | ecosystem: Environmental > Aquatic > Marine > Coastal | place: USA: Alaska | collected...
AATGATTAAAATTCAACTCAATGTTACCTTCGATTTGTTCAAAGCAAGTATTGCAGAGATAAATTGATTGTTGAGCACTTAAATCACTTGTTGGCGGCACCGGATAAACAGATAAAGCCTCCGTTGCCAGACAAAGCTCGCAACTAGAATTACTACGTGATTTTAATGCTTGTTCAGTAGGCATAATATTTCCTAATATTTTCGATGTGATTTTCGCTATTATGCCTTTAATTGTATTGACAAAAAAGTCACCTCCTTAATAAATACTCTTATTAGGACAATAACAGCGATAAAAAACGATTGATTTGAGCTCAATGTTTAAATAGTATAAATATAAGCAGCTTTTTAGAAGTAGTGATGACTCAATAATAGCTTGAGTGAGTTTCCACTTTATAAATTCAAATCTATACCTCACTCGTTTAAAATCAAAATATAATTTACTTACAAATGAACACTAGCTATTTAGTTTAGCGATGTTTAGTCTAACGTCATAATAAAAAAAGAGTATGTAACTTGAGTAAATTTAACCATATCGAGCAGAGCCTCATTCGTATTTGGGCTTTAGCAAAATTTGAATTAATAAGACTATTTTTAACCAAGCGTGGCATGGTAGCTATTCTTGCCTTCGTTACCGCGTGGTTTATTATTCTCTATTATCCTATTAATTCTGCAGTGAATATTGTTAACTCTGACAATTTTAAAGGCATGGTCGAAGATACCTTTGGTATTTTAGGATTATCTGCACTGCTCAATTGGCAGGTATCAGAATTTACTATTTATTGGTTAATTGCCCTTTATTCTTTTCCTATATTTGCCTTAGGCGCATCAAGTGATCAAACCTGTGCCGATCGCACTCGCGGCACTTTACGATTTATATCCCTTAGAGCAAGCCGTAATGAGATTCTTTTGGGTCGGTTTATTGGTCAAGTAGTGATTATTGCCATACTTATATTACTAACCTTGCTTGCGACAACTTCCTTGGCATGGTGGCGAGAAAGTGCCTTACTTGTACCGGCATTACTAAAGGCTAGTCAGTTATTTATTCAGTTAATTATCGTTGTATTACCCTTTATCGCACTGACCAGCTTTTTCAATAGTTTCTTACGTTCGGCTAAGTTGACCAGTGTTGTTACTTTATTATTTTTTGGCTTAGGCTCCATGCTAATTGGGCTGATTAGCTATCAATTACCCAGTGCTAACTATCTAAACTATGTATTTCCTGGAGTACAATTAAGTGATGTTGTTGGCCAAGATAAATTAACGGTTGTCGATTTCTTGATCCCTCTCATTCAAACTTGTTGTTATTTAGCACTTGCCAGTATGTTTATGAAAAGGAGCGCTTTATGATAATTTCACCCAATAACTCTCCACTAATTAAAGTCAGTCAATTAGGCAAAACTTTTGGTAATAAGCAAGCGCTAGATAAGGTTGACTTTGAGATAGTTAAAGGAGAACCTGTCGCTTTAGTTGGCCCTAATGGCGCAGGTAAAACGACCTTATTTAGCTTAATATGTGGTTATATACAACCCAGTGCTGGTCAAATATCAATATTAGGACATCAAGCGGGTAGCGCAGCAACCTTTGGAAAATTAGCCGCTTTACCACAAGATGCTCAATTGGATCCCCGTTTTTCAATTGCGCATCAATTGAAATTTTATGGACAGCTTCAAGGGTTTACTAATAAAAAAAGCCAATTTGAAGCAGAACGCACCCTAGATCTCGTCGGTTTAAAAGACGTACTTAATGAAAAGCCGGAGTCACTATCACATGGCATGCGCAAACGTGTCACTATAGCCCAAGCGCTAATTGGTGCACCAGAGATAGTAATGCTTGATGAAGCTACTGCAGGACTTGATCCACTTCACGCACGCGAAATCAGACAATTAGTCGCTAACTTATCAGAAGAAATAACATTTATATTAAGTTCTCATGACTTAAGCGAGTTAGAGCGTTTATGCCAACAAATATTATTTTTAGAGCATGGTGTTTTACGTCAACATCAAAATAGTAGCAATGACAGTTCAAACCAAAAGCAGCAAACGTTTATCACCCTTCAAATGGCAAATAACATCCCTCAATTTGAACAATCGTTACTCGCTATAGAGCAAGTTTGTGATGTTACTCAAACTCAAGATAAAGAATATTTACTTACGGTTAATCCAAGAGTAGAGTTAAACCTAGAATCGAACGCTGTGTTTTTGCCAATTGATATCCAAATATTAAAGCTATGTCATGATAATAAATGGGTTTATCGTCAATTAATCAATGGTAAAACATTGGAAAATAAACTTTTTAATTAATACTTTAAGCAATGACATAAATCAAACTAGGTACACTTGTTAAATATTTCTAAAAGAGACATTCTCAGAACGAGTGGTGCTAGTTTAATTACAGACTTTATATTTAAATTTGTAATTTGTGTTCACGCATATCTTTTAAGTGTTTTAACTGAGTAAAAATCAATCAAATAATAAATAAACAACAAAAAAAAGCCAACTTAAAGCTAATAATAGCCATGGTAATTTGACCTGATAGTGCCTGTTTTTATCAAAAAAAACTTCATCACTAACCGTTTGTAACTTTTCTTTTTGTTTGATTTGTACTTTTCGATCTTTATCCCTAGTTCTTGCTTTTTTACTTTGTTGTTTCTTATATTCGCTTATACCTTTTTCAATACCTTGGGCAATGAGTTTCGTTTGCTCTTTGGTCTGCCCTGGCTTTTTTATTGACTTCGCTACTTTCATACCTTGGTCTTGTACCTCTGGCGATATTTTATTCATCATTTTATAAATGCCCTACTTTCACTAAAATTAGCGTATCTTGTTCAACATATGGGTTATGACGACTCATGTGAGGTGATCTTATCCAACTGCCTATGGGATACCTGCCCTGTTCATCAATAAGTTCACCACTAATCACATAGATCTCTTCCCCACCCGCATGGACATGTGACTGAAATTTTTCTCCTGCAGGCCAAAATACTAATGCCGTAGATTCAGTACCAAAACTATGTAAAGGCATCACTTTCAAGTTGCCATTACCTTGAAGCCATTGTGCATTTTGGCTGTCAATATGAATATGTTGGCAGTCTTTTTGTTGAAACTGATGAAGCTTCACTAACAAAACACAGCCCTTAAGACTAAAAGGCGCATGTTTAAAACCTTTAGGGTTTCTCAAATAACTTCCCGCTGGGTAGTTACCGGTTTCATCTGAAAAAACACCCTCAATAACAAATATCTCTTCACCTTTTGGATGACCATGTGAGGTAAAACTTGAGCCGGGATCATAGCGAACAATACTGGTGGCATGGCCGCACTCAGCCTCTTCTCTAGCGAGGGGTTTTCGCCATACTCCCTGACGAGAACTTACTACCCAGTCTTGCTGCGAACTATCAATGACTACTTTTTTACTAAAATCCATATTTAAAATTTTACTATCCTCCCATTAACACTTTGACAATACTCTCATTACCAGCCAAATAAAGAATAGCCATTTGCTTAAGCGCCTCTTTGCAGCAAAGAAAGTAACCGATGATATTTGATGCTAAAGTAGTACAATACCTCACTCAGGCATTGCATTAAAACACAATTGTGGTTGGATCATGCTTAAAGAGCCCATTTCGCTAAAAATACTAAGCTACTTGTTTAAATAAGCTGTTAATATTATTCTTAATATATTGCTTCTACTATGGATAAATAAATGAAATTAAATTGCGATTTAGGTGAAAGTTACGGTAATTGGCAGATGGGCGGTGACGCTCAGGTTATGCCTTATATCGATCAAGCCAATATCGCTTGTGGTTTTCATGCAGGTGATCCCTTAGTTATCCATAAAACGCTATTACTTGCAAAACAGCATAAGATAAGTATTGGCGCCCATCCTAGTTATCCTGATTTAGTGGGCTTTGGCCGTCGTTCAATGAAATGTTCCGAAGAAGAAATTATCGCCCTTATGCTGTATCAAATCTCGGCCATTGATGGCATGGCTCAATCTTTAGGGTTAACATTAGATTACGTCAAGCCCCATGGCGCGTTGTACAATGATATGATGGTTGATCCTAAAATAATGAAGGCTATCTTAACTGCAATTGATCGATACCAAAAAAATGATAATAAAGGGAAAGTCCCTTTAAAACTCATGATACAAGCAACACCCGAGATTGAGCAACACCAAAAAAGGGCAAGCAGTTTTAATATTGAGTTATTAACGGAAGCTTTTGCTGACAGATGCTATCAGGATAACGGTAAGTTAGTCTCACGAAATTTTGAGGACGCTGTTCATAATGCGAAAAAAACACTCGAACAAGTTAGACAACTTATTAATCATGGTACGGTTATCACAAAAAGTGGTAAAAAACTGTCAATCAATGCAGATAGCTTATGCATACATGGCGATAATGGCGATAGTATAAAAGCTATTGCCGATATCAGAGCATTAATCATTTAATTATTCATAAGTGCTTAGCGAATGACGACTAATTTTAGTATTGAAATTGCTGGAGAAAATGCATTAATTATTTACTTTAATCAACACTTAAATAAGCACGTGATTCCAGTAATAATTCAATTATCACAAAAACTTATTCGCGATAAGTTAAACAGAGAACTCATTGATTTAATTCCCGCTTATGGCTCTATTGTTATTTTTTTTGATATGGCAATTATGGATCATCATCAATTAACCGAGCGGATTCAAGCTATCTTAGCAAACGTTACAAGCATGCCAAATCAATTAAGCAACTTAAAGACAGAGATTAAAATAAACATTGTTGAATTACCTGTTTATTATTCACTTGAATCAGGTCCCGATTTAGCTAAAATTGCCAATCAAGCGAATTTAACCATAGAACAAGTCATTGAACTTCACCAAAGCCAAACTTATCAGGTATTCACTATTGGCTTTGCCCCCGGTTTCGCCTACTTAGGAGATGTCGATGAGCGCATTGCTACACCGAGGTTAAATACACCTCGCCATAAAGTACCTAAGGGTAGCGTTGGCATTGCGGACAACCAAACTGCTGTTTACCCTAGTGACTCACCAGGTGGCTGGAATATTATAGGTCTTTGCCCTATTGATATGTTTTCCCTTAATGCAACCCCTGCAATGCCAATAAAAGTTGGCGATACCGTTAAGTTTTATCGTATTTCCAAGTCAGAATTTTTAGCACTTGGTGGTATTTTAGGCGCTTTATCATGAGTCAAATTTCACCATATAAAAAACCCATAAGTTTAGGCTTTATTGTTAAAAAGCCGGGCATATTAAGTTTGATACAAGACAGTGGGCGTTTTGGTTCCTTCAACCTTGGTCTAACTAATGGCGGTCCACTCGATAGACCAGCTTTTTATTGGGCCAACCGTTTGTGTGGTAATAAAATCAACAGCAGTGTTATTGAAATAACTATGGGGGGGTTAATTTTGATTGCACAAGTAGATACCGTTGTTGCTGTTGCAGGTGCATCTATTCCTATGGCAATTAACGGTGAGCAAAAAGAAGTATGGCGCAGTTATCAAATAAAAGCCGGTGATACCCTGTCGTTTGGTTTCAGTCAAATAGGTATTCGTAGCTATCTTGCCGTTAAAGGCGGGTTTATCATTCCCCAGGTTTTTGGCAGTGCTTCAACAGTATGTCGAGAAAGCATTGGCGGGTTAAACGGTGACAAAATAAAAATTAATGATATTTTACCCTGCGAAAAACATTCCTCAATAAAAAAATCAGCCGATGGTGATAACCATTTACAACTTGCCGAGCAATACAGACCAAGCTATAGCAATAACGTCATCTTACGCACAGTAGCAGGCTATCAGCAAAGCAACTTTTTACCCGAACAACAAAGGTTATTTTATTCAAGTCAATATTGTGTCAGTAAATACTATGACCGCATGGGATATCGTCTTGAAGGTAGACAGATAACGTCAAGCATTGAAAATATTGTTTCTGAAGGAATTTGTCATGGTGCCATTCAAATTCCCGCTGATGGCCAGCCGATAGTACTGCTTAATGATAGACAAACAATTGGTGGTTACCCTAAGATCGGCAGTGTTATTGCCCTTGATACCGCTAAAATCAGTCAACTTAGCCAAGGAGGCAAGGTAGAATTCAGAAAAATAACTATCGATGATGCACATCAGATATTTCATCAAAATATAAATGTTATCAATCAAATAAAACTCACACACTGTAATTAACAGCAAAACATCCTGTACTGATTTAGTTGATGTATTTCACCATTTTACCTACAAATGAGTCAGTAATTATGGCAAAATAATAACGACTCTCATCATTGCACCACCAGCAATAAATTAGTAACAAATCGGTATTTATTTTTAGTTATGACAGCAGCATTAATTAATGGCAAAGCTATTGCCTCACAAGTTAGACAAGCAGTAAAAGAAAAAGTAATTCACCGTTTAAAAGCAGGTCTACGCCCCCCTGGTTTAGCGGTAATTCTTGTTGGTAGTGATCCAGCCTCTCAAGTATATGTTGGTAGTAAGCGCAAAGCATGTGAAGAAGTAGGCTTTGTTTCTCGCTCTTATGATATGGCTAAAACAACAACTGAGGATGAGTTATTTTCCTTAATTGATGAACTTAATCAAGATGATGCAATCGATGGTATACTAGTGCAATTACCTTTACCTAAAGGTTTAAACGCTAACTTGGTGATTGAACATATTAATCCCGAAAAAGATGTTGACGGTTTTCATCCATTTAATGTGGGCAAATTAGTGTTGCGCCAGCCGGGTTTACGGCCATGTACGCCAAAAGGCATCATGACACTGATTGAATCAACAGGTATTGATCCCCATGGTTTAGAAGCTTTAGTCGTTGGTGCGTCAAACATTGTTGGCAGACCAATGACCTTAGAGTTATTACTTGCCGGTTGTACTGTCACTACCACACATCGATTTACTAAAGATTTAGAGGCTAAAGTCCGTAACGCTGACTTACTTGTCGTCGCCGTAGGTAAACCCGCTTTTATTCCTGGTGAATGGGTAAAACAAGGTGCAATTGTTATCGATGTAGGAATAAACCGACTAGACACTGGGAAATTAGTCGGTGACGTTGGCTTTGATATTGCTCAAACTAAAGCTGCTCATATAACACCGGTGCCAGGCGGGGTAGGGCCAATGACAGTTGCAAGCTTAATTGAAAATACGTTAATTGCCTGTGAACAGTTCGGCAAATAAACTATTCGCTATCAGTCGTCAAAAAGGTCTGACGACTGATAGCCTTTCTCTTTACTCAAATGCCGTAGCTCGATATTAACCCTTTCGCCAAGTGGTGCCGTTAGCACTATCTTCTAAACTAATCTTCATTTCATTAAGTTTATCCCGTGCTTCATCAGCAGCAGCCCAGTCTTTATTAGCTCTTGCATCATTTCGTTGCTTTATTAACGCTTCAATGATTGCTGACTCGTCATCATCATCTAAGTTTCCTTGTAAAAAAGCTTCAGGGGAATTTTGTGCAATACCTAGAACTTCACCTAATTTAACCAAAATAAAGGCTAATCCAGCTGATTTATTGTCTTGCTCAGCTTTCAATCGATTAATCTCTTTAGCCAATTCAAATAGTACTGCCATAGCTTCAGGGCAATTAAAATCATCGTTCATTGCTTTTTCAAAACGCTGAACATAGACGTTATCGCTCAAAGAAATTTCAGTTAACTCAATATCTCTTAAAGCAGTATATAGTCGCTCTAGGCTTGAACGTGCTTGACCTAAGTTTTCTTGGGAATAATTAAGCTGACTACGGTAATGGCTTGACGTTAAAAAGAAACGGACAGTTTCAGCATCGTACTCTTTTAAAACACTTCGTAGCGTAAAGAAATTATTTAATGACTTAGACATTTTTTCTTTATTGATTTGCACCATACCGCCATGCATCCAATAATTGACATAAGGCGTATCAAAGGCACAACAAGACTGAGCAATTTCATTCTCATGATGAGGGAACTGTAAATCTGAGCCACCTCCGTGAATATCAAAATGACTACCGAGATGTTTACTGTTCATCGCAGAACATTCAATGTGCCAACCTGGACGACCTTTTCCCCATGCTGAGTCCCAACTAGGTTCACCTGGTTTTGCCATTTTCCATAAGACAAAATCCGTCGGGCTACGTTTAGCATCATCGATATCAACGCGAGCACCTGCTTGCAACATATCAAGGTTTTGTAAACTTAATTTCCCATAATCTTTAAATGTTTTCACTTCAAAAAACACATCACCATTGCTGGCTACATAAGCATGACCACGTTCAATTAAACGCTTGATTAAATTGATGATCTCTGGCATGTGTCCGGTAACCGTAGGAGCAATATCAGGACGTAAAATATTTAAATCGTCAAAGTCTTGATACATCTCTTGGGTCATACGCGACGTTAAACTGTCACAAGTTTCGTTATTTTCTTGCGCCCGCTTAATAATTTTATCGTCAACATCGGTAATATTACGGACATGTGTTACTTCATACCCTAAGTATTTTAAATAACGAGCGACAATATCAAAGGCAACATAGGTTCTAGCGTGGCCGATATGAAGAAAATCATAAATAGTAATGCCACAAACATATAAGCCAACCTTCCCTTCAACAATAGGTGTAAATACTTCTTTTTGTCGGCTTAAGGTATTGTAAATTTGTAGCATAACTTTAATGATTCTCTGTAATTAAATAATAAATTTACTCTTAACAAGAGTTATTAGCGGCAATTGTACCTTAACAAAACAAAATGGTCATCAGATCTACACATTTTCACTAAGAAATACGCTACAATCACCCTACTAATTTTAGTACAACTTTATTAATAGCACTTACGAGAGAAATATGATTACTTTAAAAACGAACCTTGGCGATATTAAAATTGAATTGAACTCTGATAAAGCCCCTATTTCAGCTAAAAATTTCGAACAATACGTTGAAGATGGCTTTTATAACGGTACTATTTTTCATCGTGTCATTAAAGGTTTCATGGCACAAGGTGGTGGGTTTGCTGCAGGCATGGAAGAAAAAGAATCTCGTGCTAGTATCCAAAACGAAGCAAACAATGGCTTAAGTAATAAACGTGGTACTTTAGCGATGGCGCGAACTAATGATCCTCATTCGGCATCTGCTCAATTCTTTATTAACCTAAATGACAATGATTTTTTAGATCATAAAAATGAATCTGAATCAGGTTGGGGCTATTGTGTTTTTGCTGAAGTCATCGAAGGTATGGAGATTGTTGATAAAATGGCATTAGTTGAAACCGGTCGACGTGATTATCATGATGATGTACCAAAAGATGAAATTATCATTGAAGCTTGTGAAATTTCTTAAACTAATATTTCATTCTAATTAAAATAATAATTAAAAATTAATGCCGATGACTACGCCTATAATTAACAAAGAGAAAGAGCCAGTGACATACTTTGTCGCTGATCTTCATTTGAGCCAAAATAGAGCGGATATTACTGATTGCTTTGTTTCATTTCTTCAAGATGAAGCCGTTCATGCACAAACACTTTATATTTTAGGTGATTTGTTTGAAAGCTGGATTGGTGATGATGATGATAGTCCTTTTGTTGAAACTATAGCATCGGCATTATTTACACTAAATAAGACAGGTACCTGTATCTATTATATTCATGGTAATAGAGATTTCTTAATTGGTGAAAGATATGCGAAAAGGTGCGGAATGACTTTATTACCTGAAGTTATACTCATCGATTTATATGGTCAAACTAGTGTAATCATGCACGGTGATACCCTGTGTACTAGAGATGTTAGTTATCAACAATTTCGTAAAAAATCACGTTCTTGGTGGTGGCAAACAATAGTAAAAGCCCTACCTTTATCGGTTAGACGTAATAAAGCTGAGAATTACCGAAAAAAAAGCGCCGCGGCAACCTCAATGAAGTCACAAGACATTATGGATGTCACCTCATCAGAAGTTGTTAAATGTCTTGAGAAATATCAATGTCAGTGGCTAATTCATGGCCATACTCACCGACCTTTTGTTCATCACTTGATTGCCAATGATCAGTCAGCAAAACGAATAGTATTAGGCGACTGGCATGAACAAGGCGCTTGGTTAAAAGTAGATGCTAATGGCTATACTTTAATGAACAAAGCATTTTAAATTTCACTATAAAGACCTACTAGCAAGGAACTCCACTATGAAATTTAAAATCTTTATCATTACTAGTAATTAACTTAGCCTCAAGTTCACCAAAAAAAGTAACTCTTTCACTAATATCTTCTCCCGCCACCTCTTCGGCAAGTGTCAAATAGTCTTGAAAATGTCTCGATTCCGAACGTAATAATGAGACATAAAATTTATTGAGTTCATCATCTAAAAATGGCGCAAGTTTAGCAAATCGTTCACACGATCGTGCTTCGATATATGCACCACAAATCAGTTTATCAATTAAATTTGCTGGTTCATGGGTTCTAACTTTACTCATTAACCCTTTGGCATAACGGCTGGCAGTAATATTTTCATATGCCATCCCTCTTGCTTCCATTATCTCCAGGACTTGATAAAAATGATGTAATTCTTCTTTAATCAGTAATACCATTTTATCAATGAAGTTTTGAGCAAATAACGAATCACTTTTAGGCACAATAGCTTTTGATAATTTATCATGATTAGCCAAACTGCTAAGATCACCTTCTTTACGGTAAATATATTTTTCATAGGGTTGAAACCAACGCTGAAGGGCTTCGCCACTTTCTTTATCTACTGCATACTTTCGTATTAACCACATGGCAGTTTGACCCGCTTTTAGCTCACAAATCATATGGTCGGTAAGTAACAGGGTTAAATGCTCCGGCTTTTTTGCTTCCTCGATCCAACTATCTGAAGTTTCTGCTTGTAAAAAAGCAAGGATAGGTTCTAAAAGTGTTGATGTGTTCATATAAATCAGAAGAAAAATAAAAGTTAGGCTATTCTAAATAGCTATTAACTGAGATACTAGAGGAAATCGCTTATCTTAGGATTTTATAATGCTAAGGTATGACAAATGAAATCAACAACAGACAAACTATTAAAACAACATGACAAACTTGTTCATACTGAACAGGTAAAAGTAGTTTCTCACGTTCAACGAGTCAATGATGACTGGTTTCTTAATACGTTGATGCTAGATGGTGTTGATGTACCTTTTAAATATAAGCGAAAAAAACAATATAAAACGTTACAAGGTCAACAAGTCAATATAACCTATTATCCCCAAACAGAATTAATTGCTGGTATTGAAATAGAAATCATGAACGTTGTCAGAGTAAAACTGGCCTAGGTTTTCAACATGGTCAATGATCTAAATCAACCACAGTTTGTACATACCCTCCCTATCAAATCAAAATAACCAAAAAACATAAATAAGTGTAATTTAAGCTTTTTTTGATATAAAAAAAAACTATTTTGCCTCTTTAGCTACTGTTTTTCAAACAAGCCTTGACGAATGCCTCGCCATCTTACATAAATAGGATATCGGCTGAAAAATAATAGAGAACAATATAGTCGAACAAGCAGTCAACGGAAAGTCTACATACCGTTTGATAAATTATCGGGGAAGCGAGGAAATTTTATGATACTAAATCATATATGGGGGCTCTACGCTCACCCAAGAGATGAATGGCAAACAATACAAAAACGTCACGAAAGTTTAATGTACTCATTAGTACATATTTTAGTCGTAGCACTTATTCCGGCTATTTGCGGTTATTATGCTGCGGCTTATATTGGTTGGACTATCGGTGCCGGTGATGCGATCAGGCTGACCAAAGAAAGTGCAATGATAATGTCTGTCGCTATGTATTTTGCTTTAATTGCTGGCGTATTTGCCTTGGCTTATTTAATTCATTGGATGGCAAAAACATTTGATTCCACACCTAACTTCACACAATCATTAGAGTTAGCCGCTTATACTGCCACACCACTATTAATGGTTGGCATTACAGCACTTATACCCGTGCTATGGTTTGTAGCTCTGGCAGGTATCGTGGCAATGAGTTATTCAGTTTATTTATTATACTCTGGTGTACCCATTATGATGAATATTGAGGAAGAAAAAGGTTTTATCTATTCAAGCTCTGTTGTTACTTGTGGCCTAGTGTTACTTGTAGGAATTATGGCGACAAGCGCGGTACTGTGGGGACTTGGTTTTGGCCCAGAGTTTATTTCTTAATGCCGAAATAAACTCTACCCATTAATAAAAAAGGCACCAACGGTGCCTTTTTTATTAAAAGAACAATAACTAATTACTCTTCACCTTCGTTATACATATCAAGAATAGAGTCTGCATTTTTATCTGTGCTTTCTTTAGAAACATTGTTTCTTAAAGCATCAAGTTTTTCTAAATAAGCTTGGTCAATATCATTGGTGACGTAACGGCCATCAAAAACTGAAGTATCGAATGCCTTAACATCGGGGTTGCCTAGACCAACGGCAGCGATAAGATCCTCAATAGACTGAAAAATAAGCTTGTCAGCGCCAATTAAACTACAAATATCATCGAGTTCTCTGCCATGGGCAACAAGCTCATTTGGGCTTGGCATATCAATGCCATAGACATTAGGAAATCGAACTTCGGGAGCCGCAGAGGCAAAGTAAACTTTTTTTGCACCCGCTGCACGTGCCATTTCAATAATTTGGCCAGAAGTAGTGCCTCGAACAATTGAATCATCAACCAATAAAACGTTTTTTCCCATAAATTCAGTTTTAATGGCATTAAGTTTTTGTCGGACAGACTTTTTACGTTCTGCTTGACCAGGCATAATAAAAGTACGGCCAATATAACGATTCTTAACAAAACCTTGACGATAAGGTAAATCTAACTGTCGAGCTATTTCAAGAGCAGTATCACAAGAAGTTTCAGGAATAGGAATAACAACATCGATATCAACATCATCCCATTGCTCCATAACTTTTTGCCCTAACTTTTTCCCCATTTCAACACGAGAAGCATAAACTGATATTTTATCCATGGTTGAGTCAGGACGGGCAAAATAGACAAACTCGAAAATACAAGGGCTGTAACTAGGGTTTTCTGAACATTGTTTACTGTGTAATCCACCATTTTCAGGGAAGAATATAGCTTCACCAGGCGCTATATCACGAACAAATTCAAAGCCACAAGCATCAAGTGCAACTGACTCAGAAGCAACCATATACTCTACACTATTTTTATTTTCACGTTTACCAAAAACCAATGGGCGAATGCCGTTTGGATCTCTAAAAGCAACCAAACCATGACCTATAACAAGTGCAACCGTGGCATAAGCACCACGAACACGCTTATGGACATTGGCAACGGCTGTAAACACATCATCTGCTGCCAACGTATTGCCTGAATGTTGTAATTCATGAGCAAGGATATTTAACAATAATTCAGAGTCTGATGTGGTATTAACGTGACGATGTGCTTCTTCACGCAACCAAAATTTTAATTCATCACCATTAGTCAAATTGCCGTTATGTGCCAACGATATACCAAAAGGTGAATTGGCATAGAATGGTTGAGCCTCCGATGAGCTTGAAGTACCTGCAGTAGGATACCGAACATGACCAATGCCAATATCTCCCTGAAGTCTCATCATATGGCGAGTATGGAAAACATCTTTAACTAAGCCATTCCCTTTACGCATTCTGAATGTATTATCATTAATAGTGACAATACCTGCAGCATCTTGACCACGATGCTGCAGCACCGTTAAACCATCATATATTAATTGACTAACAGGTGATTTACCGACAATACCAACAATACCACACATGAAATTTTCTCCGCAGAAGGGTTAAATAACCAATGACTGTGTCACTAGCATTATTTCAAAAAACTTGTTGATTCTTTTAAAAAACTCGATGATTCTTTTAAATATTCAAAGAACCATACAACAACAAAATTAAACTCAGGAATCAATTGCGAGGCTTTCCACCAGACGGTTTCATCAGCAGTGCTAAAAGCATCCATAAAAAATAGCATGGCACTAACGACAAGTGCTCCTCGAAGAGCGCCAAAAACCAGGCCAAGAACACGGTCTGTACCAGAAAGTCCTGTTTTGCTTACTAACTGACCAATCAAATAATTGATTAAAGCACCAAGAATTAGTGTTGATATAAACAGGATGGCAATTGCGGCAGCATTGCGGAGGAATTGATCAGAAATATTGGTTAAGAGAGTCGCTACATTGACATAGAATGTGCTGGCAATAAAAAAGGCACTGAACCATACGACAAGTGACACTGCTTCTTTTACAAAGCCTCTGACTAAACTAATTAGTGTTGATATGCCAATGACTGCCAAGATTGCAAAATCTATCCAAACCATAAGTCGAAAACCCCATTATAATACAGGCGCGCATTCTAACAGAACAATTAAGCTAAGCGCTATAATTATATATAATTATTAGGTTGGTAAAGTGCTACTTTGCCTTGGACATTAGTTAACTTTTTAAGTTTTGATAACTTTTGTTCTAATGATGATTTAATTAACTCAGGTCCAATAAATACTTTAGTTAAAGTGCCGTTTTTTGTTTTGATGGGTTTTGTATAAGCGTTATAACCACTATCAATCAATTTCTCAAGTAACACTTTTACATTTTCTTTATTACTAAAACTACCTAAATGAATTACCCAAGCTTTAGTTAACTGAGCTTTTTCAGGTGCTTTTATTACTTCTTTACTCTGGACTATGTCGTTAGATGTTAAGTCTTTTATTTTACTTGATTTCAGAGGTTCTTTTTTAGTGTCTATCGTTTTATCTTTAATTAGAACCGCAATGTTAATGTCACTTTGCTTGGTCACTAAATTATCTCCAGCTTCAGTTATTTTAGGAACATCAAGTTGTTTATTATTGTCTAAGGCAGAATCTTCGCTAAGGGTTTCTTTGGGTAAGCGTGAAAGTTTTTCTTTAGGAAACGTTTTATTGACTTGTTTTCTTGCAAAAGCAGGAGCAGCAGAGATTTCTTCAAAATCTGCTTGATATGATTTTTTTTCACCATCAAGAATATCGGGTAAAAATATAACAATAGCAGCAGAAACAATAATAGTTCCCACTAAACGGTTTTGAAAAGGTGTGGACAAGTTCTGCTCCTAAATATTAATACTAAACTAATAATACCAGTTACATTAAATCATTAAACGCCTAATTTCAGCAACAGTGTAAAAAGATCCAAAAACAACAATTAAATCTTTGTTATTGGTGTTTTGTCTAGCCATTTTAAATGCCTGAGTGACATTGTCAAAACAATTGAGTAACTTACTGTTAGTTGATAAATTATTGCCAAGATTTTTAGTAAGCTGTTGGTAAATATCCTCACTACTAGCAAAGCGAGGAGCTGATACTTCACCAATAAACCAATCATCGATAATAGCTAACATAGGCTTTAAAGTGTTACAGACATCTTTATCAGACAACATACCAACAACAGCAATAACCCTTTTATAATTATTTTCTTTCTTAATTCTAGCTACATAATCAGCCAAATATCTTGCTGCTTGGGGATTATGGGCAACATCTAATAAAACATCACAGTTATCTTTAAACAGCTCGGTACGTCCAGCAACGTTAGTCGTTGTAATGAATTGATTAACTTTTTCATTTGTCAGTTTGACATCAAGTAAATGTAAAACCATAAGTGCCGTCGCCACATTGTCTTGTGGAATGTTGGTTTTATTAAGTTTATCAAGTACTAACTTTTCAAATGACCAAGACCATTGTTCACTAAAGGTTTCTACAATAAAATCTTGTTGACGAATTTTTAACTGGACATCTATCTTTTTTGCATAATTAATAATTGACTTTGTCGGTGCTGTGTCACCCAAAACAGCCAAATGTTGACTACGAAAAATACCCGCTTTTTCAAAACCAATAAGTTCACGGGTATCACCTAGAAAGGCTTGATGATCTAAGTCTATGGTAGTGATTACCGAGATATCAGCATCAATGATGTTAGTAGCATCTAAACGACCACCCAGACCAACTTCTAAAATAATAATATCTGGACGGACAGCCATCAAAACAATAAAAGCAGCTAACGTAGTATATTCATAGTAAGTTAATGAAATATCACCTCGAGTTTTTTCAATTTTCTCAAACGCATGGATTAAAGGTAAATCTTCAACATCAACGCTATTAAGACGTAATCGTTCATTAAAATTATCAATATGGGGTGAAGAATAAACGGCAAGCGTTTTATATTCTGTTAATAGATAATTTTCAAGAAAAGCACAGGTTGTTCCTTTACCATTGGTCCCAGCAACTGTGATCACTTTGGCAAAGCTAAAATCTATATTAAGTCGCTGGGCGACTATATTAATGCGCTCCAACCCTAAATCAATTTCAGTACTGTGAATGGTTTCTAAATAATAAAGCCACTGCGCTAAGCTATCCCTTGGCGCATGGCTTGTACAATTTTCTGACATAAACTTACACCGACTACATTGGTTCATCAAATAATGTACAGCTACATTTAACTCACCAACGCTGAACTCACTATGAGACGGGTTTTACCGGACTGTCTTGTCCTGTAAATTTAGCTAGCATTCTAGCTAATGTTTCACGCATATCACGTCTATCGACAATGAGATCAATAGCGCCTTTCTCTAATAAGAATTCACTGCGCTGGAAACCTTCGGGTAATTTTTCACGAACGGTTTGCTCAATAACACGAGGTCCCGCAAAACCAATTAAGGCTTTGGGCTCAGCAACATTAATATCGCCAAGCATAGCTAAACTAGCAGATACCCCCCCCATAGTGGGATCGGTAAGTACGGAAACATAAGGTAGACCTTGCTCACTCATCTTAGCTAATGCGGCACTGGTTTTTGCCATTTGCATTAAAGAAAATAGCGCTTCTTGCATTCTTGCACCCCCACTGGCTGAGAAACAAATAAACGGTATATTATGTTTTAAACAATAATCAACACCTTTTACAAACCTAGCACCAACAACTGAGGCCATTGAACCACCTAAGAAAGAAAATTCAAACGCAGCGACAACAACAGGTAAACCATGTAGTTCACCTTTCATTACTACTAGCGCATCTTTTTCACCTGTATTTTTTTGCGCAGCAGTCAAACGGTCTTTATAACGTTTTGAGTCTTTAAATTTTAAAATATCTTGCGCTTCAAACTCTTCACCTAGCTCAATGCGTTCGCTTTTATCTAAGAAACTTTCGATACGTTTACGAGCACTAATACGCATGTGATGATCGCATTTTGGACAAACAAATATTTGTCGCTCTAATTCGACTTTATAAAGCACAGCATTACAAGACGAGCACTTACTCCATACCCCTTCAGGAATATTTCGCTTTTGCGTCGACTTTGCTTTAGGGAGAATTTTTTCTATCCAACTCATAATTTAATTTTTGCCTATTGCAACGAATAAAAACAAATTTAACGAAGTCTTCTTCATTAAATTTCAAATAATTAATAAAAACACATATTCTAACGATTAAACCACAGTTTAGTATAGTTTGAATATAAAAAACTGGTCTGTTCTGTTAACTTAAAAATAATATTAACTTAAAAATAATGGACCCAAGTTTCTTTTAGGGATATCAAATTCTTGAGGGTAATCTACATCAACAAAATATAGCCCAGCAGATGGTGCAGTTACCCCCGCAACACAACGATTTTTAGCTTCTAATACTTCTTTTAGCCAATACACTGGTTTTATTGATTGCCCTATCAACATTAAACTACCTGCTATATTTCTTACCATGTGATGTAAAAAAGCATTCGCTTTAATATCAATGATAATAAATTCACCATGGCGGGTAACATTACAATGAATTAGCGTTCTATTGGGTGAGTGAGATTGACAATGCACCGTACGAAAAGAAGTAAAGTCATTACGCCCTAATAAGGTTTGTGCCGCCTGATGCATTAATTTTTCATCAAGTGGATAATGACAATGACTGATACCATTACTCAAAATAGCAGAACGAAGCCTAGTATTACCAATAATATAACGATACCGTCTCGCAGTGGCGCTAAAACGAGCGTGAAATTCATCACTGACCTCTTTCACCCAAGTAGCTGCTATATCTTTAGGTAAATGAGTATTAACACCTAAAGTCCAAGCATTATCATTTCTTATCTTATCCGTTTCAAAGTGCACTACTTGATTAGTTGCATTCACCCCAGTGTCTGTGCGCCCAGCACAGACAACATCAATATCTTCATCCGCGATTTTAGATAATGCACGTTCAAGTGTTTGTTGAACACTGACAACAGTTTTTTGCCTTTGCCAGCCATAATAGTTTTTACCATCATATTCAATACCTAAGGCGTAGCGCATGTAACCTCTTTCTTTTAAAAACAGCTAATTTCCACCGCATTATCTATTATTTTCCTGATTGATGCTAGGCGCAGATAAAGCTTTCATTTATATAAAACTTGGAAAACCACCAACAAAAAACGGTAAACATTTTTATAAATGTTTACCGTTTGATTATTATATATAATTTGTATAATGAAAGTTATAAAAATTACGAATTGATCTCATCAAGCAACTTTTGAGCGGCTACTTGTTGTTGCTCATCCCCTAAACTAACAATATTGGTCAAAATAATTTCTGCGTTGTCTAAATCACCAATTTCAATATAGACATTAGCAATATCTAACTTTGCAGCAAATCCAAACTGATCTTCATCAACATCAACATCAACATTAGCGGTAAACTCAGGAAAACCATCTAAACCAACATCTATATTATCTTTGTCGTAATTTTCTCCTACTGAATCTTTATCAAGGCTTTCAGAGAGTAAAGAGTTAACAGAAATAAAGTCCTGAACTGATTCATCATCCTGTTCTACCTCTCGGACAATATCTTTGACATTAAGCTCATTGTCTATATTAAGTGCATCAAAGTTCGTTATCACTTCAGACTCTTCTTCGATATTGGCTAATAACTCATCAAAATCTAAGTTGTCTAGTTCTTGAATATCTTCAACTTCTGATGCTTCATGAACTACATCTGTATCATAAACATCTGATAACAAATCAGCTAAAACTTTTTTATCTATAAAGTCTGGTGATAGCTCAACACCATCTTTTTCATCATTTAATAACTGAGTTAGTGTTGATTCATCGAAGTCTGCTGATATTGCTTCCATTGTTTCATCGTCAATGGTACCACTAAATATATTATCACTTTCATTAACAGATTCAATATCGGCAAATAAATCGTCCCCAATATCCAAATCAGCACCATCATTTGACTTTTCGTTATCAACTTGAGAAGTTAACACATCAATATCAAGTTCATCTTCATCAAACAATTTATTAGCATCAGTTGATAGCTCATTGGTAGCATTTTCTGCTGTTAATAAAGCATCAATATCATCAAGTTCAGTCACATCAGCATTAGCATCAGTTGATAGCTCATCGGTAGTATTTTCTGCTGTTAATAAAGCATCAATATCATCGGATTCAGTCACATCAGCATTAGCATCAGTTGATAGCTCATCGGTAGTATTTTCTGCTGTTAATAAAGCATCAATATCATCAGGTTCAGTCAC
>Ga0307489_10000845_pt1 | contig 19493 bp, 10 predicted proteins | sample SB12metaG_FD_202247 | JGI IMG/M metagenome (GOLD analysis project Ga0307489, IMG submission 202247) | Sea-ice brine microbial communities from Beaufort Sea near Barrow, Alaska, United States - SB 1.2 | ecosystem: Environmental > Aquatic > Marine > Coastal | place: USA: Alaska | collected...
ACGTTAGATGACAACAAAGTTTATTTTTCGCCAGGTGATAGCAACGAATTGAAGTCCCTTCAATCAGATCCAGGAAACTTTATAAAAAAGTTTTTAGGTGAAGATGGAAGTGTTGAAGATGCAGTTGGATATCACAAGTCACTAGCGATGGCAATGCATCCTGATAAGTTTGCAAAGTTCTTCTATGAGCAAGGAAAGTCTGTTGCAACAGATGATCAAATGAAAAAGTTGAAAAACATTAATATGTCTTCAACTCGTTCGGCTCCTGAAGTAGGTTCAACAAAATCAGGTACGCAAATCCGATCTCTAGACAACGACCACGGTCGAGGTTTAAAGATTAAAAAACGAAGATAATTTAACATTAACAAAAAAAATTAAAAATTATGGCTGTAAACGCAACCCCAGGTTTTGACTTACAACCGAGTGCACAGAGAGTGCCTTTAAAGTCAAACTACATTACTAACTTTGATTTCTTGAATCAGTATCTACCTGATACTTACGAAAAGGAATTCGAACGTTACGGTAATAGAACAATCGCATCTTTCCTAAGAATGGTAGGTGCTGAAATGCCTTCTAATTCTGACCTTATCAAATGGGCTGAACAAGGAAGACTACACACTAAATACACAGACTGTTCAACTCCTGCAGTAATTAATGCTAATGAAGCTACTTTTACAGTAGGTGATGCAGGTGTACCTGCTTTCACGGCATCTAATTCAATTGCAATTAGAGTAGGACAAACTGTAATGATTTCTGATAATGCAGGCGGTGGTTCTGCTAAGGCAATCGTAACTGCAGTAGACTACGCTCTAAAAACTTTTGATGTTGCATTTTACGACAACAACGGTATCCCTGTAGCGGGAGCAGGTCTTAAATTTACTGTATTTATTTACGGTTCTGAATTCAGAAAAGGAACAGAAGGAATGGCTCAGTCTTTAGAGGCTGATGATTTCATCTTCGAGAACTCTCCTATCATCATCAAAGATAAGTATGCAGTATCAGGTTCTGATATGGCACAAATCGGATGGGTAGAAGTAACTACTGAAAACGGAGCATCAGGATACCTATGGTACTTGAAATCTGAGCACGAAACAAGATTGCGTTTTGACGATTATCTTGAGACTGCAATGATTGAAGCAGTACCTGCAGGTGCAGCATCAGGAGCAGCTACACAAGTTGCAGATGCTAATGTAGGTAACAAAGGTTCTGATGGTATCTTCTACGTTGTAGAGAACAGAGGAAACATTTATGGTGGTGGTAACCCAACAACTCTTGCAGAGTGGGATACAATCATTTCTCGTTTAGATAAGCAAGGTGCAATTGAAGAGAACGTAGTATTTGTAGATAGAGATTTCTCTTTCGACATTGACGATATGTTGTCTAAGCAATCTTCTAATGCAGCAGGTGGTGTTTCTTACGGTCTTTTTGACAATGAGAAAGATATGGCTTTGAACTTAGGATTCACAGGATTCCGTAGAGGTTACGATTTCTACAAGTCTGATTGGAAATATTTGAATGATCCAACAATGCGTGGTGGTTTACCAACAGGTGCAGGATCAGGTAGAGTTAATGGACTTTTAGTTCCTGCAGGTTCTACTTCAGTATATGACCAAATCTTAGGTAAAAATGCTAAGAGACCATTCTTGCACGTTCGTTACCGTGCTTCTGAAACAGAAGACAGACGTTACAAGACTTGGATTACAGGTTCAGCAGGTGGAGCAGAGACTTCTAGCTTAGATGCTATGGAGGTTCACTTCTTATCTGAAAGAGCAGTATGTACTCTAGGTGCAAACAACTTCTTCTTATTCCAACAATAAGCAGAAAAATTATGGGGGAAGGTTAATTCCTTCCCCTTTTTTTTTAAATCTAATCTAATTTTTATTATAATGAAAAAAGTAAAATCAAAGTTTGTTGACAAACAATATAAGTTAACAAAAACCGTAGCACCACTTTCCTTTATGCTACCAACAAGAAACAACAAAAGATCTCCTTTAATGTATTTCGATGAAACCACGGGTGTAAACCGTTCACTTCGTTATGCAAGAAATCAAAAATCTCCATTTGAAGATGAGCAAGATGGCAATGCTATTGTAGAGCCTGTTATCTTTGAGGATGGATTTTTATATGTACCAAAGGAAAACCAAATCTTACAATCCTTTCTACACTACCACCCTTATTACGGTAAGAAATTCATAGAGGTAGATGAGGCTAAAGATGCAGAAGCAGAAGTAGCTATTTTAATGATTGAAGCAGATGCTATGGTTGAAGCAAAATCGTTAAGCCTAGATCAACTTGAAAATGTATCCAGGGTGTTATTTAACACAGATACGTCTAGGGTCTCTACTGCTGAACTAAAACGTGATATACTAGTATATGCACGAAACAATCCTCAAGACTTCTTAGAAGTGATTAATGACCCTGAACTGAAGATTATGGGAACTGTTCAAAGATTCTTTGATGCAGGACTTTTAAGCTACAGAAAAAAGGGAGCAGAAGTATGGTATAGTACACCAACAAATAAAACAAAAATGCTTAATGTCCCATTTGGTTCAGAAGGCTTAAACATAACTGTTCAGTTTCTACAAAGTGACGATGGTCTAGAACCTCTAAAGCATTTGGAAACACTACTAGATAGTTAGACAAACAATTTTTAAGATTAATTAGAGGACCTCTTCAAAACGAAGAGGTCTTTTTTTTTTACTTATCTTTGTACAAAAGTATTACAGATGATAAACTCAGTTAGACAAACGGTAATGTCCGTACTGAATAAAAATAATTATGGATATATCTCTCCGTCTGATTTTAACTTATATGCTAAACAAGCACAGTTAGATTTATTTGAAAATTATTTTTATTCTTACAATTATCAATTATTAAAAGAAAATGCCCGACAATCAGGATCGGGTCTTGCTGATATCACCAAAGGTATTGAAGAGGTTTTAGATTGGTTTTCTGTTACAAAGCCTTTACTTCAAGACGGACCAAACCTTCCTTATTATTTTTTGCCGTCTCAGACAACAACAAATGATGACTATGCTTTAATCAATAAAGTATTAATTTATACTAAGCCCCTGGTTATCAATGGGTCCACAACAAGTACTAATGGGGGTGCAACTAAAGTAGCAGATACGTCTCAGGATTTTGTAGCAAGTGGTGTTCGTGTAGGTGATATCGCATCTACCGTAACTAATGGTATTACATATAACACAATTATTACTACTGTAAACCCAAACGGTACTGAGTTACTTACTAGATCAACCTCTGCAAATGTTTGGGATGCAATCGGTAAAACTTATACCATATACTCAAAAGCAGATATTCAAGAAGCAGAAAAGGTTAGACATAGTAAAATAACTATGTTAAATAATTCTTTGTTAACTGCTCCAACGTTGGGATACCCTGCATATACACAAGAATTAGCAACACTAGATGCTTACCCTGAATCAATTAATAATGTTGGACAGGTTGTAGCACAATACTTTAGATATCCTTATGTACCTAAGTGGACTTTTATTACATTAACAAATGGAGAACCTGCATTTGATGCGGGGCAACCCGATTACCAGGACTTTGAGTTGGCAGTTGATGATGAGGTTCCATTAATTATGAAGATTTTACAATACGCAGGTATGTCTATTAGAGAAATAGCTGCAGTTCAATTTGCTCAACAAGCAGAGGCAAAAGCTGATCAAGAAGAAAAATAAATTATGAGTTATATAACGCAATATCAGTATTACGAAAATGGAGGCACAAACCCTGAAAATGAAAATTGGGGTTCATATCAATACGTTTCGCTAGAAGACATAGTAAATAACTTTATGTTAATGTACTATGGTAATCATAGTTTAATAAATAATGAGCCTAGATATAAAATATTATTTCACGCAAAACGTGCAATTCAAGAGTTGAATTACGATGCGTTTAAAGAAATAAAAATTCTAGAACTAAGCGTGTGTGATAGTTTAAGATATATACTTCCTTCTGATTATGTTAATTGGGTTAGGATCTCTCAATATAGAGAAGGATTGTTATACCCACTTAGCGAAAATATTCAAACCAATTGGTCATCTGCTTATTTACAAGACAACAATTGTAGGGTATTATTTGATGAAAACGGAGCAGCATTAAAGCCTGAATTTTCTAATGTAGATTGGGATAGAATTAACGGTACTGCTCAATCAATATATCTTAATGATCAAAACGAAATGTTTAACGGAAGATCAGGTTGGAATATTGATGGTTATTGGTATTTTGGAACTGAGTTTGGATTAAATACGGAAACTGCTAATGCAAATCCTACGTTTAAAATTGACCCAAAAGGTGGTGTAATAAACTTTAGTTCAGGTATGTCAGGTGAGTTGTGTGTTTTGGAATACGTTTCTGACGGAATGGAAAATGGAGATAATTCAAAAGTTACAGTAAATAAGTTATTCGAAAAATTTATATACGCTTATATAGAACACGAAATTTTAAATTCTAAAGTTGGAGTTCAAGAATATGTAGTGGCAAGAGCAAGGAAAAACAAATCAGCATTACTTAGAAATGCAAAAATAAGAATTAGTAACATTCATCCTGGCAGATTGTTAATGAATTTAAGAGGACAAGATAAGTGGCTTAAATAATACTATGGCAAATCTAACGAGAAACTTTACCAAAGGTAAAATGAATAAGTCTGTTGATGAGCGTATTTTACCGCAAGGTGAATACCTCGATGCATTGAATATTCGAATGGGTTCTACAGAGAACTCAGAGATAGGTGTTGTCTCAAACTCAAAAGGTAATACAAAGCTTACGGGGTTAACTTACAATGGCTATTCTTTATCTTCACAGGCAAGATGCCTTGGTGCGTTTGAAGACGGTGCTGATGAAACTATTTATTGGATGGTCCACGATCCAGGTTTTGAAAGCCCAGGATCTCCCGCTACAGGTATTGTAGATATGATAGTATCATATGATGTAAAAACATTAATAGTTACTTATCACGTTATTAGCGTAAATGATGGGGGGAATTTAAAAACAACTTTAAACTTTAATCCTGAGTTTTTATTTACAGGTATAGATAAGATTGAGAACCTGTTGTTTTTCACAGACAACTACAATCCTCCTAGAAAAATAAATGTTACAAAAAACTATCCCTCTCCAACTGCATCTTTTGTAGATGGATTTGCTTATAACGATATATTAGTAATTAAACAACCTCCTATATCATCACCTGAAATTACATTAATAAGAACAGGTAATGAAGATAACTACCTAGAAGAAAGATTCATATGTTTTGCTTATAGGTATAAATATGATGACGATGAATATTCAGCAACGTCACAATGGTCTGAGGTTGCCTTTAGTCCTAAGCCATTTTTGTTTTCTCCTGATTCGTATCTGAATGAAGGAATGGTTAACGCTTTTAATACGGCAGAAGTTACGTTTAATACAGGTGGACCTTTGGTGATAGGGATTGATTTGTTATTTAAAGATGCAAATTCTCCTATTATAAAAGTTATTGAGAAACTTGTAAAAACAGATCAAGGATATTCTAATAACCAAAAAGTTACATATTCATTTAGTAATAGTAAAATATTTACAATACTTCCTGAATCAGAAATATTAAGACTATATGATAATGTCCCTAGATTTGCAAGGGCTGAAACCCTAATGGGCAACAGACTGATCTACGGAAATTATGTTGAAGGTTATAATTTAATAGACTACAATAACAACCCTGTACGCTTTGACTATAGAACAGAAAAAGTTCAAGTAGATTTTGGGGAAGAAGAAGTTGAAGATACTTTCTCTAGTGGTGATTATAGTATTCAGGGAGCACAAACAATTAGTGATTCAGTAGTTGATTTAAACTTAGCAGGACTTGATTTAGTTCAAGGATCATCATTGGCATTTTCTTTTTCTTTTGAGCACGTTAGTTGGAATGGAGACACTCCATTACCTACTGCAGACAACCCAACATTTTCAGTTGACTTTGCGGTAACATTACCGACAGATTATGCTTCTGTTTATGAATTTGCAACAAGCGATTTCTTTGTTAATTTAATTGGTAGCACAACAAATATAAAGCCTGTTTCAGGTGGTGTTGGAGTAGAGACATCTTGTGATGGAACAACAATGACAGATATTTATAACTGTCAACCATTACAGGCTATTGATGCTTATACCAAATATGATAGTGGTATTAGTTCAGGTGGTCAGCCAATAAATATAATCTCAACTCCTGGTAGTTCAGAGATTTCATTTCAGTTCCCTGCAGTTCAGTACGCAGATGATATTGATGTACCAACAAAGAAGGTAACTGAATATTTTAAAATAAACTTTACAGATGTATCCTATCAAAAAGTAGGAAGTGGAATAAGTCTTCACAGTAATAGAGGATATGAAGTTGGTATAGTTTATATGGATGAATTTAATCGTGCAACACCTGCATTGGTTAGTCAGTATAACACAGAATTTTTTGGATGTAGTTCTTGTTCTACAAAGAACAGTATTAACGTAAATATACCTACAACACAGATAGCACCTGTATGGGCTACTAATTATAAGTTTGCAATAAAACCTGATAAAGAGTCATACGAAACAATATACGCTAATGTATATTTTACAAACCCTGAGACAGGGATGACATTCTTTTTATTAGAGGGTGAGAATTCACAAAAAATTACTGACGGTCAAAGGCTTATTGTGAAAGCTGATTCTGATGGTCCTGCTCGTAAATGTATTTTTACCACAGTACTAGGTAAAGATGCAGAGGCTGCTGACTTTTTTGAACTTCCAAGCGAGAGCGGTGAGGCAGATGACTTTGTCCCAATCCCTGCGGGAACTTATATGAGGTTAAAAGCAAATAACTTTTCAGCAGAACAAACTGAAAATGCAATTGTACAACCAGGACGAAGAAGCACAACTGCAGATAGAGCGGATCATTATCCTTTAGTTAGATATCCCCTCAATCTTGCGGGAACAGATCCTAATAATCCAGGATACACTTATGTTGATTATACAGTACCTGCGGGATCAAGAATAATAATGGAGTTTGATTTCGAAAGACAAGGTGGTGGCGATGGAAATAATAGTTGTGAGAGAAGAACGTATAAGTTAGAATTAACGCTAACTGCCTCTCAGGACTATGACAACTTTATGGATTGGTGGAATGGAGACAACGTCTCTTCACAAATAGATAACGGTGTAGCAAGCGTTGGAGGTGACGGATGTCCTATTGAGAATGAATACATTAATACTCTTGCAGCATCACAAAACGATATACCTCAAAGCTTATGTACCAACTATTATAGATTCTATAGAAACACTACTACAAATGAACTGATGTTGCTAACTAGAGGTACTAGAGCGTGTGAAACGGCATCTTGGAGAAGTAACAGAAGGTCTAGACTTAAAGTTGATATAACCGTATTTAGAGCAGAGAATACTATAATATTTGAGAGTGAGCCTTTAGATGCAGCACCTGATATTTGGTATGAAGGTTCTCAGAACTTTGGTATAATTACAAACGATACAACCTGTCAGGTAAATATAAATGTAGCGGCAGCAGAGCCTAATGCTTTAGCTTTCAACTACACAACACCTTCAGGTCAAGTTGCTCAGGTAATCGTAGAGCCTGACACGGCTTCTATTGATAACTCTGTAAATGTTATTGCTGAGTGTGGTACTGTAGTCATATCGGCTTCAACGCCACCTGTAGACCCTTTAAACGTACAATTTGCATCGTTACCTCTTGAGAGGGGATCTCACCTGGCAAATGTTCAGAATCAAGTCTTAGCGACAAGTCAACAAGGAATTGTTAGTTTAGATTTTTCTAATTGTTTTTCTTTTGGAAACGGAACTGAAAGCTATAAGGTCAGAGATAGTTTATTAGGAAAGGATTTTAATCTTGGTAACAGAGTAACTTCTACATCAGATTTAGATTATGAAGAAGTACATAGATCAACAGACTTAACCTATAGTGGTATCTATAATGACGAATCAAACGTCAACAGACTAAACGAATTTAATGGTGGGTTATTAAACTTTAAACCACTAGAAGAATCATTTGGTCCTGTTAATAAATTATGGGCTAGAGAAACAGATATTCTTTGTTTACAAGAAGATAAAATATCATATGTATTAGCAGGGAAAAACATACTAACCGATGCAGGTGGAGGAAGTACTTTACTTAGTGTACCTGAAGTATTAGGTACTCAGGTTGCAAGGGTAGAAGAATATGGTATTAGTAATAATCCTGAAAGCTTTGTAGTATACGGTGCTAATAGATATTTTACTGATGCTAAACGTGGAGTTGTAATTCAATTAAAAGGATCGTCTTATCAAAGTGATGCTCTAGCTGATATATCAAGACAAGGTATGAGAACCTGGTTTAGAGATTTATTTAATGGACCTGCATTCACTACTCAAAAACTAGGGGGATTTGATCCTTATATGGATGAGTATGTATTGACATCCAACACGGAAGAGTTGCCGATAGAAGTAACTTGTGAGAATTGTGGTATAGATCAAGAGATTACATTCGTATCAGGATCACCATATCAAATATGTATTAATGCAGGTAACCAGGTTGGAGCCGTTAAAGTAGGTTGGACTTTATCTAGTCCTTCACCTGTCCCATTTAATGTTGAACTAACTTATAATGGAACTACCTATACCGCTCTCAATCAGACGATTTCAGGGGATTTAAGTTTTAATAAAAACCTTGTAAATGTTAATGACTACACTATAAAGTTTACTGCTGCTTCTGCAGGGTCAGTTACTTGTGTGTTAAACGGGGCTTGTCCTGCAGCACAGGATCTTACATTGATTGAAGTTTGTGTTACAAACGCAAATGATTCAGGTCTATTTATTCATAACGAACACAGATATATTGACGGAACATATGTCTCTGCACTAACCTCAAATCAAATTGAGTTTTCAGCAGGAACTACAAACCCTATTATATCTAATTATACTGTAGTAGCAGGTGTTCAGGGAGTGGGTAGTATACCAACAAATGGTTCTAACGTAACCTTAGCATTTAACAAGTTTGGTAATGATGATGTAGTATTTAATGAAAACCTAAACAAGTTTAGATATTTAAGATCATCTACAAATTATCCGAATACACCTAGTGCGGTTTCTAATTTATTACAAGCATCAACTACTATAAATACTAATATATCCTTAGCACCTAGTTATTATTCAGGAACTTTTCAAATGCCTGCAGGTGTTAGTGGAGACTATTTATATATTATATATGACTATAGAACACCAACAGAATTAGACTTATGTTTTTCTGCTGAGTCAGGGTTGGTAGCGTGTTGTGATTGTTCAGAAACAGGACCACCGCCACCGCCACCGCCACCGCCAGGTTCTGATTGTTATGAGTATACTATTTCAACTACATCAGGTTCGGGTATTCCTTATTCATATACAGATTGTGATGGTATTGAAACAGGGGGTAGTCTTGGAGGAGCAAGCGGTACTGATCAAGATTCATTTTGTGCTCTAGAAGGAACGGTTAACGCAAATGGAATGTCACTATTTCAAGGTGGTGAATGTCCCTTTTAAATAAAATTAAATAATATGGCAACAATATATATAGACGGATCTACCTTAAACAATGCCACGGCTTGTTTTACAGATGCTGATTTAACCATTTGTGCACCTGCAGGATTTTATTCTGATGGTGTTACATCAAGACAACAAGTTGTAAGTGGAGGCAATTGCTATCTATTACCCGCTAGTACTTGTGGTACTTGTGCAGAACCTTGTGGTGAGTCAATTAACGGGAGCGGTGACCAAGGGGTTTACCTTCTTGATTTAGACACGGGTGGTACTGCAACTGATGTTGGTGCGATTATAGTAACGTTTGATCCTAGAAATATACCTGACGGTGTGAAAGCAGTTTTTAATGGTACTGTATATAATAAGCTTAGTTCTCCTACATACGGGTTATTACAAAGCACTAATCCTGGCAGCCCTACATTTGTAGGAAGAACTTCCTCTCAGGGTTCTTGTTCAAGCGGCACACTACCAGGAACATATGTTCTTAATGAAAAAGTTTATGTGGGCGGTAGCACAAATGATTTTGTAGCCACAGGGAACCAACAGAGTATTACAATAGCAGCAGGGGACTCTCAGCTTACCGCTCAAGGTCCAGGTGATTGTATTATGGTAATACCAAAACCTAATCCTTCACCTACTGTTATAAATATGACAATGATAGGTCCTTGTGGGTCAACTGTATTTGATATTGGTGTTGCCTGTCCTGTAGAGTTAACAGGGTTTGCATCTAATCCAAATGGCGGTCTTACACAAATAGATGCCTGTGATGATGCATCGTACACAACGTGGTATCACGTTCCTGTAAACGCATCATCTACTGCGGGTAGTTCTATAAATCAAACCGATTATATTTTCCAAGATAAAAACGGACAAAACGCAGTAGCGGATGGTTGGTATAGAGCAAATGGCACAACGATACAAGTTACAAGTGGTATTGTTACTGCAAAAGGTAATGCCTGTGCTCCTAATTATGTTTATTTAAGCACGGTTAGAACGAGTTGCAGCGATTTTTGTACAACAAACTATAATACAGTAACTCAAAAACAGGTTGAATCTAATGCCACATATTTAGGTATAACTGATTTAGATACAATTGACGGTTCAATACTTGCTGATGGGTTTTATGCATATTCGCCTGTTGTTACAGATACAAATACAGGACCATTTAGAATTATGCAATTACAGGATAACAGAGTTACAGGAATATTTGTTTGTTTAAATAATAATTGTGTAGTTCTTTAAAATAAAAATATGGCGTTACCAATAAAACATTACACGATAACATATGATGAAGGAGTCCAGGGATTCCCTTCATTCTATTCTTATAATCCTGAGTGGATGATAGGTATGAATAATTACTTCTATTCGTTTAAAGGGGGTAACATTTACCGTCATAACACGAACGAGGTCAGAAACAACTACTATGGTGTTAATTATAGGTCTGAAGTAACCTCTGTATTTAATGACAATCCTTTAGAAAATAAATTATTTAAAACACTAAACATTGAAGGAGATGCATCCTGGGGTGCTACACTAATAAGTGATCAGCAAACAACAGGGTATGTAGATAATTCTTGGTGGCAAGAAAAGGAAGGAAGTTACTTTGGTTTTATTAGAAACTCAGGGACAGTCCCCGCTAACCAGGATCAATATCCTTTGCGATCAGTAAATGGTTTAGCTACAAGTTCAAACATAACAGTTGCAGGTAATTCAACTACTGTTGATTTTTCTACATCAATTAGTATAGGCAACATTATAAGTATTGGGGATATGGTTTATTTCGCAGTTGCACCTATTGCTCCTGCTACTGCATACGTTCCTCAATTGCTTGGACAAGTTATAAGTGTAAATCAAAATCTTGCAAGTGGTATTAACTCTGTTGTTGTAGATAATACAATAGGAGGAGCACAAACATCACCTTCACCTAATGAATATATTTTATATATAAAAAATGCAGTTGCAGAATCTCACGGATTACTAGGACATTATGGTCAATTCACGCTAATTAATAATTCAACTAGCAAAATTGAACTAGTAGCATTAGAATCTGAAGTTATGAAATCTTTTCCTTAGAATTTAGTATCTTTGTTGTAAATGATATTTAACATTAGACCACTTAATTCAGAGGATTATGATGCCACTTTAGTAGATTGGTGGGAATCTTGGGGGTGGGATGCACCTCAAAAAGATTTTTTACCTGACAATGGCACGGGTGGAATGATGATATTGGATGGAGATACTCCTATTTGTGCAGGGTTTATATATGTAACAAACTCTAGTGTAGCTTGGATTGATTGGATAGTTTCTAGTAAAACCTATAGAAAGAAACCTGAGAGATCAGATGCAGTTGTTTTATTAGTGGATACACTAACACAACTTGCAAAAAATAGTGGTGCTAGTTATTGTTATGCTTTAATAAAGCACAAAGGTTTAATGCAAACGTATGAAAAACTAGGATATGTTCCAGGAGACTCATACACACAAGAGATGATAAAAAAAATATAATATGGCAGTAGCAACAGGAACGGCATTACTAATTGGAGCGGGAGTCTCGGCAGCAACAAGTGCGGGGTTATCCTTTTCACAAGCCTCAAAACAAAGAAAAATTCAGAAGCAAGCCGAGCGTGAAGCTGATGAGGCAATGGCTGATGCAAGAAATAGATTAGGCGTAAACTTTGCTGAGGATCAGTCTATAAAAAAAGAAGCATACGAACTAGAGCGTGAAGCTAATTTAGTTGCGGGAGCAAGTGCTACTGAAGCAGGTGTGGCTAGTGAGCGTGGAGCAGCAGCAACTGCAGGTAGGGTATATGCAGCCCAACAACAAGGTCAAGGTCAGGTTCGTGCAGCAATGGGAGATGAGATGACAAACATTGAGAACTCTATTATAGAAGAAGACTCAAGGTTAAGAGATTTGAATGTTGGTTTAGACTTAGAAGAAGTTGCAGGTAATCAGCAAAGAGCAGCACTAGCCGAGGCTAGAGCAGAGCAATCAAAACAACAAGGAATACAGTCAGCAATAAAGCTAGGTACGATGGCAATCCAATATGGACTTCCGTTAGGTACTAATGGTGCTGCAGATTTACTGCCACCAGGAGGTGCAGCAGGTACAGGTGGTGCTGCAGCCCCCGCTACATTTGGTGGTGTAACTGTGGGTCAAACAGGTTTACAAGGAACAGGGTTTACTCCGACAATGCCAAGTTTAAGCCAGGGATTAAATTTAAGCCAGGGATTACAAGGTCAAGGATATCAAGGATTTGGTTCAGGGGCTATGCCTAATTATGCGGCTCAGTTTGCTCAAGCTAATCCTCCAATGCAATTCCCCCCTATTACTTTTGGTGGACAAGGCGATAATATGTTTTCGAAATATCAGCTACCTCAAACGCAATCGTTGTATCCTAGTCAACAATTTAATCCGTTTAGGACTTACTAAAACATAGACAATGGGAACAGCGTATAAAGCACAAGATTATTTAGGAGCAGATGGATTAACTAATTGGGCAGAAGTTGGCTCTAACGTTTCAGACTTTCTTTTAGAAGAAAGGAGAGTTCGTCAAGAGAAAAAAGATGCAATCGATTCAGCCACTAGGGAGTCTATCAAAATTATTGAGAACATTCCAAGAGGAGAGAATGATGAATTAAATAAATTCGCTTCTGAATCTTCTGAGTCTTTAATAGAACAAACTCGTATAGATTATCAGCTATTAACAAATGGGGATTTATCTTTAAGAGAATGGACTGCAGGTCGTCAGAATTTAAAAGACGGTACGGAGTCTGTGTTTAACTTATTAGATAACTACAACAGAGAATACGAAAGAAAGATGGCAATGAATGACCCCAATCTTGCTACTAGTGAACAGGGTTCTGAGGTACAGAATTGGTTGATGGGTAACGTTGAAGGTTTTGCTAATTTCTCTAAGTCAAAAATGGTTATCAATCCTATAACAAAGGTTGTATCAATGGCAATGTTGATACCTAATCCTGATGACCCTAGTGGTCCTATGATTCCTGATCCTAACCCTAACAAGTTAGTAACCGCACAACAACTAGAGAATAGAATAAAAGGTACGATCACTAAATTTGATGTTGACAAAGCAGCAGATGAGTGGCAAAAAACTTTAGGTGTAAACCAAAAAGTTATTACTGAACTTGGTACAACATATACAAAAGCTATCTTCCAAAAGATAAAAGATGCAACCGCTAAAAAGGGTGGTCTAGCAGATATGTCTGACGAAGAGTTTGCGGCTACTGCTAAAGAACTAGGTATGAAGCTTGAAGACTTGAAAAAGTACACGCTTTTTGAGTCGGCTCAAAACAAGTTTATACAAAGTAAATTAAACGTAGGAACTATGGCAGCAATGTCTACACTAATAGACTACGTTGGTTTAAACCCTGTAACAAATAATCCTTTTGTACCTACGTTTGATACTGATGAGGTAGACCCTAAATCAGCAAACTATAACCCTGATGCTATCTTAATGAAGAGTGTAGCGGGTAAGGTAGAGGCTGCTTTATCTGAAGAGCAGATGGCATTAGCTACTTTAGCAATGCGTGATGCTATTGATATTAAAATTGACTACGAAGAAGATGCTACCGCAGTTCAGGTTAAGACAGAACCAAGAGCACAGAGTGCTGCTGAAATTGCAAAAGGTGCAGGAGATGATGAGAAGAAAGCTTTGGTTTCAAATTGGAGTGAGATATATTATAAGACAGGCAAGGATAGAGAAGCGGCTTTATCAAGTCTACCAAGTTCTGATAGAGGACTTCAAATTGGACTTCAGGATGTTAAGTTTATAGACAGACAAGATACCGATGACCAGGGGCAACCTATTATGATAAATGGTAAGCCAAAGATGACTACATATGTAGAGTTCTATTATAAAGATCCTTCACGAAACAGAACAGGTGACAACTCTTTATATGTAGGTGACAATCCAACTACTGAAGCTTGGGATAGAATTGGTTCTGAGATACACGGTGTTGTAGATGCAACAGAAATAAGAAAGCAAGGTGGTGGTTATCCTAAAGGTAGTACCTGGTCAGGTAATATATCGGGCAGTTCTGCAGGTAGAGATGGTAGTCAAACAGTAAATTACACTAATGAAGTTAAGGCGGTAAAAAATCCTATAATGGAATCGGTGATAGCTGATGAGACATACACTACAGAGAAAAAAATGATTCCTAAATTGCAAGAGGTTTACAAAGGCTTAGGTTATACCTTTAAGTCAGGTAGTGCAGCAACAAATCCATACAATTGGGTTAAGGTAATTCCACCAGGAGGTACTGAAAAAACAGCACAGAATTTTGAAATTGGAAAGGCAGATCAAAGAAAAGCAATGCTAGAATTCATTAACGCAAATATGGATAGCAAACTTTCGCAAGATGCTATAGAGTCAGGAAGTGTGACTCCTAAAGGTAAATCGAATACGAACTGTTCAGGAGGATTTAAAGTGATCAATGGTATAGTGACAACTCAGAAGTGTTAAGAATAAAATATACTTAGATAATAAATAGTATGGAAGAAATTGAATTTCCTGACGGAACAGTAACTAGTGTAGAAGAGGCTAAGGAATTGTTAAAAGATCAGTACCAAACATTTTTAGATGATGGTACAATAACTCTTGTAACAAACACTACAGAAACAAAGGCTCCTCTAACAAACATTGAGATGGCTACTACATACGTTACTCCTGATGGGACGGAGTTGTCAGGACAGGATGCTTCAGATTTATACAAAGGACAATTTAATGAGTTTGTAGAAAATGGTACGTTAAAAAAAAAAGAATCGAGCCAACCTATCGAAGATTCTACGCAGCCTTCTCAGGCAGCAGGTGCGGCATTGGGTACTACTCCTCAAGACGACACCTCTTCCTCGGCTTCATTAAATCCTGAAGACGAAGAAGAATCTAGTTTAAGTTCTGCGGTTCGAGGGGCTGCAGCAAGCGGAGTAGGACCAATAAATCCTTTATCAGGATTAGGAGCGGCTCGTGCAGTAAATCAATTGATTGGTTCAGGTCCTCAACCTGCTGAAGAAACATCACCAACAATCCCAATAGAGAACGAAACATTTGCTATTGACGGAAGACAGGTTGGAAAAGAAGAGTATCTAGAGTACGAAAAAACACAAGTAAAAGCAGAAAAGGAAGGGTTCTTATCAGGCGATGCTGCAGGAGACTTTGAAAAATCATTAGCGAGTGCAGTCACTCCTGAGATGATGGACGACTATACAGAAGAGTATGTTGTTTCGGAGATGAATTATAAGTTTGGGCAGTATGGTTTTACTTTTGAAGAAGCAAATCCATTTGGCGATGATATGTATGTTAAATCTGCCAATGGCGAAAAGAAATACATTAAACTTCAAAGGCTTTATAATGAAGAAGAAACTGCTGCAGAACTAGAAAAATTTCTTAGAGACAATAAAGATGAAAGTACTGCTATTTATTTATCGCAACAGGTAGATAAAGATGCCGTTCAATATAGAGTTATTCAGAACAAAGAGCAACTAGAAACTCAAGTAGCTGCGTTCAATACAGAGACACAACAGTTAGAGTCACAGATAAGAGACTATGCCAAGATGAAGTCTCAATTAGACTTGGTATATGAGCAGCAATTCACAAACCTTAGTAACGAAGAACTAGAAGCAGACCCTGTACTGAAAGCAAATTATGAAGCCTGGAAGAAAGGTGTTGAGTTTGCTGATCAGGTTAAGACAGAACTTGCTAATAGAACTACCGAAGTAAAATCAAAAGGTTCTACTATCGATAAACTTGCAGGTCAGTATACTGAGATGCAAGAGAAGCAAGGTAATTGGTCAGGTGGTATATGGAATCGTATAGCAAAATTTCCTGCTACTGTTGAGAATTTAGCTTGGGAATCTTTCTATAATACTGTTAGTTACTTTAATTCTAATGCAGGATTAAGTGAAGAAAAATATAATTCAGAGTTAGTAAGAGTTGCAGAAGAGATGGGCTTGGTTCAGCCAGGTACACTCGAAGGTGCAACAAGGGAAGATATTATTGAAATTCTTGGTGGAGACACCAACGATTGGAAATTCATTAGTGAGTTTGTGCAAAATAATGCTTCTTCACCAGGGCTTCCTTCTATGATGAGGACGTATGTTCCTAGAACTGACTTCGATAAAGTTCACTCTAAGATATTGGATCTTTCTAGAAAAAGTGTTTATGAGTTTGAGTCATATGAAGATGCTGCGAAAGGCAGGTATAGAAACCCATTGTCTCAGACTGCATTTGCAACAGACCTTAGTAAGGGATTGAAGGAAGAAGTTAGAGAGAGTTGGGGATTTTTAAAAGATGACAATGTAACTGAAGCCTGGGACAAAGCAAAGTCTCAAGGGTTTTGGGGTGGTGCTATACTTGGTTTAGCAGAATCATTACCCGCTATGGCAGTAGGTGGATTCGGAACCGCAGGTGCTGCAGGATGGGCAGCAACTACTGCAGGTATGTATGCCGTTACGTCTGATCACGTTGATCGTGAGATGAGCGAGAACGCATTCTTTGATAATATATCTGAAAGTGAAAAGGCTACAGTAAAAGTTCCTATTGGAATTGCAGTAGGTGCTTTAGAAACTTTAGGTATGAGAAACGTAATTAATAAGACAGGTCTTGTTAATGGGTTAGTCAGAAGAGTCTTTGTTAGAAATGCAGTAACTAAAGCTACAACCGCACAAACCTTTAGAGGTTTTGTAAACCAGGAAATAAAAAGTGTTGCGGGTCGTATAGGACTAGGGTTAGCCGCTTCAGGGTCTGCAGAATTTGAGACAGGATTTGCACAAGAGATTGCGGAGGTTAAGATTAAAGACATATACAATAGTGTAAAAGAAACAGATGCATTTAGTACTCCCGATACTTGGGGAGGATTGTTTACTCAAGCACTTAGAGCGGGTGCTCAAGAAGCAATTGGAGGATTTATAATTGGTACACCAAGTGCAGTAAGCCAGGGTGTTACCTCACAGAACATAGCCTCTATTGACGATACAGTATTTGAAACTTTTGAGGCAATGATTCAAGATCCAACTTACAAGGATATGTATCTTGCTAAATTAAAAAGACAGTTAGAAAGTTCTAACGATCGTGATGCAGCAGGTGTACAGGAAGAGATTGACGTAGTAAACCAATTGCAGGGCATAATAGAGTCAGGTCAAGTAGGTTCAGACTTTGGTGTTCAACAAAGAAAAGAAATTGTACAACTGTTGTTTCAAAAAAATGCACTTCAAAATGAAATAGAAGTAGGAGACAAGGAACTATCTACCCGAAAACAAAACTTATTAAACAGGGTGAACAGTAGATTGGCTGCAATTAGCAATCAAACTATTAGTCAAATGGAACAAGGGACTGATGCAACTGCACAGGTTCAGGACTTTACTGAGTCAGAAACAGAAACAGATACAGGAGTAGACGATGATATTGAGGTACAAGACCAGGAAGATATTGAAGTATTTTTTGACGGCAAGGTTTCAGACAACAAGTCTCAGAAAAGTGATAACCTTAGTATCAATAGAAATAATTCTCCTGAATTAAACAGTGCACAAAACAAAATTAAAAATGGATTAGTTAGGGTTGCTGAGTTAGGAGCCAAAGCTATTGCTAAAGTTGCACCAAATGTGAGAATTGTACTGCACGAAAGTAATGAGCAGTACTTAAAGTATGCAAGAAACGGTGAGGGAAGAGGTGAATACAATCCTAATTCTAAAGTTATTCATATAAACCTTACAGAAGCTACTAAGTCTACTGTGCCTCACGAAATATTCCACGCAGTTTTAATGGAAAAAATAGGTAGTGAACCTGCTATTGCTAGAGCAGCAGAATCTATGGTGGCATCTGTTCGAAAAACTTTAAAGGATGACTCTGATTTAGCGGTTCGTATAGATAAGTTTGCTGCACAATATGTTGAGCAGGATGAGAATGGTAATCCAATCTTAGATAAGAATGGTAAGACTATACCTCTAAGCCTTCAGAACGAAGAGAAGCTTGCTGAATTGGTAGGTATACTTTCTTCAGAGTATGGAAGAAAATTATCTAAACCTACTAAGAATGCAATTGTTCTATGGGTGAAAGACTTAGCTAGAAAATTTGGAATTAAAATAGGTAGTGACTTTGGAAGAAATGATTCAGATGTTATTGACTTATTAAATACTATTGCAGGTAAAACTAGAACGGGTGAAGAGATAACAGAGTCTGATGTAAAAATACTTACACCAGGAACACCTATCCCAGGTGCTGATGGAGTTATACCTGATGGTATCCAGGATGATGGTCCTAAGATTGATCTATCGTCAAGATCTCAATTACTTGATAGGCGTGGTATTGATATGTCAAAAATAAAACGTGGGTCAATAAACGATTTAAGTGGAACAAATGCTTTTGTATTTGCTGCTGATCAAGCGGTTTATGGAAAGACAGTTAGTCCTACAGGATTAGAGTTCGACTTTAACGGTGGGTTTATATATCCATATGGAGCACAACAACAAGGCAGTAATGCCGTTTGGGTTTTCTCAACAGAGAATGCTGCAAACAAAGTACTAAACAAAGTTAAAGATAGCGATGGTGTAGGACTGATAATGTCACAAGCGAATGATGGTATTACAGGTAATGAAGAGTTCTATGGTTATATAAACGCAGAAGTAGACAATGCTATAAAGAAGGGTGCATCTCCACAAGAGATGATCTCTTATATAAATGAAAAACTAAAGCTTACAAAGGTTGCTAATGGTTTAGCAAAGAAAGGTTTGCCTGCTCAAATTAGTAGCTTAGAGGAACTTCAAACGCTTCTAGTGCCTTTAAACTTTGAGCAAAGAGGAAGCTTCACTAAGACATTTTTAAGTAAAGATTCTTTTGAGAAGTTTGGTATACCTCCATTTAACCCATTAAAAACTGTAGAGCAAAACATATCTGATAACGTTACTGACCCTGCACTTAGCAAGG
>Ga0307489_10000846_pt1 | contig 19475 bp, 38 predicted proteins | sample SB12metaG_FD_202247 | JGI IMG/M metagenome (GOLD analysis project Ga0307489, IMG submission 202247) | Sea-ice brine microbial communities from Beaufort Sea near Barrow, Alaska, United States - SB 1.2 | ecosystem: Environmental > Aquatic > Marine > Coastal | place: USA: Alaska | collected...
GGCCCACTCGTTCCACTCTTTCGGTTCTACGGGACTCAGGCCGCTGTGTCGTTAAAAAGAATACCATACGGTAGTCCAAATGGCCTGCTTTGTATGGCGCGAGGACAGAGATCCGGTATCGACAGAGGTGTTTGGTCACATCGCCGACCGGATTCGGCCGCGTGAAATTAGTTCCCACACTTGGAACCGGCCGACCAAAACGTCATTTTTTTACGACACAGGGGCCTGAGGCCCGTAGTGTCAGCTCAACCTGCCTGTTTATTGATAGTGTTCCGTTGTACCCTTACACACTCGCTTCACTCAGTGGATGCACCCTGCTTTCAAGTGAGAGAATGGCACCTGAGCCCCAGATTCAGATTACGAATTACCGATTAGCTCCAATCATTGGACCCCTATACCACCTTTTAATAAATATCCCCCCCTTCGATGCACCCTACTCGGAGGCGGTGCCGATGACCGGGACCTACGTAGACATGTTTGACCTGTACGGGAACCGGTACTGGTAGGGCGGTGAAGGTTGACCCTATGAAACTCACGTTGAAAACCCCAGGATCTGAGCGCTTGAATCTAAAATGTGGATGATCTTGCTTTCAATTTTTGCTTTCAAATTCAGCTTGCGCTGCTACATACTGGTACGATATGCGCACGGAGCGCATCACATTTGACTACGAGGCAGGGGATTACACTCGTCCATTATTCAGAAAACTTCTCGGCTCAATTTGAGCCGTTTCTGACACAATAGCACACCCTAAACATCCCTGATATCCCCTACCACCCCCTCAACACCCCCGAGACAACCCCTAAGCGCACCCCCTGTCATACAAGGCGCTTAAGTCGAGCTGAAGAGTGGACGAGTGTCAGCCCCTGCTACGAGGAGCTGCGATCGGAGCCGGCGGCGTTGACCATTCAGCGCATTTTCCGCGGCCACCAATACCGCAAGCAGCTGTATCGCGAGCACTTCGCCGCTAAATTTATTTCCAACGCGTGGCGCACCAAAAAGTTTCAACGAGTGTTGCGGGTAGGGTTGCCGCATTAAAAAGTTCTGATCACTTCAGGACGACACTCGTTTCTTTCCCCCCCCCGTCCAGTAGACTATGTGGGCAGTATGGAGGGTGACAGAAACACGGAGAGTGCTTTCCCATAGCGCCCCGTAGACCGCGTTCGTGCCTGCATCTCTCATGCACCCCGTAGGATGCATACCACATTGCCATCACGTGTGACCACTATGCTTGTCGAACTCAGTGAGTACTGGCGATTGGGGGCCTTGAACTAAGCTAGTTTAAGCTAGTTTAGGGGCTAGTGGTTAGGGGTTTAGTATTGGGGACTACATTGGGTTGGTGAAATAGGGGGGGTTTAACTAGGCTAGTTTGGGGCTAGTGCTTAGTAGGTCAGTTTAAGGTTGACAAGTATACTGACCACTGATCCACTCAGTGTGTAGTGCGGGTGGCGGACCCTGGCAGCGGGGACTGAATGAGAAGCGGGTGGAGGGGGCGCGGTGCATGCAGGTCATGTGGCGCCTGCGGGTGCAGCGTATTGCCAATTCTAAGGTGGGGCCCTGACTGTGCGCGCAATCGGTTTGATTAAGCCGCCGAAGCCAGCCCCGAACTTGGATCTCAGTTTCGCGTATTGGCATTTCACCCACGAGGTTAAATCGCGCGCCCGCCAATCTGGACTTGTTGGATAAGTTGGGGCGAGGGGGATTTCGTGGTTGCAATGCCCATACGCGATCCAAGCTCGGAATGTCGGCTTCAGTAAGCTGGTTGAGCGGACTGCCTGCCTGTACCGGCACTCATTTGCCGCCTCAGCCTCCGACGACGGCGACAACGACAATGACGAAGGCCTGGTACCATATCACTGTTTGCTCATAGTTTCTGTTTGACCATACCGGGCCTTACCCTGAGGTGGTTTTCAAGCGGCTGGGGGAGCTGGGCCAGCGCCGGGGCCGCAAGCTGGGCAGGGGCTTACACTCGTCCACTTCTCAGCTCAATCTGAGCCGTTTCTGACACAAAATACACTCTATAGACACCCCCTACTTCCCCTGATACCCACTAAACACCCCTTGCACAACCCATGAATGCACCCCCTATCCCACACAAGGCGCTCAAGTTGAGCCGGAAAGTGGATGAGTGTAAGCCCCTGAAGCTGGGCAAGACCGCGGGTTTGTGCCAGAGCGGGTACAGCTTTCAGGTCGTGCGCAACCGCGTGGTAGGGTCGCCTAGACGCTCACAGATGAAATATAGAGGTTCTCTCAGTGCACAGCAGTGTGAGAAACTCGGTTCCCTGGTCGGCAGAGCGTGTCCGACCGCCGACTGCCCTTCGAGGTTGCTCAGACCCTCGGCGGACACTCAGCGTAGCAGAGCAGAGAACCTGTCTCAGATAAAGCCTGTCTCCGGAGTGTTTGATTAAATGCCTGAGTGTGCCCGTTATCTTACCTCACGCTGCTTCGAGTAGTTGGTGTGTTGGGCTGAGTGAATTCAGTGATGTCAACATGTACTCTGCACTCGTGTGGTAGGATTGGTCGGAGACTCACAGATGAAGCGTCGGCGTTTCTGATTATGCGCCTGTCTGTGACCTTAAATCATCTTACCTCGTTCTGCTGCTGACCTGCGGCTGATCATGTGTATCCCGGTCCCTGCCGCGCGCTGTACATCCAGCGGTGGTTGCGCGGCTGGCTGCTGTTTAAGGCAGGGGCTTACACTCGTCCAACTTTTGGATCAACTATAGCGCTTTCTGTTGGACAGGGGTTGCATGTAGGGGTTGTTTAGGGGGTGATTATGGGGTATTTAGGGGGTTTTGGGGGTATTATGGAGTGTGTAGGCTGTATTTTGTTTTAGAAACGGCTCAAGTTGAGCTGAAAAGTGGATGAGTGTAAGTCCCTGGTTCAAGGTGCTGGCGGAGTACCGAACCCCGAAGCCCTACCCGGTCCACTTTTACATCGTGCGGCGCGCGGTGAAAGTGATTCAGCGCAACTGGCGCGCGAAGCTGCTGCGCCACGGGGGGTTGGGCGGGCAGGGCGCGCTCGCCGCGTTTCATAAGGCGCAGCGCCGGACCATGAGGTGATAGAGGTTGTGGAGGAGGAGGGTGATGTGGAGGAGGAGGAAGAGTAGGAGGAGGAGGAGGAGGAGGCAGAAGGAATGACCATGAGTTGATAGAGGTTGTGGAGGAGGAGGAGGAGGAGGAGGAGGAGGGGCGTACCATGAGGTGATGGAGGTCGTGGAGGAGGAGGAGGGCGTGGAGGAGGAGGAGGAGGGCGTGGAGGAGGAGGAGGAAGGGAGGACCATGCGGTGATAGAGAGGGATGCGAATGAGGAGGGGAGGACCATGAGATGATAGAGGAGGAGGCGGAGGAGGAGCAACAGGAGAAGGTGATAGGTGAGAGGAGGTGCAGGGGCAGACGATGCGGTGATAGCGGAGGAGGCGAAGGAGAAGCAGGTGTGCAGGTTCGGCCGCTTCTGAGAGTATTCAATATAACATGTTGTCAACTAGAGTTCGCCACAGACGCGAGCGTTCGACGACGAACTGCAAGTGCTCCCACGCCTTGCAATTGACTCTGTGATGTAAACTCCGAGCCTAGAATAGCGACCTGCGGCAATCGATACATGCCGGTAATTTCAACACTCCCTCTTCGACTCCTCCTCCTGCTCCTGCTCCTCCTCCTCCTTCCCCTCCTCCTCCTCATCATTTGCCCCTCCAACGCCCAGGTACGATCTGAATCTTTGCTCACAGTTCCAGTGCACCCGACCCGCACACCTTCGACTCCTCCTTCTCCTCCTCCTCCTCCTCCAGTGTTGCAAAAAACGGTCACCGCACGACTGTTTGCTCAAGGTGCACCCTATTTTGAGCCTTTCTCCTCATTGCTGACGGTGCAGAAGAACGGCAGCGGGCCCTTGCTGTGGCGGCGCGAGTTGAATTTGAAAGCAGAAGTTGAGAGCAGTGTATCATAGTTTAGTTTCAAGCGCTCAGTTCCAGGCGGTTTCAACTTGGGTTTCATTGGTTCAACCTACACCGCCCTACCTTGCATTCGAGCTCGTTGGGGTTGACAAGCTTGGGCGTCAAGTCCACCGCCCCCGACGCCGCCACCCAGGGGCTTACACTCGCTCACTTAACAGCTCAACTTGAGGACCTTCCGGGCACATCGCTCACATTACAGCTCAACTTGAGCAGCATTGGCCCACATCCACGGCTTAATTTGGATTAAATGGGGAAAAAAGCATGCTTGAGTTGAGCGGGAATGGGCAAAGTCAGCTCAAGTTGAGCGGAAATGGGAACGAGTGCAAGCCCCTGCCGCCACCGCCTCCTCCGGCGGCGGACCCACCCGGAACGAGTTGCTCGCTCGCTTGAAAGCCGCCTCCGCCTCCGGCCACAGGTCCGCCCGCGTCGTCCCGCCCAGCAGACAGGGTCAAGTGAACTAATTATCAGCGCGTCATACATATGCTTTTACTCATGTTCGTCGAGCCCCGAGCCCCGAGGCGCCATATGATTCACGTGGTGGATGACGTGGCTCCGCATTATTAGCATGGTGGATGGATGACGCGGCGGTGCATGCTGCTTTTTGCATGTGTCCATACCAGCAGAAACGCGTTCCCCTGCTCGATCGCGCATGTCAGCAGGATCCGAGCGCCCTGCAGCTCGAAATCATACGTGTAGTACGCTTTGTCGACACCACCCGCCAGGGGCTTACACTCGTCCACTTCTCAGCTCAACTTGTGCCGTTCCTGACCCAAAATACACCCTGAGCACCCCCTAATACCCCGTAATAGCTCCTAAACACCCCCTAGGCAACCCCTAAATGCATCCCCTATCCCACAGAAATCGCTTACGTTGAGCCCACAAGTCGACGTGTGTACGCCCCTGCCACCCGCCGCGGGGGCCGATCGCGCCGTGGCCGAGAGAACCTTGGCCTCAGGCTAGGGCCCGGCAGATATTGCTCGCAACGTCATCCAACGCACGTTGACCACTAATTTATTGAGTTACATAACATCCTGCAATAGTTAGTTGCCCCTGGACGGTGGAGGCGAAAGGTGTGACCACCATTGATGAGAATTTCCAGATGATCGAATAAGCCGAGTGGATCTTAGCCTCCATAGCCCAGGAATAGGCCAATTTCGGTTTATCGCCTGAGTGAAATGCCCATACAGAGTTGCCGGCAAAGCGTCAGCGCTCGGCGCGGGAAGCGATACACCGAAATCGGCCTATTGAAACATAATTCCTGTGACGCTGCGAGCGGTATCTACCTGGCCTTGCCTCCGGGGGCACGAAAAACGAGGTTGCTTCGTTCACGTCTCCAAACTCCGTCACGTCTTTGATTTGCAAGAAGGTGAGCTTCAGGGTGTTGGCTCCGCACTGTAAAGGCGTAGGTTGAATTTGAAAGCAAAGTTCGAAAGCAGTATATCACAGTTTACTTTCAAGCGCTTAGTTCCAGGCGCTTTCAACACGGGTTTGATAGGGTCAACCTGCACCACCCTACCGCGCATGGACACGGACAGGTCCTGGTAGCGGTCGGGGGTGCCGAAGCGCGCCACTCGCTAGAGCCTGGCAGACATTGTTCGCCGCGTCATGGAATATGCCATCTAATGAAGGAGGATCATGCGCAGGAGGAGGAGGAGGAGGAGACGGAGGAGAGGAGGAGGAGGAGGAGGAGGAGGAGGAGGAGACGGTGGAGAGGAGGAGGAGGAGGAGGAGGAGGGGGAGTAGGAGGATGAGGGGGAATTTGGGATGGAGGAGGAGGAGGAGGACTCAAAAAGTGAGGGTTCGAATTGCGTGTCGGTGACGTGGCGGGCAATATACGCAGGCTCTACCACCAGCGGTGTCTCATCAGTGCGCTTGCTCTGCAGGTCGCGGCAGTTGGGCTCGCAGTCTAGCCCCGCTTTCTGCGCGTAGACCCGCCGAGGCTTCTCCGTGGACATGCGCGTGTAGGCGCCCGGGACCACCACGCTCCACCCCGTGCCAGGGGCTTACACTCGTCCACTTTTCAGCTCAACCTAAGCCGTTTCCGACACAAAATACTCCCTAGACATCCCCAATACCCCCTAACACCTCGTCAACACCCCCTAAACGACCCCTATACGCACCCCTTACCCACAGAAAGCGCTTACCTTGTGTTGAAAAGTGGACGAGTGTAAGCCCCTGCCCCGTGCCCTTGTAACGCACTGCCGGGACACCTTTCGGCTTGGTGACCGCCGGCGCAACAACAGCCTCCTCCTCCATGGCAGCAGCGCCCTCCAACCCCGCCGCCGCCCGCATCGCCGCCAGCTCCGCCCGCAGCGCCACCTCCGCATCCGCCCCCATCTCCGCCGCCACCGTCCCCTCTTCCCCCTCGGCGCGCGCCGTACTCGCCAGCGACAACCACGCGCCTCCCCCACCCACCTTCAACTCGGGCCGGGAGATATTATTCGCCACGTCACTTAGGATGGGATGCGAATGTGAGGTGCCAGCTGTACCCCCGGTTGGAAGCCATGTGACGCACGAGGGTTCGATATGCGTGTGATGAAACGTGGCGGGCTATCGCAATGTGTGGCTTGTCCGTAGGTCCCTACCATCGCGAGCGCAGCGGCCGCGCTGGCACCCAACCCTCCGATGGCCTGGCGCCGCGACCCCCTGAATGTTTTCTCCCGAGGATCCGTCTGCTGACTGTCAGCAGGGCCTCGCACGGTCACGCCCCCGTCTACAGCCTCGCGCGGCGACGCGCTCACGCTCAGGCCCACGCACTCGGCCTCGCGTGGCGCGTCCTCTTGCGGCACCGAGGTCGCGGTAACCCTCACCGCCGCCGGCCTTCTTGTTGCCGCACCGGGACCAGGCACATTCCTGCTGCGCCGCTGATGTTGCCGCGCGGGGCCATGCCTCGCCGCCGCGGCGCCGGCGGCGGAGCCCGTGAAGGCGCTCGCAAGAGACATCTCCTCCCGAAGATCCGAAACTGGAGCGGTTACGTGGGCGCGGTGGCGGTATGGAGCGCCCGTCCAATAGTTGGCACGATATGGATACGCTGGCACGGATGATGACCGGCCGACCCAGTCCCCATTTTTTTTCCGCCCAGCTCACCTCACACGTCAGCGTCACTCCTGATGCCAATCTACGGCATGGGGCCATTTTCTGCGCACGCGCGCGGCAGGCTACACATATCACGCAACCCGCGCTTCACACGATGGACGCGGACTTGGAGGCACTGCTGGATGACGCTCTCGGGGACTTTAAGGACCCAGACATCAAGGCCGCCGTCGGTGGCAGCACCAGCACCCCGAGGTGGGCACCCCAACTCCCTTTTACGCCTTGCCCTAAATCCCCTCTCGGACGGCCAGCGCACACCGCCGCCACCGCCAGAGCTGTCTGCCGTGTCGCCTCACTATTGGGTGCGTCTCTCACCGTACGCAGCGGTGGCGGTAATATGACGGTAATGGCGGGTGCTGGTACACCATGGGCAAATAGTCAGGGAACTAATCCGAAACTCGGACGTCCCAGAAGTCTTGTCACAGTCAGACCATTGCATTGCCGTCATACCTCAAATGTGTCAAGCTGTCAACACTGCAGCCATTTGGACCTCAACATTGCTCAACTTGAGCTGGAAAAGTGCGTGTGCAAGTCCCTGGAGCCAGCGCCAGTGCCAGCGGCGGCGGTGGCGCCAAGTTCGACCCGCTCGGGATGGGGGCAGGGGCTTACACTCGTCCGCCTGTCAGCTCAACGTAAGCGCTTTGGTGGGACCAGGGGTATTTAGGGGGTGTTTAGAGAGTCATTAAGGCGGTGGTGGACGGGGTGTTTAGGCGTTCAGAGTATGTGTTGAGTGTCAGAAATGGCTCAGGTTGAGCTGAGAAGTGGACGAGTGTAAGCCCCTGCCTGGGGGGCCCAACCAAGGCGAAAAAGAAGGCGCAGCCAGCTGGCGGCGGCGCGGCGGCGGCGGCGGCTACCGGAACGCCCAAGGGAATGGCGGCGGGGTTCTTGGGAACAGCGGGGGGGTCGTCCCTGCGGGGAGGCGGCGGGGGAGGCGTTGGTGGAGGCGGCGGGGGAGGCGTTGGGGGAGGCGGCGGGGGAGGCGGCGGCATGCCAGGGGGGCTGGGAGGCATGGGGCAGGGGCTTACACTCGTCCACTTTTCGGCTCAACGTAAGCGCTTTCTATGAGACAGGGGGTGCATTTAGGGGTTGCTTAGGAGGAAGTAGGGGGTGTTTAGGGTGTATTTTGAGTTAGAACCGGCTCAAGTTGAGCTGGCAAGTGGACGAGTGTAAGCCCCTGGCAGCGGGCTGCCCCCGAGAGGAGGCCGAGGCGGCGGTGGTGGAGCGCCAACACCTGTGGGGCCCCTTGGCATTCCTACTGCGGGGAATGGGCCTTGGGATTCATCGGGAGAAGGAGGAGGTGAAGCAAGAGGGGGAGGTGGAGCAGGGGATGACCCAATGGCTGAAATGACGGCCAACCTACAGCATATGTTTGCTAACATGCCGCAAGAGCCCGGCGGCGAGGCGGCGCAGGCAGGGGCTTGCACTCGTCCACTTCTCAGCTCAACTTGAGCCGTGTCTAACACAAATGAACACCCTGCACGCCCCAAACATCCCCTATCACCCCCTTAACACGGGCTACAAAACCCCCTACGTACATCCCCTATCCCATACAAAGCGCTTAAGTTGAGCTGAAAAGTTGACGAATGCAAGCCCCTGGGCGCAGGCGAACCTGCAGCAGGCCCTGACGATGTTGTCGGTAGGGCTAAGCAACAACTGGTGAAAGCATCAGACACCCGGGAGAACATGCTCAAAGCATTGGGCGGGTGGCGTTTACCTCAATAAACGAGGGGTGAAACTGCGTTTCGACGACGTGGCGGGTCTTGTGCCTGGTAGGTATTGCTTGCAACGTCTGGGAAGCTGTGAATCCCAAGTCACATGGGTAGTCGAATATGTTAAAGGGAACTGGAGAGCAATTTTCAGCAAGGCCCTGGCTGTTGGGCGAAGCGCAGGCCGCGGCGTCAGGGGGACACGCAGCCTCCGCCCCCGGCGCCGGCGCCGGCGCTTCCGGCAGGGACAATACAATATTGCCCACCATATAATCCAACGCAGTATGGGTCTTCGTTTTTTTTTACTAGATTGGCATTGTATGACGTGGCGAGCAACATCTGCCAGGCCCTATGAATCGGCGGTGCATCCGGTGCACCCTCCACTGAGGTATAGCGGTGCAGGTTGACCCCGGCTTGACCGCGCATGGTTTCAGCGCTTCAAGCTGAGATATCATCAAACGCTTTCAAAACTTTACTTTCAATTTCAACTTACGCCGCTGCAGCGAGGAGGAAATGATGAAGCAGCTGGGCGAGCTGGCGAACCACGGTAGGGCGGTGCAGCTTGACCCTATCAAACTCAAGTTGAAACCGCCTGGAACTCAGCGCCTGAAACTGGAACATGATGGACTGCTTTCAAACTTTGGTTTCAAATTCAACTTGCGCCGGTACACCACGGGGACATGCAGGAGATGATGGACAACATGCTGCAGCACCTGCTGTCCAAGGATGTTCTCTACGAGCCTATGTCAGAGATCTCGCAGAAATACCCGCCGTGGATCGAGGCACGCAGGTTATTCAGAACAAGCACTCGACTGACTTTGTTTCTTTTCCTCGTCCACGCGTCTGTATACCCTGAAAGTCAGTCATGCTTCGATTACAGTCGAGTGCTTATGCACAACGACACTTCTGCACTCAAGGTAAGTCATGCCCCGATCTTGGTCCAGTGCTCGTTCTCAATGACCCTCCTGCGAGGCGCACCAGGGCGAGCTGAGCGCGGAGGAGGTGACGCGATACGAGACGCAGCTCACGAAAGTCCGCGCGATCCTCGAGGCGTTCGACCGGCCGGACACTGACTTCGCGGCGGTGGTGGGGCTGCTGCAAGAGATGCAGGCAGGGGCTTACACTCGTTCCCATTTCAGCTCAACTTGAGCTCTTCTGTCCACCGTATAACACCACTTAACTCATGAATGTGTCCTGGAGGTGCTCAAGTTCAGCTCTAACGTGAACGAGTGTAAGCCCCTGGATGCAGGCGTGCGGGCTGCCACCGGAGGAGATCATGCGGGAGTTGTCGGCAGGGGCTTACACTTGTCCACTTTTCGGCTCAACTTAAGCGCTTTCTGTGGGATTATGTGTGCATTTAGGGGTTGCCTGGGGGTGCTTGCGATGTGTCGGGGGTAATAGGGATGATTCGGAGTATGTTTTGTGTCAGAAACGGCTCAAGTTGAGCTGAAAAGTGGACGAGTGTCAGCCCCTGGTTGTCGGGCGGTGGGGGCGGACCCGGCGGCATCCCAGGGCTGGGCGGCGCGATGCCGGGGGCGGAGGGGATGCCGCCGGGCTGCACCCTCATGTGAGCGGGGCATGGAAATGGGTTATCCGGGGGCGGACGACTGCCGCCGGAATGCACCCTCGTGTGAGCGCGCCGTGGGGATGGATTATCCGGGGTTGGACAAGTGCGAATGCCGCCAGGATGCACCCTTATGTGAGCGGGGCGTGTTGATGGATTATCCAGGGGCGGACGACTGCCGCCAGGATGCACTGTCGTGTGAGCGCGGCGCGGGTCCGGGCGTCGCTTGGGTGGACGGGGCGTAGGCGGGGATGGACAGGTTGCCGTCGGCGTGGGTGAGCTGACATGTGGGCGCGGCTGCGATGTGTTGTTTGTTATGTAGAAGAAGCAACATCGAATATGATCCGACAACGACATTATCGCCGTCATGTAAGCGCGGGCCCGGGGCGGACGGATGCCGGCGGTGGCGCTTACCTAGTCACGGCGTGGGCTTACTCTCGTCCACTTTTCGGCTCAACCTGTGCCGCTTCTTGCCAGTTACAACCCGCAACGTCTCAACGCTTCCCACAAAACCTGCTCTTGTCAAGCCGAAACGTGGACGAGTGTAAGCCATTGGCGTGGCTGCGGGCGAGCGTTAAGTATGCTTGGGGAAGGAGACGTGGTATTTGGGTTTGTGCACAACATTATTTTTGAATCAAAAGATGTTTCAATCACAAGAGAAGAGCTAATCGTGTTTTCAACGAGCCAAATTTCTGATTTTCAACAGGCCTGTCGCACAGTATTCAACCCGAAACTCACCACATCTCACACATTGCAGAAGGCTTCCGGACAATCAGCACGTTTGAGAGGATCACCGCGCAAACAGTTAAGAATTGTGATGAGGAAAGTTGCAACCAGGAATCGGATCAAGCTCCAACTCACAGGACGGTTAAGAGCCATAACCAGGATGGTAGCGAGGTGGACCGGGAATCTTGTCACCTTTCAGATCGACGGACTCACTCCTGTACTCTAAGAACACGTGGTGCGCATCCACAGCACCGGGCCGTAGTGCCGCAAGTTGAAATCGAAAGCAGCATTTTACATCAGTTTGTCATATTTTAGTTTCAGAGCGCTGAAACCTGACGCTCTCAATGGAGCAGCACATGGTGAGATGTGACAAAGTCCGTCAAAGAGTTACGAGTAAAAGTAAAAGCAAAAAATATGGACCAATCACAGGCTCGGATTTGGGTCGGAACGGGTTGATCCGAGCTTGTGATTGGTCCATGCTTTCTGCTTTTGCTTTTGCTCTGTAACACTTTAATGCATTTTGTCATAACAGAGCATCTTACACGGGCAATACGTCATACGCGCCTACACATCTTATTATGTGCTTGAATACAAAGCTTTCAGCCTGCACCGCCCTACCGTGCCAAATCTTTGCGTTGCGATAAATTTTCTCCCATTCGACGATGCAGTGAACGAGTTCTTCAGCAGTAAAAAAACCTCGGTGTACCGGCGCAAGTTAAAATTGAAAGCATAATTCGAAAACGATTTATCACATCTTGCTTTCAAGAGCACAGATGCATGCGATTTCAACACGCGTTTCGTCGGTTGAACCTGAACCGCCCCACCTTTGTCGTCCGGTGAAAGGAAAGACTTGGTGTAAACCATGTCAGGAATCAATTCCTCAGTCTCACGGTTGTAGTACTGCTGATGCAGAACGAGTTCGCGTCCGATAAACGCTGGGAGCTTCTTGACTGCCCAGACATAGCGGCGCAAGTTGAAATTGAAAAAACAAAACTTGAAAGTCGGGTTTCATATGTTAGTTGTTAGTTTCAAGCGCTTAATTCCAGGCGCGATTTCAACATGGGTTTCTTAGGTTCAAGTTGCTCGGCCGTACCTCAAGTGCACTTGCGGACAATCCTTCTCCCTCCTCATCCATCGCGAGCCATTCAGCAGTGACGTCGACCACTACTGCATCTTCATTCTCAACGCGAGAGATTAGCATCCCACAATTCACTCGATCCAGAGTGTAGCAGCGCAAGTTGAAATTTAAACCGAAGTTTGAAAACGAGTTAATTACTGGTACATTGTAGCTTCCATCGCTGGAACAAAGCGCGGTCAGCTCGGGGTCAACCTAGGGTCAACCTGCATCGGCCTAAAGCACGGTCAACTCGGGGTCAATCGGGGATCAACGTGCACTGCCCTAACAGTGATGAGGGGCTTACACTCGTCCACCTTTTGGCTCATCGTAACCTTTCCGGGTGATATGGGGTGCATGCAGGGCTTGATTAGGGGGTGCTCAGGCAGTCTCCGGGGGTATCGGAGGGGTATTAGGGATTGTTTAGGGTGTAGTCTGTGCCAGAAACGGCTCAGGTTGAGCTGAAAAGTGGACAAGTGTAAGCCCCTGCCAGTGATGTCTCGATGTTCAACATAATGCCCATCTTGTCAATCGTACTGCGAACAGGTCCTTCTGCCATGTTGTAGCGGCGCAAGTTGAAAGGAGCATCAGAGTTTGAAAACGGTTCATCATATTCAAGCTTCAAGCGCTGAAGAAAGCCAGGGGCGGCCAGCCCGGGGCTCAGCCTGGGGTCAACCTGCACCACCTTGCCATGTCTGAAATTGTTGTTGCCGGCTGTTGCCAAGGCTTTGGAGGCTTGAGGTTCATCATTGTTCACAGTTGGCTGGTGACAAGAGGGGGAGGGGGTGATAGGGGGGGTCTGCTTTACTAAAATTTGGGGATATTCAAATTGGAGCTAGCGTCAACCGTACTCGTATTGTAATTATTGAGAGCTCTGGAGCTGTCGATCACGGGGCAAAATGCAAGTAACAATACGCGCTTGGCGCCAACGTATGAGGACTGGTATTTCTCAGCCGGTCGGACACGCGGTCGTCGGCCAATGATCGAGCTCATAGAGACTCTCCAGACCCGAAAACCCCCCCTCTAGACCCGGCGCGTCCGCCTGCCCATGAAATTAGGGTCCCCGGGCGGGTGTCTCATATCGGCGGCGATCGAGTGTCGGCGGGGTACGAGCGCGGACCCCGCGGTATAGAGAGAAAGAGACGCTTCCGCGTGTATGAGGAGGCACCAGGCTTTCGCCCTGGCCCCCGTGTGGAGTCCCGCGCGTTCGCGCGGGGCCGTGGCGTATTATCCACTGTATATTATCCCTTCTCCTCCTTTCTCCGTGGTCGTCAGCCACTCGTATGCGCGTAACGCCTTCGATGTCTCCCACGCACCGTGTATGGCAAGCTAGGCAAGGGGCTTGGGTCACCAGTGGTGGGGGCGTGCACCAGATCGCTTGGCATGGAGTGGAGGCGCGAGGTGACGGAGTGTAAAGTGCGGAGGAAGGAGGCCAGCGAAGAGCTGAGTTGTAGTTATCGTTGTCGCGGGTGTGTGGTGAGCCGCGTACTTGAGCGTGGGTACGAGCGGGTCGTGCGCGGCGCGGCTGGGGGCGCTGCGAGGCGAAGAAGGAAGATCCTTCGGGGGCGCTCAGTTGGCGGCGGCACCTGGGACCGACTTGTTTTGCCTTCCTGCGGAGTGCGTAGAAGAGTGAGATTGCAGCTCCATAGAGCTATCGTGCACATGAGTATTGTGAACAAGATCAGAAAGGAAACTGCCAAGGGTCGCAGGCCAGATCCAGCGAAAAGCAAAGCCCTATTTATGAGATCAACCCCCATCTCCCCTCCCGCCGCGGCAACCACAACGCCCTCCGCAAACGGCAACGCGCGCTCTCGGCACGATCGACACACCGGCAGATCTGCTCACCACTTGTGACTATGCGGGCATGCCTCTCTAATGCTGCCGGCAACGCCGCCGGTCGGTACCACCTGCGCCCCCAGCAGAAGCATCGCGGCCAGGCTGGGGGTCTCCGCCAGGCCGAGGCCCTCTCCGACTCGCCGCAGCTGAAGCGGCTGCTGGAGGATCTACGCGACGTGTTCGACTGCGAGGTGCTGCCGCTGCTGAACCGCATCACGCGCGCGCTGCTCGGGCGGGTCGGGCAGGCGTGCCGCGACTTAGTGATGCGGTCCCCTGGGCTCCCCTGCGCGGGTCGGACCTGCGGGGTGAAGCTCCTGCTTGTGAACTTCGTGAGGTGCGTCGGGCTGCTGGCGTGGGCGAAGGAGAACGGGTGCCCTTTGAACGAGATTTCCTGTGCTGTCGTCGTTGGGGGCCGGCGCGTGGGCACCAAGAGGTTGTTGCAGTGGGCGCGGAAGCATGGCTGCCCATGGGATGTATGGAACACTTTGCCGGTGCGCCGCTGAGGACGGGCACCTGCAGTGGGCGCGGGAGAATGGCTGCCCGTGGGACGTGTGTACGTGTCACTTTTGCCGCTCAGCAAGGGTACCATGCGCCCGCCCTCAGTGGCAGCGCTACACGTCAGAAAATCACTCTTTGGTATGACAAAAATACTAGAGCTCTACGAGCATTCCAGTGCGCGATAACAACGCTTGAATTTGCATGACATGGAAACGCATGCGTGGTGTGAGGGCGGAATTATGTCGCCTCAGTTAGTCAGTGCGAGATATAGACAGAGGGAGGGAGTAATGAAAGTGCGAGCGAGAGTGTGTGCTGCGCTGCGGCAGCTTGACCACGCGAGTGTACGTGGCGTGGTGGTCCAGTGGAGTCGTCCACTTGCCATCTCCGCGTCGGTCTCGCCCACGCAGCCAAGTCACCGAGCGACTCAACACCACGAGACAAACGGGCTGTCGCCTAGGAGCACCGTCATGCGAGCGCAGTGCGGTGGCGGACAGCGCAGGGTGGGGACGGGACAGGGGCGGGGGCCGGGGCGGGGGCGGACTGGTTGCCGCCGAGACGCGCCGTCATGCGCGCGTGCCCCGTCGGCTGACTTGTTCCATCGTTGCGCACGAGTGTGCAGCACTGCATCATGCTTTCTTCCATCATTGCGTCATAATGCACTAGCTAGGGTGCTTCATTGCATCAGTGCGCAGGGGTGTGCGCATGGGATCATTGCGTCATTGCGTTAAATCGGGCATCGCGTCGCGCGAATTCCTTGCCGGCTCGCTCGTATTCGGACATTGTCCGGTCGGTATTCATCCTCCTCCTCCTCCTCCTCCTCCTCCTCCTCCTCCCCCTCCTCCTCCTCGTCAAAACCTGTACTGCACACTAGTGGAAGTCGAGGTAGCCAGTGAGGTGCACGCCCGGGCACCAGGGTCCGACACAGACTCGTTCCATGTTCAGCTGACGGGGATAGCAAGAGACGCTTACACACGTATAATGAGGCACCAGGCTTTCGCCTTGGTCCATGTTTAATTAGCCGCGCGCAAGCGCGCGGGGACCGGGCCGGGTTATCCATCGTAAATTAAACGAGTGGGCAGGCCCTGCCGGCATGATCGCGAGATCGATAGGGGAGATCGATATGGGAGATCGAATTGGGAGATCGGACATCAATGAGATGACGATTTGAATCTCGACATGGGATATGGGATATCAATTTGGGATACGGTATATCGATATGGTAATCTACAATATCGATATGTTCATCCTGGATATCGATATGGAATATGGGTTCATGATATGGGATATGACTGTATCGATATGGTCATATCACATATCGATAATATGGGACATCTTGTCACTCTGCCTGCCGGGTGGGTGGAGCCATCGGCGGCGGCCACGGTGAACTCCACAGGGGCGCTGAAGGCCAGGTCCTGTTGGCAGGGTCATTGGGAATAAGCATAGCTTATCATCAGGGTGAATACTCATACATACGCGGACTATATTCTTCAATTCAACGTCGGTGAAGCATATTTGTTACATCCCCCCTGCCAGGTGGGAGGACTCCACCATGCTGTAGCGGCGCGAGTTAAAATTGAAAGCTGCAACATTGTAAGCTGTTTTTGTCATATGATGATTTCAATAATTACAAGTAGGCGCTTATAAGGTTAACTTGCACTGCCCTACCACGCGCTTGCCGTTGAGCGTGACGATGACGAACTCAGACACGCTGCCGAGATCTGCCACCGAGGCCCCCGCGGTCCGGCACTTCACCCGCACCGGCTCCCCCTCCTCTCAGTGCCCCACAAAATCGTTCGCTGTTCTTTCGGCTCATTTCAAGCCGCATGTTGTCACGTGTCCCTAATGTGATGATCATACATCTCATCTGAAACCACTCAAAGGTGCTCGAGTCAAGACTTCCATTTCAGCCTATCTTTAGCCGTGGTTGGTTTGTCCCCCAGATCATTAAACCTCCCTGAAACTAGTCAAAGGTGCTGGCCGCCGTGCCAGTGGCGGTATCGGCGGCGGATGGGGGCGGGGGCGGCGGGAGCGGGGGTGGGATCGCCGTTCATGGGGGTGTTGTTGGAGAGATAGACGCTCCGCGTGTATACGGACTTACGGAGACACCAGGCTTTCGCTCTGGTCCCGGGGGTGGTGCCCCCCGGGGGTTGCCGTCGGGAATAGCGGAAAGAACACACGGATGGAATTATATAAAGCCTCGGCGACGACAAACGAAGTGCATCGCCATAGCCGCCGGGCTATAAACCAGGGGTGTCAAAGGTTGGAGCGGCACCGAAGGAAGCGATTCGAGAGTGAGCTTTATACGTGCTTGGTCTTCATGGCGCGTTGCTTGCCACGCCATGAGTCTTCCAAGAGAAACGCAAGGGGGATCTGTATCGGACGCTAGCAAACCCCCCCGGGCCGGAACCACGCAGCGATATAAGTATCCGCGCGCCGCACGCCCGCCGCCGCCGCCGGCGCCGGCAACGCGAATACCAACACGAACACGAATACCAACGCCGCGGGAACCTGCCTATGCGTGTTGCGGGAACGTCGGACAGTTATCACAGATTTAAGTTGGGGGGGACGCGGAGGGGCGACGGCCCCGCCTCGTAGGTGGGCCCGGCGAGCAGGGGCTTACACTCGTTTCCGTTTCTGCTCAAGTTGGGCTTACTTTGCCCCTTTCCGCTCAACTGCAGCTTACTTTGTCCTCCATATGACCAAAATTGACGCGTGGATGTGTCCCGAACGTGCTCAAGATGAGCTCTAACTAGAGCGATGTGTCCCCGAAGGTCCTCAAGTTGAGCTCTGCAGTGAGCGAGTGTAAGAGCCTGCCGGCGAGCGCGGCCTGCGTGACGCGCAGCACGCAGGCCCCGCGGCCGTCGGGCGGCGTGTACAGCGTCCACGTGCCCGTCGCCAGGTGCATACCCCAGAACTCCGCGAATGTCGACATGATCGGTGCTTCTAGTGCGGGGGGCGGCGGCGGAACGCGGAAGAAGTGTTTTGCTAAACAACGACTCCTCAACTCCAGTCCACTGGTTCGCTCCAAAAAGAAGGGAGAATAAGAGGGGTGTCGGCGAAAATGGATTGGGCAGCCGAAGAGGAGACAAGAGGAGATCACGAAACCAACGATATCGGCACCAGGAGTTGTTGGAGTGGTCGCTTAAGCACAACTACTCGCGTGTCGAGACGAACACGGGTTGTGCAGGGGCTGCCGAGAGCGGGCAGCTGGAGGCGCTAAAGCCGTTGATGGCACACGACTGCCCGTGGGACTGTCCGACCCCCTCAGATGCCAGAGAGAGCGGGCACATGGAGGTGGTGCAGTGGGCGCAGCAGAATGGATGCCCAGAGGAGACGCCGAATGACACGTTTGGGGTCGGAAAAGTCGGAGTCTGAGGAGGGGGAGGAGGAACGCAACGCTTGTGTTCTCAAAAGTTTGCTATGTACCTTTTACATGTCAACATGACGGAGTCAGATTGATATCGCCAACTTGTTTCCACAGTCAAGACAAGGTTGTAAACTTGTAATGTAGCATTTTTCAGTCTGAACATATCTACATGATGGAAACGGCTATGTGTTGTCATCTTCACTCGCTGTCGCCGCCTCTAGCAGGCAGTCCGCTCAACCGGCTTAATTAAGCCGACTTTCCGAACTTGGATCGCGTATGGGTATTTCACCCACGAAATTCTCCCCCGCCCAACTTATCCAACAAATCAAAATTTCTCCCTTAACACGGCGCGCGATCAAATATCGTGGGTCAAATGCCCGTACGCGAAAGTGAGATCCAATTTCGGGGCTGGTCCGGAAAACGGCTTAATTGAGCCGGTCGCGCAGACTGCAGGTCGTAGAGGCTACTGCAGTAGAAGCACGCGCGCTGTGTAGGCGGGGATCGTCACAATCACACAACCGCCGGACACGACGGCGGCGGTGGCGGCGGCGGGTAGCATGAGCGCCTCCGAGAGCGTGGCGCCGTCCGCCAGCCCGAGCTTGGCGCCCAGCGGCAGGGGATTACACTCGTTCACTTCTCGGCTCAACGTAAGCGCTTTGGGTGGAATGGGGGATTGTATCAGGGTCGTTTAGGGGTTGTTTAGGGGATGTTTACGGGGTGTTTATGGGTTGTTAGGGCGTGGTATTAGGGGGCGTCTAGGGTGCATTTTGTATCGGAAATGGCTCAAGTTGAGCCGTGAAGTGGACGAGTGTAAGCCCCTGCCCAGCGGCAGAGCAATATCAGCGGGCGTGGCGGCGCAGTTGAGTACCACCATGGTGTAGCGGCGCAAGTTGAATTTGAAAGCAAAAGTTGAAAGCAGTGTATCACATTTGAGTTTCAAGTGCTTGGTTCCAGGCAGGTTCAACTTGGGTGTGGTAGGGTCAACCTGCGCCGCCCTACCACGGCGACCGAACGACCACCCTCCGCCACTCGCGCGAACGCCAACACCGTGTTGTAGCGGCGCAAGTTGAATTTGAAAGCAAAGATTGTAAGCGGATCGTCACATTTTAGTTTCAAGCGCTCAGTTCCAGGCGGTTTCCAAATGAGTTTCATTGGGTCAACCTGCACCGCCTCACCGTGTTAGTGTTCGCCAGAGGCACCTGCGCGGAGTTGCCGTCGCGCAACGCCGGGTGCGACCGCCGCAGCCGCACCAGCCGCGCCGTCGCCTCGAGCACTTGACCCGCGCGCGGACTATCCGCCAGCGTCGCCGCGAGGTCCACCTTTTGCCGCATCGCGGTATCCCCCAAAGGACCCCCCGGAAGGAGGGTCACTGAGAACAAGTACTCGAACCGAGATTGGAGCATGATCAAACGGGTACCTTCAGGGACAATGCTAACACAGTCGCACGGACTCCGTTCGTCGATTCAACGCAGGTCGAGTGCTTGTTCTCAGTACTACTCGGTCTGACCCCCTCTACCATAAGAAACTGAGGGGTCACATCGCGCCAAAATCTCGATTCGTCAAAATGGTCGATTTGTTGGATTATTAAGTCGTGCAAAGCAAAAGACCGGCCGGTAGGTCG
>Ga0307489_10000847_pt1 | contig 19464 bp, 29 predicted proteins | sample SB12metaG_FD_202247 | JGI IMG/M metagenome (GOLD analysis project Ga0307489, IMG submission 202247) | Sea-ice brine microbial communities from Beaufort Sea near Barrow, Alaska, United States - SB 1.2 | ecosystem: Environmental > Aquatic > Marine > Coastal | place: USA: Alaska | collected...
GCCGCCGCCCCCGCCGCCGCCGCCGCCGCCACCGCCCGCCGCCGCCGCACCCGCCGCCGCCGCGAAGCCCGACTCGAACCCCCCGGGCGCCGCGTCCACCACCAGCACCGCACGGCAGAGCCACTGAGAACAAGCACACGAACCGAGATCGGAGCACGACCTATGAGAATGTCTTCAGCGTGAACGAGCATACAGGCGTGAGGAGTTGGAATGGTCGATTGAACGTCGGTGGAGTGGTGCATGTTCTGAAGACCCCCTGCCGCAGCGTCCGCCTGTGCGGCGCCGGCGATGGCGTTGGGCACAAAGTCGCGGTGCCCCCGACCGTACGGTCTCACGGATACTGACTGTCACGTCATAGGATGCCGTATAACTCGATAGAGGAGGATCCCAAGTTGATTTGATGACGTGGCTCGCAACATCCACCGGGCCCTACAGGAGCGTCCAGCAGTGTGACCACGGTGCGCCCCGTGTCCAGGTTGTAGCGCCGCATGTTGAATTTAACAGCAAAGTTTGAGAGCGTTTCATTATATTGTAGTGTCAAGCGCTGATTGCAGACACCATAGGCGCTTTCAAGACGAGTGTTGATAGTGGTCAGGTGCACGGCCACACCAGGTGCGCCTGAGCCACGTCCACCGTGACGCCGCGCTCCCGCTCCTCGGGCCGCCGAGCAGGGCCCAGGGGGTTTAGGGTTCAGGGTTTAGGGTTTAGACCTAAACCCTAAACCCTAAACCCTAAACCTGGCAGGGCCCGCCACTCCGGGAGCCACATAGCACCTCAACTGCTGCCGGCACCTCTGAGCGATTCCGGGTGAGTCAGGGACAGAATGGCTTGAGCTGAAATGGGAATGAGTGGCCAAGCCAGGGAGCGGGATGCGGCGAGTGTGTGCGGGTACGCTGGAATGAGGCTACTGCAATGGCGCAGCAGCGGCCCTGGGCCCCGCCGCTCGTCCAGCGCCCACGCCCAGGAGAAGCTGGCCTTGCCCGCCGCCGCCGCCTCCTTCGCGTTCTTGTGCGCCCATAGCCCGGGCCGCCATCGCCAGTACTCACTGTTTGCTCACGAGGGAACGACCTTTGTCGCTGCATCCCTGGCATTGCAGCTTCATTTCCCCATCATTTACATATGTATGGGCATTGAGTCATGAGTCTGGGACGCACGTAGTGCTCTAGATCACAGCTGCCGCCGCCGCCGCCCTGTGTATTGCTGGCCAGGGCCTCACCTACGTATCACGCTAATAGCACGGAGGTACTGAAGTGGCAGGTGACACGCCGTGCGGGTGCGACGGGCGCGGCCCTGCCTGGCGCTGCGACACGGCGCCCGTCGCGTGCAGCAGCCGCCCCATTGCTACGGCCCTACGCCCTTCACGTGCCCACGTCAGCGCGGTCATGTAAAACAGGGCATACGGCCTGGCGTCGTTGAGCCCGGACGTTCCGGCGTCGACGTGAGTGTGCGGGTGTGCACGGGTACACTGTGAGGTGTGAGCGATGAGTGTGGCACCGGGCCTATGCTTGTCAAACTAAGTTAGTGCTGGCGATGGGGGGCCTTAAACTAAACTAGTTTAAGCTAGCTTAGGGGCTAGTGTTTAGTGGCTTAGTGGCTTAGTATGGGGGACTATAGTGGGTTTTTAAATTAGGGGGGCTTAAACTAAGCTAGTTTAAGCTAGTTTAGGGGCTAGTGCTTAGTAGGCTAGTTTAAGGGCAACAAGTATAACCCGGCCCGACCCATGAGCGTGGACTTGCCGGCGTCGACGTGCCCTAGGACCACGATATAGCGGCGCAAGTTGAAACTGAGAGCAAAAGTTGAAAGCCATTTATCATATCTGAGCTTCAAGCGCTGAAGCCAAGCGCAGTCAACCCGGGGTCAACCTGTGGTCGACCTGGGGTCGGCTTGCACCGCCCTACCACGACGTGCAGGGCCCGCGCCGCCGCCGCCGCGTGCGCCGCCTCCGCAGCGCTCGCCACGTACTCCGACAGCGCCCGCGGCCGCCACGGCGCCCCCGCGTCCACCGCAACCACCGCGGCGGCGGCGGCGGCGTTTGCATTTTGGGCACCCGTTGGTTTCGTTGATTTAGAAATGTTGAGGCCTTCGACGCCCACGAGGACGGCGGCGGCGGTGGCGGCGGTGGTGTTGCCGACGCCGGTGGGGGTGTTCTTGGCGCGCGCGGCCAGCACCTGGTCGTCCGGTGAGGGTGTGTCGAACCCAAAGCCTGCGGCTGCGGCCGCCCCGGGGGGAGCGGCTGGGTACCCGGGGGGATTCTGGGAGATGGCGGTGGTGGTGGTGGAAGCGGCGGAAGCGGCCTTGACGGCAGCGGCGGCGGCGGCGGCGGCGATAGCTTTATCCTTCTTCTTGGTGACGAAGACGCCCTTCTCCGCCGGCGCCGCACTCATCCCCTTGGCCATCGCGCTCTTCGCCGCCCCCGCTTTAGCAGCCCCCCTTTTCCCAGCTGCTTTCGGCGCGAGCGGGGCGTCGTCGTCATCGGCGTAATCGTCGTAGTAGTCGTCCTCCTGGTCGTACCAGCCGCCCTTGCGCGACATGCCTCGAGTGGATCGGGCGGCAGCACCGCGCGGGGGAGAGCGGCGGCAGAGAGCGGGATAAGCAGAGAGAGGTGGTGTCAACGAAAGTACCCACTTGATGCGTGGAGGGGTGCCGTCGCGTTGGGGTGGATGGATGGGCGGCGAAGGGAGTGAAGCAGCGGTTGGCACGCGAGGGGTACGAAAGGTACTGGAGACGGCGGTGGGTGTGGAAGACGCTTCGGGGCGGCCGCTTTGGACGGCAGCTGGCGCGCACGGTGTGAGCGCCTCCGATGGCCATCGGCAGTCCCAGTGCCTTGCGATCTCATCACTGTTCGGAACGCGCAACCACGACGAGCAACCCGTGCGAGTTAGAGCTGGTTTAGGGTTTGCCTTGGGTTTTAGGTTTAGTCGAAGCTTGCGCGATCCGGCACTCCCGCAGTCTCCCACCATCACTCGCAACACCCACGCGCACGCGACTCGACGCGCCATGGCGTCGCTGTCGCTCACGCCCGTCACTCACCTCGCCCGCGCCTCGAAGGCGCGGGCGGCGCTCAAGGGTCCCCGCCGCAGCGCCGCCCCCGCCCGCGGCCGAGCGCCATCTCGCGTCTACGCCGCGAGGGGCTTTCTGTCGCCCCGAGAGCGGCAGGCGGCGGCGGCGCGCGCGGAGGAGGAGGAGGCGCGTGCCGACGAGGCGCCCCGGGATGAAGGCACGCCGCTGGGCCCCAGCTGCTTCGCGTGCCCCGTGTGCGCCGGCACGCTGACACGCACGGTGCTGGGCGGCGGCGGCACGACGCTGCGGTGCGGCGCGTCGCACTCCTTCGACTGCGCCAAGGAAGGGCATGTGAACCTGTTGGTGCGCCGGCCCACCAGCGCCAAGAAACTCGCGACGGGCGACACCCCTGAGATGCTCCAGGCGCGCCGCAGGTTCCTCAACAAGGCATGGAGGGTATCGCCAGCATGCACTCGACCGATGTTAAATTTTATCCTCCTCCGCATACTCCGCATGTCTGTATGAGCGTGCACCGTGACGGTAGGTAACTCAGCTCCGATCTCGGGTCGCGTGCTTGTTCTTACCGACCCTGCTGCGCGGGGCACTACACGGACGCGTCGGACGCCGTCAACACCATGGTGGTGGAGTACGTGCTAGGCGCCGCGCGCGATAACGCCGCCACCGTCGCCGCCACCGCCAAGTTTTGGAACGTGGACGCGGATGTGGATTCAGAGTCGGAAAACGAGGAGGAGCAGGCGGCGGTAAGGCCTGGCACACGTCGATCCTGCCGCCCTCTGGCTCCGGCCGGAAACATATGGCCCGCCGCGGCTGCCAACGCGTTTTGAAACATTGTTTCTTGAGCACCCTTGAAACCTTGTACCCTTGTCTTGAGCACCCTTGAGTCAAGGCATCCTATAACGTGGCGGGCGATATCTGGCCGGCCCCTACGCACCGTTGACGCCGCGGCAGCGCCGGCTGTCCAGCAACATGCGCAAGTCAAAGGTGGCGACACAGAAAAAAAAGCGGGAGCAGCCGAGGCCGCCGCCGCCGCCGCCGCCGCTCGTCGTGGACTTCGGCTGCGGCGAGGGCTGGTGGCTGTCGCAGGTATGCACCAGGAAATACCGCCCCGTCGCGTCGTCGACATGCATTGATGACCACGTCATCGCCACCTCATAGAATGACTCAAATGGCGTCGTATGACGTGGCGAGCAACATTTGACCGGACCCAATCGCAGGTCATCGATGCGGTGATTGCGGAGACCACGGTGCTGCCGACGGGGGCGGGGGCGGGGGCGGCGGGGGCGGCGGCGGGTGGGGCAGCGGCGGCGGGCTCGACGGCGGCGAGGGCGGCGGGCGTGGTGACCGTCCCCGCCGCCGCTCGCTTCGCAGCCTTCGACGCGTCGCCCACCGCCGCGCGCATGGCGGCCAAGCTCTTATCCAGCGCCACCTCCTCCTCCCCCTCCTCCTCATCCTCCCCCTCTGCCTCCTCCTCCACCACTCGATCCGCGGAGGAGAAGGAGCAGGTAGCCGTCTCATCGGAGGAGGAGGAGGAGGTGGAGGTGGAGGCCGTGTCATCATCGAGTGATGGTGATGAGGAGGAGGTGGTGGCGGTTTCGGTGGTGGCGGATATCGAGGTGGCGGTAGCGGACGCGCAGAGCGCCCTGCCCTTCGCGGACGGCGCGGTGGGCGCGGCGCTGAGCGTCTTCGCGCCGCGGAACCCGGCGGAGCTGTTCCGGGTCATCGCCTCCGGCGGCGTCGCCATCGTCGTGGCGCCGGGCGCCGACCACCTGGCGCAGATGCGGGCGTTGCGGGGGGAGGGGGTCACGGTGCTGGAGGTGGCGGAGGGCAAGAGGGAACGCACCGCGGGGGCCATGGCGGCGGCGGGCTTCGAGCTGGTGTCGCAGACGGAGGTGGAGGGGGCGATGCAGCTGGGGTCGGAGGACGTGGCGGACCTCGTGGGCATGGGGCCCAGCGCGTTCCACCAGACGGAGGCGTCGCTCGCCGCGCTGGCGGACCGCTTCGACCGCGAGGTGGGGCGCGGCGCCGCCGACGCGACCGCCGAGGCCGGGGCCGGCGGCGGCGGGGGGACTATGGCGGTGACGAAGTCATTCGTGGTGCAGTGCTTCCGGCGATCGCCGGACGCGTGGGTGGAGCCGCCGCCGAGCCGCCGCCAGGCCGCGGCGGAGCGCAACGCCGCGCGCGCCGCGCAACGCGGCGGCGGCAGCGGCGGAGGACCTCTACGTCCCGTAGGAGGCGCATCTACTGCCTGCTCTCAAACAGGTACACCGTTTGGCACTACCTGTAGTACCTCGGAGTTTGGTGCTTTGGCCGACACTCAATTATGATTTTGGTAAACCCGGGTAGCTCTACTACAGAGGTACTACGAACAGTCTGGGCACTAGGCGGATGCAAGACGTCTACATCGCAACATCCCGCAGGCGGAGGATGTAGAGCTAGTCGGATGCAACCCCGGTCAAAACGATTACTAGACTTCAGGGAAGTCAAATGAGTTTCTTTGACATTTTATTACATCCTTATTGTCCTAGGGATTAATGCCCACCATGCTTTCCCCTCTCCTTCCCACCCCTTCTTTCCCCCCTTCTATCGTACTCTCATTGCTAGTGGCGGGTCCATCGTGTTGCAAGTGTAGCAGCTGCAACGCAAAGGACGCGTGCGCCAGCCGAGTGCGGTATCATCGTTTCCGTTTACCGCTCCACGCCTCCAACGCGATTGTTGCGTTGCATTGAAGAAGCGTTAACCCAGAGAACTCCCCCATTGTCTTGTTGAAGGCGTCCCCGGCGCCCGCTCTTGCCGCGCGGTCCTGGTTCTCGGCGTGATCTCGGTTCATGGCATCCAGCGCGCCAAACGCATACCGCTGCAATTTCAGGTGTTGCGGGTTCGCGCACATTGTGGCCACCACAGCCTCCACCGCGCCTCTGTTTCCCGCGAGCGTCTGGTTCGTCGCCACGTTGCCTTGGCCTCCGGTCATGACAGCCAGCACTCCACACGCCTCCCGCTGCACCTCCTCGCTCCGCAGGTGGGCACCCATGGCCGCAACCACGGCATCCACGGCGCCTGCGGCTCCGGGATGAGTCTGCATCGCTGCCGGCATGTAGCGAAGCTGTTTACACGCCAGCGTCTGCGCCGCCTCGTCACGCGGGTGTGCGCGCATACGTGCCACGACATCGATCAGCTCCTCCTCCCACGCCGCCCTCGCCGCCGCATCCAACGCCGCCACCCCCGCCGCCTCCCTTGCCGCCCTCGCCGCATGCTCCGCCGCAATCTCCGCCTTGCACGCCCTCTCATCCTCGATACTCGCCTGGTCCGCCACCACCTTCGCCGCCTCCGACGCCTCCGCCGCCGCCTCCGCCCTGGCCGTCGCCGCCGTTACCGCAATCTCCGCCGCCCTCGCCGCTGCCGCCATCGCCGCCGCCCTGGCTACCGCCGTCACTGCCGCCGCCCTCGCCGCCGCCCTCGCCTCCGGAACCGTATCCTGCTCCTCCTCCAAGCTGGCGGCAGCCATCGCCGTGCTGAACTCCATCCACCTCCACCGACCCGCCTGTCAGTGAGACGCGCGGAGGAAGGCATCCTGTCAGTGTCTTTGGAGGACGTGAAGTACCGGTACCGGGGGACACTGATGTACAAGTAACGGAACCGGGAACGGGCACGGGTCAGACTGGGATGCACTCAAGAAACAGCATGTGCCCGTGACTTGGTGCGCGGTCCTGCCGCCTACCTACAAGTAATTTTGTAAGGAAAAGGGCAAGCTTCGCAGCTGCACTCCACAAAAGCATCGTCCGCCGCGCCGGTCCGATAAATAATAAAAGGGATTGTGTGGTAAATGGGTAACTAGGAGAGGTCAAGGCAACAGCGCAGCTTTGCGGACAGCGCGGATGCAGGATCAGATGCACGACGAAGGAATACGCGGGAGGAGGAGGCAGACGAACGCGGAGGATAAGGAGGCGTCGGTGGAGGAGGAGGAGCAGGAGGGGCAGACTGGGCTGGTGAACCGACGGCTGGACAGGCTGACAAGACGTTTGGCAAAACACTGCACCCCATCCGGCTATCCGGGGGGCAAGGCTTCGCGTGTGGAAGCCGCTTCGTTTCGGACAAGGGCATCCGGCAGTGAAAATGTTGTTGTCATGATACCAGTACATGAAGGCGGGTCCTGAGCCCAGCGGCTGTCAAGCGACACGGCGTCCGCGGTCCGAAATGTGAATACAATGACTTTTGAGACTGCTCACCTTCAGTAGTCGCAATCTGGTTTACGCACGCGCACGACGACAGGCAGGAACGCCCCGGCCCGCAGGCTGCAGGCCGATAACAGATGGCTTGTGAACGTCTCGCTTCCACAACGCGAGCCGGGGACACGCGCGTAAACAAGTGGTCAAGCCCGCCAGCCGTTTCGCAAACCGAGAAAACGAAGCGGCGCGGCGCGTACCGCGCGTTGCGCGCACTCGGGTTTGCGAGTTTGGCGCGAGGCGCGGGAAGGCCGGTTGAAATCGCATGGCCGGTGCTCTCCCGGTCCGAGGCGTTGGCGTCACACACCTCAGACCCGCGCCGGCGCCACCATGGATATCATGGGGTTCTTCCGCTCCACCCCCCCGCCGCCACCGCCGCCGCCGCCGCTCTTCTGGGGCCCCATCACCGCCAACTACGACTGGTGCGAGCCCAACTATCTGGTCACCCCCTACATCGCGGAATTCTTCAATGCCCTCTCCTCCTTGCCCACCGCCACGGCAGGGGCTTACACTCGTTCACTGTTCAGCTCAACTTGAGTCGTCTCTGACACACAAGAAGATGCAGCACAACCTAGACAACCCCCACCGCCCCCTTAACACGGGCTACACAACCCCTACGCGCACCCCCTGTCCCATACAAAGCGCTCAAGTTGAGCTGAAAAGTGGACGTAAGCCCCTGCGCCACGGTCGGCCTGTACTTCCTCCTCAAGGCGCGCCAGCACGCCTACGGCTTCCGCTTCCTCCTCGCTGGCGCCATGCTCGCCGTCGTGGGTAGGGTCAGCTTCATCCAATGTGCGGCGGCGTGCAGGCAGAGCAAGCTGCCGTAGCGTTTCAAATATATTTTTACAAAAACCAACGTTCCATGGCACCGGACCCATGGCGCTCACAGGGTGAGCATTAAGCCAACCCCATCCGTGTGTGTGTGTGTGAATGTGAGAGCGTGTGTGCGCGCGCGTGCGTTTGTGCGTATGCGGAGGCTGATCCGCTATAGACCAAAAACCACATACGAGCAGACCACAGAACAACAGCATCATAGAAAAGAGACAGGAGAAAGATGTGAGTGCCCTGCGATTTGCTGGAGCGGCCCTGGGGTAGGCATCGGCAGCGTGATGTTCCACGCGACGCTAACGCGCGCGGTAGGGGCACAGGTTCCGGCCATATTGCCCGCCCGTCGTCGACACGCATTTTGAGCCCTCGCTTCGTGAGTTAAGCCGCATCCTCTGAGTGGCGAGCAATATCTGCCAGGCCCGTTGCGCGCCACGTCATGGACACGCATTTTTAACCCTCGTTTCTTGAGCCATGCGGCATCCTATGACGTGGCGAGCAGTGTGGGCGTGGCACTGGCGCGCGGGGCAGGTGGTGGACGAGGTGCCCATGCTGTACAGCAGCGCCATCTTCCTGTGGATCGCCGCCTCCCTGCACTACCCCGTGGCAGGGCCCCGGCACCCGGGCACCGCACTGTTGGCATTTTATGTACCCAGATCGTACACACTTCCCGGTGGGCCGTGCCCGGGCCGTGACCGCCAGCGTCTCTGAGGAACCAGGCTCAGCGGCATGCCTCATGGTAATCATGAAGTGGGGAAACTCAAGTCGTACTGCTCGTGCTGATACGGGACTACCGGTACACTATGAGTAAACAGGCAGGTTGAGCTGGGAAATAATCGCGCGTAAGGCCCTGACAGATGGGCGCGGCCGGCGACGCGCAGAGCAGGAGGCTGGGGTACGCCTTGGTGGTCATGTCGGCGCTCGTCACGGTGGCGTACGCCACAAGCGGCTTCGCGGCAGGGCGTGTGAAGGGCATTCAATCTCACTGCGCAGGCATTTAAGCATCCTGATCGGCAGCAGTTTGCCCCAGTGGCACCTGAGTTGAGTATCGTTCCATCGATACGGATACAGTCAGCATGGATGGACCCTTCTGTGATTGGTCGAGAGGACGACTGTGAGCAGGGTAAATGTCATTCGATGTCGATTGATATCGTCCCTACTCATACGAGTCCTGTAGCTTCATGCGAGTTGTGTAGTTGAAATTAACAAACACAGCGGCGGTGTTGGGCCGTGCGTGTGGGTGTTCTTTGTGGCGTACGCGCTGACGGTGGCCGCCGTGGCCGTCACCTCCGTGCAAGCCGCCCATCGCTCCGCGGCATGGCCGGACCACGCGGCGCCCGCCACGTCATCCACACCCATTTGAAACCTCGTCTCTTCAGTTGTATGGCATCCTGTGAGGTGGTATCAGCAAATATTGCTCGCCACGACATCCGACGCAATTTGTATCATCGTTTCTTGAGATAAATGGCATCCTATGACGTGGTGAGCAATGTCCGCCAGGCCCACTGCTCGCCACCTCATCGAAAAGCATATAGAAACCTCGTTTCTCGATGTCAATGGCATCCTATAACGTGGCGAGCAGTATGTGGCACGGCCTTTCGATGTCAGTGGCATCCTATAACGTGGCGAGCAACATGTGGCACGGCCGTGACGCTCGGTGAAGGCGACCACGGCGCCGTACGTGAAGTGGGCGCTGGGCAGGGGCTCACACTCGTCCACTTCTCAGCTCAAACTTGGCCGTTTTGAACAATGAGCCGTTTTGTGTCCAGTTTGTGATGAGTTATGACCCATATGTCTACGAAAGTACCCAGTTTATCCCACAAAAAGCGCTTACGTTGAGCTGCAAAGTGGACGAGTGTAAGCCCCTGGCGCTGGGCATATACATTGGGGGCTTCGCCGCGCTCTGGGTGCCGGAGCAGCTCTACTGCGGCGGGGCCCGCGGGCCCTGCAACTCCATACCTTAGTCTTACAATAGACCCTGTATAATCCCAGCAGACTGACTGATATTTGTGTTCGCTTGAAATGGCGGATGGAGTCGGTCAATGCTCAACGTGTGAGCGCCTTGGGACTCGATGGACGTGAGTAAATTAAGTTGTTACTAACGTACATCGAGCCCCAAGGGCACTCACATGGTGAGCATGACCCAACCCCATAAACGTGAGTAAATCGATAGCGCGCACGTGGTGAGCATTACCTAAGCCCATGAACGGTAAATGAATGGCATGACATAAAACAAGGCCCTGGATGACGGGAACAGGCTGCACGTGACGGCGCACTCGGCGCTGCAGGAGCTGCCGGTGCCGCTGCACGCCTTCTTCCACGTCACCTCCGCCGTCGGCCCCCTCGCCTGGCTCACCTTCGCCGCCTTCGAGGTCGGGGTGCCCCGCCGCACACTGCCCGCCACAGCTCCCAACGCACGTTGAACCCTCGTTTCTTGCATTGAATGGCCCTCGTTTCTTGACTCGCATGGCAACCTATGACACGGCCTGCAATGTCTGCCAGGCACTTGCCCAACACGTCATCGACTCGCAGTTTACACCTAGTTGCTTTGGATGGATGGCATGCTGTAACGTGGCGAGCAACATCTGGGCGGCGGCCCGCGGCTCCGGAGCTGCACCGCGCGCGGCGCCAACCGGCGGTGGAGTGGGCGCCGCGATTACTGCTGTTCGGCGCGCCAGGTAGGCGGGGTGTTGAGAATTGAGCACAAGCACTCGACCGACGTTGACTCTCCTCCTCCTCTTACTCCTCCTCGCGTCTGTATGAGCATGCACACTCAAGGCCCGCCCTGCCCCGATGTGGGTGGAGTGGTTGTTCAGAATGACCCTGGTGCCGGGCCCCACGGTGGTGCCCAAGCGGCGGGCCAGCCCCTAACCCCTAAACCCTAAACCCTGAACCCTAAACCCCAAACCCTAAACCTGGCCAGCCCATGAACCCCTGACCCCCTGACTCCTCACGCGCTGCTACCCACGCGGCGGCGAGGTCCCTAAATTATTAAAACAAATGTGTTGGCCATGGCGTGATCGAGTAGCCAGCGCGCTTGTGAAGTAGCTCGCGTAGTCGCGTTGATGCTGTGTATTGTTTCAAATTATGATAATCGTTTATGCAGTTGATCTGCAGTGATGACATGTAAAATGACATCATTGATGGAGTAGATGTGGTGTAGCTCTATAGCTCTAAGGTAGGCAGAGGCAGAGAGACGCTATCACGTGAATACGGATGCACCAGGTTTTCGTCTCGAAATCCGTTCGATCGTAGACTTGGGACAGCAGATTTCTTGTGAGCAACTAAGGGGCTCGCGAAGTGATGAGCGGTGACCAACCCCATCCGGTGCCGTCCGGTGCCATTTAAATGGCATCGGATGGCGCCGGCAGACCGGAGGGGTGCAGGTACGCAGGCTCAATGTCGCGTGGTGCGTCAGGGGCTTACATTCGTCCACTTTTCGGCTCACGGTGTGCCTGTCTACGCCTCTCATGTTGAACGTCGAGCCGTCGTTGAGGTTGGCGACGAACGGCTCGGGATGGGCGGGGGAAACCCGAACACGAGCGGCGTCGCAGGGAGGACCGCGGGGACAAACTGTAAACCGGAGGGAGCAGGGACAACTTGGAAGCCGGCGGACGCACGACGCGGCGCGAAGTGCGATGGATTGAGTGACAGACACGCCGACAGTGTCTTGCGTGCAGGAAGCGCACGACTTCGGAACGCGCGGGGAGGCGCGCGGTTGGGCGCCCAGCTTGCTGTGGCGCTCAGCTTGCGGCCGCGGGCTTTCTGTCGCTTGGGGCCCCTGGAGCTGTGTGTGGCAACGGTGGGCTGGCATAGGTACGGGCCGAGACTTTAGGGGGGCGTGTGGCGACGCACCGCGGCGCGCGGTGGATGGGGCACTTACGTGGTTGCGTTGCTTGCCATCAAGCACAGTGTTGGCTGTGCGGCGGCGGTGCGGCGGCGGCTGTGGACAGCGTACACGAGCAGTTTTGCTTTGCAGAGCTTCCTCACCCTTCTATTTCACAGGCAACCGTGCCGAGCCGTTTTGTTTCTCACACCTTCCGAAGTTTTCGAAATTGCTCCGAAGCCTCCACAAACACACAACGCACGTCTTCACAATACAACCGCGATCACCCGCCCTCCCACAACAACACAACGCGCGTCTCCACCATACAACCACCGCACTTCGTCAACGGCGCGTGCACAGCTCGATGTGGTTTCCCTCCCCCCGCCCGCCGCCCACCCGGGTGCGCGCGTTCATGTACGGTGGTTTCCTTTTCGCCGGGCTCTTTTTCCTCCTCGTGGCCACGGCACCCCTCGAGCTCAGCAACCACCGTGACGGCGACGGCTCCCCTGGTGATACGCGCGCGGCGCCCCAAGGCGCGACGCGGCGCCTGCACGCGGAGGATCTGGCCAACAGAGGTAACAGCGGCGAGCAATGGAGCGGCGAGCGTGAGATGATGCTCGCTCGCGCCGCCTCCTCCTCTTCCTCCTCCTCCTCCTCCTTCTCCTCCGCCTCCTCCGCCTCCTCCCCCGCCTCCTCCAACACGCCGTTGGGAGGAGTCCCCCCGTCCAACGCCGAGGCCGTGGACGTGCGCTTCGACGTGGTCATCCCGGACATGGCGGCCAACCTGGATACGCCGCTCGATCCCGACGAGCCCCTCCCCAAGCGCATCCAGACGCTCATCTGGTGCAAGAGCTTCCTGGTCGAGGCCAACGAGGGGGAGGCCAACAACGTGATTGGGGTTACGCCGATGCCGGGGCTGCCCAACGTGCACCACATGCACCTGCACGTGTGCGACCCCGACTCCGCGGCGTGGCAGAAGCACCGCCGCATGTACGCCGACGTGGACGACTCCCAACCCGGGGCGCCGGGCGCCCGGGGCAACCTCCCGCTGAGCTGCGTATCGCCCGCATGGGAGCGCGGGTCCGGCTGCCACGGCACGGCGTGGACGTTCGTGCCCGGGCAGAGCACGATGATGTTCCCGCCGGGCGTGGGCATGAAGATCGGCTCGGGGCGCCACGACCTGCGGCACCTGGTGCTGGAGGTGCACTACGACATGGCGCACGAGCTCAAGGATGTGCCGGACAACTCGGGCATCCGCCTGTGGGCGGTGAAGGAGGCGGTGGTGCAGCACCGCATGGGGGTGCTGACGGTGGCGGACCCCTTCGCCAAGTTCCCGCAGGCGCTGCCCCCGGGTGAGCCCTCGGTGGAGGTTAACGTCTTCTGCCCCCCCGGCTGCACCAAGAAGTTCCCCTCGCCCATTAACGTGTTCGCGTCCATGGTAGGACGGTGCAGGTTGACCCTATCAGACTCGCTTTGAAACCACCTGGAACTGAGCGCTTGAAACTAGAATGTGACAATCCGCTTTCAGATTTTGCTTTCAAATTCAACTTGCGCCGCTACAGCATGACCCACGCGCACATGCGCGCGCGCTACGTCCTGACCGCCGTGGGCACCCCGGGGCCGGACGGGCAGGTGCCCCAGGGCGCCTGGACGGACGTCGTGGTAGGCCGCCGCTGCGGGGGCTCACCATAACTGTTTTTTCTTTCTGTTTTTTTCCCCCCTTTAAACCTAGTCTCCGATTTGACTACGCCCTGAACCCCCCGATTACAGCCTTACGGCCAATCAGGGACGTGGTAAATCGATGGACTGTCCATTGACCAATCAGGGACCATACACGTTTACGTTTAGAATTGGCGTGAGCAGTTGTACCCTTCGCTACGGAGGCGTCAGCCGTGCAGTTCGAGCACCATACGCAGCACTTCGAGACCGTCAACTTCACCATCGACGCGGGCGACAGCCTGCGGACCACCTGCCGCTACGACACCTCCAAGGACACCCAGCCCGTGCGCTTCGGGGGGGCCACGTCCGACGAGATGTGCATGCAGGCATGGCCCAAAACCTAAACCCTAAACCCAAACCCTAAACCCGACGAGATGTGCATGCAGGCATGGCACCTCACCTGTTTTCTTGTTCGTATTAGCACGATCATCGAGCCTAGAGCTCTAGAGGCGTACACGTGGTGCACAGCCAACAAACGTTCCGTTTTTCAGTTGCACCTTGTATAAACACACTCCGTGTGGGCCTTCCACTGGTTGCAACTCCACCGGACGCAACTCCACGAGACGAGTATCTCAGGTTGAGTGTGCTGAACACATCAGTGTGGTCCCAGGAGTGAGTGTACTGTGCGGCTCTGCGGGTTTAGGGTTTAACCATAAACCCTAAACCCAAACCTTAAACCCTAAACCCTAACCCTGGGAGTGAGTGTACTGTGCGGCTCTGCGCGCGGGTGTTTCTGTACTGGCCCAAGCAGCCCATGTTCTTGTGCGGGTACTACGGGGAGAAGGTGTACTCGTGCGGGGGCGCAGGGGAATTCGTGCGCAAGACGGGGAGGGATGCGAGGTACCACGCCGAGAGCTGCATCGTCGGGGGGGGGGTGTTGGCGGGGGCGGCAGGGTGGGCGGCGGCGGCGGCGGCGGCGGCGGCGGCGGCGGGGGTAACGGGGGTAACGGGGGCGGTGGGGGGGGTCACGGCGGCGGCGGCGGCGGCAGCGGCGATGACAGCGGCAGCACGCCGATGAGCTGCGACGAGCGGAATCGTCAGCTCGCCCTCCTGTAGAAAGTGCTCAGGTTGAGCCGAACAGTGGACGAGTGTAAGCCCCCGACGCACCACGCGACATTGAGCCTGCATACCGGCACTCCTCCGGTCTGCCTGCGCCATCCGCTGCCATTAAGGTTTAAGGTTTAAGGTTTAAGGTTTAAGGTTTAAGGTTTAAGGTTTAAGGTTCAATGTTTAACGTTTAATGTTTAGGTCTAAGGTTTAATGTTTGAGGTTTAAAGTTTAAGGTTTAAGGTTTAAGGTTTAATGGCACCGGACGGCGCCGGATGGGGTTGGTCACCGCTCATCACGACGCGAGCGCCTTTGTTGTTCACAAGAAACCTGCTGTCCCATGTCTACGATCGAACAGGTCTCGAGACGAAAACCTGGTGCATCTGCCCCTGCCTATAGAGCTACACGACATCTACTCCATCAAGGTATCATTTGACTTGTCATCACTGCACATCTACCGCATAAACGATTATCATCATTTGAAAGCATACACAGCATCAACGCAACCATGCGAGCTTTACTTCACAAGCGCGCTATTTGCGACGGGCTTCATGAATCGAGTATTCCGCCACGTGTCAACACGAGAACAAAACGACCGTTTTTGTTGCTGGTCGAGAGCTCGCTTCCTATTGGTCGAAAAATTATCCGGCGATTCTACGCCGGCACACTTTCGAGGTGTATAACTCAGAAACTGACGCGTCTCCCCGCCCGCCCTTTTCTCCGTCGGCCTCTCCACCCCGCGGCGTCTCACCTGTGGTCTCCCTCGGCCGACGAAGATGATGACGCGGAAGTGCAGGTGCCCGCTGGCCGCCGCTTCCGTCGTAGCGTAGTGTGGCCCGCGTTCGGGCAAGCGTCGCGGCGAATAGCGCCTCGTTCTGCTGCTACAGCTCGGGCAACGAAGGCCTTCATCGCGCGGGTGTTCCTCGCCGGCCGCCGCCGCAGCTCGCCGCGTGCACCGCGATGCCGCGTCGGTGGAGGGTGTCGCGCCCGGCGGCATGCCGTGCGCTGGTTGGCGGGTGGCCCCAACGTGCGCGGTGCGTTGAAGGTGGCGGAAGTGAACACAGCACGACGCCGCAAGTGAGGCTGACTAGGACGAAACCTGGTATCGAGTCACACTCCACTGTCGCCTTTGCGGAGTTCCCCCCGGTGAGAGGGCCTATACGCTCCCTCATAACACACGCCCGCGCAAGCAACTTCGAAGCGCCCCGATCATCACCCGCGTCAACGGCGCCGACGCCCCCCGCCGCCGCGCCAAGCCCGCGTCGCGCAGTGAGTGCCCGGCGCCACCTCCCTTGGCTTTCCCTCCCCTCCCCTCTCTGGGCCGCTGACAACAAACATACAGCCCAGCCCGGGCGGCACCTCTTTCCATCCACACCCACCCCCGCGCACCCGGTGACAAACTGACAACGCTCGCGCCGCCCAAGCGCGTCCCCTGATGTGTTACGCACGCGGTGCGCCCCGTGTGTACGTTTTTTGAAGCGCCGATACGACGCCACCCGACGTTTTTGGACCCAGCTAGCGCCCCGATATCGCAGAAAAAAAAAGGTTGCCTTCGCAGAAAGGACACACTTCCGATGGATTTTTTTCGACGCCGTGTCGGGCGAGCGTACGAGCGCGACTGCGAGCCCGCGAATGGCTGTCTTGTGAGCACACGCGGCGGATGGCTGTCTTCGGGGGTGAGTGAGCACGCATCAATGTGGATCCGGCGCGCCGCCCCTCCGCGAGTTTATCCAGCGCGTTGCTTATATCTGTTCTTTTTTTAAGTCCCCGCCCTCCTCTCCTCCTGCACTCCACCATTTCGGACAGTCGTTGCTCGCTGCCCCCGCCCCCCGCCCGCACCCTTATTCTTTCATTACCCCTCTTACCAGTATAGTTTCACCTCTGCCCACCCTTCCGCACCTGTATCTTCTCCTCAGACGATATTGGTACCCTCTCCGAGCACGCAGTTGAGCAGCACAACCTTCCCTCCAGACAAATTTTAACCCTCCCTCAGAACGACTCAGCAAAGAGGAGGCAACCCGCGGGTGCGCTGCACTCTCGCCTGCTCCCCCCGACGCCGCCGCACGCGCAGCCCGTCGAGCGAGACTGTAGCGACGCCGCTCTCTCTCGTGACGATTTCACATGAGTACGCCGCGCGTCTCCACGCCCCCTCACGCCTCCTCACGCCCCACGCCCCACGGCCCCCCCCGCCCCACGCGCAGCCGTCGACGCTACCAGCAGGATGCCGAGACCCTCCGTGCAAGCCGCCTCCGGCCTCCTGCTTTTCGCGGGGGGCGCGGCCGCGGGGGTGTACTACGAGCGCTCTGGGAAAGCCGCGCTGAGTGACGTGCCGGGGATCGTGGTGGGATCCTCGTCGGGTGGTGGGATCCTCGACAGCAGCGCCAGCGCCGGCAGCCGCAGCGGCCGGGGCCAGGGCGGCGGCAGCGCTGGCGGCGGCGGCGGCGGCGGCGGCGGCCCTGGCCCCGGCGGGTCTCTCGACGCCGTCAAAGCAGCCCAGGCCTCCGTTGCCGGTACCCCCCCCGCCCCGCCGCCGCCGCCCCCTGCGACCGGTGTCGCGGCGGTGTGGCGCGGCACCTTCGACCCTCCCACCGACCCCACCGCTACCCGCGTCACCCGCCAGGCAGGGTCGCCTCTCCGATACTCCGATGCTCCGATCTACGGGGCACTTTTCTAGGACCAGAGTGCCCCGGCGACGATCCGCTGATCATATCCCTGCGCCTGCTCAGTCAGGCACTGAAATAGCTCTACTCACCACCCAGTGTGCACAACACCTTTGGTGGTTGGCAGTGGTTTGGTTGATGCTGAACAGCCTTGCAGCCTCAGGCGTCTGCTATGAATACGCAGACGCGCCCACGCACACACTTGAACGCACTGACTATAGTATCAACACGATGATGTCCAGTCACACACACGCACACAATTGAAGCGCCTGAGTACCGCCACGATGATGACCGCTAAGAGCAAATATGGTTTCAATTCCAGAGGTGGATGATCTGCCTGCATGCACGATGATGACCGCTTGCCTTAGGAGACACTGAGTGACGCGAGCTGGTCAGGCGCCATGCGCGACGCGCGATGCCACGCTCGTGCGACGACAGCCAGGGTTAAGCGGATGAGACGCCCTGGCGCTTTTCTTTTACGCTCCGGCGGCGGCGGCCACAGTCAAAGCGAGAGACTCTTTCGCGTGTACAACGAGGCGCCAGACTTTCGCCCTAGCCCCGCCCGTCCACATGCATGGTGATGTATGCTATTGAGCACACTAAACACCACACACTGACAGACATGGGTGGGGTTAACAATGCGTGTGTACCTGTGGCGACATCGGCGGGGCCCTCCCGTGCGGGCGTGAAGCCTGGGCAGGGCCTGCCATACATTGATCGCCACGTTATAAGATGCAATGGTACTCAAGAGACGAGGGTGTAAACGCGCAGGCTGAGGTGGCAAACAATACCTGGCAGGCCATAAGCCCGGGAAGTCGTTCTACGACACGGTGCCCTCGGAGGCCGAGGCGGAGGCCCTGACTGTGTGGCAGCAGGTGACTCCTTTATTCTCTTTTGTTAATTTATCATGATATGATATGCTGTTCTGGTGACTTTCCTAATAGTGTGTCTCAGTTTTAGACTGGGATTCTTGAGTTAAATCCAGAAATTCCCTCACGGATACCCCGGGGCTCCACAAATCGCCCGCAGGTGCTCAAGTCGGAGGAGATGAAGCTGTTCAACTTCCACGAGCTCGACCGCAACAACGACGGCTTCCTCGCAGGGCCGGGGGCCGCCACACCAGCCTGCACTGTACACCTCACCTCACCCCTCATGTCACTCCAATAGCCTGAGGCCCCTGGCGTGCTCCTACGGGGGCCGGGACGAAAGCCTGGTGCCTCCTTATACACGCGGAAGCGTCTCTCTCTCTCTGTCCCCTGGCGTGCCCCTCAACAGGTGCTCATGTGTCATGTCAATCTGAAACGTTCAGGAGTGTCCCGCCCCTGCATTCCGGACGCGACGGACATCCGGCGCGCCTTCGGCTCCTCCGTCGACGTGGAGGCCCTCGTCAAGTCCGCCGGCAACAACCACGAGAACGGCAAAGCCACCCGCAGTACCTCAACACAGTTTCCATTATCCGTTCATAACAATGTAACAGGTGGTACATGGTAACGTCTTTGAACCTTGGGCGATTCCCCCAAGTCACGCTACACAGTGTTTGACCTCTGTGCTTACCGCACTGTCCTCACACCTCCGCAATTTTCCAGCTGCCACTTCAAGCCGTGTGTCTTTGGAATTAACCACTTGAGTAATCCCACTGAAGACCTGAGAGGTACTCAAGCGCCAACTGGAGAAAAATACATGGGTCACGCCGAGGAGCTTACACTCGTTCACTTTTCAGCTCACCGTAAGCACGATGTGTGGGATTCATTGAGTGATTAAAATCACTGTGTCGATGACTAGTGCCTAGTCGGTACAGCGTACTACCTGTAGTATCTCGTAATACCTGCAGTAAGTAGGCGTTTGGTGATTTGGAGCAAACGTCATTTGACTTTTGGCCAGATCACCAAACTCCAGCTTACTAGAAGTCACTAACCCACAGACTAGGCACTAGAACGGCTGAGGGTGAGGTGAGAAGTGGAGGAGTGTTCCGCCCCGGGTGGCACCCCTGCGCGGCGGGCTGATCTAAACCCTAAAGCCTAAACCCCGGTGGCGCCGCCCCTGCGCGGCGGGCTGATCTCGTACAGCGAGTGGCTGCGCATGAAGGCCCAACTCGCCAAGGCAGGGGCAGCAGAGTGACAAGATATGAACTGACGTCGATATGGGA
>Ga0307489_10000848_pt1 | contig 19463 bp, 30 predicted proteins | sample SB12metaG_FD_202247 | JGI IMG/M metagenome (GOLD analysis project Ga0307489, IMG submission 202247) | Sea-ice brine microbial communities from Beaufort Sea near Barrow, Alaska, United States - SB 1.2 | ecosystem: Environmental > Aquatic > Marine > Coastal | place: USA: Alaska | collected...
CTCCAACATACGCCGCAACCCCGCCGCGCCCCACCCCCTGGCCGCCATCACCCCGCTTCAGAGCCGAACAGACATTGCTCGCAACGTCACAATATGTTAACTAACTATAAAGCGAGGGATCATATTGCGTTGGATGACGTGGCGGGACGTATCTAGCAGGCCCTACCCCGGTCAGCCCCGCCATCTTCGCCATCTCCGCCGCGGTCCCCGCGCTGCTCCCCATGGTGTACCACGGGCTCCCCGCGAGTGCGATGCGCGCCGCGTCCCGTGACTCGTCCGCCCGCCCGTTCCGATGCAGCATGCGAGCGGCGAAGACCCGCGGGCGGCCCCAGCCTTTAAAGGGACCGTTGGTGTACCACTCGGCCGTGACCAACGCGCTCAGCACGTCCCCCTTCGCCTCGTGGCCCAGCGCCAACCCCTCCATGTCGTCTGGAAAATTTCCCACGTTTTTGAGGACGAACACTTCCGGGCAACAGGGCCTAGCAGATGTTAGCATATTTCGCGCCACGTCATCGGAAACGTTTGAACCCTCGTTTCCTGAGTTGAATGTCATCGTATGACGTGACGAGGAACGTATGCCAGGCCCTACCGGGCGAGCGGGCATGGATGACCCGGCGAGGGACCCGGGGGTGTAAAGCGCGCGACCCGCATCTCCCGCCGCTGCGCTCACGACACGAGAGTGTGTCGATGCCGCGGCGTCCTCCTCCACGAGCGCGCGGTAGACGTACTGCGTAGCGTCGAATGCGATGAGGTCGACCCCCCCGGGCCCCGACCGCACGACTGGCAGCGGCGGTGGTTGCTTGCCGGTCCCGGCGCCCGCGGCCATCGGGCGCAGCAGCAGCCCGATGACTCCCTCCCCCGCGCCGCCCGCGTCACCACCGCCGTCGCCGTCGGGACTCGAACCCGCGACTACCCCGCCCGCGTCGGCTGCTCTCGGAGGTTCCGCGGCAAGCGGGAGCACCAGAGGATGGAGCCCCGCGCGTTGCGAAGGCGGGATGGCGAGGAAGCCCTGCGCGCGAAGCACCTCCAGGAGCTCGGGCAGGTGGAGCGGTGCCGCCGCTCCCGCGCGCTCCAGCGCCTCGGCGTGCGCGGAAATTATCGGGGCGGCGGCGGCGGCGTGTGCGCGCGCTCGCAGCGGCATCGACGGGGGGTGGCCGAGGGCGCTGGCCCGAGCTGTTGCTGCCAGGCCCGATGATGCATCGCCGGCGCGCGGTCTTGCGGCGGCCGTGCGGCGCAGCAGGGCACGCGCGGCAGCGGGTCCGCGGAACGCCATGACCACCGCTCGTACCGGCCGGCGCCGAGCTCGTACGCGATGGACAGACGCGCTGTGCAGAGGGAAGGGACCAGACGAGAGAGGGAGAGCAGTGAAGCAACCCGCGGCCTAGCTCGGGATAGGGTGCCCAATAAATCACTGGCTGGGCACGTCAGCGTCTTTCTCGTGTCTCGCTAGGGTTGGCGATACGGGCACTTGGGAGCGGCGGCGCCACGCATCACGCCCGACACCACGCCAACGGACCATTGCATCCGTCGCGTGACTCGTTCGACGGCTCCCGGGGCGCTCGTCGTCTCCCCGCAGTCCGCGCGCAGTCCGCGCGGCACACCCCCACGGATCTTCACAAAACTGCGAAGAAGGAAGGACCGCCGCGCCGGGAGTCACGGTAAATGTCGGACGACAGCGACGACAGCGACGACGCGCACGACCACGACGGCCGCACCTCCAACGGGTCATCCAAGTCCTCAAAGGCGACCAAGGCGGCGCGCAAGTGGCTCAAGGCAGCGGCCAAAGGCTCGCTGCACAAGGTGAAGAAGGTGCTGAAGAAATGCCCATCCCTGGACGTCGAGTCGACCACCACGGCAGGGGCTTACACTCGTCCACTTCTCAGCTCCACTTCAGCGCTTTGTATGGGATAGGGGGTGCGCGTAGGGGTTGTGTAGCCCGTGTTAAGGGGGTGTTAGGGGGTGTTTTGGGTGTGTAGGGTGTTTTCTTGTGTCAGACACGGCTCAAGTTGAGCTGAGAAGTGAACGAGTATAAGCCCCTGCACCACGGCCACTGCGGGCAAGGGCGGTGGCGGGAGCAGGAAAGAGGCCGTGAACGTTGCGGGTCGCACTGCCTTGCATCTCGCGTGCGCCGCGGGCGCGGATGACCTGGTGAAGTGGCTCATCAAACGGGGAGCGGACGTCACAGCCGTCGTAGGGCCACGCTGAAATTGCCCGCCACATCATACAACGCGTCTTGAACCCTCAAATCTTGAGTTACACGGCATCCTGTGACGTGGCGAGCGATGTCTGCCCGGCTTTAAGTCGAGGATGCGAAGCACAACACACCCGCGCACCTGGCGGCGCCGTGGGCGGCGGTGCGACCGCTGACGCAGGACCGGCTGCGGCGCGCCGGGGGCAGCATGCACGCGCGCAACGCGGCGGGCGAGACCCCGCAGGCGCTGGCCGAGCGCGCCGTGGCGACGCACGCCACCCGCGCGCGCAACGCCGAGGCCACGCGCACGGCACGCCGTAACGGGGCAGGGCCCCATTTCAGTACCCTTTCCATCAGACACTTGAAGCCCTGTGTCCCTGAAACTGGAAAACCACACGAGCGCTCCCACTCAATACCTCATATTCTACAGGGAAAAAGCAGTGCATCTCTCACCCTTCTGGCCGCTGTCATAGTGTACCGGGCGGCACTTATTCAAAACACGGGCAGTCTGTTGCCGGTATAACTGCGCTGATCTGGAGAATGTGCTCAGGTGAGGCACTGGAAGCAGGAGGTGTTGGCCGGAGGATCAGAAAGCATGCGCACGCCGGAAGCCGCCGCCGCCGCCGCGGAGAAGGCGTGGGCGGCCAAGATGTTCGAGGAGGCCATGGCGGGTGACGAGATCGACGAGTTTGGCGGAGGCTACGGCGGCGGCATCAGCACGGCGGAGGCGCACCAGGATTTCTTTGCCTCGTACGGCGACGACGACGACAGCGCGGATGCGTACAGCTGGCGCGAGGAGGAGGAGGCCTATAACCGCTACATGCGGGAGGGGATGGCGAAAAAACGCGAGATTCCGGGCGTGGGGGCCAGCGACCGGGCGGCGGCGGCGGCAGCGGAGGCACAGGCGCGCGCGACGCGCGCGCGCGACGAGGCGGCGCAGGCCACGCTCGATGAGTTGCGCCGCAAGGACACGGAGTGGCGCGCCAAGCTCACGGCGAAGACGGCGCCTAAGGCCAAGGTGTTCGAGGCGGACTACCGCGATCGCTGGGGCCGCGCCATGGCCATGGCGGACAATGGGTCGGCGCTGTCGTACGACGACATCCCGTGGCCCACGCCCGAGAGCGACGACAGCGGCAGAAGCGGCGACACGGTGCTGCGAGAGGTGCTGCTGCGGGGGTTGGAGAGCGGGGGCGAGCGCCGCGCGCTGCGGGCGGAGATGCTGCGGTGGCACCCGGCAGGGGCTTACCCTCCTTCACTTCTCAGCTCAACCTAAGCCGCTTTGGTCACACCTCCCCGTGTCCCCCTCTCTAACATACTGGGGGGAAATCATGCACCCAACGTATCCAACAAAATGTGCTTACGTTGAGCCGTAAATTGGACGAGTGGTAAGCCCCTGGCAGCCGGACAAGTTCGAGGCGCGGCTGGGGGCGCACGTGGTGTCGGCCGACCGGGACAGGGTGGGCGCGCGCGTCAACGTCATGGCGCAGCGCGTGGCGGAGCTCTTCAAAGGCAGCGCGGGGGGGTAGCGCGTGGCGGGAGCGGGGGGGCGAGGGCGGCAGCGGGGAAAGGCCGCTGTGACCGCCAACAGGAACTAAGAGAGCGAATTTTTGTTGAGCGTGTTTCCATTTTTAAGCGTCGTAGAGCTAGACTAGAGCTAGAGCTAGAGCTATAGCTTTGTGTTTGTAGACTGGCATGTTGCACAGCCCAAAGCAGGTCGAGCCGGAGTGGGCTCTGCGGCGCGCAGGGCCCCGGCCCCGTCCCCGGCCTGGTCATACATCCTCCTCCTAAACGCCGCGCACGCGTCGTCCATGCCGTCGTCGTGACTTATGTCAGTTACAAGAGGAGCTTACTTGCGCTCCGGCTGCTAGCACGCGCCGCACGCGTGATCCGTCGCCGTGTCGATGACGGTGACGAGCCGCGTCTCGTCGCGGCAGGCAGCCCACACCGCCCGCACCCGCCCCTCAGGGCCCGCCCACTCGTCCCCTTCTCAGCTCATCCACGGCGCTGTGTCTGTCCCTGAAACCTCACCTGAACCCAGGTATTGACTTTGAAGCCATGCTGAAAAGGGAACGATTGTCAGGCCACGGAGGACGGGTGAGTGTGTACTGTGCGGGTACACTACGAGCAAATAGTGTACGGCCCTGCCTGCCATCTTGCAGCGCCCACCTCGGGCACGGCCTGGCGTCAGGGACTTACGATCGTTCACTTTTCAGCTGAACCTAAGCCGTTTTTGGTCACACCTCCCCGTGTCCCTCTGTCTAATAGACTGGGGGAAAATCATGCACCCAACGTATCCAACAAAATGTGCTTACGTTGAGCCGAAAAGTGGACAAGTGTGAGCCCCTGCCTGGCGTTCGGCGAGCTGTGCCTTGGGCTCACCACCCCAGTCTCCAGCGTCGCCACCGCGTCGTCGCGCGTGATGAACCGGCAGTCCATGCGGCATGCCGCGTGCTTCGAGAAACCCAGTGGCTTGCTCCGGAGGCGGCGCAGCAGGTTACCGTCCAGCTGCCGCTTCTCCGAGCGCTCCCTGTGCGCCACCCATCCTACCATCCCGAGCAGGCTCCCGGCGAATGCAAGGATACCGAGCAAACCGAAGCCGGTCTTCTTACCCTTGCCATTTCCCTTAGGCCGGCTATCGCTGCCGTCGGGATTCTTCTTGAACCTCTTGCCCATGCGGCCCTTGTGCCCGCCCCCCGCGCCACGCCCCCCGCCGCCCTTCCTGCCGCCTGGTATCTTCGGCGGTGCCATTTGTTATTGAACCTGCCTGCCCCTCGCCTGTGCTCTGTGCTCGGCACTGAGCCCGTCCCAGCCTGCCTCTCCCGGGCCCCTCTACTCGCCGCCGATTCCTTACGCTTGCGACCGCCTGAGTCCGAGCCTGGACGACAGGCGCGCCACTGTCGTGCGCCACACGGATTCTCAACAGCGCTGTCACCGGTCTCCTGTGATGCAATCCGAGTCAGCACATTCTCGGGACGTCATTTCGAGTGAGGGCTCAAAATTGTCACGCCCCAACGAAAGTTGACTTCCACACTCACGTCAGGTGGTGCCGTGGTCACAGCATCGCCCTTCTGCGCAGGGCAGGGCGAGGTAACCGGGCCGGAATGGAGGTGACGAAGCGGCGTCCCGAGTGCCCGCAAGCCCCGCTCGCCGCCCCCCCGCCGGGGCCGCCGGAGCACCTCTCTCGCGCATTCGGTGTCGCGCCTGTGAGTAGTTCGAGCGCTTCGGGCATTGCCGGGCGGGGCGTGGCGAATGGACTTGCGGCGCAGGCACGGCCGCAGACGGGGGTCGGGCGCGGGTACCCAGGTGGCGGCGGCCGCCCCGGCCTCGACCCCGCCAAGCCGAGGCAAGCACCCCTCCGACGTCTTACTGCACCATGCACACACAACCCCCTCGGCCTTCATTTTATTACCAACACGGCACGGCAAGCCAAGAAAACAATGCGATTGGAGAAGACTCAAGTGAGCCGACGCGCGCCCGGCCCGGCCCAGCTCGCCCGGCGCTCGAGTCGTGGCGAGCGCGGTACACCCGCATGAAAGAGGCGCGCGCGAGGTCCAGACCCGTAGGCGGCAGACACTCCTTCCTGACGCCCCTCTCTCCCTCTCCCCTCGAACTCCCCTCTGATCCCTCCTACCTCGCCGATACCGCCAACTACCCCAAACTCTTCAACCCACACAGAGGCCAGAGTGCCCGCCCCGCGACCGCCGCGGCCGCCACGTACGCCTCCCCCGGCCCCGGCCGTGAGCGCGCACCCCGTCCAACGTCCGCTTACCAGGTGCGCGCGCCTGTCGCGACGGCCATGGGCGTAACCGGCAGGGCCAACCATCCGGTCCCCTCTCGCCTGAATGTATAAAGCCTTGAGTCCCCTTCTCAGCGCAACATGAGAGTGTGTGCGTGTGTGCATGTGTGCGTGGGCCACGAGTTCCATTCTCATCATGTCAGCCCAACGTGTGCCAAAAGTCCTCTTATCAGCTCAACGTTGTGTACGGCCCTAATGAGCGGCAGCAGTGCGCGCTACGTGCCCTGTGCCACCGCCGCCGCCGCCGCGCATGCCAGCACCACGCAGGCGGGCTTCATGAACGGCAGCCCCTACGGACAGCCGCAGCCGCGCCCGGCGCCGGGGCTGGGGCACGCGTCCGCGCGCGCGTCCAGCCCATACGGACAGTCACTGACGCGTCCTGTATCGGCGTCGGGGCACGCGTCGGCGCGCGCGTCGAGCGCGCGGGCGGCCGGGGGGCGAGCAGGGGCTTACACTCGTTCCCGTTTCAGCTCAACTTGAGCTGACTTTGTGCCCCACGTAACCCCACCTGACCCATGACTGTGTCCCGGATGTGCTCAAGTTGAGCTCTAACGTGAACGCGTGTCAGCCCCTGGGGGCGGGTGGCGCCCGACCAGCGCAGCGGCGGCGGCGGAGCGGACAGCCTGAAGCTGGACTATCGCGCGATGCAGCCGCACCGCGACCTCAGCTACCGCCGCGACGCCGCCGACTACACAGCGCGCAGCGCGCAGCAGCACCAGCACCAGCACCAGCACCAGCACCAGGCGCGGCAGCAGCAGCGGCAATCGCAGTCCCTGTTCCCGCCCGGCATCCGCGAGGAAGCGCTCCCGGCCATCAATGTCGGCGAAGTCACCCCCGGCGGCGGCGGCGGCGGCGGCCACGGCGCTTACAACATTAACGCGGGTTACTCCAACGCCGCGCGCCCCGGAATCACCCCCGAGCAATACATGAACTCGCGCCTGCCCACGGACGGCGCAGAGGTGGTGGAGCACCCCGTGATCCCGCCGGCCGGCGCGGTGGACGGGGACTGGGAGTGGATCGAGGCAGGGGCTGACACTCGTTCCCATTTCCGCTCAACCTGAGCCGTTTTGGTCACCTACTCGTGTCCCCCTGTCTAGTAGACTGGGGAAAAACCATGCACCACATATGTCCCACAGAGTTTGCTTACGTTGAGCCGAAAAGTGAACGAGTGTCAGCCCCTGGATTGAGGCGGACCGCGTGTGGCGCTCCGTGGAGTTTCCTAAGAATCACCGCGGCACCGCTCCGCCGGGCAGGCACGACGTCACGCTGTTGAAGCAGTGGTATGTGCGCGCGCTCTCCACCGCCGGGGTTGACGATGGTAAGTCGCCCGGGAAGCTGTCGCCTACGGCCGTGGCGGCGGCGGCGGCGGCAGCGGCGGTGGAGGGGGAGAGGGAGGCTACGGCGGCAGGGGGGCCGGCGGCGGGGGCGGCGGCGTGGGTGAGTCGAGGTGAGTCCGGGTCACCTAGAATGCGGTCGAGTCACTCTCGCAGCCCCCGTACAGCTGTGGATGCCGCTGCCGCCTCCGACGACACACGCGCTGGCACTGACAGCGCCGCCGCTGCCTCGGACACTGCGGCCGCGGCGCCGGGGGCGCGGCCGTCTCCCGCCGCTGCCGCCGCCTCCACCGCCGCATCCACGGCGCGAGTGGAGGACCTCCGCCGCGTCGCCTCCGTGCACGTGCAGGCCAGCCATGAGCTGATCCGCCAGGTGATGGTAGGGCCAGCCGGAATATGCCGGCACAACTGGGCATAATTGGGCATAATCCGAGCATATTAGGCTGAATTTGGGGAATTAAGGATAGGGAATTTGGGCAACAAAAAAACATATTGCGGGTGGCCCTAGGTGATGGTGCACTGCTACGACCGCGGCGCGCTGCTGGCAGAGGTGTGGGCCGGGTACACGGCAGGGGCTTACACTCGTCCACTTTTCGGCTTATGTAAGCGCTTTGTGTGGGACAGGGGGTGCATCTAGGGGTCGCTAAGGGGGTGTCAGGGGGTGTCAGGGGGTATTATGGGTGTCTATAGGGTGCATTTTGTGACAGAAGCGGCTCAGGTTGAGCTGAAAGTGGATGAGTGCAAGCCCCTGATACACGGGGGTGCTGGCGTCCATCCTGCGCGAGGAGCGGGCGGCGCGGGACGCGGCGCGGGCCGAGGCGGCGCAGCTGCAGCTCAAGCTGGACGTGTCGTTGGCGCGCAACGCGGAGTGGGAGGAGTCCTTCCGTGAGCAAGGGGGGCAGGACCTGGTATGGCGGTGCAGGCTGACCGTATCAAACCCACCTTGAAAGCGCCGGGAACGAAGCGCTTGAAACTACCACATGATGAACCGCTTTCAAGTTTTGCTTTCGAATTCAACTTGCGCCGCTTCAACCTGGTAGAGCGGCTCAAGTCCATGATGAAGGAGACGGTGCGCGTGCAGCACGAGGTCAGCACGGTAGGGCCGGCGGACATCACATCACATCACATCACATCACATCACATCACACCATATCACATCACATCACACCATATCACATCACATCATATCACATCACCGCCGACCGCCCGCCTCCACCACCTGCCTGTCCACCGCCGAGGGCCTACCAGATATTGCTCGCCACGTCATAGGACGCCCTTCGACTCAAAGAACGATTGTTCGAAATGCGCGGGATGACGTGGCGGGCGGTGCCTGGGCGGCCCTGGGTGCCGGAAGCGCTGGCGGCGGCGGCCGACGTGGCGTCTAAGGCAGGGACTTACACTCGTTCCCATTTCCCCTCAACTTGAGCTTACTTTGCCCCTTTCCGCTCAACTTCAGCTTACTTTGTCCCTCAGATGACCAAAATTAAATTGTAGGTAAGGTGCTGAAGTTGAGATCTAACGTGAGCAAAGGTTTCCGAAGGTCCTCAAGTTGAGCTCTGACGTGAGCGATGTGTTCCCGAAGGTCCTCAAGTTGAGCCTTGAAGTGAGCGAGTGTAAGCCCCTGGTGCAAGGCGGCGTACGAGCTGAAGCACAACAGCCTGCGCCACGTGGCGACGGAGCTTGATACTGTGGTGCACGAGATGTCGGCCGTGCGTGAGGAGCACATGAGGGTCAACTCCAAGGTAGGGTTTACACGCGCCGACCCTCTCTACCATAAGAAACGTGGGATTTGGGTGAGATATTCCCGGATCCGACTGACGAACACCTGGCGACCTGGCTTTCGCTCTGCCTGAGTTAATAACCCCTGAAATCGTCCATTTTGACGAACAGAGATTTTGGCGCGATTTGTCCTCTCAGCTTCTTATGGCAGAGGGGGTCGACCCGTGTAGTTGGTGCAACTCGAAACGTGTAGAGAGCCGTGTCCAAAGCGCCTGTTTCAGCGCTTGAAGCGGTAAATATGGTGAAGCGGTTTTAGACTTTGCTTTCGAATTTAGCTCGCGCCCCTCCGCCAAGGCGTGCATGGTGACCTTCGCGGAGAAGTCGTGGGAGAACTCGCCGTGCATGCAGCAGGGTTGTGATGCAGGGTCTTACACTCGTCCACTTTTCAGCTCAACATGAGCACTTTTTGTCCCATGTGTTGGGGTGCTTTGCTGGTTTCAGTGACAAAAACGGCTCAGGTTGAGCAAACATGTGGACGAGTTTAAGCCCCTGGTGTGATGTGGGGTCCACCACAACACTCACAGTCCATCGGTGCTTGTGCTCGCCACGTCATCCACCACATAGGGTCAGATCAGTAGTGTTCCGGTGCTCCTCACGTCATCCACCACATAGAGTCAGATGGTCAGTATTCCGGTGCTCGCCACGCCATGCACCACATAGAGTCAGATGGATAGTGTTCCGGTGCTCTCCACGTCATCCACCATATAGAGTCAGATGGTTAGTGTTCCGGTTCTTGCCACACCATCGACCTCGGTCAAACCGTCAGACGATATGACTTGGCGAGCAATGCTCACCTGGCCCTAGAAGACGGAAAATGTGGTTCCGCTCTGTCAAAAGCACTCGCGCCCGTGCGCCGTCACGGGCTGTTCGGGGTGGGCTAAGATTTGCCGGCCGCATGCCTCCGGCGTGTTCGACAAGTGCGAGGCGCCGAAGTGCGGGGGCGTGGCGGAGAAGAGCGGGGGCGTGGGTGGCGCGTGGTGCCGGCGGCACGGCGCGGGGCTGTGCCGCCGCCGCGGCTGCGGGCGCGCCGAGTTCGTCTCCGCGGGGGAGGCCGCCGACGCCGCTGCATGCGAGGGGGGCGCCGACGACAGCGGCGGCGGCGGCGGCGGCAGCGGCAGGGGGAGCGAAAGCAGCGGGGGCGGTGGTGGTGGTGGCGGCGGCGGCGGCGCGGCGCTGTGCTCGGAGCACCGGTGCACGGCTGAGGTGCGCACGGCGCAGGACGCTGGGGACGGCGCGCACGAGGCCAAGGTGCGCTGGCACGCCACGTCGCGGTGCCGCGCCGCCGCCACCCAGGGCTGCCTGTGCGCCGCGCACGCCGGCGTCCCCGCTGATTCCGAGCACAACATGCTTTGCGAACCCGCCGAGGACGCCGCCGCACCCACCGACAATGCCGCCGCCGCCGCTGCCGCCCCCGCCGCCGCCGCCACCGACGCCGACGCCGACCCCTACGCTGACCCCGACGTCGCCGCCGACGCTGACGCCTACGCCGCTCTAGATCCCGAAGCCGTCGCCGCCAAAGCCGCCTCCGGTAGAATCTTGAACCCCGCGGAGAAGGCGGTGCTTAAGACGGTGGTGGACGCCGAGGAGGAGGAGGCGAATGTGCACGGGTACTCTATGGGCAAACAGGCACAGAAGGTCGACGACAATGGGCAGGAGCATCAGGAGGCAACAGAAGGCGGCGGCGTTGATTCCCTGGAAGATGAAACATACGTGGACGGTCGTGGAAGGTCGTGGAAGGTCGTGGACAGTAACGTAGGCTTGGTGTCCGGTGCGGCTGACGGCGGCTTGGCGGCCGAGGCGGAGGCGGCAGCGGAGTGCGAGGTGGCGGCAGCGGTAGCGCCGCTGGGAGTCATCACGGCCAAGGCGGAATCGGGCAAGATGCTGACCCCCCCGGAGATGGCAGTGCTGGTATCGGCGACCAGCCAAGAGGCCGAAGACGCCGCCGACGCCGCACTGGCCACCGCCGCCGCCGCCACTACGGCCGCCGCCGTCGCCGCTGACGACGCCGCTGAAGCCGCCGCTGACGCCGCCGCAGTCGTTGCCGCCGCCACTCCCGCCGCTGTCGCCATCCCCGCTGCCGCCGCCGCCGCCGCTGCCGACGCCGCCGCCGCTGACGCCGCCGCTGCCGCCGCCGCCGACGCTGCCGCCGTCGCTGCCGCCGCCGACGCCGGTGCCGATCCGGAGGGCGTCGACGCGAAACCTGAAGCGCGTGCAGTGGCTAGCCCGAAGTCACCGGACCTAGTTGCGCAGAGCATCGTAGGCGCCTAAACCCTGAACCCTAAAACCCTAGGCGAGTTGTCAGTACGCAACTAGAGCTACTGACTTCGAGTACATGCTGTGACATATTGGTCGCGTCGCTCTCGCTTCCGGCAATAACCTTTCACCTGCCCACAATGGATGCACGTATGGCACGATATATTGTGCCTCCGCCATTACCAGTCCGCCTGTGCAGGACTCAAGAAAAACACTTCGCCTTCCATCGATTCGGATAGAGGGGGGGCATACCGGGAGGTGGAGGTGCATTCAAATTGTTTGTGTCAGGGGCCACAACCGCAGGCGTTGGGGTCTAGATCAGCGTTTTTTAGATTGCAAAATGAGTGGAAAGTGACTATGCAGTTCTGGTGGGGGGGGCAATGGGGACGGTGCGGGGCACGGTCTGTGCGGCAGCAAAAACGTGCATACCGCACCCCTTTGCCCCACCTGCCTGTCGCCCTCACAGGAATCCACACACGCACACACTGTCCCGCTGTAATCCGGTGTCCCTGTCCCTGCTGCTGCTGTTCGTCACCCATGCCTCTGCCGCCCTCGCCCCCACTGCCGCCCACACACGCACACACCGTGCCGGCTTGCCCCAGAATTTCAAACTAGGTGTCGCTGGTCGCCACGTGACGTGTACAACATGTTTTTTAATGCGGGCGCTTGACACGCCGCCATGGCGGTCAGCGTGGCACTCACGTTATGATGACACACATGTTCATGTGCAAACCACTACTGGTAGTACTTATCACGCCGCCAAATAAGTGTGGAGAGGCTCTTTTTACTAGCGTTCATCGAGCTCTAAGGCGCTCACGTGGTCAGCATTTAAAACCCCGTTCGCCAGCTCACGACAGACCCTACAGTCCGTCAAAATTTCGGCCGTGACAAGGGATACTATTCCAAGGCTATTGATGACGTATATACACGTGTAGCCAGTCGGCGGGCCAACCGTTTCAAGACATCGTGGAAGGGACGCGGACGGATCGTTCAAATATTGCTGTCTGATGACCGACACTGCTTACTTTATACGCGCCGCTCTCTTTCCTTTCTTTCCATTCGTTACCTCGCCGGCGGCGGGTGCGGCGGCGACGGAGCGGGTGGTTCCGGTGGCGGCGTCGGTGACTGGTCCCTTGAAGGCCTTGGCCAGGTCAGCAATTGGGTTGGGTTGCTCCGCTGGTACCCACGGGCGCGTCAGCTTGGGCGACGACTTTGGATCTTTACCCAAGATGTGCACCTGGCGGGAGGGTCATTGAGAACAAGCACATGAACGAGATCGGAGCATGTCGTAGCTTCAGGCTCAATGCTCATACAGGTGCGCGGAGGAGGGGAAGGAGGAGATTCAATGTCCGTCGAGTGCTTGTTGCTAAACCCCCCTGCCTGGAAAACTGGCGTGTCCCAGAGAGTCATGGGCATTGTCACAACCTGGAGCAGGAGGGGAGGGTTGATCTTCATGTAGACGTGCATCGCGCCCACCACGCCGAAGCTGAACATCTGGTTGGAGAACGCCTTCCCGATCTCGCGAACGTCGTGCTCGAAGTGCGTGAGGATCTCCACCTTCTGCGCCCCGCCAGCCATAGGATCCTTCGATTTGACCTCCACCCTATTCTCGCTCAGTTTCTTCTTCTTCCTCCGTCCAGGGCCAGGTAACTGAAGCTTGCCACGTCATGCGATAGCGTTTAGCTCAAGAAACGAGCGTCTAAAGTGTGTTGGATGAGGTGGCGAGCCGCGTCATAGGACAGCGTAGAGCTCAACAAACGAGGGTCCATAAAGTGTGAGGCAGAGGGCATCTAAACAATTTAGAGGGAAAAAGTGTGTGTGGTCGGTCTCGCCTGTGAACTATGGCGTACATCAATGCGCACACCGCCAGGCACAGCGTCATTGTGAGCACGAACGCGAAGCGCACCCGGAACAGGATCTCAGGCAGCGCATAGTCTATCCCGAGCTTCTTGCCACCCATCATAAGCAAGGGCGCGATCAGCATCTTCGGTTTCAGCTGGGGCCCCGCCGGCGCTGGCGGAGTGGGGGGAGTCGGGTCAACGGGTGCCGCCACCGAATCGTCTTCGCCGGCGTCATTGTCTGTAACCGTGGCCATGGCGCGCGTGCGGTCAGAAGGCCGAGCGCACAGCGAGAAATACGCGCTGGTGTAGGGTTGAAGACGACTCGGTGCGCGGTGCGGTGCCTTCACCGCTTCAGCGCCGTTGCCTGGTGCCGTTGTGTACGGGGCCGTTGCCACGCGCTTCGCGCTACCAGCCTTCATTCTGAGGTTATCCTTTTTTTTTTTTTCTTCGCCAGTCTCGGCTTGTGCCATTGGCGCGCACCGAACATCAGAGGAGAGCTGCCGCGCGTAAACTCCACCGAGGCGTGAGGCATCGAACACGCCACATCATACCGCCCTCCCTCGCTCCCGTCTCTGGGGTCGGAACGACACACGGGGTTCTCTGCTGACTGCGAGGCAGTCGAGAAACCGTGGGTCTGATTGCTGGAGTGTGGGCGCCACCAACCGTCGTTGAGGGGACGTTCGGAACATCGTTCCTCGCTTTGGTTCAAGCACAGAGAAGGCTGAGACGCCTCTTGAGCGGGTCTGCCGTTGCGTTGAATTGCTACGACCCCGAGGCGGCGGACCCCAGCGTAGCAGAGGAGAGGAAAGATTCCATCTGCGTCGGCACCCGAGAGCGATTCTCTAAACGAGAAAATCAATATCTGCGCAGATGGGTAAGAGGGGCAGCGCCGGCGCCCAACGCAAGCCGTCGCAGCCGACGCCGTCGCCGAGCGTGTCCAAGGCAGGGCCTGCCGCGCCCCCTCTGAATGTCTGTGGACTCGAAGCAGGGCCGCAACACGGGTATCCATGCTGTGTGAGGCCAGGGAGGAGGAGGCGGACGCGGCGAGTGTGTAGCTGGGAGTCTGACGCGCCGCACCCCGACTGTTTGCCACCGGTGGGTCTGATGGAGGAGAGCCCGAGGGTCAGGGCCGCCGCCACTCGTGCCCGCTCTGTTTGCTTAATGTGTACCAATGCACCTGGATACACTCGCCGCAACCTCCGCCCTGGCCTGACACGCACGACGACACAGCACAGGAACCCGTCGCGTGTTGCGATCCTGGTCCGAGGAGGTGGCGCCCGTGCCATCGCCGCCGTCCTTCACCGAAGGCGACGACCCCGCCGCCGACGCCTCCCCCGCCTCTCCCGCCGCCGACGCCGCCGCCGCCTCCCCCGCCTCCCCCGCGTTCTCCCCCACCTCGCGATGGCGATACCTCCAGCGCACCAAGTCCAAGAACGACGCGGTAAGCCCGGGCAGATATTGCTCGCCACGTCATAAGATGCCATTCAACTGAAGCAACAACCAGGGTCCAAAATGCGTTGGATAACTTGACGAGTAATATCACATGAACATCTGGCCGGCCCTGATACAAGAACCCGCTGCTCCCGAGCAGGTCCCAGTACCCACTGTTCCGCCTGCTGGTCTCGCGCTTGGCGTTCTTCGCACTGGGCATCTGCGTGGTGGTCTACTTCCGCAGCGTCGTGCCCGACTTCCCCGCGGCAGGGCTGGACGCCAAGAGTGACAAGATATGATCCGATATCGATATGGGAGATCGACATGGGATATGGGCTAATGATATGGAACATGACAGTATCGATATGGGATATCTTATCACTCTGCGGTCGCCACGTCCTCAGTGTCCGCTGCAGGTGTTTCTCAGCTCAACTGCCAGCCGTCACAGCTGAGGTAGCTGTGGTGGTGACCCTGACTTCGCTTATGGGCCTGTCATGGCGTCCCATTTTCAGCTCAATTGCGAGCCGTGGCAGCTGTGGGAGCTGTGGGCGCAGGGCCAGACACGGCGTGCCTTCAGCTGAAGCGCGGGGAGCCCAGGATTTCAGGGTTTAGAATTACTCAAACCCTAATATCCTAAATTCTAAACCCTAACCTGGCCCTGCGCGTGGGACATGAAGGAGAGCGTGCAGGGGCGCATGCCGGACTGGACCTGGCTCAACGCCTCCATGGTAGGCCGGTGCAGGTTGACCCTATCAAACCCACCTTGAAAGTGCCTGGAACTAAGTGTGTTGAAACTGGAATATAACGAACCGCTTTCAAACTTTGCTTTCAAATTCAACTTGCGCCGCTACACCATGGACCTGCTCAACGAGCTGCCGGCCTTCAACACCAGCGCCCTCACTGTAGGGCGGTGCAGGTTGACACTATCAAAACCCGTGTTGAAACCGCCTGGAACTCAACGCTTGAAACTAAATTGTCATATGCTGCTTTCAACGTTTGCTTTCATATTCAACTTGCGCCGCTACACCACGGGCCCCTCCTGGCGCGGCCCCAGCCCGGGCCAAGTGGCGTACGGTAAAGGCCGCAGGCCGTTGAACCCGGCAGGGCCGTTGCCACTCCTTCCCTTTTCACCTCACCCTAAATGCTTGTTCATAGCGAAGCAGTGTACCCGTGTACTCTCGCCGCATCCTCCTCCAGGCGAGCAGGTTAGGGAACAAGCGCAAGGCCCTGGAACCCTAATCCCTGAACCCTTAACCCTAAACCCTAAACCATAAACCCTGAACCCTAAACCCTGCAAGGCCCTGGTGGCCGGTGGTGATTGTGCCCGGGTTCATCAGCTCGGGCCTGGAGCTGTGGGACGGCCTCAAGTGCGGCAAGCACTTCTTCCGGCAGCGCATGTGGGGCACCCCCGCCATGGTGAAGGCGTATATGTCCGACCGGCAGTGCTGGATGCAGCACATGCGGCTGGACCCGCTGACGGGCATGGACCCGCCGGGCAGGATCTTACACTCGTTCCCAGTTCCGCTTAACTTGAGCTTACCTTGCCCCTTTCCGCTCAAATTAAGCTTACTTTGTACCCTGTATAACCCAAATCAACCCGTGGATGTGTCCCGAAGGTGCTCAAGTTGAGCTCTAACGTGAGCGATGTGTTCCGAAGGTCCTCAAGTTGAGCTCTGAAGTGATCAAGTGTAACCCCCTACCGCCGGGCATCAAGCTGCGGGCGGTCAGCGGGCTGGAGGCCGTGGACTGGTTCGTGCCGGGTTACTTCGTGTGGGGGAAGATCATCGAGAGCTTGGGTGACGTGGCAGGGGGTCGTTGAGAACAAGCACTCCAACCGACATCAGAGCATATCACACCTCTAGGGTGAATGATCATGCAGACGTGCGGACTTGGCTCGTCGATTCAACGTCGGTCGGGTGCTTGCTGTCAGCTTGGGTTGGCGGATTCCATTTCAGGGGTCCACGAATCCGCCCAAATCCGACTCTCGATCGAATCGGTCCGAAACCGGAATCCATTTCTGCAGGGTCAGAATGCCCATACAGACAGTGTGAGCGACCCTGATGGGCGGGGTATGACGCCAACATGTTGCACGCGGCGCCGTACGACTGGCGGCTGTCACCCACCGCCCTGGAGCAGCGCGACGGGTATTTCACCCGCCTCAAGTCCGCCATTGAAACCATGGTCAAGCTTCACGGGATCCGTGTGGCGTTACTGGCGGGGCATTGCACGGTGTTCCCATTTCACCTCGGTTGCCAGCCGTTTTATCCCTCAACCCAGTGCAGGTAAATCCCATTTAACAGCCTACGCAGTTCTGGTGGGGGGGCAAGTGGGGATCTGGATTTGTTTGAGTTAATAGACGGTGGCTCATATACTTACAGTGTAGATCAGCCTCCCGTACACGGGAGCCTGCAAAATGTATGGGCGAGGGTCTATTAACTCAACGATCGTGACCATACCACGCCAAGCGCCAACCCCATCTGCCCCCCCAACTAGAGCTGCGTAGACTCGAAGATGCTGCCAGTCACACTGACGAGGAATCAAACGCACGGCCCGCACGACCCTGGTCATCGGCACACTCGTACGGCGACACTTTGGTGCGCTACTTTCTGAACTGGGTGGAGGCGTCGGAGGCGGAGGGCGGCGGCGGCGGCGGGCGGTCGTGGACCGACCGGCACATCGCAACATACACGGAGATCGCCGGGCAGGGATTCTGTTGAGAACAAGCACTCGACCGACGTTGAATCTACTCCTCCTCCTCCGCGTGTCTGTATGAGCAGTCACCCGGAAGAAAAGTCGTGTTCCAATTTGGGTTCGAGTTCTCGTTCTCAATGACCCTCCTACCGGGCCGATGCTCGGGATCCCCAAGACGGTCCCGAGCCTGCTCTCCGGCGAAATGAGGTAGAGCCTGCCAGAGAATGCTCGCCACGTCGTGTGATGCCGTTGAATGGAAGATACGAGGGTATAAATGTGGATGCTGACGTGGCATGCGCTATCTGCCAGGCGCTGAGTTTTGGGATACCGCGATGCTGGGGCAGCTGGAGGGCCTGCTGGGCATGACCAACCCGCTGGACCGCTTCGTGTCGGGCACGCTGGGCACGGTGGCGTCCACATTCCGCACCTGGGGGTCGCTGTGGTAGGGAGGGACACCACACTCCCGACCTCTTGCCTAAATTTCCGCGGAAAATTCTGAAATTTCCGCCCAAACCACCCGAATTCCCCATAAAATGCCTAGAATTCCCGAGAAAGCGCCTGAAATTCCCGGGACATTCCGGAATTATGGAATCGCCTAAAATGCCGAAAAGACCAGCCGGAATGTTTTGTCCCTCCCTACGCTGTGGGCCATGCTGCCGCGCGGCGGTGTGGACATCTGGGGCGCCGCGGACCACCTGGCAGGGGGGGTGTTCAATTCAGACCAACCACTCTGTCGCTCAATCGACGTACCGAGTCCGCGAGTCTATAGGAGCATTCACCCTGAAGGTAGGTCGAAAGTCGTGCTCCGATCTCGGTTCGAGTGTCTGTTCTGACCCTGCTGGGTGGGCGCGCCTGACGCCCCGGCGTGCCGCAAGGGCAGCGAGGGTGACGGCAGCGAGGGCGACGGCATCGGCATCGGCATTGCCAACGCCACCGCCGCCGCCGCCGCCGAGAACGCGACCGATGCGGCCAACGCGCCGCCGCCGCCGGTCGCCGTCGCGGGGCCGTTGCAGCACTTCCTCTCGATTCGAACAGAGACGGTCCCCGAGCCCACGGCGGCGGCGAACGCTGACGCCGCTTCCACCTCCGCCTCCTCCTCCTCATCCGCCGCCGCCGCCGCCGCCGCTGCTGCCGCCGCCGCCGCCGCCGCCGCCGAACACGGCAAGCCCCGCAACCTGACCATCTCCCAAGCGCTGGAGATGATCTTTGACCGCCTCGGAGACGACCACCCCCGCCACGCCGATGATTTCGATTACCTCAGACATGTTGACTCGGGAGCGGGCGACGCCAATTGGCTGGGTCGTCTGCTGGACACACTCGGGCTGTCCTCCACGAGACCCAGCGGCGGCGCCGCCAGCGCCGGGCCCGGGTCCAGGCCTGGGGCCGGCGTCGGCCCTCGAATCGGCAGTGGTGCTGGTAGGGCCTGCCAGAAACTGCTCGCCACGTCATAGGCTATCATTCAACTGAAGAAACGAGGGCTCAAAACTGTTTGGATGACGTGGCGGGCAATCTTTGGTTGGCCCTAGGTGGCGGGACAATCGGCGCGGCGCCGTGGAGCGGCGCCAAGGCCCGGGCGTTTGGCAACCCGCTGACCACCCCGCTGCCGTACGCCCCAAACATGAAGATATTCTGTCTGTACGGCGTCGGGAAGCCCACCGAGCGGGCAGGGTCAGCTACATCAATTAATAGGTCAAGGTGTGATGCTTCGATGTCATAAGGTGTGATGACCTAAACTCATTTAGTCAGTTTCGGGTATGGTGTCTAATCGAAGCTTATCGACCCATCAGGACGGTCCAAACCAAGCCATGATGCTAACTATGCGGCCCGAGCCCATCTACCCTCAGAAACTGGAGGTTTGAGTCTGTTTCTCCGTAATTCCGGAATCACGACCGACACCCGCCCCACCGGTGTCATTGCCTTCTCGAGTTCTTGAACCCAGTCTCCGCGTCACCGGTGACGCTGAAGGCCCTCATATGATTGGTCGAGAGAGTGATCTACTGAGATTTGATTGGCTGGATTTTCTTGCCGGTTCCGCGTAGTATCCGTTATACTTTCCACTTTGGAAGTGGTCTATCCTCTCGACCAATCAAGACATGGTAAAACACCTGGATACGCCGCTCCATCTCTCATTCAAACCCTCGTTTTTT
>Ga0307489_10000849_pt1 | contig 19454 bp, 15 predicted proteins | sample SB12metaG_FD_202247 | JGI IMG/M metagenome (GOLD analysis project Ga0307489, IMG submission 202247) | Sea-ice brine microbial communities from Beaufort Sea near Barrow, Alaska, United States - SB 1.2 | ecosystem: Environmental > Aquatic > Marine > Coastal | place: USA: Alaska | collected...
ACAGAAGAAGGAGCTGATGATGCAATTGCAAACATCTTAAAACGTTGGCCGATAAAACAAGTAAATCGCTTGTTTTTTATCCATTTGCTCGAGGAAACTAGCAACTACTTCTACTTTCCGATATCGCTGGAAAATAGACGCGCCGTTCGCGCGGCAGATCATCTTGACCCGTATGACGCGGAAGATATGAAAATACGTAAAAAATGTGGCAATACTAAACCATACAATCAGGCAACGCAATCTATTATAACAAATGGCCCTGAGGTTTTATGCAACGAAAACAATTACACGCGGTCTGATGACATCTTATTTCATAACAAAGTTTGTATCGCGGGCATCAGCAGTATACACGGGCAGAGTTGGCAGAACCGCGCGGTTTTACAAAAACTTGAGCCGTGTGCGCAAATGATATTCCACAATAAAATTGAAGTCGGCCCGTTCGCGAAAAAGTTTAATCTCAAGCAACACGTTGTCGCCGTCGACACGTCGAAAATTGCATCTCAGAAACCCACTCTAAAGCCAGAACAAAAACGAGCTGCCGCGAGATTCGCTGAAGCAGAAACCCGAGGAGCGTTGCTATACTGGGCTCCGGGAATGGGGAAGACGATCGGGTCGTGGGCCTGTATCATTGAATATATTCGTGTCTACGTCAACGCGGAGGGCCGTGAACCTAACGAAGAAGATAATTATGCTTTTGGTGTGTACTTTCTCACGACGGCCAACAATCTCGCCAAGACAAAGTTCGTCGCCGAGTTAGAGAGTTGGAAGGAAGTTCTTAAGATGACCAACTGGAAGTGTGTATCAGAGTGGTATACGGAATCAGGCAAACCCCGTCACGCGGAGATGATATGGACATTTGACATTTCTTTTGAGCTCAACAAGAAACCTATCAAACTGTATGTCGTGACGAGTACTTACATCAAGTTTGCGAGAGCCGTTAACACGAACTTTCATAATAAAAATAATAAGTTCCGCGACGCTTTTCAACGACCGCGCCTGTATCCAAGAGTCAACGTCCTAGACGAAATACACGAAATGCGAAAGACTGAGGCGAAAGAGTACAAGGAATCAGATGAAGTAAAAAGCGGTTGGATACCTGAGGGGAAGACTTCAAAGCACACGAAAGTTATTTGGGAGGCCATCAAGGGGAAATCTTTTTATTTCCCTGGCTGCTCGAGCGGAGATAACAGAAATCTCTTACTCACCGCGACACCAGTTGGAAATGAGCTGAATCATCTAAAAAACATTTACGAGTGTTCCGCGTATTCCACACAAACCTTTGACTTTGAAAAAGAAAAAGATTGGAATCTTTCGGACGGAGTAAAGCCCCAAGATGTAGACAGCGCCGCCGCCGCCGCCGCATTGACTGAAGAGGTTTCGTTGGTCATTAAAAAAATTAAGGAATTTGAAACTACGTACAATTTCTTTCGAAGCGTGTTATCTTCAGACGCGGAAAACATGCCTTATCAGGATTTCTCGTGTTCGCACGTATTCTGTTTGCCAGGCGCCACCGCGTTATCAACTGGAAGAGTCGCGTGGGGTTACGAAGAAAATAGTGGAACCCCCGCGTCTGTCAAAGGTCTTGAAGCATACAACGCTCAATTAAACGGCCTCACTTTCGTAGAAAGTATCAGGGATCCTCCTCGCCAAGACCCAGAAACAGATCACGAAATGACGAGGGAAGTAATTGGGGAAAATTTACTACGCTTAGAAAAGTTTGAACCCACGGCGATAGCTGAAGGGGGTGATGCCGACGCTGATGCAGACAAAGACGATACGACGGTGGACGAGTCGGTAACAAACCCAAGGCGTCCAAAGCCCGGGGAGGCTAAACTTCGACACGTTGAAACGGGAGTTTATTATATAGATTATGGGGGAAGGACTATAGTCATACCCTACGAAGCCCCAAAATTGAACAAAACAGACTTCACCGCAGATGATTTAGTCAACAGAATATACGATTATCTCTTCCTCAATGGCGAAGAAATATACACAAATCGAGCATTGACCAGAAACTTTGAAAAAAATAAACTTGAAACACAAGCCGCGGCATCACAGACAAACTTAAATGCGGCCATATACAAATTTGCACGAGCTGAGACACCTATGCTAGTAACAAAAAAACTCTTCCAAGATGACGCGGCGACGCACTTGATGGAAAGAGATAAGGAAAAAAATAGGCGGGGTAATTATTTTGGAAACGACGGTATAAACGCCGGCGGGGGTAACGATGAGGACGATGAGGACGATGAGGACTATGAGTACGATGAGGACGATGACATTAAGGACGATGCCAATACACCGGCGGACGATGCCAATACACCGGCGGACGAGCCAAAGCAACGCAGCTTAGAAAGTAAGAATGAGACGTCACGAGATATCAAGACAGTAATAAGACAAAAGATGGAACGATTAATAATTGTGGCAAACGAAGCGAAAACGAAGCAACTCGAAGCAAGCGAGATTCATGACAACTACGAGATACTGCGAGATGTTCAGCATATGAACAAAGAAGCTCTCAGACCAATGTTGAAAGCCTACTCGCCAAAGTATGAGCGATTATTGAACTTTCTGGAAAATATGGCGGAAATCACTTCTACGTTACGCTCGCCAGTGTTACTCTTTTTCAGTAGGGTTGGCCATGGCGGCGGCGGAAAAAAATACAAGTATGACATGGGCAGTTGCCATGGGTTTGAACAGTACGTGACCTTACGAAACCAAGAACCCGTCGCCAAATATCACGTATGCCATCTTGATAAACCGTTTGTCAAAGAAACGTACAAGGAAATACGCGACATCTTGCAAACATACTTCAACTTACACGGCGAAGGATACCAAACAAAAGAGAACATCGGCGAGAACACCGACGAGAACATGAGGCAAAGAATTCGTTCGATCATTTTTAAGCACATAGGAGCGCGCCCGGAATGCGCTGTTGACCCGAACGTCCACATCATTTTCTCGGTGAGCGGCGGCAAGACCTATGCCGATTACGCGACGTGTGTTTTTGACCCCATATACGGAGTGTACAACCATCCGCTTAATCGGTTCGGGGACATAGTCCGAGTAATCGCGGGCGCGAACCTCTTAGCGCAGAGCAACGATTTTCGGAATACTCGTTACATGTTTTCAATGGACAATGAGACGGACCTGGTAAAACTGCTACAGCAATTTGGTCGTATATCAAGATCAAGTCCAAAAGACGCGTTTCCTTTTTATGAGTACGGGTTTCACAAGGAGCATTTTCTATCGGCGGATACGAAGCCGGTGGTACATTACGTCTCGTTTCATGATCCCCAACTGATAAGGGCTAATAAGACGCGCACTTACACTTGTATCGAACGTCAGCAACTCAATCGTTGGCAGAATCTAAAAAAGAGAGAGCGGAAATATAATGAGGTTAACAGTCAATTGTTGAAAAACATACCTACCGCGGAGGAGATGTTCAACGACGGGGAAAGATTTACGGCTGAAAATTGGAAAAAATGGGATGTATCGACCGATTCAGAATCGACTGATTTAGAGTTATTTAAGTATTTATTTATTTTGTAATCACTTTTAGGCGCACGCGCCGGCGAACACACCCCGCCGAACGCGATGACTTGTTCCATATGCGTTGAACCTTTCTCGGCTTTGACCAGACAGGCTATTTCTTGTCCTTTTTGTGCTTCAGAAGGAAAAGAGGAAGTCGCGTGTACGTCGTGCGTCTGCCGCTATCTGACGGAGAGCGCGTGCACCGCGCACTGCATGTTCTGCCACAAAATCTGGGACACGGCCTTTCTGATCAGCAACTTCACTCCTTTTTTCATCAACGGCAAGCTCAAACGTCGGCGACAAGATTTGCTTCTGGCAGCGCAACGGGCGATGCTCCCCTCTACGCACGGCGCTTTGACGGCGGAGAGAGAGAAGCGAAAGATGAAAGAAGACATCGTGACGCGCAAGGTTGTCATGAAACAGGCAAAGGAGGCGTACGAAGCAGCCGCGCGTGAGGTCAACTGTTTGCAGGCGCGCGCGGCAGGCGTCGGTGGCTATTTTGTTCGGGCGCAACAAAAATCATCTTGCTTCAAATGCCCCGAGGACGGGTGTCGCGGCTTTCTTCACGAGCACAAATGCAACGTGTGTTTGATCGACGTGTGCGGCAGGTGCATGGTAAAAAAACAAATAGGGCACGAGTGCGACGACGCGACGGTCGAGACGGTGAAAACACTTCGGAAGGACACCAAACCGTGTCCCGGGGCTGGGTGTAAGGCGCTCATAACTAAGCTTTTCGGCTGCGACCAGATGTGGTGCACCTCTTGCCACACGACATTCAGCTGGATTACCGGCTTGGAGCTTTCGAAGGGCGTGGTGCACAACCCCCACTACGTTGACTTCATTCGTAACAACGGCACCCTTAAGCTGGAAATCGCCGCCCCTCTCGACGAGTGCAACGCTTTGCCCAGCGTCGAACAGTACACTCGGATGTTCCACATGTTGAAAGCTCACAAGCCTCGAATGATTAATCAAACCTACACGACGCTGGAGAACATCGTTAGACATTTTAACCACAACGCCTACGTCGAAATGCCGCGGTTTTCCGCCGTCGACATCTCTCCGTGGGAGACTGAGATGAGAGTCAAGTACATGCTCAAAGAGATATCGGAAGAACACTGGAAGAGTCAACTGCACCGAGTCACGAAGGACGCGGACAAGAACAAGGAATTCTTCATGGTCATCGACATGGTCAACGCCACGGGGTCCGGCATCTTGCTCAACCTGCTTCACGACCTTCTTCGCTCTATGAACTTCGTGCCAGACGTCGGGGTGTTTTTTACCAACAGAGCGGAAACCGCGTTGGAGCAGCTCGAGAAAATTCGAAACTACGCCAACGATGAGCTAGCGAAGATCGGCGTCGCTTTTCAGAACCGGTATCCAAAGTACGCCAAAAACTTTGAGTTTATCAGAAAGGTTGACGACGTCGGAAATAACCGCGCGAAGTCAAAAGCGAGTATGTGATATATATGATATGAGTTGTAATAAAGCATCGACGCGATGGATCTCGCCGGCGTTTGTACCACGTTTATTCAGGCCGAACAGCGGGGTGACGTAGCCACGGTGATCGTGCTGCTTCTGCGAGCGGCGTCCGCGGCGATAAAACAAGGCGTCCGGCCGGAGACGGCTCCCTATCTTCTACGCGCTATCGTGTCAGCTCGTTCCAAAAGTTTAAAGCAGACGCTGCTCCGCGTGAAGACGTTCATGGCCTCGGACCCCCTCTCTTTGCTGGACGGTTCGCGCTGGGATCCGCTCTGTATGGCTCTTTTCATGTGCGAATGCCTGCTGCGGGTGTGTTTTGCAGATGTCCGCGATAAAGAGCAGGTTAAAAACGCGTTTGAGATGCCTGACCCGCCAGCGTCTGAAGAGTTTGACAGAGTATTGCGGCAGGATGAAATTAGGTTTCTGCAAGCGGAATTCATTTGTGGAGTTGACGCCCGAGGGCCCACTCACGTTTTACGCCAGGACGCGCCGCTCCTCATGAACACTTCGCTCTTGGTATGTTTCGAGGCGGTGGTCGTCGAGCAGGACGACGAAGACTGTCTCCTCGTAAACAATCGAGTCACTCGCGAAGGAATCAGGCTACTAGAAAGGCGATCGCTCACGCGAGGCTTGCAAATATGTATCGACGCTCAAATTACCTCCCGCGCTGAAAACACAAACGTACCGGAAGTTTATCAATACGAAAACGACTTGCTCGCCTGGTTTCAGCACACGGTACTCAAAGACGCGAACAACGGCTTGTTATTGAGACTCGATGAATGGGCTGTTTGTACCGCCCTCGCGCCGCTGGAGGCGATGACCGCCGCGGGAGAAAAAGGCGAAGTGCCCCAAGATTATCGCAATAAACCCGCCGTGTGGCTTCTTCAGAAATGCAAAACGGACGCCGAGTACAGACGAATTTTGTCGCTATGCAAAAAAAACGCCGAACACGAAGAAAACGCCTACGTCGCTTTTTCGGCAATGCTCGAGCAACACTTTAATTTCGATTGGCTTACGAGATGTTTCGTCGCGCTGGTAAATCCTGCAGTCGCGCTAAAAAAACTCGCCCAATACGACGTAGGTGTCAGGTCTACATCACCTCCAATTGTGATCCAGAGAGAAGCCGGACGAGCAACGCTCGTTTCAGCGCACGGTCGCGTTGAATGCGCCACCGCTTGCAAAGCGCTGAGCGCTTGGATAAGGCACGTTGAGGTGTTTTGTTTGGACGGGGCGTATTCGCGGAAAACTAACGTACGGGACATTGTCGACAGAATAAAAAACTTACAAGTCATCGCGCCGCTACAAAAAGTATCAATAGGAGGAGACAGTTTTCAAGTATGATCTAGATCTTGGTCACGAAACGTTTGATTTCTTCGAGCTTTTTTATCGCTGTGCCGGCTCTGTCGGATTCCTTGTTGTACGCCGTTTCAAACTTCATCTTGAGATGCGCCTTGATGTTATCCTTTTCGACTTCATGCGCCTGGTGTTGGGCGGTGTGGTTCGCGTTGGAGTCACGCTGGTTGCTTTCCAGCACCTTTATCCACTCGACGTCGCGCTCACCCGCAAGGTTCTGCGCGAGAGTCTCCGCGTCAGCCTCTTTCGCCTGCAGAGCCGCTACCGTATTGACTGACGCGTCAAGCCTCATCATCGTATCGGCGTGGGCGGCTTCCTTTGCGGCAAACTGTTGGCATAGCCTGTCGTGCTGTTGCTTCATCCCAAAGGTCGTCGTCGTGTACTGTTCAGCCAAGTCAAAAAGGTTGGCGGCGTCGGAACGTTTCTGCGCGGTAAGCTCCTGACCCAGCTCGGTAATCACTCTATCCTGAGCCTCGGATTCGGCGATTGAAGATTCGAGCGCCAGTTGCGTACGCTCCTCTTCGCCGGACCTCATCACGGCGGCGGCTTGCCTCAGCTCAACAATAACATTTTCCTGCTTAGTAATCGTACGCGTCATCGAAAGCGCCGATTTTTTTAGATCCTCTTCGCCGAACCTCATCGCGGCGGCGGCAATGGAGGAAGCCGAAAGGCTCTCGCGCTGCTGCGCCACCAGCTGCCGCAGTCTATAATTCAGAGTCTTCAAGTCCGAAACCTCCTGAGCAAGGCTTGTCCTGTCATGCTTCGCGGTCTCCGTCTTGGATTCCAACTCGTTGACGGTGCTTTTGAGAGTGATTGTTTCCTCTTGGAGGTTCTTGATTGTGCTGTACGCAACAGTTGCTGCCGCATGCAGGCAGCTCACTTGCTCTGATGCTTTTGAAAGCTGCTTGCGCAGTTGGTCGATGGTGCGCTCTTTTTCGTCGTCGAGTGGTGTCGCTATGCTGGCCGCGTGCGCTTGATCAGGGGTGTCTTCATCGAGGCTGCGTTTTTTCCTGAGGCGAGTTAACATCGTTGCGTGACTGGTGTGCGTGTGTGCTGTGAATTGTGAGGAGAAATGTAGAGACTACAAAAACACTCGATCCAACGGTTATTTTCCGTTTTCTGCTGAGCAGATAGTCTCAGACAACGATTTCTTTTCGTCAGACAACGATTTCTTTTCGTCAGTATACGTTCCAACCGTTTTTATTACGGATATGACTATTCTGTACCGAATTCTCCGACAAATACTATTCTGTACCGAATTTTCCGACAAATGGTGCCACGTAGGCTAAAATTTCGTAATAAAACTTCGGAACTCCTTCTAGAGAGATTTTTGGTGCCAGACAACACAGGGAGGTTTGTATTTCCCGAACAGCACCGGGAGGTTGTAAGTATTTAGACCATCATTTCTCGAGTTATATTTGATCGTGTGATATATTTGATCGTTTTCTCGCAAGACCTCTTCTCTTAGATAGATTCGGTGTCTTCGTAGTTTTCTGGACGACAGGGGGAGGTTTGTATTTTTCAAACGGCTCTTTCAACGGCACCGGGAGCTTGAAGTATTAGACCATCGTTTCTTGAGTTAAACTTCAACCTGTGATATTTGATCGTTTTCTCGCAAGACCGTCTCTGGATTTTGTTGTTTCTTTTGTTCTTTTTCGGGTGTTCGTTTGTTACGTTGTTCGTTTGTGTGCATTCAACACAAGCGCGCGCGCGATCACGTTCGCCTTACATAAAGAAACTGCACGCTTCGTACTCGTGGATACCCCGGAGGTACGTCCCCCTACTCACTTTCTTGCCACACGGCAGGCGGTCACCTGCTCGCGCAGTCGGAGCGTGTCGCTCGCAGTTTTGATGCACTGTGCCGTCCTAACCCCCCCCTTGCCGCACTTCCCCCTGATTAATGGACTTTCCGATTGCAGATGACGTTGCAGATGACGATTACTACAGACAAGCTTGTATCCGAGCTCGGCATGGGGGAGTTTATGCGGGACGCTCTACGTCTACATGACGGCGGGCGTCGTCTCAGTTTTGACGGTGCTATCGCATTCAACAGTGTCGAGAACACCAACGGCGAGGTCATCAACGGCGATTTCAACATCGGCCAGTTCAACGACGGCGAGTTCAACATCGGCCAGTTCAACGACGGCGAGTTCAACATCGACGAATTAGTGAACCTGCAGGAATTACTGCTGTCGAACAACACCTTGTCGAACAACACCTTCAGCCCGCAAGAGCTTTACCGCACCACACATCGCACGGTGATGTCCGACCATGACCACGACCACGCCATCGAGTGTGACGAGATGGTGTCCGAGGTCCAGGCGGAGAGAGAAAACCCACAGATGCTGCAGGCGGAGAGAGAAAACGCACAGATGCTGCAGGCGGAGAGAGAAAAATTGGAAATTTTGAGCGCAAACGTGTGGGTGGCGGCCCAGACATTAAGCGAAGAAACAGCGCAACACTGGGCGCGGCAGATGCGGAGAGGGTAGAGCTCATAGATTATTATTGAGTAGGGAGAAAAAAGCTAGCATAAATCCTTTTTAAAAATTCTAGTCGTCAGAGCTAGCGCAGAGAAGAATTTGCAGCAGACGACGTTTCTTATTATCCTTCCCCGCGCCCAGCAGCAGCTCGACTTTGTACGAGCCAGAGATATCTCCAAAGACATCGTGGTCGCGTGGAACAGTGAAAGGCTTTTTGATGATGCCCAAGCTTTTGCCACGGCATGAGACTCCGTAAAAGTCTTCGCAAGTCTTCAGGTCACCTGCGCTCGTGACCAGCCGTAGGATCTCGAATAGATCCGTATCAGTTTCAGTCACCACTTGGGCCAGAGCGTATCTGGCCAACAAGTTGAACTTATTGAAGTCGACGATATCGATGAGTTGCACGACAGCCAGCGAAGTTTCGATCTGTGCACCAACAATGCTGAAAAGGAGTGACGCGGAGAGCACCACCTCAATGGTTTCATGACAAGACACTGCTTCACGAAAAGACGACGCCTTCAGGGTGTCGTCGAAAAAAAGACTGTTCTTCTTGATGTACTCGTGCGTATAGTACCGGCACTCCCACGGCTTAGTGTCGTCCTCTGCATCGGACTTGGTTCGTTCGTAGCTTTCAGCCCAGCTTGTGAAAAAGTCGCAATCCTCAACACTTTTCGCCAATTCTTCCAAATCCATGGCGCAGCGTTTCGAAGTCGTGGCCGTGCGGTGCGTCGTCAACGAGATGACACCTGGTGTGCGGCGCGTCGGCGCGGGTGTGTCGATTATAATGGCCCCACAAAACTGGCGGCTGGAGAATGGCAGTGGGGCCAAGCGGTCGGGTGACACACGCGTGTCCGTCCGCCGGCTGACACACGCGTGTCCGTCCGCCGGCTGACACCCGCGTGTCCGTCCGCCGGCTGACACCCGCGTGTCCGTCCGCCCCACCGGCGGCTGGCGGCCAAAGCGCGCGTGTTTTAGGGTTTGTGTTTTCGCTCAGATTCTCCCATTCCAACAGCACCGCCGCCTTGCTCACTACATCGAGAAAACGTTTCACCCAAACCGGGTCGCCCGGCCTTCGCGCAGCCGCTGCTGCCTCGGCAAGAGGACTGAGTACCCGGGAAAATTGGGCTTGGTCGCCGGCGGCCTGCACAGCGACGTCACGCGCAGCTGCATCTGAGCGACTTCCCAGACGATGTTTCAGTCAAACAAATCCGACGAGAACGATGACACCGTTGGGGCACACCTGATCGGGCACCGGCTACGCGTGTTCTGGCCGGCCGAAGACACCTTCTACGCCGGCGAGGTGTGCTCCTTCGACGAGCGCACGGGAAAGCACGAAGTGCAGTACGATGACGGTGATACGGAACACCTGCAGCTGGATAGCGAACGCGTCGAGTTTATTTCGGGGCGCAATGACTCATTCGCTGAGAGGACTGCAGCGAACAAGGGAGGAAGGGTCATGCGTGGAATGCACAGCCCCGGACTCCGTTTTGTGACGGTCATGGGCCCAGCAGGCGTGAGTGTCAGTTTGATGCCGGCCTCCTCACAACAGAACCCGGAGCAGTTGCGGTTTGTGTTCAAAAAACGCAAATGGGTGCTCAAGTTCAACAAAAAAAAGCCTCAAGGTTTGTTGGAGTTCCCCTGCGATGCCAATCTCATCTACTCCACTGAAGAGAAGGCACTGGAGTTCCTCAACGCGCGCGACGAGGACGAGGGATATTGCGAGGAACCGATGACGTTGACTCAAACGCGTTACTTGGCGGGCAAACGCGACCGCGCTTGGTTAGTCGAGCACTCGACTTTTGGCGCCGCAAACTGCAAAGTCATAAATGACACGGGAGGACAAAGGTGTTACCTGCAACAGATACGCGACATCAAGGTCGGCGAGCGCCTGCGCTTTAATTATCGCGGGAAGGAACGGTACAGGCTGAAAGAAAAAGGGATATTTTTGAGCACATTGCCGCAGCAGTTGCCCAAGAGCCGTTCGGGGAAGCCGGCGAAGAGTGGACCGGGCAGGCCGCCAAAAACAGGCAGGCGTTTTAGCAGGAAGCAACTAACCGCCGCGGAAGCGAAGCGGGTTAGCAAGGTTTGAAAATATATTTTTGCCATTAAACAACGCACGCAATGCAAGACGCGCGCGGACTCGACCGCGTTTTCGACGACGCGACAGATATTGACCATTTGAGGCGAATGGGGGAGTTTTACTCCGCCGCGCAAGTGGCCGTCGCGCTGGGCCTCTCGTTGTCAGACCTGATCACCTTCTGCGCGAACGGCCGTCTTACCCTCTGGCCGCTTTACGACGTCGGTATCATTTACGAGCTGATCGGTTCGAAGTTCACGAGCGAGGGGCAGCGAACGCAGCTTGAGCGACATCTGCGGGCCTGGCGTGACCACCCGTCCGTAGTTGAGATACTGCCCGGTTGGGCGAAAAACTTGCAAGCCAAGGACGTCGATATGCGCGCCTTATCAAAATTAATGCGGATGGCGGTGAAGATGAACCTGCGGGACACCGCGGCAAAATTGCAAGTGAGCGTCTCGTCCATGAAAACGTTTTGCAGGAAATACGGGATGGGGCAGTGGCCGCATCGCACTCTGGCAGCTGTCGTGAAGCTGCCGGACTCGCCCCACTTGTCAGACGCGGAAAAAGAGAGCGTTCAAAAGTACGTAATTGCCTGGGACGCTGACCCAATGGCCTGTATGACAAAATTGCCGGCTTGGATTGAAGCGCTTAAGAGAAAACATTATAAGAGCAAAAACAAGTGCCGCGACAAATACTTTTAAATATATCTATATGTGGCGTTTACGAGACGGAGCCTCTGTGATGTTGGTGTTGGTGTTGGTTGACGCGAGTGAAACCGGACGGTCGAGGATGCGAGAGCCAGGCGTCGACCCTCTCGTGGGGTTTAAACGTGCCTTTGGTCACGCGTGCCCCATGCGTTGGCTCGAGACTTCCGGCGCGGCGTTTCCACCCCACATCGATCTCGAGGTGGAATACTTGCCAGACCTGGACATGACCGAGTGTGACCTGAACATGGATGCGGCCATATGGAGCGCGCAGGGGCCTGGCGGAGGGCAGATAACGACCGGTCCCTTCTTTGGCACCATCGGCAAAGAGATAGAGCGTGCCGTGACAGCAGCCGTTGCCGCCGCTGAGAGTCAGTTGCCGGCTTTCAAGGTTGGCTTCAGTGATCCCAACGCTAACAAGTGGGCAAAAACGTTGCAATGCAGGCCTGGTGTCGGTACACACCAATGCATGTTCGGAGAGCGCGAGAACACGAGTATGACTGTCACGGCAGACGATGTTGACGCCGGCGGTTTAGCGAAGGCATTTTGGAACTCTTACATGAGCTCCGCGAGAGCATCAGCTGAAACCAAATGGGTCGGATCGGACCCGGGCACACAGTTTCGCGCCGTCGTGAGCCGGGGATGGATCTCGTACCGCATGACGCCGTACACGTCTTGTGTAAAAGGCGCGTCAGGCGAGAGCGCGAGAGCATGTCGAACCGCGAGAATGATTTTCCCAGGGTTAGGGTCGCCGATGAAGAAGCGTGTGTTCGCGTCGGTGCATGTGCGAATGGGCGACGCGTGTGACATACTGCTCGAAAAACCAAGGCCATATGTGGGTCACATCTGGGGCACGTTGCGCTCTGACGGGACTCACGATAGACCCTGCATTTCTCCATCTGGCTACGAAGCACCTCTGCGGAGAATGAAGGATTTGTACGGTGTGACGGACGTGTTATTGGCCACAGACTCGCCCGAGGCTGTCGAGTGGGCGAAAAGATACAGCGAGTTGCCTGTGCACTACTTCGACTGGGACCGGACCCATCTCGGGGGCACTAAAGGAGGAGCGTGGGTCGAGCATCGTGAAACTGACAAGTCGGAGGTGGAAGGGGCGCTCCTAGGGCTGGAATTATTGTCTTACGGGCACGTCTTGATTGGCAACATGTGCAGCTGGTACACGAATGCAATTTTCGACGCGATGAACGGGAGGAAGAACACCATCGTGCCGTACATATCTGTTGATGGTTGCGCGATACATTCGCATGCATCGATTCCCTCCTTAGTTCATGTTTAGACGAATATATTTTTTATACAAAATTGAGATACCATCATGTCTAGCCATGATTTTCACGTGCTGGAGTGGAGCGCTGAAGACCGTTTCTCTGAAACTGAGGGCGATCGTTTTGTGGTGACTGCTTTTGGACGAGATGTGGAGGGGAGCACGTGCTCTGCGAGTTTTGTTCACATGCCCACCTTCTTGGTCCGACTCGAAGGAGCCGATTTGAGCGCGGTGCTGGACGCTGTGGTGGCGGTGTGCGGTGACGAGGTGCACGACTCGAGCGGCGTGGTTTGGGGGAAACCCTTCACGGGCTGGATTGACGAGCCCGTCGCGTTTCTCCGCCTCTTTTTTTTGACGAAACGGGCGATGAGGAACGCTGGCAAATTATTCAAAAACGAAATTCTCGTCGGACGCGCCCTCTGGCGCTGTCCTTCCTGGTTCACGGCGACGAGATTGACCGTCATCACGTACGAACTGGAAAGCGATAGCCTTCTTCAGGCTCTGCATTCGCGCGGGATTCCAACGACTGGGTGGGTGCGAGCGGACGTGGCGCCGACCGTGAATCCAAGAGCTCGAGGTTCTTGTTGCGATTTACACTTCGAAACCACGCCCGCGCCGCTCACCGACAAAGAGCGGCCTGAAGCGAACGCGCCGCACGTGGTGGCCACCTTTGACATTGAATGTTTCTCTTCGCGCTCGGTTTGGGAGGATCAAATCTTTCCCGAGGCGACGTTTCCGGGCGACTGCGTCACCCAGGTTGTTTTCTATCTCAACAGGTTCGGCGAGAAAACGCCCTTCGACGCCGAGGCGCTGGTACTACTGGCCAAACCGGGCGACGACTCTCGGCGGCCGGCTACCCTCGCCGGCGGCGTCGTTCCGGTGCGAGTCCGGTATTTCAACTCGGAGGCGGACCTGTTGCGCGCCTGGGTACAAAGTTTCGCGTCGAACAAGGTATCCATCTGGAGTCACTTCAACGGCCTCGGTTTCGACGAGCCCTACCTTTTCAACCGGTGCGAGATGCTCGCCGTTGATTTATCGCCTCTCTCCTTCGCCGCGGTGGATAAAAACCCGTCGCTTTACGAGCACGTGCTCGAGTCCAACGCCTACGGATTCAATCAGTTCTCCACCATCCAACTCGCCGGCGTGCTGCACGTGGACGTCATGGCTGACATTAAGAAATCAACTAACCTCGAGGGCTATTCGCTCGACGCGTGCGCCGAACATTTTCTCCCGAACGGCGTGCGCAAGGCGGACCTGAAGCCGCAAGAGCAGTTCGACTGCTTCCGGAACAACGAGGTTCAAAAGTTGCTCGAGTATTGCACGCAAGACGTGAACATCACGTGGATGCTCGCGGAGAAACTCTCCGTCGTGCCGTCCCTCGTAGAAACCGCGGCCATCGCGGGCGTGACCTGCACCATGGTCGCCACTCGAGGGCAGCAGGTGCGCGTCTACTCGTGTATCCTAAGAGAGATCGTCGAGCGGGGGGTGAATTTGTTCTTGAAGGACTCGAAAGCAGACTCTCCCGCAGAAGGCGGCTACAAAGGAGCGACGGTTTTAGAGCCCAACGTGGGCTTTTACCCGCGCGCCGTCGTCAGCTTGGACTTTGCCTCGCTCTATCCGACAATCATCATGCAGTATAATTTAAGCCACGAAACGTGGAGCCAGCGCATGGACACCGACCAGCGCTTCTACAATCACGCCGAAGGTTGCTCTTTCATCAAATCCAGCGTCGCCGGACAGGGCGTGTTGCCGTCGATCCTCATCAAGCTCGCCGCCAGTCGTAAAACGTACAAGAAAAGTATGCGGAAATTTGAAACGCTCGCGTTCGGAGCCCAGACGACCGAGGATCGCGATAAATACGCGTTCATGGAACGGCTTTACGACGCCAAACAGAAAGCCACTAAGGTAGGGCGGCGCGACTCATCAACGTCTGACACTACGAAAATAGAAAACAACTTTCATTTTGTCGGTTTTTAATTTCAACTTGTGGCGCTACGAATCGGTGACAATGAACAGCGGTGAGTTCCCCGTTTGCTCGCTTAATCATTTGATTCCTTATCACTGATCGCTAAACGGGTTTTTCAGTCTACGGGTTTGCCGGCGTCGCAACCAGAGCCTTTCAGCCGTGTTTGCCCTTGGCCTCCGCCGTCACCACCATTGGGCGCCAACTCATCGACAAGACCAAGGACTTCTGCGAGAAATACGTACCCGGATCGGAGGTCATTTATGGTGGGGAACTCATATAATCGCCTGCGGTCTCGCCCTCTGCGGTCTCACCAATTTGTTTTATCATCTCACGGCACTACTCCAAGGCGATACCGATTCGGTCATGTGGAACGTCTGGCCGACCATGGATGTGCGGGGCACTTGCGTCAAGGACGCGTTCGCCATGGCGAACGAGGTGGCCAAAGCTATTGCGCCCATCTACGAGTACGACGGCAAGAAATTCATCGTGCTCGAATTTGAGAACGTTTACGTCAACTATCTCTTGATCAAGGCAGGGAAGTTTTTACGTAAATTTTAAAAAATACGTAAAGAAAAAGACTGCACCCCAAAAATACGTAAAAAGTTTTGTGCGTACCCTGCAAATGGAAAAAAATTTACAGCGCCCTGCAATTCAGCGCGGATTTGGGTTACGACGAACCAAAGGGTGTCGTGAAGAAAGGTATGCGGTGCGTGCGACGCGACACGATTGATTTTACGAGGCAAACGCAGGCCGGTATCGTGGAGCACGTATGCCATAACCGCATCGAAGAGGCTATTCAGATGGGGCGGGACGCGGTGCGGTCGCTCTTTGCCGGCGAGGTGCCCTTCGACCAGCTCGTGACTAGCAAGAAGTTAAGCAGTAGGTATAAGGTGACGTCCACTCTCCTTGACGGCACAAAGTTCAAAGTATCGGTGACCCCGCACGGCAAGTGGGAAGCGCAAGAGGGGCCAGAGGCGGGCACGTGCGAGATACTCCCTGGGGCGCCATGGAAGATGCTAGACGCCGACGGGAAGCCGGTCGGCACGCTTACCCTCGCGCAACCTCACGTTCACGTAATGCACAGATCTGAACGCCGAGCGCGCGGCTCTGGGCCTCGGGTCGGAGATCGCGTCGCCTACGTATTCAAGGCGAACGCGGACGCCGGCGGCGGCATGCAGTTTGCAAACGCGGACGACCCAGTGTACTGTTTTGCAAACGGCATCAAACTGGATGTTGACTATTATTTCGAGCACTCCGTCAGAAACCCTCTGGAGGCGATATTGGAGGTTTTTGTCAAGTCCCCGTACGCCGCCTTAGGGTGGCAATGCGCGCAGGCCGAGGCGATAAATCGGGCCAGAGGGCAAACCTCTCTGGCGAGCACCTTTGGGTTCGGCACTACTAATGGCGTCACGAAAACGTCCAAAATAGCGCGCGTACCTAAGCGTAAAGCTCCGCCGCCTCTCGTCGTGGTGGCGAAGAAAGCATCTATCGCGAAATTCTTCACCAAAAAAGACTAGTACTATTGTTTATTCATACTTCTGGTTCTTTTTGCCCTTCATGAAAAACCGATCGTGTTTCAATATCTCCGGTGCGTCTGGCACATCGTTGAGCTCGGTCAGTCCAATGCGTTTTGCCTCCACGTTATACGCGCGTGCGGCGCCCTCTTCATCCTCATATTTGAAACGACCGAGGTATTTCCTTTTGCAGACCGCAAGCCATCTCCCACCATCTCCACAGGGGTCCCAGCAAACTCCCGACCACATAGACGAGTGCAACCGTGAAGGAATACAATACGGGTTTGGAACGTCCTCGTTGAAAATGTCAAACCAGAAACCGGGTGCCTTATTAACCATGCAATCAATCGGTCTTACGGGGCGTCCAATACTCTCGTACATGGCAATTACACTCGCCGCGCCCTCTTCTGTGGTATGGTAAGCTATGTAATTTCTTCTGCCGTTCATATCTCTGCTGCTAGACCTCCACCGTTGCGTTCTAATATTGAAGCTAACTCCGGTGACCTGAGAAGATCGTACTTTTTTTGGATCTTGTAAGTCGTTATCGTATCTATCCTTTGCGTTGGCCGCACCCTCGAACGACATGTGCGTTCCTAAATTGATTCGGTCGCCGTTTTGGTCACGGCTGTAAGCCACCCATTTTTTTAAGTGTTTGGCCCAAGAAACACCCGGAATCTTGGGTATTGCACGCGTGGGTATCGTTCAATTATTAGAGTACGTAAAAGGGGATGTTATGCGTAAAGAATTGCTAGCAATTGCTAGCATTTTACGTAAAAAAAAATCCCAAAAGTATGCACCCCCTCTATTTTCAAAGTACGTAAAAACTTTACGTAAAAATTGCCAGCAACTGACAAAGACTGCACCCCAAAATGAAAAATTCTCAAAAGTGTGCACCCCCTCTATTTTTTGTTATGTCGGCGCCGAAGGACGAAACAGGCGGGCACGTGCGAGGTAGTTGCTGGGGCGCCGTGGAAGATGCTAGACGCCGACGGGAAGTATATATATATGATAGTAATATCATACGATTGTAAAAATGAGTGCTTCTATTGTTGATGACAACGACAACGACGAAGTTTTTTTTAACGATATCGGCAACCGATTCGGAAAAAAAGAATATTGGTTGCGACTGGTAGAGTCCGGTCCTGCGCACATGCACGCCAACGTGTTTGTGCCGCCCAATCAACCCAACACGGTGCTGAAAGAGTACAAAATAGAACGTATCGATGAAGCCAAAGCCGAGGCGAACCTATTGAAACGCGCTCGCGGTTGTATGCCGGAAGTCTTTGCCGTCTATCACGACAAGGAATTCGTGTACATACACATGGAAAAACTTGAGCATACGGTCATGTCGAGAATCGAGAAAGATGGCATTCAGTTCGTACACGATAACAAAGACAAACTCGAAACCCTGTGGAAACAGGCGTCCGTCTACGATAACGGTTCTATGTGCAGAGTAGATAACATGATGGTCACATCCGATGGCGCGATCAAGTATATCGATGCCGAAAAGGCGGAGTGGGCGCCCGATTGGTATGAGGAGACTGACGCAAGGAGGATGATGCTGACCTGTTTTGCAAAATCGGCCTTAGGAGCCCATCTAAGTCACATGGCCGCCAAACGAAATATCGACCTCATGGCCATGGGAAAAACTTATTCGGAATGCGGGACGGGTTTTAAACTTTGCAGCCTCAAACCGAAAGATTTTACTAGAGGCTTCGCGACGGCGATGATGCGCTGGTTTGAATATTACGAGCCCACACACGAGAGTATGTTGCTAGAGGTGAAGGACGAAGCTCAAAGAATAATGAAAGAGTTTGAGATCGATATGCCTGACCGCCGCATGGACGTTGAACTAGAAACGCCCTACTTGAGCTTCTCCGTCGGACTTATGCGAAAGACGGACATTTATTTTGACGTATTTTCATTTTCATCATGAACAAGCTCGACCCTGTATGATTTAGTTTTACCGTGCGATTATGTACAATTGTTTGTAACTACTTAGCGCAACAGGCTACGAAAATCTATGCGCGACTGGATCCCGAATGACGAAGCGTGCTCTATATGTTTCGATGATCTAGATGCAGCGCTCATCAGCTCGCCCGATCGGCTTCCGTGCAGCCATATCTTTCACGAGCATTGCTTGAGCGAGTGGTTCAAACAAAACGGGTCTTGTCCAATATGCAGATCAACACCAAGGCAAATCGCGGAGGACGTCGCGGCGGACGTCGCGGGGGGCGAGAGCGTGGACGAGGATGCGACACGAGTGGAGACCGCATTACACACGCTGTTGAAAATTCTATTATTCGTGCTTCTCTTCGTTTTAAACGTCGCCTTAATCAACGTCATCTTTGGCGAGGGGGTGACTTTAACCTGTGAGATTTTCAGTCTAGTCGGTTTGCTTGTCGTTGACTGCTGTCTTCTTCGAGCGAGCGTGCTGCTGCCGAAGGTCAGGTCCTGTTTCTGTAATACGTAAAATGGAAAAAATCCCGAAAGTGCGCACCCCCTCTATTTTCCAAAAACGTGAAATTTGCCAGCAACTGAAAAAGGCTGCACCCCAAAATGAAAAATTCTCAAAAGTGTGCACCCCCTCTATTTTTTGTTATTGCGATACGTTCACGAGCGTTGCTTGAGCGAGTATATAAAACAAGCGTGTATTGGGATTTAGATGGCATCAAGAATACGTGGAGCTGATGGCCGTCAACATGATTATATCTCTGTCTCCGCAGGTGAATTTTCTGAAAAAGAGAAGAAATCTCCGTCCCGTAAAACATGCAGTAGGACGTGTGCGATCGCCTCCGGAATTGTTAGCGGTGTTGGTGCTGTTATCATCGTAACTCTGGCGGTGTTGTTATGGTTATTTGAGGTGGAGTCATCCAACGATCCTCCGGCGCAGCCCGTTTCGAGTCCGCCACCGCCGGACTACACGGCGGAATCTTTTCAACTCGGAACTCTTAACGTAACGTCAGCGGTTCCGGGGGAGTGTTTTACATTTCCAGCGGCGAACGAAACAGTTCTGGTCGGCGGCCTGGGAGTCGGACTCAAAGTATCTGCTCGGTTGGATTTGCCTG
>Ga0307489_10000850_pt1 | contig 19446 bp, 32 predicted proteins | sample SB12metaG_FD_202247 | JGI IMG/M metagenome (GOLD analysis project Ga0307489, IMG submission 202247) | Sea-ice brine microbial communities from Beaufort Sea near Barrow, Alaska, United States - SB 1.2 | ecosystem: Environmental > Aquatic > Marine > Coastal | place: USA: Alaska | collected...
TTGTTTTCACCGTGATTGCAACCCATTGCCTTCTTTACTTTGCTGAGAATTGCTTTGCCTTGCGGATCACTTGGAAGAGATGCCTCGAAATCTTTCATAAAGGAAAGAAAATCAGTTTTGGCTCCTATTCCATTGCCACAAAATCTCTTCTTTGGATCAGCTTGGAAAAAGTTCCAAACTTTTGCATAGATGGCCTCTGCGTCAAGGTTGCCAAGGTTAATGTTCATTGGGTTTTTCTTAGTGTCCACTCGAAACTGCCTTGCCAAATCGTGGTATCTCTTCTCATGATCGTTTTTAAGCACTGTTCTCAAACTGGAGTTGGACAGGCACCTTCAACGGAAGTCTACTTGCCAACATGAAGTCCGTGCCTTGACAGCCAGTAGGAACATTTGCATATGAGGGCTCCCGCGAACTGGTATATTTGCCATCCGCGGGAAGCTCTCGTTCTTTCCAACAGAGTTTTATAATTTCTGCTCGAAGAATAAACTGGAGCCAGTTTTTTCGGATCTCAGCTCTCCGGCAACCGTCAGGTGTTTAACCCGCGGACTTGCACAAGAGTTTTCGGCAACCGTCAGGTGTTTAACCCGCGGACTTGCACCAGACAACCTTGGTTAGCTGGACGTGGTAGAACCAGTCTTACGCTAAATATCGTTGGGTTCCCCGCAGAGTTAATTGGTCGAGTTGGGCCGGAAACATCATCACGCATCGGACCACCGCGGCAGTGCCGATTGGCAGTGTTTTGGCAGTGATTGCAGTGCTGCCCCCCTCACATTAGGGGCTAAAAACTGACGAACTTCCTCTTAGCGCGAAGGGGACATCAGGGGGGCTAAGCTCATTTCGTGTACCGGTACACGCTTGCAGCAGTCCGACGAGACGGGCGCGGGAACGCCCAAATGCGGCACTGTCGCCGGCCTCCCTTCGCACGTGACTCGCGGGTTCGCCTGGCCGTCGCGAGCGCTCCCCACCCATCCCGACCGCCGCTCCATGCGAGCGCTCCCGGCGTGCGGGAAACACCACCACAGTCGTCGCTGACACTCACAAGCAAACAGTCTGCCTGGGCAACGCTATCCCCGCCCATCCAGGGCTGCGGGCAGAGGTAATTATAACTGAGCGTATTTTCAGACCCAGGTGCCGGGCTCCGGCGTGCGCACTCGTGACGGCGACCTCGACAGATCTATGCATCGACTCGTCGCGCTGTGGCGTGCGGCGGCGTCGGTGGGCCTGTGGTGCCCGTGAATCTTGCTCTGACCGCTTTTGGGGGCTCTGCTCGTGCAAATGCACGGCCATCGCGTGCCCCTGACACGCCCACAGGCCGAACCGCACGCTACCGATGCATATATCCCCAAACATCACCCTCGACATGCGAAACCACCGGTGCTGGCCCCGAAACTCGACGCCGCTTGGGCGTTATTTTTTTTCTCCCGCCCCGGGGTCGCAGGCTCTTCTCCCATTGGCTGCAGCGATAAATAGTGGCAAAATAGGCTCTTCCCATTGGTCAGGATTCTACAGCGAGGCAAAAATTAGGGGGACAAATGCACAAATCCGAGACTGATTTAGGATCGAGTGAACAAAAGGGAAGCAGATTTACACTGGGTTTGCGAACTGCGGGGCTGACCCGAAACCACGCGAAGGTCCTAAAAAAGGTGGGCCGCATATCAGGGCCTTAGACTCGCGAATACGGGTAACGAGTATATTCGCGAATACGGGTAACGAATACGGCAAATATTCGTTACCCACTCGCCCTGACGCCCCCGAGTACTGACCATATTCGTTACCCACTCGCCCAGACTCCCGAAAACCGCTGAAAAATCCCCAAAAAACCTACAGAAACACCCAAAATACTCGTTACCCACTCGCCCTGACCAAACGAATACGAACCATACTCGTTACCCACTACGCGGTCGGCGCCCCTCTATTTTAAGAAACTGGGGGTAGGTCACACTGGTTTACAGTTGGGGGGTGAATAACTCGAGCAGGCACTGAAATCGGTCGGCCGGGTGTCGGTCGTCAGGCACCGAATCACGCACTTCACCACTGAACCCTCCAGTTTCGTAGAGTAGAGGAGCGCCGACCGCGTAGCACTCGCCTTGACTCCCCCGAGTGCAGACCACACTGTACTCGTTACTCACTCACCTGAATACCCGCGAATCTACTACGCAGTTTTGCCCCCGGTAGTTGTTCGATTGGAGTCCCCATGATTTTGACTGTGAAAATACACCAAATCGAAACACGTGTTGGAAAATCTTTTCAGGAATCCCAGCGAGATTCGTGACCACACCTGCGAAACACGTGACCACACGTGTTACTTCGTTGTTCAGAGAATTACAGGTGCTGCCAAAAGGGGGAAATTCCCCCTTCGCGAGTCCACGTGAATTCATTCCACGCTGAACTTTTTTCCCCTCACCTGATTGGCCGCTGCGAAGCTACTTCGCAGCGGCCAATCAGGTGAGGGGAAACTGTTTTGACCACGTAAGGGCCACTCAAGGCGACCGGAAACTACTTTGACTACACCAGGGCCACGCATTTTTACCTTTGTCGTCTTGGCGCGGCCAAACGTCCCATGTGAAGCGCGCCGCTCGGCGCCGCGCGACCTACAGTGCCCGCGCGGAGGCCCGGGTGCCTATTACCCGTCCCAGTAAGGTGCCGAACCTTACGGCGGGTGGAACTGGCGCGCAAGCAGCCTCTCGCGGCGCCGTTTTGCCGGGCACCATCGCCGTGAGACCTGCGCCGTTCCCCCCAATTCCCGCTATGTTTGGCCGGCGAAACCCCCTGTGGGCGCCGCCTGCTTCGTATCCGAGACGCGGACGGCGCACGACATGTGGCGGTCGTGTCATGGGAGGCTTACATCGCATCCTCGCGCGGATACGACGCTCTCGGCGCGTTCTCCGCTGCTGCACACAGGCCCTGGCCACAGGCCAAAGCGAAGAAATGCGCCAAGCGGAGGGGGGGTCGGCACGCTTTGTTTTCGGCCTTTCCCCTGTATTAAGTCAGGATTCTCAAAATTAGCCTCGCTGCCCAGCGTGGACTGAAGTGAACCACGGGGGGCAAAACTGCGTACTACTGACAGCGAGTGCCCGTCTCATAGTGATTTCGACATTCTCAGATCATCGATTTATCGTATGGGCAAAATGGGGGGGGGGTCCGTAACGGACCCCCCCCGGACCGACCACTTCCGTTCCGGCCGGACATTCGGACGAGTTACAACTCCCGGATCAGATCCCCTTTTGACGAGTCACAACTCCAGAACTCATTTCACTAAACGACGAGTGGATTTTTTCAGTAGTAGTAAGGCCCTGCCGCATTATTCATACCAGTACGAGTAGCTTCTGGAGCAAGTTCTGCCACACACGCAGCATGGCTCCGTGGTCTAACCATCCTTGTCCTCCCTACAATCCGGAAACGCGCAGTTGAGCGACATACTCTTTGAGGGGCGAATGACTCTCGTTGAAGGCAGGGGCGAATCGCTTTTGCCCTTTTCGGTCTTGTAGCGCATTGCGCGAAGTCGCGACAGAAAGTTATTTCACTCGCGATTCTTTCTGTCGCGATGTCTCTCGCGCTTGAGGCTTGCTTGTTGCAATGCTTCAACGCGACGCTCATCACGACGGTCGACATGGTTTGCTCGGACGCGTGCTACTCGGGGTGAGTGCCCCGCGATCTCGAGAGGGCCCGCGCACCACTCGCATATCTACCCAGTTCTAGTCCCACCCGCCCCGGACCCGGCCCCTCCGCTGCACCCCCTCCCGGGCGCCGCGAGGAAACCTCGGGGCTCGGCTGTCCCGTCGTCGACCGGCCCTGCCCCTGACGCCAGCCAACACACCCCTGCCCTCGCGCGTCGCAGGGCCGGCTGGGGGCTGGGCGCCGCTGCGAGCAAAAGCTCGACGCCCATTTACGTCAGCGTCCTCATCGCCACCGCATTGCTGTCCCTGTCCGGCCTCTTCAGCGGCCTCACGCTCGGGCTGATGAGCCTGGACATGGTTTCGCTGGAAATTATCGCCGAGGGCGGCGAGGGGCAAGAGAGGGAGTACGCCAAGAAGATCATCCCCGTCCGCGAAAAGGGGAACTTGCTCCTCTGCACGCTGCTGCTGGGAAACACGATGGTGAACGGTGCGTTTCCCTCTCAAGACTCCCCCTCCGCGCTGTTGTTTTGTCCGTTCGACAACACCCACTGTCTTCATACACGGGGGCCAACGGGGCTGTTGGCCCGTAGGGGCGGGATGCGCGGACTTGGTCCGTACCTCCATTCGCCACATCTTCCGCGGAGAACTCTGTGTTGGCCCCCACGAGCGCACCAAAAGGCCCGGTATCATCCGACTGTGTGCGCGTAATGCACCCCGACCACCACCGCCGCCTTCTAAGGCCGGGTATCATCTGAACGTCTGCTCGTAGTATACCTGCGCATCCCTGCCACCGCAATGTCAAGCACGAGCGCCACAGAGCCAATTTTTCTGAGCTTGCTCTCGGACGCTTGGCCACTGTGACCCCAGCGCCTTCCGCGACATCTACGGGTACACTGTTGCACTATGAGCAAACGGTCAGTTTGAGCTGAAAAGACAGCTCTCGACCTGGCTATAGGTGTGACAAACCCCTCGAGGCCGTCGCACCCGGCTCTCGCCCGCTCGCTTCTTGTCCCGTGTCTCTCCCTCTGAGCTCTGATTGCTGAAAGGTGTTTTTAAGTGGACGGCACCCTTCGACGACACACTGGTCAAGACCACTCTCTAAAATACTGGCTGAGACTGCTCTATGTTTCCCCATTTCCTTGCAGCCCTCGTCGCGATTCTCATGGCAGACCTGACGGATGGCATCGTCGGCCTCTTCCTGTCCACACTGTCCATCGTCATCCTGGGCGAGATCCTGCCACAGGCAGAGCCTGACAGACAGCATTATTTTCCAAACTTTTTGAATTATGCCAGTGGGGAAGGGAAACTCACGCCGTTTTAGGGACATGGCTTAAAGTGCCAGCTGAAAAAATACTACCTATAAGGAAATGTATTGAGGCGTCGAGTATGTAAGGGTAAACTGGTACATCATGATCAAACAGTCAGGCTGAGCTGTAAGTGGTGCTGTGTGTGAGGCCCTGGCCGCAGGCGGCGTGCTCCCGCCATGGGCTCTACATCGGCGCCAACACGGTGTGGATCGTCAAGATCTTCATCGTCCTCTTGTACATTGTCGCGTGGCCAATCAGCGTCATCCTGGACCGCGTGCTGGGCAGGGCCTGGGCACTCTTTCCCGCTTCCAGCTCATCCTGACTGCTACGAGTGTAAAGTCCGTCTTCATTGCGATCAATCACACTGTACGAGAGAAAACACACTAAACATACCCTCAATTGACTGTTTGCTCATAATGTACCTGTGTACCCTGCCCTGGCCACCTCTTCCCTTTTCAGCTCCGTCTCCAGCCGTCGCATCAGTCCCAGCAACATCCTTAGGTATCCGTGTGAAGCAGGGACAGCCGGTAACAGCCAAGGCCGTTGATGGGAGTCTCGCGAAGAAATGCACAGTTCTCTTATCAGAAGCAAGCTCCCGTCATGATGAACGACGTAACATCGCGCGACTCAGTCGCAATTCACGAATTCCGTGTTGGACATGCAAGATCCGCACGAAATCTTGCGATATCACGTCGTTCGCCGTGACCGCTGTAGTCGATATGCCACCTACGCCGCTCTCTGCCTCGCAGCGCCACGCGTGTGTATACTGCGCGGAAGATGCGCATCTTGACATAGCGCGTCACTGTGCTGCCGATCAACCGATCTTGGGTCAATGTCGAACAAGTGTAAATTTGCCAAAAAGTCACCTTTCAAATCCACTTTACAGCGCCATGCGTCAATGGATGGTCGAGGCTGTGCCTGCCTCGTAGTCAATCCGAATGATCCACATGGTTCGAATGGAATGATGCGCAAATACACCATCGAATCTCTCGACTCGTCCACTTCGGTATAGTTTGATCTGAGCTGATTCGCCGTGCTATCATTGGCCGAGAGAACCACACGTGTGTTTCGCGATCGCAACACGATTTTGCAGTTCTTGAAAGTGACGCCGCCGCCAACAAACGCGTGTGCTGCGCGTCTTCGACGCGCCTTTTGAGTGGCAAACCCAAATCGTCTCTACATTAAGGTCATGCCCCCCCTAATTCCGGATTTCTACCAGAACAAATTACAAACGAACATTTGACCTGAGATCTCTTGAGTTCAATCTTTGCCAAAAAAAATTCCCCCACTCAGTGCCAGGTGTAAAAGCTTTTCGATAACATTTTCTTGGCACAGTTTATTTTTTCCTTGCGTCTCGTCGTGCTTCTTGGCGATTGCCTGAGCGAAATGTTGAGAGTCGCCCCAAATCGCAACTTAATGACGCGGAGGAGCCGATTTATTTTCGCCCAGAACCCCAGAGCTGGTCTGTGATCAAGCAAAAAGCTCAACATTTCGCTCGGGCAATCGCCAAGACGGGCGACGAGACGCAGGAAAAATAAAAAAGTTTTGCAAGAAAAAAGGATTTTCGAAAAGTTTCACTCCTACACCTGAGTGGGGTTAAGATGTTTTTGTCAAAGAATGAACTCCAGAGTCTTGAGTCAAACCTTCGGTCGTAACGTCGTAACCCTCTTTGGTAGAGGAGATATCTGGAATTAGTGGGCCGTGACCTAAGTGCGTCAGCATCCCGAAAAGCGAAAGTCGTCGCGCCCATCAGCTCTTCCGAAGTCACACGACGACGCGCGATGCAAGCCATCTCCAGTCACGTGAGCCAAACCAGGAGCCACATACGACGCGCTCAGGTGACGGCCACGCCTTGCCCGCGATACGAGGCCGATGCTACCCCCCACCGCCAACCGGTTTCATCACCACGATATGCGTCGTTGGACCGGACAGAATGGTGCAAACCCTTCAGCTCGTCTCACATTGGCCCCTGCCCTAGCCGCCGAGCGCTGCCAACATCTACTCACGAATCACATCTTGCCTGCCCACCCCAAACCCCGAAGCCGCCACCTAACTCCCTCTAATCTACCCAATCGCCCCAGCAACAGGGGCATGTATCCTCCCGGCGCGCCGGGCGGCTCGTTCTCGGCGATGCCCAACCACTAGAGCTGGGTTTCGCTCGGGGCTGCAGCAGACCACCCTCGCCCTTTAATTGTTTCTCTCAATCTCGTCTCCACTCACGTGATGGGCAAGGTACAGGGGGTGGGACAGGCGCGGCGCCGTATGAGCGCGAGCGCCCCTGCCGCCCGGTCAGCACTGATTAGTGGCGTATTAGTGAGAACTCGACAGAACGTTTTTTCCAAATTCGCTCCCTGCTCGTCACCCCCCTCATCGCCGCATTAAAGGCACGTAGTGCGAGAGGAGGAAGGTTCGCTCGTACACGTTGCACTGACGTACATCATCTTCACTGACGCCTTGCGTGGCGTCAATTTCAGGACGCGCCCCTAAGCTAGGCGATGGACACCTCTCTTGAACCCAGTCTCCGGTTCGACTACCCCCTGAACCCCCCGAATACAGCCTCTCGGCCAATCAGGGACATGGGAAAACGATGGACTGTCCAATGACCAATCAGGGACCATACACGTTTACGTTCAGAATTGGCGCGAAACGTGTAAGAAAATCCAGCCAATGAAATCGCATTGTACCTCTCTCGACCAACCACATCAGGGCCTTCAGCGCGACGCGTCACGCGGAGACTGGGTTTAAGGTCACGCTCCCCCTAATTCGATTTTTTACTATTTACACTGTAATATCGAAAAGTTCTGCTCTGGTAGTAAACACTTTTAGAAAATACATTTTTCTGCATTTTTTTTTTGAATTTCCTGGCTATGGTCGCGTGTCTCGGCGATTATTGCCCGAACGAAATGTTGACAGTCGCCATAAAACGCAACTTAATGGCGCGGATGCGCCAGCTTTCTTTTGCCCAGAAACACAGAGCTGGTGTGTGATCGAACGAACAGCTAAACATTTCGTTTGGGCAATCGCCGAGATGCGCGACCACACCCAGGAAAATCAAAAAAATAATGCAAAAAAAGTGTTATCGAAAAGTATCTCCTCCTAGAACTGAGCGGGGGGTAAAAATGTTTTTCGCAAAGAATTAACTCAAGAATCCTGAGTCAAAGTTTCGTTCGTAATTATTTTTGGTAGCAATTCGGATTAGAGGGAGCGTGACCTTAATATGTACAAAGCATAATTACAGTGGGGCACTCCGCGCAAAATCTTCGCACAAAGCGCACCATGGCACGCAATGGGGGTGGGGAGGAAGCATTTAGGTGCTCGAATACAGCAGAGTGTGCTCAAACCCACGGCTCGCAGAAATATTTCACCACTGTAAACTGTACGTGGTTTTGCAGGTGTTCCGGCGATTTTCGCTATGATTCTCGAAAGGACCTGAGCAGCCAAGATCACATTACATTCAGGGGAGTCATAGTGGCGGTCAAACAATTTGGGTCAGCCATTTTTTCGTCAGTCATCAGGATTCAGCTCAAGTAATGAAATCGGACTTGGGGTACCCACTTTCTCAACATCAGTCTATTCGCCCATAGAAAACAGTCAACATTTGTGTACCGGTACACGCGCCAGGCGTAATTTCACATGTCTCACATTTTTGACGAGAAACTGGGTACCACGTCAGTCGAAAATCGTCGATCTTGTCGAACTTATTGCGTTTGGCGGATCCTTATCGGCGCATTATGGAAGATCGACCTGTTATTGAGACACGGCTGAATTGGTCGTTTGGGCCACATAGCTCGAAACTGTTTCCACCAGGCGTTACCACGGCCACACGCGCGCGGCTGAGCGATGGGGGCGCCATCGGGGCGGCGGCAGACAGGGATGACACAATCACAGAGTCGTAACCCGTCGATTGTAGCGGCGCGACTGGCGGTGTGGCGGCGATCACGGTCGCCTGCCAACCGCATCTCGGGCGTACCAAAAATTCCGAAGCGCGATCCTAAGGGACAGGTAAGGCAATTGTGCCAAATCGGCCGCTGAGATGGACGCAAAATTTCGGCAGCTGCTTGTTTACCATACACAAGTCCTGAAACCGCTGAGCTTGCGCAAATTGTAGGTTCTTCCACACGCAACTGCACCACACCTCCAAAGTTGCCTCCATCGCGAAAAAACAGTTTTTAAATGCAGGAAGTTGAGCGTAGCGCCGAATATACCTACAGTTTGCGCACTTTCAGCGATTACCGGACGTCTACATGGTACTCGAGCAACCGCCAAGGTTTGGCGTTCATCTTTTGCTGTTGCTTTGGCATAATTGCGCAGCCAACGTGGGAGGCATTGCACCGCTGAATATTTCCTGCGATGCCTTCTTCACCGACTACCCTGACTGTTTGCCCACTGGTGAATACTTTCGGAAATCTATGGTCGAATTTTCAGATCGACAGTTGACCGCCATTCTAAGCAAATCAACTTCTGTGAAATTTTGGTGTGGGGAAAACACCAAACTCGATGGAGGAAGTTTTGACAAACTATTGTCTCGCAACTCGTATGAATGATGGTATAGGACCCAGCTACCTTCAGTAAGGAGGTTGCAGGGAATTGCCAGTTGTATGATGTTCCTAAAGTCACTTGCAGTCATCCCATGTGAAGAATCCCTCGCATCTGCTCAAGTGATGCCACCATGGGAACGAGTGGCCAGGCCAGGGAGAAGGATGTGGCGAGCGTGTACGGGTACACCGGTACACTATGAGCTAACACTTAGGGAACGAGTGGCCTGGCCCTGGTGCTGGGGCGCGACATCGGGCAGGTGTACTCGCAAGACGAACTGCACAAGCTGATCCGCATCCACATCGAGAACCCCGACGCGCAGGGGGAGTCGGGGCTCAACCGCGACGACGGTGGGGACTGGCAGAAATCGCTCAAAATGTCCTCCAATGCATTTGCCAACCCTCGTTCATTGAGTCGAAAGCCGCGCGCCTGAAAATTTGAGCATTTTTTTGCTTGGCCCTCGACGACGGCAACCTGCTCACGGGCGCTTTGGAGTACAAAGACAAGCATGTCATTGACGTCATGACCACGCTGGACAAGGTGTTCATGGCAGGGCCTGGCAGAAATCGCTCGAAATGTCCTTCAACGCATTTGCCAACCCTTGTTTCTTAAGTTCATTGCCGCCCGCCTGATATTTCGAGCATCTTCTACTGGGCCCTGACTTATGGTGGAGTCGCACACGCGACTGACGTTCCAGGTGCTCATGGACATCTACAAGAGCGGCTTCACCCGCATCCCGGTGTACGAGATAGACCGCCAGAACATCGTGGGCATCCTCTTCACCAAGGACCTGATTCTCATCGACCCGGACGACGAGATTGAAATCGCGGCGGTGCTCAGCTTCCACGGTTAGACTGAGCCCGAACATTATTTTCCTTCAACGCATTTGCCAACCCTCAGTTTCTTGAGTTAAATCCCACCCATCTTGACGTCTTGCATTTAATGCCGGGCCCTGTTCCTCGGCAACCGCGAGGGCGGCTTTGTGCGGGGCGTGCCAGACGACACCTCACTCGACAAGGTATTCCGCGAGTTCAAGACTAGCTACCTGCACCTGCTCGTGGTAGGGCCCGGCAGAAACCGCTCAAAACTCCAGTTGGGAGGCATGGCAGTCAACTCAAGGAACGAATTTTCGCAAACGTGTTGAATGACAATCTTGAGCAATTTCGGCCAAGTCCTACCGAGCTCTAGTGCGTAGTCTGTAAAACGTACTACCTGCAGTATCGTACAAAGGGTAGTAAGTAGGCGTTTGTTCATGTTGACCAAAAGCCATTTGACTTTTGGCCAAGTCGTCAGACTCCAGCTTACTAGATTTTACTTACCAACAGACTAGCCACTAGGGCCCGGCAGAAAATGCTTAACATATCAGGTGGTGACATGGCGCATATACAACTCAAGAAACAATTATGGTTTCAACGTGTTGAATCACATTCGAGCAATTTGTGCTGGTCCCTAGCTCTTGGCGTACGGCGAAGTCAAGAGCGGGGAGGGCGCGTGGGGGCGGACGACCGGTCGAGTTGACGAGGACCCGTTCGTGCGCTTTGAGGCCAACCAGCACATCTCTGACTACACTGCGGAGCATTCGCTGGCGGGCAACCGCCGGGTGGTGACGGGGGTGATCACGCTGGAGGATGTCATCGAAGTAGGGCTCGACAGACTGACTTGATTTCACTCCCCCTGCCACGTCATTGACCTCGTTCTTTACCCTGGTATTATCGAGTGAAGGTAAATGACACCCTGGGACGGGAGGAGTCTGTCCAATCTGTGGTGCCCTTCATCGAGGCGGTGATCAAGGACGAGATTGTGGACGAGACAGACAACTATGTGGACGTCAACAAGGCAGAGACGGCGGTGGTGGGCCGCAGCAGCCGGCCGGACCCCACCAACTTCCTCACACTGTTCGAGCACAAGATCCGCGACCAGACCAAGCTGAGCGACGCAGAGACGTCGGCAATCATGGCGTACCTATCGCTCAACGTCGCCGAGTTCAAAAAGCTCGCGCGCTTTGGCGGCGTGCTCAAGAATCTGATCGCAGCGTCGCAGGTGGAGGAGCGCGACTCTGAGGTGGGGGCTTGCAGGTATTGCTGTATTGCTCACCACGTCATAGGATGCTTTTCGACTCAAGAGACGCGGGTCCAAACTGCGTGTCGATGACATGGCGGGCAATGGCCTGGCAGATATTGCTCGCCACGTCACAAGATGCCATTTTCATCTTAACCCCTGAACGGGGCTCCAAAGTGCGTGTCGATGACGTGGCGGGAAGCATCTGCTTGTCCCTGCTCGGAGGATGAGGACGAGAACGCCAAGTACTACCGCGACGATACATACAACGGGGGCGGCGCGGACGACCGGGACGAGGACCGGCACAGCACCCCAGTGCGATTTAGCCACGCCGGCGGGAACGAGCCGGTTAGCTCGAGCAAGCATCGGGCATCGAGGGTTTCGTCTGTTACGGGGGGTGGGGGCGGCGCACGCAGCAGAATCTCTAGTCTTAAAGTCAGCGGCGGCTTTGGCGAGTCTCCCCGCGACGACGGCTTCGGCGGCGGCCCGATATACTGCAAGGGGACATCCTGCGACTACTTCACGCTCATCCTTCAGGGCAAGGTTGTGGTGCACGCCGGGACAGATGACTTCGAGTCGGAACTCGGGCCGTGGTGCTACCTCGCGCAGAAGGCGCTCACAATGGACCCGTTCACGCCCGATTTCCGGGCGGACCCGCAGGGCGCGTGCCGGCTGTTGTACATTCGGCGCGGGGACTACAAGGCGGCGATGAGCGCCGCACAGATCGAAGCCATGAGCGGAGTGGGAATCGCACATGTTGCGCGCCACGTCATCCACACGCAATTTGATCCCTTTGTGCTTGAATGAAACTTCATTGTATGACGTGGCGAGCAATATCCGCCAGACCCTGGAAGGGGAGCCGCTCCGTGGCGGGGTCGCGGCACGCGGCTGCGATGGGGACCAGCCCTAACGGCGACGGCGGCAGCGACAGCGACGGCGGCTCGGGCCAGAACAGGGTCGGTGCGAATCTCGGTGGGACCCAGTCGGGCAGCATTTCCACTGTGCAGATAAGCGTGGACATGACTGGCGGGGATGGGTATCAATGATGCGTTATGCAGTGGGGACTGCACGTGCCGGCGTGTAGCAAAGGGAAGGCAGTTGTGCGGAGTCCGCCACACCCCGTCTATCTCTGTTTTCTGAACTGCTGTCCCACGGTTTAGGTGGTATGGCTGAAGCTGATCAGCCAAGTCTGCTTTTGAATACACAGACACTAATATAGCGAAATATGTCTGTTGCCTGAGAGGTGGCTCGGCACGGTCGGAAAGTCCCGCCCGGGAAACCGGCGCGGTCAGCCACGCCTTTAAGGGGTCGTGCGAGAGTCTCGTCGGCAGCGGCGATGGCGCGATCGTTGCGGAGCCGCCGCTATGCGACATTTCCCGTGCATTCGCATTCGTGACATGTATGTCGACATCAGAGTTCTGGTGCCGGCATCACGTTGTTTCGTTTCTTGAGATGTTTACCACCAACAGTTTTATGAGAAGGCCTGGGTGGAAGGCTTCCGCTCGTCCCGAGACCCTTTACTTTAAACCCAGCCTTCGGTATGACTGCCTTCTGACCCCTCCTAATGCAGCCTCTCGACCAATTATGGACGCGGGGATATAATGGACTGTCCATTGACCAATCATTACAATCAGGGACCATACACATTGATATATATAAAAAATAACTTTCATCGATTTCCAAGGCGCTTCACCTGGTGAGCTTGACCAACTCTCGCCGCCCTTTCAAGCGGACAGACCCCAATTTGTCAAGGTTTATGGCCGTATCGTGGGGCATTCCAATCTCATGCTATTTTTAGTAGATGTCATAACATTGGAGGTTAATTACAATTATTGAGGGTCTTGTGAAAATATTAAAGCTGACGTTTGTGAATGCAAATTCAATATTGATGATAGGAGAGTGGTGTTGGCCTCTACTCACTCGCTTCATCAGACTCAATATCCGATTGCCTCCACATCCCTTTCCTCTTTCTCCACCCTGGTCTATCCCGTCCATCATCTTCAGTCACTTCCAATCCCGCCCCTCTTGCTCGGGTCCCCGCCCTCTGTTCCCCTCCTGCGTCTCCCAATGTTGTGTTCCAGTCTATTTCCACCCCTTCGTCCCCAACCATCATATGACTTTGCCGTCTTCAATCGTCAGTCTCCTCGTCATCCCCGTTCTCATATTCTCTCACCACTCCTCTCCCAATGCTTCCGTTCGCATCCTCCTTTTGACCACCACTATGACTTAATCCGAGCCACCCCGTCCTCCTTGTCCCATTCTACGCCTGCCCCTACCCCTGTCCCTACCCCTCCCTCATCCCCTTTGGTTTCCCCTCTCGGCGCCTTCACACCCCTCTTTGGTGTGGGCCTTCACCGCATGAGCCTCTACATTCACGTACTCCATTCGGTTGACAACGTTAAGCATTTCCTCCGCCGTAAACCACCGTCGCGCCCCTCGCTCCACATCACCCCCTTCTCGTAATTGCTCCGTCAGCCGCACTTTCCAATACATTCTATGACCCTCCCATTCTCCAGCTGGACTTTCGCCATCGCGTTCCAGTGCTTTCGCGCCCTGCTAGGGAGCCGAGAATCACAGATGGGGCAGAACCTTCCCGTAATCTCCGTTTGCCGTGTACAGTCGATATCCACGCAGTACCTCGCCATCACCTTTCCAAGCCCGTCCCAAAGTGGGTCCCGGTGTACCTTCCCAGCGCTCGCTGCCTCCCTCCTAGCCGCTTTCTAGCTACCTGTTAGTTTTATTCGCCGCCCGGGGTTCCGCCGCTTTTACCTCGTCACGATTGTCTAGTTCCGAGATGCCCCACTCGCTTTCAAGCCGTTGTTGCACTTGGTTGCGCATAATCCATAACTCCATGGCTGCGACTCGCATTATGCAAGTGATAGCTGAGTTGACGTCCCAGGCGTCCGCTGGTGATGCCCCCATGTTTCGCATCACCGCTCTGAATGTCGGTGGCGGATACCCGAGCCCTCCCAGGGCCGAGTTCTATTCCGCGCATATCCTGCGAGCGCCTCAATGCCCCTCTAAACGCGTGCCATCTCTGTCAACTCGGGCTGTTCCGGCCCACTATCGGATATCATTTGGGTTGAGTTCCACAGGGCACCCAACTGGCTGTCGTGTTTCCCTTTTGTGACACGAGCCACGTCAGCAGTCGTCCCTGAATGAGGCGGTTTTCGTCGCACGGTTGCTCATTCTGTGCCCCCAGATTATCGAAAATGACTACTGCGATCACGTGTTGTATGTTCCCCGTTCACGCCTCACCGCCGCCTTTCTAGTGAGTATCCCATTGAGTCGGGTGGGCACTCTTGTAGTATCCGTCCGCCCGTCTAAGATCACTTTGCGGTACTCGTCGTTGCCCCTTGAAAAACGTGGGATGACCGGCACAAAACGCCGCTCGCCCGCTGTTTCGGTTTTTACAGATGCAGCCGCGTAGATGCAGCCGCGCATGATTTTTACAGATGCAGCCGCGCGCATGACGTAGTCGTCTACCTCGCCGTGCCCTGCGTCCCCTCCGTTAAATTCGGGCCTAATATACCCGTATCGGACGCTGCGAAACGCCTGGATGCTTAGTCCGTCCCGCTGCACTCAGCCGTGTCCGGTGAAGAGCGGCAGGTCCTCCCACGTGAACCATTTTCTTTTAACTTCAAATAAATCCAGCAGATCACAGGAGAGCAACCCTTCAATGCTAGCTCCTCTCCAAATATCCACAGCAGGTTCCGTGGCGTCGCACATCACATACACCCCTTTCGCGCAGAACGCACGGTCCGAACTGCGCCGGGCTGCAGTGTGTCAAGACAAGCGCGTGCGGCCTCCACAAACGCTGCCCCGTCCCGCTCGTTGCCTTCCCACAACGCCATCAGCCTCGAGAATACATCGGTCATCCCTTTTCCTTTGTCACTGCAATTGCCTGGCTTCATCCTCACTTTGTCGCCTTCGACGGACGTCCACCTTGCTGTGAGCGCGTGCTCGATAATCCCCCTCGTGCGTGTCCATTCTGATCCGCTCTCACCCAGCGTCCCCCACGCCGGGTCCCTTCGCGCCCATCCCTCGGCCATCACAACGTCGCTCGGCCAGAGAACAGCGCTGATCACCTCCACGCATTCCCTGATGAGTCGCGCTCGAACTTCCAGCATTTTGTCTTCTCCGGGACGTTTCAGCAGCCTGTGCGCGGTGTTTTCAACGCCCTCGCCACACAGCCAGCCTTCGTCGCCATCGTACAGGTGGGGGCGATCACGATGATTCACCACCGCTGTCGGGAGGCAACTACACAACGCCCGGTGCTCGAATCTCGTCGTTCCCTTTCGTGCGCATTTCGCCCCGTGTGCCGCGAGGTCCCAAGGGTTGCACCCGCGACGGCCTTTATCACTGTGGTCACCCCACGCGGCACTGGTATGCGCCACTCAATTCTAGTGTGATCCCAACGTGTACGAAGTCGGGTCTAACGCGCCACGGGTTCGCCCGTTTCTGCGCCGCTCGTGTTGCGTGTCTGTCCACGAGATAAGTACTCACCTCTATCACCTTGGTGGCTGTATTGGTGTCGTAATTACATCGAATTCGTGCACCGTTATTAACTTCATCAATGGTCATAGTGTGTTCCCCTGGGGTCGGTCTGCCAGCCTTGCCAGGGCGCGGGGTTCATATAGGCGTGGCATCCGCGCCATGTCCACTATGGTCTACGAAGTGAGTCGACTTCACCGGCGCACATCCCTCCTCCTTCCGATTTCCTTGGTCTTCGATGTGCATGCGTATCGCCGTTATGGTCCCTTCAAGTTCTCCAGTTCCGCTACTTGCTCGCGTCCACGGTGGTAGTCCCCCGTTCTGGATCGCGTCACGGTGCAACATTGAGTCAAACCGTCCGGTTGCACCGAGTCTCACGTCCCAGAGGAGCCTTACCGCCGCCGCACCGACCAATCGCACTTCCTCTCCTTTCCCCTCATAGGCGGATCCGTCAGGACTCATCGCCATGTCCACCTCGACGCCTGGTGGTACGTAGCCATCATCCGTCGACGCGTTACTGTCCCTGTCCTCATCGAATTGCGTCTCACATAGACATTTCGCAGCCTCAATGAGCAGGTGCAGTCGTTGTCTATATTTGATTTCCTCATCATCCTTTTTCTCATTCTTTGTCATGTGTAAGCCCACGCTGTACGCGTGCGCCCCATCTGTTTACGTGTGTCCTTCAATCAATACCAGCCTGACAGTCCTGATCCCCTCCATGTTGCCTAATGGGCAGGATGGTTGCATGGTGGTGTCCCCCCCGCTGATCAAGCCGATACATTCACCATACTCCTTTTCGTACACTCCACCCTGACGGTTGGACAAATAGAGCCGTCATTTGCTCGCAGCATTTTATTGTTCTCCAGCTCTTGGTGTGTACACCAACACAATGCAAACTCGTGCACATCCGGCGCCATGGGGGGCGTTCTAAAGTTCAGCTTCGTCGCCGTCCTTGCAAAGCGCGTGGTGGATCCTCATACCATTATTTCGTGTCCATTCCTGTTGGCGTCACACCAGCCCAGTGCAATTCCCGGTATGAACGAATTCAGAGCCCGTCCTTCGTGGCCACGTTGCCCATCTGCATCAAGTCCAGGGCCGCCAATGTCTCTGCGAGCTCTTCACCCATATCCCAATGCGGTCATCATTCTTTGCCCCCTTCTGCGCGCCAGCTTCGCAGAGTCTTCGAGGGTCATTTTGTGTCTGGCCAACGTGCTCCATAGGGCCCGTGCGCGCCCAGCCACTGCCGCGCTCGCGCCAGCACCTCATGCCCCGCCGCCTTCGTCCTTGGAATCTGCTCGTCCTATTTCACGAATTGCGTGGGCAGTCACGTGTGGAGCGCCGACCAGATGTTGCCTCCTGAATCCTTCCGCTCGTACAGCGGCGTCCACGCTCATGGTCATGCGGTCTCAACACGCCACTCTTGGGCACGGCTGTAGACAACGCCAAAATCGCTCAACTACCGCTCGGTCCACCACGTCACGTGAGCTCAGCAGCCTCTAGCCTGCCTTACAGGTTGGTGTGTATATTTGCGCACTACTCGTTTTGTCAGAGATCGAACAACATTGTTTGAAAACTTTTCTGATGTGTTTGTCAAGATTCTGCATCATCGCTTCGCTCGCGCGTACGACCCATGCGCTCGAGTCTGTTAGTGGGTAAGCCAGACTCGGTATTAATACCGCATTGAGTACGTACGCAATGTGAGTCGCGCTCAGGTGGTACCCATATTGCTTTAAAGGGGCGGCACAGTTTTTGTCCACAGCTTTTTCTAGTTCCGCCTGTTGCGTTTCAATCGTTTCACTCGTTTCAGATGCCGCTCGCCACACCCAAAGTGCGCACCACTACATCCGCCACTTTTGGGGCTGATCGAATTTCCGGTCCAGTCTCCGGAATGAACCCTGCATCTCATCCGCCCACCCGTTTGTCTTTCAGGGTGGGGCTCCAATGCGGCGTAATCCCTTTGGTCGTTTGCGTCGTCATGCAGGAGCTTTTGGGGCCGTTCAGTTTCATCTGTGTCACTCGGCACCATTCCGCTACTATACCCACATTGTGCTGTAGGTCCTTCTTCGCTACGCCGTACACGTTAATATCATTGCCGAATTGCAGCGCGGCGACTACTATAAGCGTCTTCCCCTTCATTGCAATTCCGCCGGCGTACCGTGGTCAGATAGCCACAGCGCCAACGGGTCGTGACCATAGTTAAATTCCACCGGGGAAGAGATCTCTCCTTGAGCCATGCCGTTACTGGTCATCCATCTCGTCAGTCCCATAACAGTGATCCTTTGCCTGTCGTTTTATGCGTCGTCATTTGCGATTAGCAACTTCGTAAATTTCTGCGACAGTCTGTGAGCCCGCAGGGCAGCCTGGGTGTGCCCTTTCTTCATGGAGTCAAAAGCATTTTGAAGTCCGTGTACGCGACATGTAACTGTTTGTTCGTTCTCCCGGCGCTTTCTCACATGTAGCTGTCAACCGCCACGCTGTCCATAATGTCCACTCCAGGTAGGAATGCTAGCTGCGAGTGCTCCATCCACGGATGAGTTGTAAGCACACGTTTAAGGCGCTGAGCAAGGATGCCCGTCACTCCGTTTGTGGTAGTCTCTGTCAAGGTGATCGGCCGAGCGTTATTCAAAATGCATGGCCCTTCTTTATTATATATTGGGAATATCAGGCCCAGGAGCACGTCCCGCGGCCAGTCCCCCGAGGCCAATATCAGGTTATATGCATCACGTGCCATGTCGACTCCTACTTGTCCGCCATGACGTAGTAACAACACTCGGTTCAGGTGGTATCCCCCTTGTTTGTCCAGCGTAGTTTTCATTTCAGCGTCCGTAACTGATGCGAGCAGATCGTCATATACAGCTGGGTCGATCCAGTCATGTGGCGTAAAGAACTTCGGTCAACATTCAGCGCCTCACGGACGTCGGGTGTGACTGTGCGCCATCCAGGTCCGTATCCTCGCTCAATTCTCGCCATACGTTCCTCCGCTGTCGCTGCCTGCACTCCGTTTTCGTCCGTTTCTGGTACAGCGCCTCCACGCATGCCCGCGCGGCTCCCTGAAAATTCCTCCTGGAAACTTTCTCGTGTTGTTCATCAAGGATGCGCGGAGGTTCGTCTGCCATCGTGTTTACCCCTCTTTGCGACGCGCGGCACATTCGCTTCGATTCGTCTCTTAACAGTTTTTTATTCTATGTATAAAACGTATTTACAGGGAATCAGGGCCAAATGGACGGCCAAAACCAGAGGAATGGACGTGAATTTGACGTGCACATGTCCGACCGGCGAGGCGGAATTTTGCCTCACCGCCTCGTCGCCTCGCCAGGCCGAAAATTACCCCCACATTGGTATCTTTTCCCGACCCCTATTATAAAGCACGTCACCGCACTCACGTGTTTGCTTAACACACGTGGGACCCTCGGTCCACCTCGGGCGTCGCTGTC
>Ga0307489_10000851_pt1 | contig 19436 bp, 32 predicted proteins | sample SB12metaG_FD_202247 | JGI IMG/M metagenome (GOLD analysis project Ga0307489, IMG submission 202247) | Sea-ice brine microbial communities from Beaufort Sea near Barrow, Alaska, United States - SB 1.2 | ecosystem: Environmental > Aquatic > Marine > Coastal | place: USA: Alaska | collected...
GGGGGGCGCCCCCCCCCCCCCCCCCTCCCGTGGGCGGGCGGTGTTTTGTTGGAAAGAGCAATGCGGAAGTTAGTTATTTCGGTCCTCACCAAACAGAGCGTGGCGATAAGGGGATGGGCGGTGGGCGGTGCCCATGGCGAAGTGGCGAAGGGTGAACAAATACACACCAACGGGGGGCGGGCGCGGCGGGTGGGCCTTGGCGGGGCGGCCGTGCGCATCGTAGGACTTGAGCGGCGTCACGAAGACGGACGCTCACAAAAGGTGACACTTTGAAAGCGAGTCTTCATTCTGGTACCATTAAAAACATTGTGAGCCCTCCCCCCATCCCTCTCCCCCCCGCACCTTCTTCGGAACCGGCTGCCAACTCATGCTCCACGCATGCTGCGGAATAAAGGCGCTGTCGTCATGGTCCGAGGGCCACCGAAGGAGGGTAACCGGTCTTGGGATGTGGAAGAATTTGTTCACGCTTGGAATATATTTGCTTTCGAGTGTTGAACTTTCATAATTTCCAGATCTTCTGCGTGGAAAGTGCCGTTTGCTGAGTCATGCATAGGATCCATCGTGCACGTGTCAGCACGTAATTCCTTTACACTTTATCAACTTTCCTTATTACAGGGTTGTGATTGGCTGGTCAATTGATCAATGGGAAAATGTCGACGCATTGTTAGGTTAATTAGGTGAAAGGTTATCCGAGCAAACTGTGCGCTTGCGCCATAACGCGCCTCATACTGCCAGCCGCGCGACGCCGCGTCTCGTTGCGCACGCACGTCGACACCTTCTTCGATCAGGATGCCGTCCGTCGACACCGGCAACACCGGCTTCATGATCATCTGCATGGCGCTGGTCAACCTGATGACGCCTGGCCTCGCGTTCTTCTATGGCGGCCTGGTGCGCCAGCAGAATGTTTTATCTATTATGATGCAGAACTACGTCAGCATGGGCAGGGCCCCCTTCGTCGCGGCACTCGCCCCCGCACTTTCCTCAGTATCCCCTCAGTTGAATCCGGGCAACTTTCCCTGCCGCCCCCCGAAACAGCTCGAGATGTTCTGCTTTCCCCATGGCAAAACTGTAAGTACACGGTCCCAAACTGACACAAACGGGTCGTAGAAGAAGGAAAACCTCGTCTCAAGATTACCTCGAAGGTGCTCACGTTGAGGTGTATCGGGGGGCGGCTGGTGTCGGTCCCTGCGCGCGGGTCTGATCACCGTGGTGTGGGTCATGTGGGGCTTCAGCCTGTGCTTCGGCGAGTCCGGGGGCTTCCTGGCAGGGCCCAAACCATCGTCCCCCATTTCAGCCGGCACTTTTGTACTTGACCCGTGCACGTGACTGTTCTGGCCTGGCGGTGGTTTTATCTATACCCACACACTCGATACACTCACACAACACACGCGCACACTTGAGCCGTTTGGTCCGACACCCCACTTAAATGGTCCCCCGCTTACCGGTACGTTAAGCAGCGCAGGGAGCGGGCGTGTGCGGCCCTGGTTCCTGGGCAACCCGAAGTCGTTCTACTTCCTGGAGAACGTGGGGGGGCAGCCCCTGGAGCACAGGGTAAGGCGTGCCAGATAATGCTCGCCACGTCATAGGATGTTGTTCAACTCTGAAGGCGAGTGTTAGTGCCAGATATTGCTCGCCACGTCATAGGATGCTGTTTAATTCTAATGGCCAGGGTTAAAATTGCGTTGGTTAACATGGCGAGCAATATATGGCAGGCCCGAGCACCAGGGCAGTGGCAAGGAGGGCCAGGCGTTCGTTGACGGCGTCCCGGGGCTCGTCTTTGCCGGTGGGGCCGCGCCAGAGTGACAAGACATCCCTTATCGATATGGGAGATGACCATATCGATACTGTCATCTCCCATATCAGTAGCCCATATCCCATGTCCCATATCGATGACCCATATTCCATATCGATATTCCTATCGATATCCCGTTGATGTCTGATCTCCCATGTCGATCTCCCATATCGATATCGGATCATATCTTGCCACTCTGGGCCGCGCGGGTCACGGGGACACGGGCCAACGGGTCAACGATGTGAACATCAATACCACTTTCATTCATCCTCCACGCAGATGTCTAACGTCGCGGCTTACTGGGCAGCCACTGACTCATTCGCCCTCCTCACTAACTGACGTCAGCATGTCACGGCTTACTTAGCAGACACATGTCTCATTAACCTCCCCCCACTAGGGCTAACGTCGCAGCTTGCTCGGAAGCCACTGTCTCATACGTCCTCCCTACTCACACCAACGTCACGGCTTGAGTCGCAGTCTCCAACTCATCCACGTTCACCAACTAACGTCAGGCCACGGCTTGCTCGTCAACCACCGTCACATATGTTTACCCCCCCCGCTCGTCACGTGTGTAGCCTCGCTGCCGCTGGCAGATTGACAAGATATCCCATATCGATATGGGAAATGACCATATCGATACTGTCATCTTCCACATCATCAGCCCATATCCCAGATCGATATCCGGGATGACCATATCGATATCCCATATCGATCCCCCATTTCGATATCGGATCATATCTTGTCACTCTGGCCCCGGGCCCTGCGCGGCGGCTACCAGGGTATGTTCGCCGTGATCGCGCCGGCGCTGATGACGGGCGCCTTCGCCGACCGCATGCTGTTCCGCCCCTACCTCATCTACATCTTCTGCTGGGTTCACCTCGTGTACTTCCCCTTCTGCCACTGGGTCTGGGGCAGGGGGCAGAGTGACAAAATATCCCATATCGATCTCCAGGATGACCGTATCGATACTATCATCTCCCATATCATTAGCCCACATCCCATATCGATATCTAGGATGACCATATCGATTTGGTAGATAACCGTATCAATATACCATATCCCATATCGATCTCCCACATCCATATCGGATCATATCTTGTCACTCGGGCAGGGGGGCATACACTCCTTCCCTGTTTCCCTGTTCAGCTCAACTAGCGGCTGTTCTGTCCTTGAAATCACTGGCAGTTAGCTCTCGAAGGTGCTATGCCCTGTACATCCTCATCGACGGCCGCGCTATGCGATGATTTGTTGAAACGTTCGGCTGTGGGCAAACAGCCTGGGACCCGATCTCGCCTCTGTTTTATACAGATACAGACCTGAAGCTGTTTTGTGCGTAAAGCGAAACCGCTGGAAGTCATCCCTCGAAGGTGCTTATTAATATATTTGTCCATCTTATATTTCAAGTCTCACCATCAAAACCCTACAGTAAACCCCCCATTAGACCCCCAGAGGAAGTCCAACTGAATCGTCCATGAAGAGACCCCTCTGAACCTGCTTATTAACGCGGAAGAGGGAGCGATTGGGCGGCCCTGGTGCTGGGGCCCGACGGGTGGTTGGCCAAGGTGGGGGCCTGCAGGTTGCCAGTATCAACACCCGAGTTGAACGCGCGTCTGCTTTCAGGGCTTGAAACTAAGATGTGATGAACCGCTTTCGAACGTTGCTTTCAAATTCAACGTGCGCCACTACACGAAGGAAGGCGTGGTGGACTTCGCCGGCGGCATCGTGGTGCACATCACCGCGGGATTCTCCGCGCTGGCCTGCGTGGCAGGGCCTTACACTCGTCCACTTTTTCGTTCAACTTAAGCGCTTTCTGTGGGATAGGGCGTGCATGTGGGGGTGTGTCGATTTGGGGGGGTGTTAGGGGATGTGGGGGGGTGTTTCGGGTTTATTTTGTGTCAGAAACGGCTCAGGTTGAGCTGAGAAGTGGGCGAGAGTAAGCCCCTGCTGTGTGGTGGCGCTGCCGCCCCGCCGCATCGTCGAGGCCTCGGACGTGGACACCGACCCGCACAACATCCCCTTCGTCGCGCTCGGCACGGGCCTGCTCTGGTTCGGCTGGTTCGGGTTCAACGCCGGATCCGCGCTGGGCGCCAACGAGGTGGCCGCGTTCGCCGCGGTCAACTCCGAGATCTCCGCCTCCTGCGCGCTCTTCTGCTGGATGCTCATCGAGTGGGCGCACAAGGTAGGGCGGTGCATGTTGACCCTATCAAACCCACGTTGAAACCGCCTGGAACTAAGCGCTTGAAACTGAAATATGAGAAACTGGTTTCAAATTTTGATTTCAATTACAGCTTGCGCCGCTACGACAAGGGCAAGCCCACGCTGGTGGGCGCCTGCGTGGGCGCCATCGCCGGCAGGGGCTTACACTCGTCCACTTTTCGGCTCAACTTGAGGGCTTTGTGAGGGATAGGAGATGCGCGTAGGGGCTGTGTAGCCCGTGTTAAGGGGGTGTTTAGGGTGTGTAGGGTGTATTCCTTTGTCAGACACGGCTCAAGTTGAGCTGAGAAGTGGACGATTGTAAGCCCCTGATCGCCGGCCTGGCCACCATCACCCCCGCCGCCGGGTTCATCAAGCCCTGGGCGGCCATGGTCCTGGGCTGCGGGTGCGCGCCCTTCTGCTACGCGCTGGTGGAGGGTATCAAGAACAAGCTGCAGCTCGATGACTCGCTTGACGTCTTCGCCGTGCACGGCATGGGCGGCTACCTCGGCAGGGCGGTGCAGGTTGACCCCATGAAACCCATGTTGAAAGCGCCCGGAACTAAGCGCCGAAACTAAATTATGATGAACCGCTTTAAAATTTTGCTTTCAAATTCAAGTTGCGCCGCTACATCTCGGCACCATCATGCTGGGAGTCTTCGCGGACCGGGACGTGAACGGCGTGCAGGGGTCTGGCGAGCAGTTCGGCAAGCAGTTGGCCGCCGCCACCGGCTGCGCCGTCTATTCCTTTGTCGTGGTAGGGCGGTGCAGGTTGAACCCAATTGAAAGCGCCTAGAGCTATGCTCTCGAAACTAAGACACCATGGACCGGTTTCAAACTTTGGTTTCAATATTCAACTTGCGCCGCTACATCGTGGGCTACGCGCTGATCAAGCTCATCGGGATGGTGATACCGCTGGTAGGGCGGTGCAGGTTGACCCTATCGAACCCAATTTGAAGCCGCCTGGAACTAACCGCTTTGAAACTAAAATGCGATAAACTGCTTTCGAGTTTTGCTTTCGATTTCAACTTGCGCCGCTACACGCTGGTGCCTGACCTGACCGCCGCCATGATGGGCAGGGGCTCACACTCGTCCACTTCTCAGCTCAACTTGAGCGGGTTTTTTTATGTGATCGGGGGGGCGCGTAGCGGTTGTGTAGCCCGTGTTAAGGGGGTGTTGGGGGATGTTTAGGGTGTTTTTGTGCGTCAGACACGGCTCAAGTTGAGCTGAAAAGCGAACGGGTGTAAGCCCCTGATAACGGGCATGGACGCCTCCATGCACGGCGAAAAGGCGTACAACGACGGTGGGGCCGCTGCCTAGGGTTTAGGATTTAAGGGTTTAGGGTTTAGCTAAACCCGAAACTCCTGGAACCCTGTTGTTCGCTCATAGTGCACCAGTACACACAGGGCGCCTGGCGGAACATGCGGAGCCAAGCCAATCTTAGTCGAGCTTTCGTTGCTCCCCGAGCCTTGAGGCGCTCGCGTGGTGAGCAGTAACCAACCAACCTGGTCCGCTATTTCGTTAATGTTTTCAGGTGACTGGGATAAATGGGCACAGTCGCATGGTGAGCGTTGACCGACCCCATCCGCCGTTTCATATTCATGTTTGACGTGGGTTGGCGTGATGGGGCCCCGGGCCCGACGCGCGGGCAGCATGCACAACTCCATGCACGGCGGCAAGGGGTTCCAGCCCCGCGAGGTAGGGCCTCACTAAACCCTAAACCCACACCCTAAACCCCAAAACCCCTAAACCCTAAACTCTGCTTTCACTCGTCCCTGAGTGTTTCATCACAGTGCACCTGTACAACATTGCCGCCATCCAGGCAGTCCGCGCAACTGGCTTAATTAAGCCGATTTCCGAATCAGCCCCGAACTTGGATCTCGTTTTCGCGCGTGGGCATTTCGTGTACAAGATTTGATCGCGCGCCGCGCTAAGGGCGAAATTCGGTTATGGGATAGAAGTTACAGGGCGCGAAATGTCGTGGGTGAAATGCCTATGCGATATCCAAGTTCGGGAAGTCGGCTGAATTAAGCCGGTTAAGCGGACTGCCAGGGCCCAGCAACTGGTTTCCTGACTGTTTGTGCGTACTGCACATGTACACCATTGCCGCCGACTAGCGCCCGCGCCACTCCCAATCTGGGCAATGACGTCCAATTGGAACCATGCCGTTTACCAAGAGAATAGGTATCGAACCATGCATAACGTTCATCAGGTGATCGCATCTCAATGAACCAATTTCTCGGCCCATGATATGAGAGCTTTCACGGTCACTCGTGACCCAGAGATTGGATGTAAGGACCAATCTCTCGACCCATCATGTGACAGCTCAGGGTTGCCTGTGACCCAAAGACTGGATGTAAGCTAGACAGGGAGCAGTGTTCCGGCCCTATCGCGGGGTGTCCAACCCCCTCACGCGCCCCACCCAGGACATTCCCCCGTCGGCGCGTGCCAACCTCAGTTCGTCCCGGGTCGACATCCCCGCCACGCCCGTCTAAGCGGCGGCGGGCACGACAGAGGAAGAGAACGAGACGCTTCCGCAGGGGGCTTGGGCCAAAGCCCGATGCCTCCTTATACACGCGCAAGCGTCTGTTATGTCTTTCTATCTCTCGGTCGGGATCTCGGTCTCTCTTTCTGGTGCAAGTCACACCGTGTTTCCGACCTCCATAACAGACTCCATTATTAGCGAACTGTACAGCTTCATTCGCCCCTCCTCCATCATATTTTCGCAAATTATGCATCCTGATGAACATTTACTGACAACGCCAGACCATTCTGGCAGACCAGGTTGGTTGAATGCTCACCATGTGAGGCCTCCAGTCTCAAGGATGTAAGTATATTACATAATATCGCACTGCCGACAATGTAGTACACATATATTACGCATCTATTACACACCTATTACGCATATATTACACATTTACTAGGCTCTACACACCTATTACACATCCATTTCCAAAGAATATCATGACAAAAAATAATCGCACACGCCACTGTCTCGCCAGCGCACGCGGACACGCGGGATCGCGCGGCACAAGAATAATCTCATAGTGGAATGGATAAAGACAGAGAAGACCACGCCGACGCAGTGGCGCCTGGCGAGGAACATGTCGCGCAGCTCCGCGCGCGGCGCCCTCGTCCAGGTAGACGCGTCGCCTGGGACAGCCCCCTCGGCGCCGATAGATATGATGAGCATAGTCTCCGTCATTGGATTTCGTTTTGTGAGTTTTTTACATCGCTTGCACATAGTATGTACAACTAGGAGCAAGGCGTCATGAATCTGCTTGTCTACGCGTGTCGTCGTGGTTGCTGCACCTGTCTCGTTGAGCAGCTCGATATTGGGACACAATGCGGCCGAGAAAAAAGACGCGGGGAGACCACATTCGTCGGTCACCTTGTTGGGTACCTCATTCTCGTCGGGTACACGGTTACGGGGGTGCAGTGTGATACCAACGTTGCTGCAACGTCAATTCATGTGGGACGCGGATGTCTGGAGCGGCAACTTTTCCGAGCAGGATGTCCGAGCATTGGCCGGTGATGCGGCCTTTGTGATTTATCACTGAAGATTGTCGATGGCGAAGGTGGGAGTGAAAGGGGTGGAGGGGGCGGTGGGTGCTCCAGGCGTGAGTGGGGGCGACGCGGCCTCCTCCTCCTCCTCCTCCTCCTCCTCCTCCTCCTCCTCCTCCTCCTCCTCCTCCTCCTCCTCCTCGCGGCGGCGGTGGAACCATGCGCGGGGAGTCGGGAGAGTCGCGCGGAGAGTCGGAAGATAGGGCCTGACAGATGGTGATTTCCCATCAGGAATGTCGTCAATAAACCAAGGAAACGTGGTCTTTAGAACATGATCAACAATGATGAATGACATAATCTATGACATGATGCTGATGCTGAACCCCCAAGCCCTGCCGCCACCAGGTGATCCCGGTCGCCCCCCCGCAGCCAGTCGTCGTTGCCCTAAGCATTAAACCCTAAGCACCAAACCCTAAACCCTAAATCTGATGAATGACATAATCCATGACATGACGGTGACCCCCCCAGCCCTACCGCCTCCAGGTTATCCTGGTCGGTCGCCCGCTGCCGGTCGTCGAAGTCCTCCTCCTTCAGCAGCTCATCCACCGTCTGCCGCAGCTGAACCAGTTTGTGCCGCCGCGCCGTGTTCCGCACGCGCTTGGTGTAGCGGCGCAAGTTGAATACGAAAGCAAATTTTGAAACCAGTCCATCATATTCCAGTGTCAAGCGCTTAGTTCCAGGCGGTTTCAACTTGGGTTTCACAGGGCCAACCTGCAACGCCTTACCTTGGTGGCAGTGAACAGCAGGAGGGCGACCGCTGCCGCTGCCCCGAACAGTGCCCCTACCAGTGCCGCTGCCAGGGTGTAGCGGCGCAAGTTGATATGGAAAGCAAATTTTGACAGCGGTCCATCACAATTTAGTTTCAAGCGCGTAGTTCCAGGCGCTTTCAGCGTGGGTTTGATAGGGTCAACCTGCAGCGCCCTACCAGGGTGGGGGCCGCGGCCAGGGCCGCCTGCGCCGCCCCGCTGGAGAGCATCGCGCGCCACACGCCGCAGACGTAACCCGCGGTGGCCGACGCCCACGCAGCAGGGGCTCACAATCGTCCACTTTCCGGCACAACGTAAGCACTATTTGTTGGATACGTTGGGTGCATAATTTCCCCCCAGTCTATTAGACAGGGGGCAACGGGGAGGTGTGACTAAAACGACTTATTTGAGCTGAGAAGTGAGCGAGTGTAAGCCCCTGCCACGCAGCCGGCGCGGCGAGCACGGCGCTACCCACCTCCCTGAATGCGGCGACGACGCCGGTCAGCGCGGCGCTCCCCACCGCCTGGATCGCGGCGTTGGCGCCGAGCGCGGGGTCGAGCCGCATCGCGGCCAGCACCGCGGCGCAGCCCTGGATGTAGCGGCGCAAGTTGAAAATGAAGGCAAAACTTGAAAGCAGTCTACTGCGTTATAGTTTCAAGCGCTGAAACCACAGGCGCTTCCAATACGGGTTTAGATGCTGTCAACCTGCACCGTCCTACCTGGACCGCGAGCACCGCGGCGAAGCACAGGAAGAGCGCCGTGCCGGTGCCGAAGCGTGGCGTGGTCGCCGGCGCGGCCACCTTGGCGTCATCAGCCGGCGCGGGGCGCACTGACGCCGCCACCGCGTCCGTCTCTGCCGCACCCCCGTTGCAGGGCCGTACACTAGGCTTCGTGTTTCGTCAACTTGAAAATCTTTGGAGTCCCAAGTGGGGATACTTGAGTGGTTTCAGGCTGGGACGGGACCAGGGGCTTACACTGGTCCACTTTTTGCTCAACCTGAGCCGTTTCTGAAACAAAAACACACCCTGTACACCCCCTAATACCCCCCACAACTCCCTAAACAGCCCCTAAACAACTCCTAGACGCGCTCCCTATCCCTCCGAAAGCGCGTACGTTGAGCTGAAAAGTGAACTAGTGTAAGCCCCTGGACGGGACCACAGCCGGACAGGTGCGATGGTTTTTTAACTGAAATAATAGTCAGTGTCGAACCCTGCCTCTGTGGCACCTCCAGAGGCCCCCTGGGAGGCGTGGGGGGAGCGGTTGGCAGTGGGGGGAGCGGGCGTTGGCGTCGGTGGGCCACGGTGCTCACCCCAGCCGCCGGACACGATGGGAGAGTCCGGGCGCAGCGGCGGGGTCGCGTCGGCTGCGGACGCGCGGGGTGCCGTCGAGTGTCCTCGAGGGTGTGGGGGGAGTCCAACTCCTGCTACCGGCAGTTGTCGTTGTATCGGCGGACCTCGTGACCGCGAGTTGGTCGAGCAGCGGCGCCTGGTTGTCGCGCCTGCGAGGGTGGCCGCCGCGGCAGGCATGGTGACACACCCGCGCCCTCCCGCCGGGGGCGCGTGCCGCGGGAGGAAGCGCACGGCATAAGGCGGCGCGGCAGCCCCCGCCACAGAAGAAAAAGAAGTACTACCGCCCAAGCGAGCGTGTGGTCCCCGGGGGGGGAAGGAGGAAGCGTTCCTCGGTCGTCTTCCGAGTACAACCCGGAGATGTGATAGCGGTGTCGCCATCGGCGAGTGCGGCATGCTGCGGTGGCTTCACACGCACATCGCCGTCGCCGAGGGCCGAGCGGGGCACCTGGCGGGGGCGCAGGCTGTTGTGTGGCGGTGAGACACGTGGATCCCGCCCGACCGCAACTATCAAACGATTCTCCAATGAAATACCCTCTCCATATCCCGGCTCCCCGAGTCGGGGTTGCCGTCAGTGCCCCTCTCTTTGCCTGACTGTATGGGGAGAACAGCGCTCTTCTTCCACACCGCCCCGCCGCGCGCACGCACGTTCCACCTGTGCTGCGCCGCTCATATCGCCTTCCCCGCTGTCATCTGCGTATCGCCTCGCACCACGATGATCAGCATCACGCTCGCGGTGGTGTGCTACTCCTCCGACGCCTCGCGCCCCGCCTCGCGCCCCGTTCTCATCAGGCTCGAGGAAACGGAAGACCCTCCGCCTCCCGTGTCGTTGCTCGACAACCTAGCGCGCCTTTTCGTGGTAGGGTCTGGCGCATATTACACGCCACGTCATGGGGTGCCAGTTCACTCAAGAGACGAGGGTTCAAACTGCGTAGGATGACCTGGCGGGTGGTATCACGCCAGGCCCTACGCTGCGGAGACCCCCGAGCCGCCGCCGCCTCACCCTCCGTCGTCGCCGCTGCTGGAGTTTGTCGAGGAGTACCCCGGCCTCTTTGCGGCGGAGGTGTTGCCGCAGCTGGATCCCACGGACCGCGCCGTGCTCGCGCAGGTGGCCTCCTCCCTCCTGGCGGCGGTGGCCGTGGCGGCAACGGCGACGGGGGACTTCGCCCTGCCGCGCGCGGGGAAGAGCGCGGGGCTGCCGCTCAAGCTCGTGGATTTTGTCGGGTCCGATAAGTGGCTGGCCTGGGCGAAGTCGAACGGGTGCCCGTGGACCGAGAATACGAGCGCGCTCGTTGCGCAGGGCGGACACGTGGAGGCACTCATGTTGGCGCGGCAGCACGGTTGCCCATGGGATGCGGATACCTGTAAAGCTGCCGCTCGGGGCGGGTACCTGGAGGTGCTGCGGTGGGCGCGAGAGCAAAGCTGCGAGTGGGATGCGAGAGCGTGTACGTACGCCGCTGGGGGCGGGCACCTGGAGGTGTTGACGTGGGCGAGGGAGCATGGCTGCGAGTGGGACGAGTGCACGTGCGCACATGCGGCACAGGGCGGGCACCTGGAGGTGCTGAAGTGGGCGCGGTCGCACCACTGCCCGTGGCAAGAAGACCACGAAGACGGTCTAGACCCCGATTTGGACTGTTGTGCACTCGCAACTGCGGGCGGGCATCTGGAGGTGCTAATGTGGGCGCGGGCGCACCACTGTCCGTGGGATGCGGGGACGTGTGCGTGGGCCGCTCGGGCAGGGCACCTGGAGGTGCTGAAGTGGGCAAGGGAGCACGGCTGTGAGTGGGACGTGGAAACGTGTACGTGCGCCGCTGTGGGCGGGCATCTAGATGTGTTGAAGTGGGCGCGGGAGCACCACTGCGAGTGGGACGCGGAGACGTGTTTACTCGCCGCTTGGAACGGGCGCCTGCAGGTGTTGAAGTGGGCGGTGGAGAATGGCTGCCCGTGGGTGGCGGACAGATGTGCACTATTCGCAGATAGACGAGGGCACGTGAAGTTGGCGCAGTGGGTGAGGGCTCAATCTGCGCTCTGACCGGCGGCCAGTAGCCCTGTACCCGCCGGCTGGATCGAAAGCGGGAAGAACACTTACGATGAGTTCCAGCAGATTAAGGTCAAGACTAAAGATTGATGGTGAAGCTTGCGGTAAATGCAAGGGAGGCGGCGGCGGCAGCGCCGCAAGCGGTGAGACGTCCGAGCATGGCGGATTTTCAGCATATGTCACAGGTGGCCTGAGGGTAATTCGCCAAGGCCGAGAAGGGCTGAGCTTACACTCGTCCACTTCTCGGCTCAATCCGAGAAGTTTTAGTCAATAAAACTCACAGAAATCTCCGAGCACCGCGGTACTTCATCACATGCCCCATGTGACCCTAGATTAATTCGCCGAGGTAGCCCGAGAGGGAACGCCCCGCAGCTTAAGGGTGAAGGTGGCGGGAGGTGCGATGAGAGCGGCGGCGGCAGCGGCGGCGGTGCAAGCGGAGAGACGTCCGAACACGCCTGGCGGTGATTCACCATAAGCCTCATTTGGCCTTGGGGTCTAGTTCGCCAAATCCGAGAGGGAGCGCCGCCCCCTTCAACCGTGCAACCCTCGATGAATCCTCCCTTTCACTGACGGGCGGCTGCCCCTTTAGGCCAGATCACCAAACGCCTACTTACTAGAAATTGCTTACCCACAGACTATGGTAGGCACAAGGCTCGAGCAGTTTCTGCCAGGCCCTAGCTAGCCTCAAGGGCTGCCGCGCGCGGGGAACAGCGAGGCGTCTGAGCGTCGCACCCGCCGCTCGAGATCATTACGCGGTACTAGGGCCTCGCACAACAATCGCGTTGGCTGGTAGTAGCGCGCGAGGATTGTTCGGGACATCATTTATTTTACATGGTGACGTCCATCGAGCCCCAAGGCGCTCACACGGTGAGCATTAACTATCCCCATCCACCATTTCTCTGATATAAACACAATAAAAACAAAAAATTAGACGCAGCGAGCTTCGCCACTACAATTAACAGCAGTGCTCATCAGCGGCTCGCTGACAATAAACACATAATAAACATAACGCAGCGAGCTTCGCCAGTAAATATAGACAATAAACAACCGTGCTCAGCGAGCTTCATAGTATCTTCATAGTATGACACACAGTTTTCATCCTCCACCACAGCCGCCGCCACAGCCGCCGCCACAGCCTCCGCCGCCACAGCCGCCGCAGCCGCCGCAGCCGCCGCAGCCGCCGCAGCCGCCCCCACCGTCACCGCCGCCGCCGTCGCCGCCGCCCGTGCACCCACCGCAGCCACCGCATGACGAGGTGTACCTGTAGGCCACCGCCGCGCCCCCCGCCCCCAAGACGGCCAGGGGCACCAGCGAGAACCCCGCGGCCGCCAGCATCGGCGACAGCTTCGCCCTGAGAAGCGCCCCCTGCGTTCTCGGCGCCACGTACTGTTGCCCTGCGGCGGTGGTGGCCGGGTAACCGATGACGACGGGCACCGTGGGAGGCACCGGCACGTTGAAAGAGTCGCCCGGGCGGACGCCGGGGGGCACCATTGTGTAGCGGCGCAAGTTGAATTTGAAAGCAAAGAATGAAAGCAGTTCATCAGATTATAGTTTCAATCGCTCTGTTCCAGGCGCTTTTGACACGGGTTTGATAGGGTCAACCTGCACCGCCCTACCACGGCGAGGATGTGCGTGCCGAGGACGGGCTCGACGACGGTGAATTCGTGGCCTGCCGCCATCCCGGGTGCCACCGTTGCGCGGATCACCGCCGGCGTCAGGCGAGCGCCGGGCAACAACCACGCCAAACTTTCGTCCACGCGCACCAGCGGGATGGGGGCGGCGGGGCAGGTGACGTGAAGCAAGGTGACCGCGGCGGCGAACGCGGCGGCGAAGGCTGCGTCGAGACACGCGTCGAAGTGCACCACCGCCTCCACGGTGTAGCGGCGCAAGTTGAATTCGAAAGCAGTTTAGAAGCAAGATTGAAAAGCGATTAATCATTTTTGTGTTTCAAGCGCTCAGTTCTAGGCGGTTTCAACTTGGGTTTCGTAGGGTCAACCTGCACCGGCCTACCACGGTGTCCACCCGCACCACCGAGTCCGTCACACGCTGCACCTGCTGCGGCCGCGCCCCGCCACTCGCCGAGAGCCCCGACCCGCCCCCCGAGACCCCACATCCCCGGTTGGACATTGTGTACTCCTGCGCCAACTGCACGACGCCGCTGAGGGATTTTTCATCCCGCCAGGCGTTTGCGACGAGGACGAGTTGCGGCGCCGCCGATGCGGCCGCGGCGCCGATGAAGGGGTGGAGCGGCCCCCCGCCGCCGGGCACCGGGAGCCAGAGGCTTACACTCGACCAGTTTTCGGCTCAACGTAAGCGCTTTCCATGGGAGACGTTGGCTGCATGATTTTCCCCCAGTCTATTAGACGGGAACAGGGGAAGGCGTGACCGAAACGGCTTAGGTTGAGCTGAAAAGTGGACGAGTGTAAGGCCCTGCCGGCAGCACGTGCGCAGTCACCGTGAGCGGCGCCGGCATGCCCGGCACCGCACGCTGCCCGCCGTGCAAGGCCGAGGCCCGCTGCCATCCACGTCAGCATGGCGATTCCAACCAACAGCAACCCACTCGGTGTATTGGCCGTTGTACCCCACGGATTGCATGCTTGCCAAGATATTGAGAGAGGGAGAGAGAGGGAGAGAGGGACACCAAAGAGGGATTTCCGCGTGTATAAATTGGCACCAGGCTTTCGCCCTGGCCCCTGTGCATGCTCGCAGCGTCCTAAGATGCCATGTTATTCGAAAGAATAAACAGGGTTTGCACCGCGGGGACTGACATGCTGGCGAGGGTATGATATCCTTCCGTCAAGCCATACCGGGGAGCTTTTGCCCTTTGCCCTTGAGGCCCGGGACGGGGTTGACCGGCGCGCCGTACTTGCCCACCAGGATTCAGCGGCGCAAGTTGAATTTGAAGGCAAAAGTTGAAAGCAGTATGTCACATTTTAGTACCATGTGCTTAGTTCCAGGCGGTTTCAACATGGGTTTCATAGGGTCAACATGCACCGCATTACCAGGATGCAGCACTCCACGCCCCTGACCGAGATGACCATCGCCCGCTGGCCCGCCGCGGCGTCCAGGGTCGGGGCGCCGCCGCCGGGTGACAGGGGCGTATACTCGTCCACTGTTTCAGCTCAACGTAAGCACTTTTTGTGGGACATGTCGAGTAGCGTCAGTCTGTCAGTGACTGAAACGGCTCAGGGATTAAGCTGGAAAGTGGACGAGTGTAAGCCCCTGCCGGGGGACACCTGCGCCGCGCCGGGCAGCGACTGCGGCCCGAGCATCAGAGGCTTACACTCGTTCACGTTAGAGCTCAACTTGAGCAACTCCAGGACACGTTCATGAGCTAAGTCGGGTTATACGGTGGACAGAAGAGCTCAAGTTGAGCTGAATTGGGAACGAGTGTAAGCCCCTGCCGAGCATGCGCACGGCGGCGACGACGTTCCAGGGCGCGGCGCCGCCAAAGGCGACGACGGCACCGGCGGCGCCGTCCGCGGCGGGCGTCTGCGGCCCGGCGTGCACCAACGCCACGTCGAACTTGGACTTGATTCCCGCCGCTGCCGCCGCCGTGGCGTCCGCGCCGACGCCAACGAAGGAGAACGCAAATGCACATGGGGGGAGGGTCCAACCAAGAATACTCGCCACGTCGTATGATGGCATTCAGCTCAAGACATTAAAGTCTCAACGTACGCGGTTGATGACGCAGCGAGCACGCCCAGGGGTTTAGGGTTTAGGGTTTAGGGTTTGCGGATCCCTACAAGGGGGCACTATGGCACCGGGCGCCGCGGCGGGCGTCAACGCGCCGCCGGCGCCGGCGGACACAAATGACGTGAGCGCGTGGGCGTCGGGGCCGGTGAGCGGCGCGAGGCGCAGGGTGTGCTGCGCGAGTGACAGCCTGGCGAGGGCCACCGTGAAGGTGAGCTCGCCGCCCCCCGGCCAGGGGCTTACCCTCGTCCACTTTTCAGCTCAAACGACAATATACACCCCAAATACACCTTGATACCCCCCGACACCACCTAAACACCCACTCAAAAACCCCTAGATGCACCCCTAGATTCATCCCTATCCCACAGAAAGCGCTGAAGTTGAGCTGAGTAGTGGACCAGTGTAAGTCCCTGCCCCCGGCAGCGGCACCCGCCCCGGCAGGTCGCGCGGCACCACGTTGGCGGCGCCGCCCTGCGCGGTGCCCAGACACTCCGGCGGCACGCGAAGGCACTCCGCAAACCGTAACATCGCCGGGCCCACCTTCGTACAGGGCCCCCGCAGATACGTTTCATTCATGCCCTCCACGTCATCTGGTTCCATTCTATTCTATGACATTTCAAGACACGCCCCCCGCTCGAAAATAAATATGACTTGAGTTGAATGATTGACGGGGGCTTGTCTGTAGATGTCACACAAATGAAGTCGGATTCGAACCACGCAATCATGCGATGAATGCTGGGGCCCCGCCTTCGCGGCGCCGAAGCCGCAGCAACACGCGATCCCGCCGACGTGGAGCGTCACCGAGGAGAACGTCGCCGCGTTCACCACCGGATCGACCGGGTCACCCGTCGCGCGCGGCTGATAGTTGGCGAACTTGATGGCATGCATCCCCCAGCTGGGAGATGTCTGCACGTCGAGCTGGTAGTAGTGGGGGCGGGGCGCGTCCAGGATATAGCAGCGCAAGTTGAATTTGAAAGCAAAGTTTGAAAGCAGCTTATCATATTCCAGCTTCTAAGCGCTGCAACCATTGGCGTTTTCAACACGGGTTTTGACAGGGTCAACCTGCACTGCCCTACCAGGACCTCGAGGCGCCCGGTGAATCTGCCGGCCCGGGCCAAGCCCACCGCGGAGGCCTCTATCATGTAACCAATCGTGACGGTCGGTGTCGGCGTTAGGCCATACCAGCCATTGACGGCCGTCGCCGTCGCCGCGAGCGCCGCGTGCACCGCACGATTCGACACACTTGCCGTGCTCTCGCACACCGCTGCGGCAGCGAGGGAGTGCGGCGGCGGCGGCAGGATGGAACCCGACGGCCCGCGGCCGGCGTCTGCAACCGCTGCCGCGCACGGGACGCGGGCGCCGCGGTACATCCCGCCCGGGACGTGGAACCTCCAGCTCGCGGCGCGCCACAGCGCCACCGTCGCCGCCTGCGCCAGTTGCAGCCTCGACCCCTCATGCCGCTCGTTGACGCTGTCATCGTGCGGGAACACGCACCCGATGAGCGCCTTGGTGTAAGGGCACGGCGTGCCATCCGCGTCACCGTCCCACACGGTGTCATTCTACCTTTCATACGACGCCTGGACCCCTCTGGACCCCCCTGGACCCCCCTGGACCCCCCTAGACCCCCCTGGACCTCTCCGGATCCCTCTGGACCCCTGTGGACCCCTATGGACCCCTCTGGACCCCTCTGGACCCCCCTGAGTCCCTCTAATACGATCACTCTGCAAAGGGCTCCAATGGAATTCCCGCACGTGAGGGCGGGCCCCGTGCCCCGCCATGGTGTCGCGGGCGTAGCGCCCGGGCGCCAGCTGGTGCGCGTGCCACACCAGATCGATGTCGTACGTCGGCGTCAGGAAGGCTTGGGGGCAGGGGCTTACACTCGTCCACTTTTCAGCTCAACTTGAGCCATTTCTGACACAAAATACATCATGCATGCCCCCACTACTGGCTAGCACCTCCTGAACACCCCCTAAATAGCCCCTCAATGCACCCCCTATGTTGAGCTGAAAAGTGGACGAGTGTAAGCCCCTGCCTGGGGGTTCCGCTGCTTGAGCAGCAGGTGGTGGCAGTAGCGGTCCACAGCGGCGCCCAGGAACTGGGGGTCGCGCATGTGCGGCAGCGACACCTGGTGGAAGAACAGCGACTGCCGCGCCGCCGCGCCCAGGACATCGTAGGACAGCTTGCTTTTGGCGGCGGCGGCGGCGGCGGCGGATAGGTTGGATGCGGCGGTGGATGGGTGGGCGCCGCGCGGGTCAGCATCGCGGCGCCGCTCGGAGGGCAGAAAGTCGAAGGGCTCGCCGTGGTGGCCGGCGGTCGCGGCCCACCAGCGCCGCGCCACCACCTCCGCGGCGCCGTACGCCGCACTGCCCGGGGTGCACGCGTGCACGTCGTGCCCCGGGATCAGAGGCTTACACTCGTTCCCAATTCAGCTCAAGTTGAGCTCTTCCGACCACCGTATAACCCGATGTAGCTCATGAACGTGTCCTGGAGTTGCTCAAGTTAAGCTCTAACGTGAACGAGTGTAAGCCCCTGCCCGGAATGACGCCTCCCACACAGAGCGCCGCGCAGTCGGCACGATATTTGGTGGGGCAGAGAAGGTGGCAGTGCCAGATCCAAAGCACGTCGATGGGGGCGCCGCCCAAGGTGACATTGGCGCGTTGCGCCGCCGCCGCCGCCGGCAGCCAGATGTCGACGTAGCGCACGAGCGCAGCCTCCAGGCAGGGGCTTACACTCGTCCAGTTTTCGGCACAAACTAAGCGCTTTCTGTGGGATAGGGGGTGCATAAAGGGGTTGTGTAGGGGACGTTTCGCAGGTGTGAGGGGGTTTAAGGGGGTGTTTAGACCGTATTTTGTGTCAGAAACGGCTCAGGCTGAGCTGAAAAGTGGACGTGTGTAAGCCCCTGCCTCCAGGGCCGCTCCGCCGTACAGGTCCGCGCCGCGGCTTTCAATCAGACTCAGAAAGTCCAGCTGCTTGAGGGCGGCGGCAACAAGGAACGCCTTAGAGTAGCCGCGCAAGTTGAAATTGACAGCGTAACTTGAAAGCAGTTCATAATCTTTTAGTTTCAAGCGCTTACTTCCAGGCTGTTTCAACAAAAGTTTCATCGGCTGAAGCTGCACCGCCCCACCTTGGCCTCCGCGGCGCCGTTGCCGAACACCGCCGCGCACACGTCCTCATCGCGGTCGTGGCTGCTGGGCATTATAGCGGAGGGCAGGGCGCTATTGTTGAGCGAGGTGGCCGATAATACGAAGACGGGCTTCAGTTTTGCCGACGTTTTAGTATTAGTACCCCTGGTTTTGCGGCGCCACTCTCGCCGCTTGGTGTGCGTGAAGTCCTTGGCGCCGCCGCCTGCTGACGCGCATCGCGGAGAGGGCAGGAGCGTGAGACCGGGGAGTTGGGAGGAATGAAAAGGTGGGAAGGGCCGCGCACCGTGGGTCGTGGGGGTGTTCAAATGGAGGGGAGAGAGGAGGGCATGAGACTGGAAACTCATCAGGTGGAAGAGGAGGAGGAGGAGGAGGAGGAGGAGGAGGAGGAGGAGGTGGAGGTGGAGGAACAGGAGGCGGTGGAGGAGGATGAGGAGGTGGAGGTGGAGGAGGAGGAGGCGGTGGAGGAGGAGGAGGAGGAGATGGAGGTGGAGGAGTAGGAGAGGGGATGTTAAATGTTGGGGGGCGGGGCACAGGGTGAATGAGTTTCGGAGATGCGGCACGAAGTGAGGAGTGATGGGCTCTTGGAGGCGGCCAAGGAGGGTTTGCGGGGCGGGCACGCACGGCCGATTTCGCCGCTTCACCGCTGCCGCTGCTCCGTGCGCCCTGCCGCGTCTTGTGCGTTGTCCTTCCGAGTTGAATGCTGGAACGACGATGCTGACTCAGCCAGATCTGGTGAGCTGGAGGCCGAGAAAATCTTCTTGAGACGACACCCCGGCGTGCGGCTTGTGTAAAAAGAGTCGGACTTTTTTGGCCCAAAAAAAGTCGCGATGGGATTCGAGAGTTAATAGACCATTAAAGCGCGACAGGGTTCGTGAGTTAATAGACCCTCGCGTCGCGTCGCGTCGGCTGCAAATTTGAAAGC
>Ga0307489_10000852_pt1 | contig 19434 bp, 20 predicted proteins | sample SB12metaG_FD_202247 | JGI IMG/M metagenome (GOLD analysis project Ga0307489, IMG submission 202247) | Sea-ice brine microbial communities from Beaufort Sea near Barrow, Alaska, United States - SB 1.2 | ecosystem: Environmental > Aquatic > Marine > Coastal | place: USA: Alaska | collected...
TCGCACTCAGCTCTATGCCGAATCGATTACAGAGGCGATCCTCAATCTGTTCGACTGTTGGGTCGACCCTGGGCTTTTTGATGCGCGTATGGATTTTGCGATACGCAACTGGGCGCATCAATCAGACAAACTAAAAGTCATACTCGAAAAAGACGATGAAGAAAGAATTAGAGCCATCCACGCCATGTTCCTGTATTTTGGGTTTAGTCAGGCTCAGGCCGAGGTGCGAGCGCACACAGTGTATTACACACAGATCGGGTATATTTCGATGATGGTAGAAGAGAGCTTAGCGCAACGCTTGAAAAGAATTCCAGCCTATATTGAAAGCTTTTCTGGGCAGTTGCCAACTGAGAACGAGTTGGCTCGTTTCATTTCACGTCATCCCGTATGAGCCATCGGTTAAATTTAAAAGGAACGTTTTTTAAATGTCTAATCCAAAAATGAAAATATCAAAAATTTCCGTATATCAAGTCGACTTGCCAATGAAGGAAGGATCCTATAGTTGGTCGAACCAGTCATTCGCAGCCTTCGATAGTACCGTTGTGATTGTTGAAACAAACAGTGGATTAAAAGGTATTGGTGAAGCCTGCCCTCTGGGGCCTGCTTATTTACCGGCCTATGCTGAAGGTGTACGGCGGGGCGTTGCACAAATTGCCCCAGGGCTAATCGGCGAGAACCCTATTGAAATCGACAAGATCAATCGTCGCATGGATGGGCTATTGATGGGACACCCCTATGTAAAGTCAGCAATAGACATGGCTTGCTGGGACCTGTTTGGTAAGGCGGTCGGTGAACCGGTTTATAACTTGTTGGGTGGTTTGCAGCAGGAAAAAGTCAAGTTGTTCAAAGTGGTATCGCGTCAGGATGCAGGTGCTATGGCGGAGAAGATACGTGACTATCAGGCACAGGGATTTAAACAGTTTCAAATGAAGGTCGGCGCAGGTGCCGATGCAGATATTGAACGTATCCTGAAGGTTTCTGCCGAGTTAAAACCAGGCAATGTACTCGCTGCCGATGCCAATACAGGTTGGCGTCAGCATGAGGCAATACGGGTCGTAAAGGCAGTTCGCGATGTTGATATTTATATCGAGCAACCTTGTTTGAGCTATGAGGAATGTTTGGCTGTTCGTCGTCACACAGATCATCCGATAATTCTGGATGAATGCATGGATAGTATCCATACCTTAATGCGCGGATTTCAGGATAGCGCGATGGACGTGGTTAATTTGAAAATAAATCGTATCGGGGGTTTGACGGCATCACGGCTGTTTCGCGATTTGTGCATCAAAATGGGCATCACTATGACCATTGAGGATAGCTGGGGTGGCGACATTGCAACCGCTGCTATTGCCCATCTGGCGCATTCAACACCCAGCGAGTTTCACTTTCAATCTTCTGCCTTTCATGAGTATACTAATCTCGAAATTGCCTCGGGTGGCCCGGTTATCAAAAACGGCTACATGTCGGTTACTGATCGCCCCGGACTGGGTGTGGAAGCCAATATGGACGCACTTGGTGACGCAGTGTTTGTATTGAGTTAGGCGTTAATCATGGCAAAAATCGAACCTTTCCATTTCGAAGTATCCGACAAAAAACTAAAAGATATTCGGCAACGAGTGGCCGAATATCTTTGGCACGAAATGCCCGATGATGGGGGTTGGGACTACGGTACTAATCTCGATTATATGAAGGTCTTTTGTGATTATTGGCTTAATCATTATGACTGGCGCAAACACGAAGCAAAGATCAATCATTTCTCGCATTTTAAGGTAAGGGTAGACGGTATTGATCTGCACTATATCCACGAAAAAGGCAGTGGGTCTTCACCACAACCGTTAATCATTTCTCACGGCTGGCCAGGATCAATAGTTGAGTTTCTTGATATCATCGAACCGCTGGCACACCCTGAACGATTTGGTGGCAATGCAGACGATGGTTTCGATGTCATTGCTCCATCGCTACCTGGGTTTGGTTTCTCAGGTCGACCTGCTCGACCCATGGGCCCTAGAAAAATGGCCCATGTATTTAATAGCTTAATGACTGATATTTTAGGATACGACGGCTACATTGCACAGGGCGGTGACTGGGGTGGTGCAATTTCGAGTTGGCTTGGGTTTGAACATGCCGCTTGCTACGCAATTCATATCAATATTCTTACCATGCGTCACCCACACGGCCCGCAAAGTGCTGAAGAACAAGCCTGGGCCGACAAGTTTGATCAGGACCAAATCATGGAAGATGGTTATAGAACGCAACAGGCCACTCGACCACAAACGCTGAGCTATGCGATGATGGATAGCCCGGTTGGTTTAGCCGCCTGGTTTATCGAAAAATTCAATTCCTGGTCAGATACAATCGACAATGACATCGATAGAGTCCACAGCAAAGATTCTATGCTGACTAATGTTATGGTTTATCTGGCAACGGGCACCTTCAACACCGCCTCTTGGATTTATTACGGTCGACGTGAGGAAGGCGGTCGTTATATGTCACTCGAAGATCGGCGAGTCGAAGTACCAACCGCGCTTGCACTGTTTCCGGCCGAAATGCTGGCTTGGCCGCCTCGGTCTTATGCAGAGCGATTATATAATGTACAGCAGTGGACAGAGATGGCGCACGGTGGACATTTTGCTGCAATGGAACAACCCGCATTATTGATCGAAGATATTCGAACCTTTGGTAGAAAATTGCGTTGATAGGTTGGCCGTGTTCCAACATCACAGACAGTAAAAAATTGAAGGCAATTATCAGATGGGTATGTAATTTTCTGAAATTACGAATCAACACATTGAGTTCATTGGTCAATAGACAATATTTTTGACGGCATCGTAGTCGATACGGGATCAGCCAATGTCGTTCCAATTTATCGAGGATTAAGTGGCTCGAAATAAGGGATTGAAAAACACGATAGGTCTCAGTTTGTTTTACCGCCCTGACATCACTTCAATTTCAGCGCAGCGAATATCATCTGGGTGACCTTCAACGACGAGTAGGTCACCTGATTTTAGTGGCGTGTCGAGCAACGGGTCTTCAGTTCGTATGCCGTTACGCCGCAGTGCAACAATGTTGATTTTCGGTAAGCACTTGAACGATTTAATCGGTTTGCCGTTGGCATAGGAGTCTTCCATCACTTCAATACTGTGAAGGTGATGATTGTCAGGGTTATTCACATCAATTTCATCGGCTGCACTGTGAAAAAATGCGCGTACGCGGGCATATTGGCCTTCACGTGCATCCACTAGCATGTCGTCAATGGCCGATTGTGCGATCCCAAGTTTGCTCAATGTATGTTTTGCTAGCATCATGCTCGATTCCAGAGTATCGGGAATAACCTCATCGGCACCGCTTTCGAGTAGCTGTTCTAAATGCCGATCATCTCTGGTTCGTACGATTAAAGGCAGGTCAGAACGCAATCGTTTTACTTCACGACTGATATGTTCGCTGGTTTTAACATCGGGGAAGGAAATCACTAATGCCTTTGCAGTAAGAATGCCGGCGTGGAGTAACGTCTCTGCCCGACTGCTATCACCATAATAAATTGGCTCTCCGGCTTCCCAGGCTTTGGTGATCAATTCAGTATTTAATTCGAGTGCAATAAATGGAATATTGACGCGTTTCAAAAAGCCAGCCAAATTTTGGCCTATACGACCGAATCCGCACAAAATAACATGGTCTTTAAGGCTTTCACAGGCCTGTTCTATATCCTGCTCGGTCTTTCTGCGATTCGAGACGTAATCTGGTGCCAGGCAATTTGCGATAGTTTCATTTTTTCGGATCAGCATTGGGGACACCGCCATGCTGATAATAATGGCGGCAATAATGGGCTGGCTTAGCTCAACTTCTAACAACCCAGTCGACAGAGATAGCGCCAGTAACGCAAAACCAAACTCGCTACCTTGACCCAATACAATACCTGCACGAATCGCGACCCCTTTTTCGAAGCCTGCCCAGCGCGTGATGAACATAATTGCGATGCCTTTACCAAACACCAGTCCAAGGGTCAGAATTATCACCGCGAACGGCTCGCTGATGATAATGGCCCAGTCGAACTGCGAACCAACCGAAATGAAGAACAAGCCCATCAGAACGTCTCGAAAGGGTCTTATCTCTATTTCGACGTGGTGTTGAAATTCGGTTTCGGCCAGCATGATACCCGCCAGGAAAGCGCCCATCGCCAGCGAAAGCCCCAGCTCCCAGGTTAACCAGGCGGCGAGTAACGTGACGAGCAGAATAAATAAAGTAAATAACTCACTCGAATGCGTCGATGCCACAGCGCGAATGGCCGGACGTAATAAATACTGACCAGCATAATAGATCACCGTAAACGCAAAGGCACCCTTGCCCAGCGCATACACAATGGGCAGAAGGGTTGAGCCGGCCTCTGGCATCGCAAAAATAGGAATTAAAACTAGAAAAGGCACGACAGCCAGATCCTGGAATAACAAAACGCCGAGCGCGATATTGCCATGGCGAGAATGCAGTTCGCGTTGCTCGGTGAGTTGTTTCACTGCAATCGCGGTAGACGACATGGTTAATACGCCGCCCACAGCAAATGCGGCTTGCCAGGACAGGCCTAACCACATGCCAACGGCAATTGTGCTTGTTGTCGACACAAGAACCTGCGCACTACCAATGCCAAATACAATTCGCCGCATCGAGATTAATCGCGGGATCGCAACCTCTAAGCCGATTGTAAATAGCAGGAAAACAACGCCAATTTCAGCAATTTGCTCTATGGCATGCGAGTGCTGTATCAACCCAAGCGCATGTTCACCCGCCAACATGCCGACCACGAGATAACCTAATACTGAAGGAAAATTAAGCCGTTGGAATATTGCAACGCCCAGTACGGAAAAAAACAACAATATTAGGACTTCATTTAACATTTGGTTCCTGCTGAAAAATCGGACTTATATAGCGAGAAAATAATCATTACTAGACGATAATGGTATTGAAGCTCTGTAGGTTGACTCAATTGTCTAGTGTTATCATAACTCAATGGTGCGCCGCGATCAGTTTATTGGCATGACTGACGGGATTAGTTCTTAATCTTCCTGTTCGGCGATTATGTTTTGTCATATATTGGCATTGTTGACCGAAACTGACAGTCCAAACCAATCAATCTAACTTTGAGATAGCGGCAATATGACATCTAATGAATCGTCTAGTAAGCTCGATAAAATAGTTTTTCAGGCACGGCAAGAATCAGATCAGCGCGAAAAAGGTTATCGAGCAAAATCACTCAAAATGTATCCTCACGTTTGCGGACGCTGTGCACGCGAATTTAATAGGACCAATTTGCAGGAATTAACCGTCCATCACCGAGACCACAATCACGACAACAATCCACAGGATGGCAGTAACTGGGAGTTACTTTGTGTCTATTGTCACGATAACGAGCATTCCAGGTACGTCGATTCCAGTTATGGCAACTTAGTGACTGATGAGACACCCGATGAAGAAACCCATAACCCATTTGCTGGATTATCTGATCTTTTGAAGAAAAAATAATGCTTCATTCCTGATTATCTCGGCGATGCTAAATTAATTTTGTCACCCTTTTCAGGTTGATACCAAACAATATTGTTGTTAATGTATGAGCTACCTTGGGGAGCCGAAAGGCTGAGAGACTACTGTCGACCCATTGAACCTGCACCAGGTAATTCTGGCGAAGGGAAGGGGTCTCGCTAGTCTCACTCTACAACTGGCAATACCACATTCCTCGCCATTTCGGTCTCAGAGGAATGAACATTGGTAAGCCCAGAAAAATCCAAACAACCCGATACTGAACAGCAAACGACTGCCATTGCGTTAACGATCGCAGGATCTGACAGTGGTGGTGGTGCCGGCATTCAAGCCGATCTGAAAACTTTTTCCGCACTAGGCGTTTATGGCGCTAGCGTCATTACCGCTGTTACGGCTCAAAATACTCAAGCTGTCACCGCTGTCCATGATATTCCCGTCGATATTGTGACTAAACAAATCCAGGCTGTACTAGATGACATTAATGTCGCTGCGATTAAAGTCGGCATGTTGTCATCCTCTGAAATTATTCTTGCTGTTAGCGAACAACTGAGCCAATCAACTATTCCTGTCGTGCTAGATCCAGTCATGGTGGCTAAGTCAGGCGATGCGCTTTTACAACAAAGCGCCATCGAGTCTCTCAAAATAAAACTCCTCCCAATCGCATTTTTACTGACTCCTAACCTACCTGAAGCGGCAACTTTGCTGGGGTGTGATGTGGCTGTCAATGAAGCCACCATGCAAGCACAAGGAGAAGCCTTAATTAAATTGGGTGCTAACGCTGTATTGATGAAGGGCGGTCATGCCAAGGGCGATGAATGTGTTGACCTGCTGATTGTTCGAGATGGTCCTATGACGCGTTTCCGGTCAGCTCGATTCGACACTAAGAACACACATGGTACTGGTTGCACACTGTCATCGGCGATTGCCGCACACCTTGCGAAAGGCATTCCACTTTTGGAGTCGGTTCACTTATCCCATAATTACCTTAAGCAGGCCATTGTTAGTGCTGACCAATTGCACATTGGTAAAGGTTATGGCCCTGTCCATCATTTTCATAGCCTTTGGCGATAAAATGACAACAAATTTTTTAATGAAATTATGAATGTTTCAATAATAGGGGCCGGAGTAGCGGGTTTAACCTGTGCTTGCGTACTGGTTGATCAGGGTGTTTCAGTCACGCTTTACGAACAGTCAGATGCGATCGGCAGCAACGCGTGCTCATGGTATGCCGGTGGAATGCTAGCGCCCTGGTGTGAATCTGAAAGCGCTGAACAATGGGTGCTCGACCATGGTATCGAATCCATTGAATGGTGGGATCAACACACTAGTAATCTCAAAAGAAACGGTAGCTTAGTTTTATCGATGCAACGGGATAAACGAGACATTCAGCGCTATGCAAGCCTGACTGAAAATCATCGATGGTTAAATGGCGCTGAAATTAACGAAATGGAACCTGACTTAAGTGGCCGATTCGAACGAGGATTGTTTTATGCTGACGAAGCACATTTAGATTCACGGCTGGCACTGCAACAGTTAGTAGCATACTTATCTGCAAAAGATGTCGAAATACAGTTTGAGCAGTCGATTACTGCTGCTGACTGCAATAGTGATTATGTTATCGATTGCCGTGGCTATGGCGCGCGTCACGATTTACCTGGACTCCGCGGCGTGAAGGGTGAAATGCTGTTACTTAAAAGTAATGACATCAGCCTGTCGAGAGCAGTGCGGTTCGTTCACCCAAGGAATCCACTTTATATCGTGCCACGAGCAGAGGGTCTGTTCATGCTGGGCGCCACGATGATAGAAAATGATGAACGTCACCGTATTAGTGCGCGCTCCATGCTCGAATTACTGAGTGCTGCTTATGCACTACATCCAGCTTTTGGTGAGGCTGAAATTATAGAAATTGGGGTCGATGTTAGACCCGCCTTCGCTAATAATTTGCCTCAGTTGCGTCGTAATAAAAATACGCTTTACGTGAATGGCCTTTATAGGCACGGTTTTTTACTTGGGCCTGCCATCGCCAAACTTGCTGCTCAGGCTATCTTAGATGAGTCAAAATTTTTAGAGGTCAAACCATGCGCATTGTCTTAAATGGCCAAAATTGCGACGTCAAAAGCACAACGCTCGATCAAATTTTAATTGAGTGTAACTATATCAATTCAGCTATTGCAACTGCACTTAATGACACTATCGTGCATAAGCAAGCTCGTGTTGGAACTGTATTAAATGAAGGCGATCGACTTGAAGTAGTCGCACCGATCGGAGGTGGTTAGACTATGCCAAATTTTTACAACGTGGAAATTGACAACGCTTTGTTTTTAGGCACTGCGCAGTACCCATCACCTGCCATTCTAATAGAGGCTATTCGTCATTCTCAGGTTCAAATAGTGACCGCTTCCCTAAGGCGTGAAGCCGGCGGATCGGGTGCGGGGCAACATTTTTGGGATATGATTAAAGGCCTTGGAATTCGAGTATTACCCAATACTGCGTCCTGCTATTCGGTCAAAGAGGCGGTCACGACAGCTCATATGGCCCGCGAGGTTTTTGATACTACATGGATTAAGCTGGAAGTAATTGGTAATTCTGACACCTTACAACCCGATATTTTTGGACTGGTTGAAGCCGCTAGAATTCTTTGTGAAGACGGTTTTGAAGTCTTTCCCTACACCACCGAAGATTTAGTTTTGGCTGACAAACTGCTACAGGTTGGTTGTGAAGTATTAATGCCCTGGGGTTCACCTATTGGATCTGGGCGTGGTCTTAACAACCCTTATGGAATCCGCACACTGCGAGCCCACTTTCCCGATGTACCTCTTATCATCGATGCAGGTATTGGCCTGCCTTCACAGGCGGCACAAGCCATGGAATTAGGTTGTGATGCAGTGTTGCTCAATACTGCAGTCGCCAAATCTGGTGATCCTGTCACCATGGCTAAAGCCTTTTCAGATGCTGTTAGCGCTGGGCGAGCCGCCTTTTTATCAACACCCATTGAAATGAGTGACATGGCCCAACCGTCTACACCGGTAATTGGTAAGGCATTCTTGTCATGAAATCTATTGTAAAAAAAGTGAAAAAGAATAAGCAGTTAGACCCTTTTTATCCAGTTTTTGACAGCGTCGAATGGCTTCGTCGTTTATTACCGCTTGGCATCAAGTTAGTTCAGTTACGAATTAAATCAATGCCTGAGGCTAAGCTGCGACAGCAGATTGTATTAGCCAAAGAGTTAACCGAAAAAGCTAACTGTCAATTAATATTAAACGATCACTGGCAACTGGCGATTGAACTTGGCTGTGATTTTATTCACCTCGGTCAGGAGGATTTAGATGTTGCAGATATTGACGCAATTCGACAAGCCAAAATAAAAATTGGTATTAGCACCCATAGTAAACTTGAGTTAGAAAGAGCGTTAAAGCTCGTCCCAGAATATATCGCTTTAGGGCCTGTATATCCCACTATCCTTAAAAAAATGCCTTGGGCACCTCAGGGTTTAGATCGAGTGACACATTGGAAGAGTCGCGTAGGCGATACGCCCCTCGTTGGTATTGGAGGGCTCAGTTTGCAACGAGCCCAAGGCGTGTTTGATGCGGGAGCTGATGTCGTTGCACTAGTCACCGATATCACCCTCAACGCTAATCCTGAACAACAAGTTAAGGCATGGATCAAACTCACCGAGCCCTATCGTTAAATTAGGACACAAATTTACCTTCACCCCTTAACTTTTAATACTTAACCATCACCATTTAACTAAAGAGACCATTATGAAAAAAATCTTACTGACGCTACTTCTGGCTTTTACATCGCAGTCATTTGCAGCTGAAAAAATGACTATTATACTTGATTGGTTTATCAATCCTGATCATGGCCCTATTATTATTGCTCAAGAAAAAGGTTACTTTGCAGAACAGGGTTTGGAAATGGAAATAATTCCACCTGCCGATCCTTCAGATCCACCAAAACTAGTGGCAGCTGGGAAAGCAGACCTAGCGGTTTCCTATCAGCCTCAATTGCACATGCAAGTGCATCAAGGACTGCCACTCATTCGGGTCGGCACATTAATCGCCACACCATTAAATTGTTTACTCGTACTAAAAGATGGGCCAATTAAAAAAATTGCTGATTTAAAAGGTAAAAAAGTGGGGTTTTCCGTGGCGGGTGTTGAGGAATTGCTTTTAACTACCATCCTCAAAAAGCACGGTTTACTTTTCAGTGACGTCGAACTAGTTAATGTGAACTGGTCACTTTCTCCTTCGCTGATGTCAAAGCAAGTAGACGCAGTTATTGGCGCCTATCGTAATTTTGAACTTAACCAAATGGATATTGAAGGGGTACCGGGTCGTTGTTTTTACGTCGAGGAAGAGGGTTTGCCTGCCTATGATGAACTCATTTACGTTGCCCATAAAGACAACATGGATAAAGATAAAATTGCACGTTTTCTGGCTGCAACAGAAAAAGCCACCCAATATATTGTTAACTACCCAAAACAAAGTTGGGAGATTTTTTCCAGTACTGCAATAGAACTTCAGGACGAACTCAATAAACGCGCTTGGGCTGATACCTTGCCACGATTTGCACTTCGCCCTGCTGCTTTTGATGCGGGTCGATATCGTAAGATGGAAAACTTCTTTTTAGAAGCGGGTTTATTAGAGGGCGAGGCATTGCCGGTGAATCGCCTTGCGATTGATGTTACTCAATGACTGTAATTAACAAAAGCACTGAAAATTTTGGATCTAAAATATTTGCTGGTTGGCGTCATGCCGCTGGCAAATCATGGACCGATTATGTTGACCATGAATTCGTCCGAGGCCTTGGCGATGGTAGCCTTCCTCGGTCTGCTTTCATGGCATATCTGATCCAGGATTATATTTTTCTAATTCATTTTTCTCGCGCTTGGGCGCTTGCTATTGTTAAGTCGGAGACACCCGAACAAATGCGTGGTGCGGCAGCGACGGTCAATGCGTTAATTAATGATGAGATTAAACTTCATGTTGGGATTTGTGCGCGTGAAGGGATTACCGAAGCGCAATTATTAGACGCGACAGAAGAACCTGAAAACCTCGCCTACACTCGATATGTAATGGATGCGGGCTTGTCTGGAGACCTCCTCGATCTGCTTGCAACACTCGCCCCCTGTGTTTTTGGTTATGCAGATATTGGCTATCGTTTATCGCAATGTCATGACACCACCGCGCTCTATCGTGAATGGATCGATACTTATGATTCGGATGATTACAAACCTGTCTGTGTTTCAGTGGCATCGCTAATTGAGCAAGTGGCCTATTCAAAGCTGGGTGACGAACCGGAGTTAAATCCACGTTGGCCCTTACTGTGCAAGCGCTTTAAAACAGCGACTCAACTGGAAGCCAACTTTTGGTCCATGGGTCTTCGGCTTGGCATCTCTGGATGATTCAGTATGTTGGATAATAGTAGGCAGTCAACGTTAGTCGGATTAAGCATTACCGGCAGTTTTCAGCGCGACACAAGCCTACTATTTTCTGACATCTGCTTTGAACTAAAGCAAGGCTGCTGGACCTGTCTTTTAGGCCCTTCTGGTGTTGGTAAATCGACCCTGCTAAGGTTATTAGCAGGGTTATCAACTGGGGGTCAATTTAACGGCCAAATTCGAGCTAATCCAGAATTTATAGCAGCAGATCATGATATCAAGCAAGGGACTAATGATGTCGCTAGAGTGATTTCCTACATGGCACAAACTGACCTACTTTTCCCCTGGTTAGATGTTCGTCAAAATATCATGCTGGGTCAGCGCCTTCGGCATGAAAAAAATTCAACTCTTTACTACAAGCAAACTGTTGACCGTCTTATCGATCAAGTCGGCCTTGGTGCTCATGAATATAAAAGACCGCATCAACTGTCTGGCGGTATGCGCCAACGGGTTGCACTGGCACGCACCCTTATGGAGGATCAACCGATTGTTCTGTTAGATGAACCTTTTTCAGCTTTAGATGCACGCACCCGAGACGACATGCAGTCTCTGGCTTTTAATGTGCTAAAAGACAAAACGGTACTGCTGGTGACCCACGACCCAGCTGAAGCGATCCGCCTCGCACATCACCTTTTTGTGATGACCCATGAGGGTATTCATCATCATCAAACACCCGAAAACTTACCGCCCCGCCAGGTGGACCATCCCATAACATTAACCGCTCAGGCAGAGTTGTTGAGGGTATTAAAATCGTAATTATGGTCATACTAATTCCTCAGGCAAACCAGTGAAGTCAAACACACCGATCAGTATGCAAAAGATCAACGCTAAAGACCTCGCTGTCTCAGTATTGATTATTTTGATTGGCTGGCAGACAGTGGTTTGGGTTACAGAGGTACCCCGCTTCATACTGCCTGGCCCACTAGCAGTGGCCGAAGCGTTAGTGAAGTATGCAGATTTGCTTGCTATGCATGCTTGGGTGACCGCGATTGAGATTGTTGGTGGCTTAATACTGGGCACTTTGCTAGGCATTGCTACTGCTCTGTACCTCACCATGTCAGCCACGGCAACCCGTTATATGATGCCGATACTTGTGATCAGTCAAACTGTCCCTGTGTTTGCCCTCGCCCCAATATTAACGCTCTGGTTTGGCTATGGGATAGGCTCTAAAATCGCGATGACTATCCTCATTATATATTTTCCCGTTGCCTCCAGCTTCTTGGATGGTTTGCGCGCGACACCCAAAGGATTTCTGGACCTGGCCCAGAGTATGCGGGCGACAAAATTTAACACTCTAATTCAAGTTAGGTTACCTGCTGCTCTACCCTCACTCTCATCAGGTATTCGTCTTGCGACAGTCTATGCACCCATCGGTGCAATCATTGGCGAGTGGGTGGGTGCGTCACAAGGGCTGGGTTATCTAATGCTTCTGGCCAATGGTCGGGTCAAAATTGATTTAATGTTCGCAGCGCTCGTGACCTTGTGTATTTTTACACTACTATTAAGAGCCGTTAGCAATGCACTGTGCAGTAAGCTTGATAATTGGGCTGGACAATCACACTAGGTCAATCACTCCAACATGCCATTATCAGCCAGCGGTGATGACACCCTATTTTATTGATAGGTAACTACCAAAAAACACACCAGCTCTTCTTTGCCAGTATTTTTAATACAGTGCTCCACGTCAGCCCGATAATGAGCCGTGTCGCCTACGCCAAGAACGCAATGGGTAGTCCCCGATTCGATACTGGCACTGCCTTCGGTTACGGTGAGTAGTTCTCGGGCACCTTCAAAGTGTGCGGCGCTTTTCAGGCTAGATTTGGCCGCTATTTTCAACTCATAAAATTCAACACTTTTTTCCGTATGCAGTGGAGACAGCGTTCGAATCGTACATTCCTTATCTGTACGGAATAGATTGTTAGGATCATCCGCATGAACAATATCGATATTCGCGCTACTGCCTGCCTGCTCGACTAATTCGCCAATACTAATACCAAATGCCTGCGCAATTCGGAAGGTAACGGCTAGCGTTGGATTAGCTTGTCCACGCTCTATTTGACTTAGCATTGAACGACTCACGCCGGATAACGAAGCGAGTTGATTCAGTGTTAGCTTGTTTTTCTTACGCAGCAAGGTAACTCTGTCCTGTAAAACTTGGTTCGTAAGGTCGGCTGATTCATCAGTTGTTAACATTTTTGACGGCACGTTATTCTCTTATAAGGGAATTAGTTCTTGTATGTTGCGAAATTACTTTCTAGTATGCTAGAATTATTCCAGTATAGCACTCGGAACGACCTGTCGTATCCCAAGGAGATATTATGAAAGCACTTGTCAAAAAAAATGCCGAAATCGGCTTGTGGCTGGAAGACGTTGCCCTACCTGAATACGGCATCAACGATGTCCTCATTCGCGTTTTGCGCACCGCAATCTGTGGTACTGATCTACATATTTACAACTGGGATAGTTGGGCACAGAAGACCATTCCGGTTCCGATGGTGGTTGGACATGAATTTGTTGGTGAAATTGTTGAAGTCGGTTCAAACGTACTCGACTTTCATCCAGGTCAAATAGTGTCGGGTGAAGGTCATGTGGTATGCGGCCGTTGTCGTAATTGCCATGCGGGTCGGCGTCATTTATGCGCACATACCAGCGGCATAGGCGTCAATCGTTCGGGCGCATTTGCCGAGTATTTGTCACTGCCGATGTCGAACGTATGGGAACACCGAGCCGGAATCGATCTCGATATCGCAGCGCTATTTGATCCTTTTGGCAATGCAGTCCATACCGCGCTGCAATTTGACCTGTTGGGAGAAGACGTATTAATCACCGGCGCTGGGCCCATCGGTGCTATGGCGGTAGCAATCTGTCGCCACGCCGGTGCCAGACATATTGTTATTACCGATGTAAACCCAAAGCGCTTGGCGCTGGCATCAACATTAGGTGCGACTCGAGCAGTCGATGTACGCACCGAAAATTTGGCAACCGTCCAACACGAGCTAGGCATGTTCGAGGGCTTTGATGTGGGTCTCGAAATGTCAGGTAATGGACGGGCATTTCGCGATTTACTCAGCAACATGTGCCATGGCGGCAAAGTGGCCATTCTGGGCATTCCTGGTGAAGACGTCGCTATCGACTGGAACGTCGTGATATTTAATATGCTTACACTGAAAGGTATCTACGGTCGAGAAATGTATGAGACCTGGTACAAAATGTCAGTACTGATCGAATCGGGTCTGGATATCTCACCGGTGATAACCCACCGCCTTAACTACACTGACTTTCAGCAAGGGTTTGATGCCATGAATTCAGGCGAAGCCAGTAAAGTTATTCTTACTTGGGCAACTTAGTGACGTTAAGTTATGTGAAAGCTGAGGTAGGTTAGCAGCTCTATTTCTTATCAATGACTCCGACCCACATACCGTGAAGTGATCTTAAAATGGTGGATTACGCAATCGCTCGGTAACCTAACACAGGAACAATTATGTACGGCAAATTACAACAACATCTTGAAAACGAGTTAAATGATATAGAGTCTGCAGGTTTACTCAAACAGGAACGCCAGATAACCACGGCCCAAGGATCTAACATTGGCGTAGTTGATGGCCAAGCAGTATTAAATTTATGCGCTAATAACTACCTTGGCTTAGCTCAACACCCTGACGTCAATGCAGCGGCCAAAACTGGCATCGATGAATGGGGTTATGGCATGGCATCGGTGCGCTTTATATGTGGCACTCAAGTCATTCATAAACAATTAGAAGATAAACTCAGTCAGTTTCTTGTGATGGAAGACACCATTTTGTACCCATCCTGTTTCGATGCCAATGGTGGTTTGTTTGAAACAATACTGAATGAACATGATGCGGTGATATCTGACGAGCTCAATCATGCCAGTATTATCGATGGCGTACGTTTGTGTAAAGCCAAACGCTATCGCTACAAAAACTCCGACATGTCAGATCTTGAGACCCAGTTACAGCAAGCGGATAGAAATGGGGCACGATTTAAACTAATTACTACTGATGGTGTATTTTCGATGGATGGCTTCATTGCGAAACTTGACGAAATCTGTGACCTGGCAGACAAGTACCAAGCCATCGTCCACTTTGATGATTGTCATGCAACTGGTTTTATTGGTGACAATGGGCGAGGTACGCATGAATATCGAAACTGCATGGATCGAGTTGATATTACAACGGGTACTCTGGGCAAAGCACTTGGTGGTGCTAGTGGTGGTTACACTAGTGCCAAAAAAGAAATTGTTGCATTATTGCGCCAACGTTCACGCCCTTATCTTTTTTCCAATACAGTCGCACCACCGGTAGTTGCTGGTGCTTTGAAGGCATTAGATCTAGTGGCTGAGACAGATGAGATTCGAGATAGACTGAGAAGAAATACTGCTCAATTTCGTTCAGGCTTAGAGCAACTTGGATTTGAATTACAACCCGGCGAACATCCCATTGTACCCGTTATGCTTCACGACGCTAAACTAGCCAGCCAATTTGCAGAAGCCATGTTGAAACAAGGTGTGTATGTCGTGGCTTTTTCGTTTCCTGTTGTACCCAAGGGCAAGGCCAGAATCCGTACTCAAATATCTGCCGCACTAAGTCAGCAGCAAATTGAATTCGCACTTCAAGCTTTTGCAAATGTTAAGAAAGAACTGAGCATATAATAGTTACGACATAAATTTTTAGATGGTTTAGTGACGATGAAGAAAGACGGTTGCTTTTGTACTAACCTATTCTTTAGTGTTAATGTTGTAGATTATAATCTTTATTAAAGGAAATAAACTATGAGCATACGTATAGGCGATATCGCACCTAATTTTGACGTTGAAACCACCAATGGTCCTATTAATTTTCATGAGTGGTTGGATGATTCTTGGGGTTTCTTCTTTAGTCATCCTGCAGATTACACACCAGTTTGCACCACCGAAATGGGTCGAACTGCTCAACTTGAAGGCCAGTTTTCGAAACGAAATGTGAAACCGCTTGGCCTCTCTACCGATACGGTAGCGGAGCATAAAAACTGGATACTAGATGTCAACGACACCCAAAATACAACCCTGACGTTTCCTATCGTTGCTGACCATGATCTTACGATTGCCAAGCTATATGAGATGATTCACCCCAGCGAAAGTAAGACTGCAGCGGTTCGATCAGTATTTATAATCGATCCTGAAAAGAAAATTCGTCTCACCATGACTTACCCAATGAGTGTTGGTCGGAACTTCGATGAGATACTTCGAGTGATTGATGCACTACAACTCGGTGACGCTAAAAAAATAGCCACGCCAGCAGATTGGCGGCCTGGTGATACAGTTATTATTCCACCCTCTATCAGTAATGATGACGCCAAGGACTTGTTTCCACAAGGATGGGAAGAGGTTCGCCCCTATCTTCGTTTAACCAAAGTATACTAGTTATTAATCGAATACCGACACTGCAAATGGCTTTGCCAAAGTAACCTCGAAATCGACGTGCCTTTGAAGTAGGCACTGTCGAGATTCGTAACATATTTCAACGGCTAGTATCTCCTGTGCCAGACCCATTGCACAAGTGGGATATGCCCGAACATCAGACTGCTAAGGTGACTGTTATGGAGGTTGATTGGGCGGCACAAGAAATAGTTCCCTTTATCTCAGATGGGTTTCGAGAAGAAGAGCTCCTAATGATTAATGACGCTACGAAGTACCTAGATCTGCCAGCTTTATACTGGTCCACAAAACAGAAAGCTAAATTCAACAATCAAATGCATTCGTCTCCCAATGTTACTTAACATCTTAAAATAATTCATTGGGTTAATATGGTTGACTCCTAGGTAAAATATTACTGTAACTGCTGAATAAAATGGACTTCTTTTCTTCTGTAAGGGGTATTCATTTAATCTCAAATGAGTTGAGAAGCACCTGATGAGACATCAGGTTGCTAAAAAGTGTCATTCAAATACTAACTATTAGAGGTCATTATCTAAACCTAAATTCAAATGGCTTCCGTCACCGTATTTAGCTATGCAAACACCGGGATAAACCTCTACCTCGACTCCACCTTTCTTTTTAATATGATCTGATACGTGCCCTATTAATAAACTTTTAAATTTTAGTACGTCGTCTCGTAAAACAAATCGATCTATATACTCTAAAAATCCGTTGGACTCGTCAAAAATAGTCAATTGAATACAGTCTACGTTAAAAGCTTCTCCACTATGACGAAGTATATTTTCATCTTCGGTATAGTATTCATAACCCATCCACAAGCATGATCGACAATCATCCACTTGCATGCCATGTTTGGTCACCATCATATATCGCCACAATTTAAAGGATGACAGCTCAACCCAACGCAAACTAGATATACTATCTTTGTTGGTCACCCTACAGCGAATTAATTTTTGACTTACATCGTCCATAAAAATATACCTTAAACCATATCTATTATTATAATAAAAAAAAGTAAATCAGGGTAAAAGCATAATTTTAACACAGTAAAAATAGTGATAGTGTCGAACGAGACATTCCGACGTAAAGCCCTAGCTTAACTTATTATGTGCGGCGGCCATCATAAAGATCCAAAATTTCGGAGGTATACTCTGCTATCGCAATGTGTCTGGAGCCATTACATCTGGTACTGCGAGCATGCCATTAATCGTCCTTCCCTTGCAGGCGATGTTCAGTTTAGCTGCAGTTAGCTTATCTGGTTGTGCATATCTGGTGACGAAATTGCATTCTCGCTTGGGGAATAAACGAGTGGTGCCGATTTATACCAGATTAGAGCTTGAGCCAGAAGAATAGGGCCCATTGTAAAAGCCAATGGGTGAACCCACTGTTTTCTGGGTAGCTAGAAATAGAGTAAAATCTGTTGTGTCTACTGTTCGTTGAAAGCGAGGATAATTCAAGAGTAGTTTTTTACTGCACCATAAACGGCTTATTTTAATTGCAGTAACTTAGGTCATAACCCTAACCAGGCCGGTTGCAGATCATTTCCAGCCATGAACCCAATGATTATGATCTTTTAAATCATGCCAATTGATTGAGACGCTATTTTTTGACATAACGGCTTCTATCCAACATGAAACAACCATGCCCCCTTCGTCAAATATAATTTCAGACACCTCGAAATGCTTTTCTTGATTGGTAGGCACCATAGCTGTCCACTTACTGTGAAGTAGTTTTTTTGGATTAATTTTATTCATTAGAATTTAATAAGGGTCTCAATTTTGTTAGGTAAGATAGTGAGACTTTAAGCTGACATATCATTTGATAATCAACGTGTTCTGTCAGGTAAAAGTACTAAGGGCAACTCTTATCGGTTCATGAGGTATTTGGAACAAAATAGTCAAGAAACATTATACGTGCTTTATTCCAACGATTGTTTAATTGAAAGTACTGCGCCAGCATTTCTGGGCTTAGCGCCAGACTATTGGCTGTAAATAATGACGAACTTTAGAGTTGTGGCGTGATTATACTGGTACTGAGAGGCTTCTGAGCAAAAAAATCATACAGGGTCCATTATTCATTTTGCCAGAGTGGTAAAATATTTGCCAAATTTTGCATAGGGTGCTGATCTTAAAACCAGCTAATGCACAATGAATGATTATGGACAAATCAAAACTTAACGAGTGGAGTATAGAATCATGATTGACAAGCTAAAACTGTTTGTAACTCGCCCGTTGCCGTCTAGCATTACAGACAAACTCGCTGTCGATTTTCAGGTAACGCTTCGCAAGGCAGTAACGGGTTTAAATTCACAGGAGATTTCGACCATATTCGACGAATTTGATTGTGTTTTAACGACTTTTGGGGATGTCTTCCAAGCCGCTGATTTCAGATCAAATCAACGCTGCAAATTACTCGCTAACTATGGCGTTGGATACAGTCATATCGACATTCAAGCTGCGAAGATGGCCGGTGTCACTGTCACCATTACACCGGGTGCTGTCACTGATGCGACAGCCGATATTGGCATGATGTTAATGTTAATGGCGGGACGACGTGCCAGCGAGGGTGAAGCTTGTGTTCGTGCTGGAGAGTGGACGGGCTGGCATCCGAACCAATATCTGGGTCAACATATCACTGGGAAAACTTTGGGTATCATTGGTATGGGTCGTATTGGACAAGCGATTGCAACTCGTGCTCATTTTGGGTTTAGGATGAACGTCGTGTTTTTCAGTCGATCTCAAGTCGCCCACCTGAACATTCCAAATGCGCAACAGCTGAGCACGATATCAGAGGTGATGAAACGGTCAGACTTTGTTCAAATTTGCGTTCCAGGGGGGGCTAAAACTCAGCAGTTGATTGGAATAGAAGAACTCGCGTCCATGCAAGCGCATGGCGTAATCATCAACACCTCGCGAGGTGAAGTCATTGATGAGCAAGCTTTGATTGATGCTCTGGTAAACAAACGTATTTTCGCAGCAGGCTTAGATGTCTATGAGAACGAACCGAACATACCTGACGTTCTTCGGTC
>Ga0307489_10000855_pt1 | contig 19367 bp, 23 predicted proteins | sample SB12metaG_FD_202247 | JGI IMG/M metagenome (GOLD analysis project Ga0307489, IMG submission 202247) | Sea-ice brine microbial communities from Beaufort Sea near Barrow, Alaska, United States - SB 1.2 | ecosystem: Environmental > Aquatic > Marine > Coastal | place: USA: Alaska | collected...
CCCCACTCCCGCCCGCACCACCGCCGCCCCCGCCCCCGCCCCCGCCCCCGCCGCCACCGCCGTTCTGTCCGACGGCACCCGCCTGCCGGTGGACCTCATCGTGTCCGCAGCGGGAGTGGACCCCGCGCCGTGCTGTCATTGGCTGCCGACCGACCGCTTCCCGCGCGGGCCGGACGGGGGCGTGGCGGTGGACCAGTGCTTCCGCGCACTGGGTAGGGCAGTGCAGGTTGACCCTATGAAAACCAAGTTGAAACCACCTGGACCCTTGCGCTTGAAACTATAGTGTGACATACCGCTGTCAACTTCTGCTTTCGAGTTCAACTCGCGCCGCTACAACTGGGCGGCGGCGGCAGAGTGTTCGCCGCCGGCGACGTGGCGTCCTCGAGCCGCAGCGCCGACCCCGCCCACCACTGGTTCCAGATGCGGCTGTGGGGCAGGGGCCGCCGCCGCTCGCCTCTGACTGTTTGCTCATAGCGCACCTGCAAACCACCGCCGCCGCTGAGGTTAAACTCAGTGTCGGGTTTGGTATCGAAGTTGTGGTATCGAAGTTGTGGTATCGAAATCCATTCGACCAATCAGAAGTGTCCATTCCGAATATCCCGCCGACCGACTCCCCAAAAGTGTGACCGGGTCGCGATCCTTGAGTGAAGGACCGGGTCGCGATCCTTAAGTAAATAGACCCTCACTTTCGAGGAGATTAGCGTAACATGTTACGCTGACACTAAGTTTAAGCTGATAATGGAACGATTGTCAGACCCTGGTGCGGGGCCAGGCGCGTGCGTCCGGCACCTACGCCGCTCGGGTCATGGCCGGCGAAGCTGACGAGCTAGCGCTCGGTTTCAACTACGAGCTCTTCACCCACACCACACGGTTCTTCGATCAAAAGGTGGTACTATTGGCAGGGCACCGGTACACCCCCCCCCATCCTCCCCATAGCCTGGGCACTTGTTCCCTGTCTGTTTGCCCACAGTGTACCCGTTTACCCATACACACTTGCCGCATCCACCCCCCGGCCTGGGCACTCATTCCCTGACTGCTTTGCTCATGGTGTACCGGTGTACCAGTACACACTCGCCGCATCCTTCCCCTGGCCAGGCACTCGTTCCTTGACTGCTGGCTCATAGTGTACTAGTGTACAGGTAGTATCAAATGTCACAGGTACTCGTAGAAACCTTGACAGACGCGGCACGAGCGGCCAGGTTCTAACTGTCGGGTCTGTACAACGGGCAGAAATTGGAGCTCGAGGCGAAGGGTGATATCGTGATGTACGTGCGCAGCGAGTACCAGCCCGAGCCGCTGTTCATCCGGGTGTTGATGCTGCGCGGCAGGATGATGGCAGGGTGCTGCACTCGTAGACACTCCTTCACTTTCCAGCTCAACTCGAGCTGTCTATGTTTGACCCATCAACTCGCTCTTAGAGCTCACCTCACGTATCACCTCATATGTCACCTCACGCATTGACTCGCTTATCATCTCACCCGTCAACTCACGTATCATCTCACCTGTCAACTCACCTATCAACTCACGTATCAACTCATCAAGTCACGTATCAACTCACGTATGAACTCACGTATGAACTCACGTATGAAATCACGTATCAACTCACGCATCAACCCACCTATCACCTCACGTATCAACTCACGTATCAACTCGCGCATCAACCCACCTATCAAGTGACCTATGAAAGGCCCTGGGTAAAGGGGGCGGTGCTGATCGGTGACACCGGGTTGGAGGAGACGTTCGAGAACCTCATCCTGGACGGCGGGACCTCACCCACCCTCACTGTTTGCTCATACTGTACCGGTGTACCCATGCACAGCTGACACACTCGCCGCATTCTCCTCCCTGGCCTGGCCACTAGTTGCTTCAGTGTTTGCCCATCGTGTACCGGTGTACCCGTGCACGCTCGCCGCATCCTCCTCTCTGGCCTGGCCGCTCGTTCCTTGACTGTTTGCTCATGGTGTACCGGTGTACCCGCGCACACTCGCCGCATCCTCTTCCGTGGCCGGCCCCTGCTTGCCGGCATCGACCTGAGCGGGTTCGGCGCGGGGATACTAGACCCAGACGTGGACATCGCCGACTACTTCGATTGACGCGCTTTAGCTCCTCAGGGAACGAGGGTTCATAGTGAGACGAATGACGTGGCGAGCGGTAGCGCGGTAGACAGCTGGTGACTCAAGAATCGAGGATTTCGAGTGAGACTAATGACGTGCCCAGCGCAGCGGTAGCGCGGTAGACAGCTGGTGAATCAACAAATGAGGGTTCAGAGTGAGACGAACGACGTGCCCAGCGGTACTTGTAACGCGGTAGACAGCTGGTGGTGGCTCGGATGACTCACACGTAGCGCGCCGCCGGCGCTTAGCTTGTTTAGATGAAAGCATACCTTTGGATATATCCATAAAAGCTAAATCAAGGAGCGAGCGGCGGGCGGGTCGTGATTGCTAGTATCACGGGGTAGCTGTACAGGGATGGGGAGACCCAGTGGGCAGAAAGAATAAATCTGAATGAGGTAGCCGTGGCGTTTAGACGGCGTTGGCAGCGAAGAGCGCGGCGCGCTCGGCGGCCTCGAACGCCTTGGCGCACGCGGCCTCGTCGACGGCGCCGGCGCACTGCTTCTCCATGGCGCCGAAGGCGCCCACCTTGCCCATCTCCAGCACCTCGTCGGCGGGGATCAGGTTGAGGCCGTTGACCAGCTCCTGCGCCACCATGCCGGAGATGGCGATCATCGCCACGCGCCCGTTGTTCACCTCCTTCAGCTTCATGTCGAGCAGCCACGCCTCGTCCTTGCCCTTGGACAGGCCCAGGGGGTCGAACTGGTAGTCGCCGGGGGTGAAGTCCGCCTTCTGCAGGAACAGCTTGTCGGCCTCGAAGGGGTTCTGCCACGCGAACTGCACGCGGGTCGCCTCCGCGGCGAAGATGGCGGCGGCGATGCCGCCCCAGAAGAGGGAGGGCACCTGCTGGAAGTGGTCGATGGCGGGGCCGGTGACGTCCGCGTCGAAGAGGAAGGAGGACCCCTCCACTTGCTCGCCTGCGGGCAGGGAACGCGGGGGCGGACGACGGGGAGGACGTGAGTACGGTGGCGGGCGCAGGAGAGGGGAGAATAACAGGGGGGAGCACAGGGAAGAGAAACAGGGGGGAGCACAGGAAAGTAATGGGAAGCGCAGGAGGAAGGGGAGGGGGCGGAGGAGGAGAAGAAGGAGGAGGATGAGGAGGAGGAGGAAGATGAGGATGGGAAGGAGGAGTCCAGATGAGGAGGAGGGAGGTGGGAAGGATCCGACAGATATATGACAGGTGGACTGAAAAGACAGGTGGAGAGACATGGACAGGTGTACTGAAATGACAGGTGGAAGTGACGTATAATTGTGGAAAGATGCTTACCAACGACGAAGCCGAGGGCGGCGAGCATGGCGACGCGGCCGTGGGTGATCTCCACGTCGGCGTAGCGCTGCGCCTCGGACTGGTCGATGTCGTTGTAGAAGCCGAACAGGTCCACGCCCTCGGGGCAGGGTACTTGACAACCAAGCACAGCGGGAAATGAGAACGAAGACAGGCGGCTGACAGGGATTGAGAACAAGCGCTCACACGACAGCGCGCGGGCCCGTTCGTCAGAACACAAGTCGATCAAGTGTCAGTGATCAACATGGTCACACCCCCTGCCTCGGGGAAGGGCGCAACGCCCTGCACGAGGCCGGCCTTGGTGGCGGCGCCGATGTTGGCGAACATGGTGAAGGGACTCGAACAAGTTCACAGCCGCCGTTTGAGAAAAAGCACTCGCACAGATCAACAGAGTTCGCACAAACAGACGCGCGGACTTTCAGACTTAGTTCTTCGGAACACAAGTGCGTCGGTCGAGTGTTCGTGCTCGTGTTTGTTCTCAATACGTGTGGCATGAGAAGGTACAGGGGCCCGTGCTCGGTAGAGTCTCCGGGTGATCGACGGATCGTTCCGATCGCCGTTCAAGCTCCCTGCCTTGGTGCCGGGGGTGACCTTCTTGGGCGCGGCCTTGGGGGCCTTGGAGCCGCCCAGGGTGGCGCGGGTCACGAGGACGTTGGACATGGCGATGCAGGACATGGTTGAAGGTGGTGTTGGTGGTGTCGAAGGTAGATGGGGTGGCAACGTGAAGCTGCGCGTGTGGAAGAGTGAGGAGAATGGAGCGTGCGCTAGCACTTTTATAACCAGCCGCGCTTTCTGCGACGGTTTGTGTGACTCAGTGTGCCCAGCTAGATTCTGTACTCAAGGCTCTGTATGACTGTACAGTGACTGGATCCACAGCGAGACACGTGGACAAAAAGGGCAAGAGAAAAAGCACAGAGCCGCGCAATCTGACAACGAGCCACAAATGATGACACGTGTGATCACACGTGTCCATAAAGTAAAGTTGCAGAAATGACAGAAAGCTCTTTTTTTGTTAATTCTGTTGGCCCTGTGATAAGACTGCGTGGTATCTGCGATTCAGCCCCATCGTATGGCACGGCTGTGAAGAGCTTGAGAGACACATGTGCAGAGCTTGTAACAGGGGCTGGGCTTGGGGAGAGCGCGAGTGACGCTTGAGAAGCAGATGAAATGGTGGGTTGGTTGCTCGAGTGCAAGTGCGGTCAAGGTCGGTCAATGTAGTCATCGTTACACTTCTAAATATCAAATTCTAGCTAGTGGGACATCGTCCCTTCAAGCTATGCGGCTCCTACGAGTAACGACTCCGAAAGCCACTGTAAATATCGTCCCTGCAAGCTATGCGTGCTACTACTGATACACAACAGGGTGCATTTCACCCGGGGGGGCTAAGGCCCAGCATCACACAATCCCCGCCCTGCGACGAACCTAAAAGTCCCGGATGGCGCCCTTCTTCCAGGGGCTTACACTCGTCCACTTCTCAGCTCAACCTGAGCCGTTTCTGACACAAAATACACCCTGAACACCCCCTGATACTCCTTTACACCCCCTGACAACTCCTGAAAGCCCCCTAAACAACCCCTAATTGCACCCCTATCCCACAGAATCCGCTTACGTTGAGCCGAAAAGTGGACGAGTGTAAGCCCCTGCCTTCTTCCCCGGACTGCCGTCATCCGCCCCGCCCCCGCCGCTCGCCGCTTTGATCATCTTGTCCATTCGCTTCGTCACCCGCGTGTCGGGCCTGCCAGATGTCGCTCGCCACGTCAGTCATTCAACTCAAGACTCGGGGGTTCAAATGCGTTTCAATGACATGACGTGGCGGGCAATATCTACGGGGGCCAGAGCGAAAGCCTGGTGCCTCCTCATACACGCAGCTGCGTCTCTCTCTCTCTCTCTCTCTCTCTCTCTCTCTCTCTCTCTCTCTCTCTCTCTCTCTCTCTCCGTCTCTCTCTCCTCTCTCTCTTTCTCTCTCTTGAAAGAAATGCGTTGAAAAACGGGGCGGGCCCCCAGCATGCGGGCGGCCACACCGTCTTGTCCATGTTGCCCTGGCCCATGAAGTGGCGCCACGCGTGGTACATAGCGTGCAGGTGCACCACGTCCGCCGCCGCGTACGCCACCAGATCCGCCGACATCGGCCGCGCCTCCCACACCTCGTAACTTCCCCCCTGCGGGAAGGGCCGGCCAGATATCGCTCGCCATGTCAAAGGATGGGATACCATCTAAATAATGTTTTCGTTACTACATACCATGTCATCGTGCAAAACCGTTTCGGATTGCAGTCGCGTCTCTGTCCCTTCTCCCCTCCCTCCACCGTCGCAATGAAGACACCACACACATTTAGATGAAGAAACGAGGGCTAAAAATAAGTGGCGATGACGCAGCGGGCAATATCTGGCAGGTCCTACCCGGTCCGGCAGAAACAGCGCGCAGCCCTGCTCCTTGATGGCGTCCAGCTCATCGCGCGCCTCCCGCTCCCCGGGCCTGGCAGTTACTGCTCGCCTCGTCATCGACACGTGTTTTGGGGCCCTCGTGTCTTGAGCGGAATAACGCCCTGTGACGTGGCGAGCGATACATGCCGGGCTACACCTGGTCCAGCCCCGGGCAGTCCGCCAGCGCCTTGCGCAGGCCCGCGAGGAACCGGTCGCGCCGCCCTCCGGACACGGCCTCGCAAACATTGCCCGCGGCGTCATCCCTCGCATAAATCCAACGCGTTTATTGCGTCAAATGCCATGCTCTGATGTGGCACGAAATATCTGGCAGGCCCACAGGCCCCACCCCCGGCCTCCTCGTCGCGCTTGAGGCAGAAGACAACCTGCACGTCGTACATGTTGCGCAGCTTGACGCCGTACTGGTGGTACAGCGCGTCACTGTCGCCGCGGTGTAGCGGCGCAAGTTGAACTTGAAAGCAATTTTTTAAAAGCAGTTTATCATAATTTAGTTTCAGGCGGTCCATTCCAGGCGCTTTCAACGTGGGTTTGATAGGGTCAACCTGCACCGCCTCGCCGCGGCAGTCGAAGATCAGCTTCAGCACCGCACCACAGGGCCGCGCGGACATTGGGGGCCCGACACCTCGTGGGATCATGTCAACAAACGAGGGTTTGGTTTCGAACATGGGTCGACATTGTGATGGGGAGTATCTACCAGGCTCTACCGCGGCGGACTCCAGGAGCTCCGCGAAGCGCCCCGCGCTGAAGGCCACCGCGTAGGGTCTGGCGGAACTTGCCCCTCACATCATCCACACGCGTTTGAGCCCTGGTTTCTTGCGTTTAATGGCATTCTAGCTTCCTTTGACGCGGCGGGACATATGAGTCAGGTAGGTCCGAGCAAGGGCCGGTAAAGTGACCCCTAGAGTACTTTTAGGGTCAGTTAACTGGTAAATTATGGGGTCACTTTACCGGCCCGTGTTCGGACCTGTCAGGCCCTACCAGGGCACCCATGGTGGTGATGTCGATGAGGAGGACCGGGCCGTCGGCGGGCGCCACCTGCGCCAGGCACAGCTTGCCCGTGCGGCTCAGCGCGATGCCCGAGGACTAGGGCCCGCAAGATATTGCCCGCCGTGTCATTGACGCGCATGTTGAACCCTCGGTCTTGAGGTGCACGGCATGCTATGACGGGGCTTGACGGAGGCGGTTGGATAATGCTCACCGTGGCAGTGCCGTGGGGATGGGTCGCGAAAGCTCGATGAACGTTAGTACAAACATGGCATCCTACGAGTATGTCGGGGGACGGGGCGAGCACCATCTGCCAGGCGGCGGCCCCACCTCAAAGTCCACAGCGACTGGCGCTCGGCGCTCGATCAGGAGCCCGAGGATTAGGGCCTGCCGGGCATAGCTCGCCACGTCACAGGGTGCCATTTCACTCAAGAAACGAGGGTTCAAATGCGTTGGCCAACGTCGCGAGCAACACCCGCCAGGCCCTACCGAGGGCGGCGGCGCACGCGGCGGGCGTGTCGATCACCACAGCCGCTACCGGCTGCCGCCAGCGGGCCAAAGACGTCAACGAGCGCGGCGCCGCGTCCTCGTCGGAAGCGGTGGCGTCCGGCGGGCGGTCCGGGCGGTCCTTGCGCAACCACACCCATCGCGGCCCCTTCTTCGCGGCGGCGGCACCGCCGGCCGCCTGCCCCGACTCCGAGACGCTCGGCAACCCCTCCTCCGCTGATAGTGATGGTGTTATGGGCGTGGTTGCGTCCGGCGGCGGCGAGCTAGAGCGGTCCTCAACAACGGCAGCATCATCGGCGGGTTCCTCCGCCGCGCTATTCGGCACCCTCGCTGATAAGATTGTTGACGGTGTTAACTCCGGCGGCGACGGCGAGGACTCGCGCGAGGTCGCCCCATCACCCCGATCTATGACAGCCTCGAGTGAGATCCTGGAGATGCGCGCCTTCACCGTGAGGTCCGCCGCGAGCGCGTCCGCACCGCTGGCCTCGGCGTCGGCCATTTGATGCAGAGCGCCCCGCGGTCTGAAGACCCGCATACGCAAAAGATAGGGGGGGGCTTTCATTTCAAAACAAGGGCCCCCTAATCTACCGGACACGACCGACCGACCGTTTTGAGCTGACAGCATTTAAACGTGAGCATCTCCCTGCGGCGCGGCGGCGGCGACACTCACGGTCCGACCCCCAAGGACTCGACGGCATCATCACTACGGAGGCGTTTCGCGCCTCGGCGCGGCAGCTGCCGACCCTTCGTACGTCAGTCCGCGCATCAATCGTGAATTGACCACCAAAAAGCGCTTCATCTTGGAGCCGAGTCTTCCAGGCGCTGTCATGTCTTGTCTACCTGGTATCATACTGTGAACAAACAATGATTACAAAACTTGTGATGATACAACAGCTATTAGCATACTCCCGTCCGTCGGACTGTTACCCCCGCCCCCCTTACTTCACACACCCGCTATCCCCCGTCCATCGGACTATTACCCCCGCCCCACAACTGCTACTTCACAACACCCCGTCTCCAGTACTTCTGACTGTAACCCCCGCCCGCCCATGACCCCCGCCCCACAACTTCACGCACCCCCAGTTTCCCTTCAATCGGACTTTTAACCCCGCCCTGCTATAATACCTCACACCAACCCTATGTTCGCGTCCAGCAAATTATTACCCCCGCTAACGCTTTTTCACGCACCCCCGTCTCAAAGCTTTGAGCTCTCATCAGATTCTCACCTGGGCAGAGCCTAGTAGCCCCCGGACGCGCTGCTGATGATGGGGAACACGGAGGAGGGGTCGTGTGTCCACGCCGCCCCAACGCCGCCGCCGCGCTGCGACACGGGCGAGGGGGAGCGGAACACGGGCGAGGGGGAGCGGGAGCCGGCGCGTTTGCTGTTGGTGACGTCAGCGCCGAAGCACCGGCGGTCCGGCGACGTCACCCCCCGCGCCGCCGCCGCCTTCGCCGCCGCCCCCACCGCCGCCGCCTTCCTCAGCCCCCCCGCCCCGCCCGCCGCCGCACTCGTCCGCTGCGAGGAGACGTGAACGCGCGCGCCCGGAGAGGCGGACTCCTCCTCCACCTCCTCCTGCCGAGCCACCGCGGGCCGGGCGGCATCCGCACCAACCAGCCACTCCTCCACACACTCCACCTCCACCTCCACCTCCTCCCCCCCGCCCGCCGAATGGACGGGATGAGTGTCGGCCGCCGCGCAAGTGGCGGTAACCTCTCCCCGCGACGCGATGCTCGCCGCCGCCTCCTCTTCCGCCCCCGCCGTCTTCTTGCCCCCCGCCCCCAGCCCCGCCGCCTGTGCTACCGCCTCGAGCTGCGCGCACAACGCCAGTCCCGCGTCGGCGGCCGAGCGGGCCGCTGTCCGAGCACGTCCCGCCGCCTCCGGGCAGGGGCTTTCACTCGTCCACTTTTCGGCTCAACGTGAGCGCATTATGTGGGATAGGGGGTGCATCCAGGGGTTGTTTGGGGGTCGTGGTGAGGTGTTATGGGGTATTAGGGGGTGTCTAGGGTGTATTTTGTGTCAGAAACGTCTCAGGTTGAGCTGAAAAGTGGACGAGTGTAAGCCCCTGCCTCCGGGCACCCGCGCGGCGCCACCGGCGGCGCCATCACGAAGCGGGCGAGCGCGCGTGCCTGCGCCTGTGCCCGTTTGATCGCCCCCAGCGCCTCCGCGCCCACCCCCCAACTGCCGCCGGCGCCCACCGAGCTGGCCCCCAGGGCGGTCGCGGCGGCGGCGGCGGCGGCGGCGGCGGCCACGGCGGCTCTCGTCCGGTCCTCGTCACCGGCGGTCTCCCCCGCGCGGAGCCCCGGCGCCGGCCCCGCGAAGATGTTCCGGCTGTACGCCAGGCGGAGGAGGAGCGGCTGCTCCCCCGCCCCCGCGCCCAACCCCGCGAGCTCCGCGAACCTGGCGGCAGGGGCTTACACTCGTCCACTTTTCAGCTCAACCTGAGCCACGTATGGCACAAAACACACCCTAAACACCCCCTGACACCACCTGATACGCCCAAACACCCAATATATTAACCCCTAGACGCAACCCCTTTATCTCAAAAAGCGCTTACGTTGAGCTGACAACTGAACGAGTGTAAGCCCCTGCCTGGCGGGCGCAGCGGGGGGCATGGCGAAGTCCCCGCAGGAGGGGTCGTCGCGCTGGTCCGTGTCCGTGAGCGCGGCGGCGACGTGCTCGAGGACGCTGCTCAGCTCCAGAATGCGAGTGACGTCCGCGGCGCCGGCGTCGCCACCCGCCAGGTGCTCCAGCTCGCGCTGTACGGCGACGGACAGCTCGGCGAGGCGGGCGAGGTGGGCATGGGCGTTCTCAGGCGGCGCCCGACGCCTGCTGCTGAGGCCGGCGGGGCCGCAGGGGACGTGGACATCGCGCGACGAAGCACCGCCGGCGGAGATGCGGAGCTGATGCGACCTCGGTCGACCCATCGTCAGGCCCAGCGCGCCGGTACACGTCGTGTGCCACGCCGAGAGCGTCAAGGGCGGCGGCGGTGGCGGAGCTGTCGTCGGCGACGAGCTCATCTTGAACGGAAGGATAAATAAAACGGTTCACTCGTACCCCCTTGTGGAGAAGATGATTAGTGTAGCGCGGAAGCCCGGTAGATGTCCTTGGGGGAGTAATGAGCCAGTGTCGATACCGCAACGATCCTGTATGTGAATGCGGAGAGCACGCGTCGCTCGCTCGCTCGTGGAAGTGCCGCCACTGTGCGGCGCGCCGAGTATGCTGTATCATGGATGTCCGGAATTTGAGTCTATCCGCAAGCGGGTTGAGAGGAATCAGAGTGCGATGCGAGCGCGCAGGCAGGTGATGACGATCTATTTTTCAACGGGTCACATCAGAGATCAGACGGTCAAATTTTGATGTGACCGGTCAATCGCGGTGGCTGCCGGTGAGACGTCGCATCGCGCGTTGAAAAAACCGTCGAGCGAGTTTAACCATCTACGTCATTTTAGCGGAAACACTCCCCCCCAGTTTATCACGCCCTCGGCACGCGCCAGAGAGGCCGTCGCCAAAGGCCGCAGCGCACCCGCTGCACCCACACTCCACGCCGCCGCCGCAACACCGCCGCCGCGTCACAATGTCGAGCGCCGACGGCGCGCCGCGTCTGGTGCGCTTCCTCCTCCTTCCCCAGTCCTTGCGCCGTTTCCCCTTCCCCCAACTCGCCCGAAAAGACCTCTCGACAAGACCTTGGCGGTTGGCGCTGTGTGGCACGCCGCACGCAGCGGCGCTTGAATGCAGGCATCGTGCGCATCGGCGGTGGCGCCGTGCGTGCGTGATGCATGTATCGCATTCGCATTCGCATCCCCTCGCTCCTGCCTCCCTTACTACCGCCAGCCCCGAGGAAAACGACCACGTGACCTCTCCTGTCGTTGTCAGTTTGGTCACTCGCCCGACAAGCCCTCCCGACGTGACCGTGGTACACGCCGCACGCGGCGGCGCATATGCACGCTCGCGCGGCGTCGGCGTATCGGTGCTGGCGTCGCGCGTGTGACATCTCTGTCGCATTCGCATTCGCATTCGCACCGCGGCATCCAGCTCCTCTCCCTTGCCTCCCAAACGACGCGACCCAACCTGTCTTTATCAGTCGCCTGACAAGACCTCCCAACCTGGGCGCTGATTTGCACGTCGCCCGCGGCGGCTTATGAATGAACGCGAGCGCCGCCGCGCGTAACGTGCTGCCTGTGTCGCATTCGCGTCCGTCCCGCGCGCCTCCCCGCTGCTTCGTTCCCTTGCGTCTTGGTAACGTGGACACTAACTATCGACGTCGACGGGCGGATTTTTCCCACGCAGGAAAACGACGTGACACCGCCGCTGACTGCTGAGGCTGTCATGACCCGTATGCGCCTCCGCATGGAATCCGCCGCCGCCTTGGCCGCCGATGACGCCGCCGCCGACGCCGCCGGCACGCCGCGCAGCCCGCGCCCGCGTAGCCCCGTGAGCCCGATCCGAGCCATGCCGCCCATACCCCCACGCAGCCCGGGGCCCGCGAGCCCGCCGTCTGCAAAAGACGCGGCTCCGGCAACCTCCCCCACCTCCTCCCCTCCCGCAGCCACGCTGGGTCACTTCGGCGGCCAAGGGTTCGCCTACCTCGCGAACCTGCGCGGCAAACTCGGGCGCTGCGTCGGCGGCGCCTCCCGGGGGTCCGAGGTGGAGCTCCGCGCGCTGCTGTCGCCCGGCGCCGCCGTCGCGTGCGACCTCACGCACGCCTTGGCAGGGCGGGTGTTATTGAGAACAATCACTTGACCGACGTTGAACCTCCACCTCCTCCTCCTCCTCCTCCTCCTCCTCCTCCTCCTCCAACTCCTCCACCTACACCTCCGCCTCATCCTGCGCGCGTCGGTATGAGCGTTCACACTCAAGGTAGATCATGCTCCGATTCCGGTCACGTGCTTGTTCTCAATGACCCTCCTGCTGGAGCTTGGAGCGGGACTGCGTGGCAGGGGTTCTGTGTCACACTCGTCCACTTATCAGCTCAACGTAAGCACTTTCTCCGGGATACATTGGAGGATGACAGTGACAAAAATGGCTCAGGGCTCAATTTAAGCCGTCATCAGGACGAGTGTAAGACCCTGCCGCGAGGACACCAACTCCCTGGAGCGGTTCCTGCCCACCAGCTTCGACGAGATCCTGCGCTCCGACGCGTCGCTGCTGGGCCGCGTCATGCCGCAGGCGCCGCCGCCGCGGCCGCTGTCTGCGCACGCGCTGCCGCCGTCCTCTTCGTCGCCTTCGTCGTCGCCTTCGTCATCTCCGGTATCTGCATCGCCGGCGTCCCCCTCGTCCTCGTCCTTCGGCATCGGAGGCAGCAGCGTCGCCACGGTCCTCCCCCGCGTCGCTGTCACGTCACCGGCAGGGACTTACAATCATTCCCTTTTTCAGCTCAACTTGAAATGTTTTGTCCCTGACTCACTTAGAGGGAGCGACGCTTCCGCGTGTATGAGCGGGCACCAGGCTTTCGCCCTGCCCCCCGTCCCTAACCCACTATATTAATCAACAGAAGTGCTTTAGTTGAGCTGAAAACGGAGCGATTGGGAGGCCCTGGTGAGCGGCGTCTTCGACCGGCGGCGTGATCGGCGGCGGCGGCGGCGGCGGCGGCGGCGGCGGCGGCGGCGGCGGCGGCGAGGAGGAGGACAGCGACTCGCACTCGTACTCGTCGGCCAGGTCCACCCCGCCCATGTCGCCACGCCTGGTCGGGACTCATGGACACTGCTCGCCACGTCATAGCATGTCGTGTGACTGAAGACTTAAGAAACGAGGGTCAAAATGCGTTTGATGACGTGGCGAGTATTATGTTACTATGTTTTTTACCCTCGTCTCTTAAGTTGAACGATATCCTATGACGTGGCGAGCGCTATCCATGAGTCCCTGGCGGTCGGCCGGCGCGCTGTCCGAGTCGCCGACGCGCGAGCAGTGCCTGTCCGGCAGGGCCGCACACTCTTCCCCTTTCGGCTCATCATTACACTCAGGTTTTGGGACACGCTGGTTGGCGTCAGTATCGGTGAAGTACTCAAAAGCGGCTGAGGTTGAGCTGGAAACTGGACGAGTGTAGGCCCCCTACTCTCAGGATTCTTCTCCGGCTCCGATGGTTCCATCGCGTCCACCGCCGATCGGAGCGCCGCCGCCGCCGCCGCCGCCGCCTCCCCCGCCGCCGCCGCCGCCGCCGCTGCTGCCGAGGTGGGGCTGGGCAGATATTGCTCGCCATGTCATCGACACGGATGTTCAACCCGAGTGTCTCGAGTCAAATGGCATCCTATGACGTGGCATCCTACGACGTGTCACCACATGACTTGTCATCCTATGACCTGGCGTCGCATGACGTGGCAACATGTTACATGGCATCCTAAGTATGACGTGTCATCCGGTGAAGCGGCATCAGATGACGTGGAATCACATGACATGGTGTCAATGACGTGGCATCCAGGGACGTGGAATTGAATGACCTGGCATTCTACGACGTGGCATCCTATGACGTGGCATCCAATGATGTGACTATTATCAGCTAGGCCCTATTCCGAGGCGGGTTCCAAGGCGGGGTACCTGGCCAGCGCCCCCGTGTCCAGCCCCTTGATCCTGCTCTCGCAGGCAGGGTCTGCCAGATATTGCTCGCCACATCATTGGCACGCAATTTGCACCCTCGCTCCTTAAATTGCTTGGCATCCTATGGCGTTGCGGGCATTATCTGCCAGCCCCACTTCCCGCCACGTCATCGACACATATATTTCGAGTGAGAGACACTTCCTTGTGTAAGAAGGCACCAGGCTTTTGCCCTGGCCCCGCCCGTACGTATTTTGAACGTCAACTTTCTAATGGCATGGCATCGTGTGAGGTGGCGAGCAATAGCTTCCAGACCCTACACGCGGATGGTGCAGCTGGGTGAGTACCTGGACGAGTCACTGACCGCGAAACCCTTCGCCGCCGTGGCGGGTAGGGCCTGCCACATGTCGCTTGCCACGTCATAGGATGCCATCTAACTCGATACTCGAGGGTTAAAATGCGTGTCCATGACGCGGCGGGTAATGGTCCTCACAGTTATTGGCTGCCACGTCATAGGATGTCATTTAACTCGAGATGCGAGGATTGAGGTGCGTGCCGATGACGTGGCGGATAATGGGTCTGGCAGATGATGCTCGCCACGTCATAGGATGACATTTAAGTCAAGAAACGAGGGATCGAAATGCTTTTTGATGACGTGGCGAGTAATATTTGCCCAGGCCTTGGCTATGGGCCACTCGCAGGGCGCCGCCGCCGCTATCGTGGCGGCAAGGCCTAGCTGATATCGCCCGCCACATCATCCATATGCGTATGAACCTTCGTTTCTTGATTTTAATGCCACCCTTTGACGCAGCGAGCAATATCTGCCAGGATCCATGTCATTGGAAATCCTAGGCCCTTGTCTCTCGAGTTATGTAGCATCCAATGACATGGCGAGACGAACCAGAGAGACGCTCACGCGTGTATAAGGAGGCACCAGGCTTTCGCGGTGCCCCCCGTGACGTGGCGGGACGTATCTGGTTGGCCCTACGTGGCGGCCTCGTGCGACTTCGCGGATCCGCTCAGCATTCTGCCGGAGGCGCGGCGCTACGCGCGGTGCCTGATGTGGAGCGGCCTGCGCGCGCAGGCGGCCATGGCGCACGCCACGGCGCTGCAGGACCCGCCGCTCCTGCGCACCCTCCCGGGCCCCGACCCCGATACCAGTGGGTCTGTGGAGTCTGGCGTGGGCGGTGCGGGCGGCGGGGACAGCGGTGCGACGTCGCGGGAGCTTGCACCGGTGTGTATGGTTGCGGCGACCGGCGTGACGCTACCGGTGCTGGTCCAGTTGCTGGCCAAGGTCAACGCGGGTCTGCCGGCGGGCGCGCGGCTGGAGGTGCTGCTGCAGAACGCGGCGGACGCCTTCGTGGTCGGAGGCACGCCGCTCGGGTTGTGGGCGCTGCACTCCGGCCCCGCCGCCGCCGCGGAGTGCCGGCTCCAGGCAGGGGGGCTCATGACAACACGCATTCGACAGACGTTGCATCAACGAAAACCGAGTCCGTGCGTCTGTATAAGCATTCACCCTCAAGGTAAGTCATGCTCCGAACTCGGTACGGCCGGCAGGGTGAATGCCTGGTGCCTCCTTATACATGCGGAAGCGTCTCCCTCTCTCTCTCCATCTCTCTCTCTCTCTAAGTCATGCTTCGAACTCGGTTCGAGTGCTTGTCCTCAACGACCCTGCCGCCGGAGCGTGGCCGCCACCGTGCCGTTCCACAGCGCCACGTACCTCGGCGACGCGCTGGGCGTCATCTGCGAGGACCTGCGGGGGCGCCGCCTCATCGCCGACACCAACGCTGCCGGCGCGGGCGCGGGCCCGGTGCGCCGGACGGGGTTCCCGGCGGTGTCGCCCGTGGACGGCGCCAACCACCTGGGCGGGAACAGGTCACAGACCATGGAGTCGTTTGTGCGGATGCTGACGTGCCTGCCGGTGTCGTGGCCAGGCAGCGTGTCAGTCGCCGCCGCCGCCGCCGCCACCGTGGCCGCCGCGCGCACTCGCGGTGCGGGCGCCAGCACCCGCGCCCGCCGCAGCGCCGAGGTTGTGAGTATGAAGCACTTCGGCCCCTCCGGCGGCAAGGCGATGACGCTGCGAGCGCTTCGAGGTCAGCAGCTCGGCGGCGGCAGCGGCGTCACGGTGGTCGACAGCGACGACGTCGACTTCCGCGGCGTCGTCTGGGCGCGGATGAAGGCGAGAGAAGCGGCGGGCGGGAGCGGTCAATTGTGCACAGCTGTGGGTGGCGGGAACTGGGCCCGCCCCAGCACCCTGTCCCCCGCCGCCGCCGCCGCGGACGACGCCGGCGACCTCGAACGGCACGTCATTGCCGCGGTGCTCAGCGCGGTCAGAGCGGTAGGGCCTGCCAGATATTGCTCGCCATGTCATCCAACGCAGTTTGAGCCCTCCTCTATTGATTTTGACATCCAATCATCTCATGACGTGGCGCACAATATCTGCCAGGCCCTACAGAGCGGCAGCGCCCGATGCAGCCGCCGCCGCCGCCGCCGGCGCCGCCGCCGCCTCAGTGGAGGACCTGGACGCCCCCCTGGTGGCCACTGCTGGTCTGAACTCCGCGCAGGCCCTGGCCGTCGCCGCCTCGCTGCGCCGCACGCTCGGCCTGCCGCAGCTGTCCGACCTCGTGCTGTACGACCATCCGACCGCGGCCGCCGTCGCCGCGCACGTTCACGCGCTGGTGCACGGCAGCGGCGGCGACAGCAGTCTGAGCTCGTCGCTCGAAACGCGCTTCGCACGCTCCTTCGGTGGCAGTGCGGGAGGTGACCCGGACGGCGGCGGGGCGCGGGCCTACTTTGCCGGGTCGGCGTCGCGACGCTCCGACATCATGCCCGCGCCTCGCGACGGGGTGACGCCTGTGACGGTGCGCAGCTTCGGCGAGGACGAGCGTGTGTGCGAGATGTCCTCCGCGTTCGGCAGCTTCCTGCCGGCGGTGGAGATGTTCGACGCTCAGCTGTTCGGAGTGCACCACGCGGAGGCCACCATCATCGATCCGCAGCAGCGGGTGCTTCTGGGCGCCGCTGTGGATGCGGAGGTGGCGCGGCACGCCGTGGCGGCCGGCGAGGGGTCGCGCTGCGCCGTGTACGTGGGGCTGTCGTACGTGGACTACGCCAAGCTGGCGGGCAGCGACCCGGCTGAGTTCCGGGCGCAGACCGCGTCGGGCGCGTCGCTCAGTGTGGCGTCGGGGCGCCTGGCGTTCTGCTTCAACCTCAAGGGCCCCACGCTGAGCATTGATACGGCGTGCTCGTCATCTCTGGTGGCGGCGCACCTCGGCGCGCGTGCGATGGGGGCTGGTGATTGCACGGCTGCGGCGGTGTGCGGTGTCAATCTCACCCTGCTCGCCCACTCCACTGCGATGTTCCAGCGTGCCGGCATGCTGGCGCCCGATGGGCGGTGCAAGACCCTGGACGCATCCGCCGACGGCTACGTGCGCGCCGAGGGGTGCGAGGTCGTCATGTTCACGTGCAGCGCCGAGGCTGGCGTAGCTCTGGGCGGGTCAGCGGTGAACCAGGATGGCCGCTCCAGCTCCCTCACCGCCCCCAACGGCCCCTCACAGCAATACGTCATCGGCAGCGCGCTGACGGACGGCGGCGTGTTCGCTGCCGATGTCACCAGCCTCCAGATGCACGGCACCGGCACAGCGCTGGGGGATCCCATCGAGGTGGGTGGTCTGCTCGGCGCGCTCGGTGGCTCCGGCACTCTGGTGCTCGGGGCGATCAAGTCCTTCGTGGGGCACGCTGAGTGCGCGGCGGGCGCCGCTGCACTTTTGCACGCCGCCGCCACTCTCTGCCGCCGGCAGGTGATGAGCGTGATGCATCTGCGCGGCGTGAACCCGCACGTCTCCAACGCCATCGCAGCAGCAACAGGCGGGCACGTGGTTCTCCCGAAGTCTGCACATGGCCACGCCGCTCAGTTGGGGGCGGCGGGCGTGAGCTCATTCGCGTTCCAGGGCACCAATGCCCACGCGGTGGTTCGCCAGAGCCCGGTTCCCCAGGTCACGGACTCCAAGCGAGCCCATGCTGTCGCCGAGCAGCGGTACTGGGTCGGCCCGCTGGCGCTCTCCCTGGTCAAGCAGGTCGTGCCCGTCGTCGACGCCGCCGCGACACGCTTCCAGATCCACACCGCTCTCACCGACTCGCCGCAGCTGTCGTCGATGCTGGATCACTGCGTGCGTGGGCGCGCCCTGTTCCCGGCAGCTGGGTTCCTCGAGGCTGGATCGCAGGTTGGGGCTGTGCTTTGCTCGGCGCCTGGCTTGTCGGCACCGGTGCTGCAGGGCGTGGTGATATCGGCGCCACTGCTGCTGAAGAGCGGCAGTGTGCTGACTGTGGATGTCAACGCGGCTACTGGCAACTTCACCATCCAGAGCTCCGGTGCTGCTGACCCGCAGTGCATTGGCAACATCACGCACACGACCCTCCCTTTCGTGGCACATGCTGGTAACACGCAGCACGCGGTGCCTGACCTCTTCGGCGAGCCTCGCGCCGATGCAGCGTCGTACACCGTGGTGGATGCCCCATCCGAATGTTATGGGGGATATCTGGTTCACCCGGTGGTTCTCGATGCGAGCTTCCAGCAGGATGCGGGGTTCGGCGCCGGTCGCAACGGGGCGCAGACGTGCATTCCGGCCCAGGTTGACGCCTATGCCGCTGGGCACGGGCTCAGCGGGCGGAACGCACGGGCTTGCTTCACGCGCAACGCGGGCAAGAAGGACACGCCACCGGGCGCCACGATGGGCACTCACCGCCTCTTCGGGTCGGCGACAGTGACGTGCGAGGGCCTGCTTTGCAAGCCAGTTCGATCACGGTCAGCGGCTCGCAGTGGTGCTTCCGGCGCTCAACCCTGGACCACTCGCATGTATGTCACACAGCACCGTGAGACGGCGACATGCTCCCGCGGACTCGCTGCTCGCCCTAACGCCGACCGCAAGGTCGCGAGGGACGCTGCGTACCGCACGTGCAGCACCACGATCGGCAGCGTGCAGTCCGTCTCGCAGTCAGTGAGCAAGCTGCTTGCTTCGGGACCGCTGAATGCCGCCGGCGCCGTGTCTCGGGCTACTTTGCGCACCATCGCCGCGGAGAGTGGCGACGTGGACTACAGCAGCGTGACGGATGACACCACCACGGCTCCCAGGCTCCTGGAAGCTGACCTCGGTGATGCTGCGCAGATCACGTGCGCGGGGTGTTATGGCTCCGCGACAGCTGCGCTTCGTACCATCATGACGGGCACTCCCTCTCACGTTGGAAACGCCGACGGAAGCGGCGTGGTCAGTGGTGACTGGCTGGTGACGGGAGGCACTGGAGCGATTGGGAGCCTGGCGTGTGATTGGCTGGGGGAGCACATCTCAGGGCACATCTCGCTGACGGGGCGCACCGGCAAAATGAGCACCAGCCCCGCGGCGGTCACGCAGAGCCACAGCGGCCGCCTGACGGTTCGCCGCAGTGATGCGGGTATGATGGACGACACTCTGGGATATGACATGCACAACCTCGTGGGTGTTCTGCACACGAGCGGT
>Ga0307489_10000856_pt1 | contig 19362 bp, 32 predicted proteins | sample SB12metaG_FD_202247 | JGI IMG/M metagenome (GOLD analysis project Ga0307489, IMG submission 202247) | Sea-ice brine microbial communities from Beaufort Sea near Barrow, Alaska, United States - SB 1.2 | ecosystem: Environmental > Aquatic > Marine > Coastal | place: USA: Alaska | collected...
GCGTCCTGGAGTTGCTCAAGTTGAGCTCTGACGTGAACGAGTGTAAGCCCCTGCCGCCGGCCATGCCATCGGAATCGCCGCTGCCGCCGCTGCCGTCGACGCTGCCATCGCCGCGCCCGCGCCGCCTGCCGCCGTGGCCGCCGCCGTCCGAGCAATCACGCCCGATACCTATAGCCTGGCAGACATTTATCGCCGCGTCATTCAACACATTTTGAAACTTCGTTTCTTGACCTAACGCTATCCCATTTGTTCATTATGGCCACCCGCGACGTAGTGGGCAACATCCGGCGGGCCCCGGCGGGCCCCACCATGACCAGGCGGCCAACATTTGTTTAAACTCGTTTCTGGAGTTGTGAACGGTTGCGATATCCCATTTGTTCCTTCAAGTATGACAAAGTGCCGAAATCTATAAATTTTCGGGCCCTTGCTCAAAAACTTCAACTCAAGAATCTTGAGTCAAAAGACGCCATATCATTTTTTTTTTGATATGGCGTCTTTTGACTCAAGAATCTTGAGTTAAACTTTTTGACCAAGGGCCCGAAAATTTATAGCTTCCGGCACTTTGTCATAGCATCTCACGACGTGGCGATGACTATCCGGAGGGCCCCACCGTGATCAGGCGGCCGGGGTCCAACAGCATGGGCGCGATGGCATACGGCAGTGCCAGCTTGTAGTGGCGCACGTTGAAATTGAAAGCAAAGCTTGAAAGCTGCGGCCCATCATATTTCAGCTTCACGCGCTGAATCCAAGCGCGGTCAACCTTGGGTCAACCTAGGGTCAACCAGGGGTCAAGCTGCTGCGCCCCAGCCTGGTACAGGTCCTCCGGGATGTTGGGCAGCAGCGGGCCGATGACGGGCCACGCGGAGCGCCCGAAGGACGACGCCGGGTTGACCAGCACCAGGCGGTCCATAGCGTAGGGCCGCCACCCCGACGCATATCAATTGAGGGGCCACCGCAGACATTAATTTAATTGATTAATTTAATTTAATTTAATTCAACGCAGACATAGTAACACGTGTTTTGTTGGACCCATTGTTGGTAAGGACATTGGTAAGGCCGCTGGAAACACGGGGATCAAGGCCGCGGGAAACACAGGGATCACAATAAATGCAGGGTCACCACAAATGTACAGGGTCACCATAAATGCACTGGTCACTGCAAATATGGGGGTCACCGTAAACACAGGGGTGGCCGCACCACAAGGTCCGGGCGCGCGTGCGCCACGCCCAGCGCCAGCAGGCCGCCCATGGACTCCCCCAACAGGTGCACCTCCGCCTCCGCCCCCCGCGCTGTGCGCTGCTCGTCCATGAACAGGGCGATGATGTCTACCACCTCGGCGAAGGTGCTGCGGTCGCCCGCCGGGATGTTCAGTGCCGCCGCGTAGGACACACAACACATGCGTACCGGTACGCGGTTGAAAATAGTGCGGGCCTGCTCGTAGCAGGAGCTCACATCGTTTAGACCGTTGCAGCATAAACACTGTTCGTATGTTGATATATTCTGATGTGATCGAACCTGAACCAAAACATTATGATGTGTGGCCAAATATCATTGTGATAACGTGCAATGCAGCCCCCGCCACGAGGTCGAAGTGCTTGCCGAGGTGTAGCGGCGCAAGTTCAATTTGAAAGCAAAATTTGAAAGCAACTCAACACATTGTAGTTTCAAGATCTGACACCATAGCCGCTTTCAAGACGGGTTTTGATAGGGTAAATTTGCACCGCCATGCCGAGGCCATCGAACTGCACGCACGCGCCGATGCCAGCGCCGTCCAGCCCGGGGATGTACACCATCAGCGGCCGGTCGGTCGGAATGTCGGGCTGGTCGGTCGGAGCCGAGGGCGAGCCGCGGTCGGTCGGCCGGCAGGCGGTCATCGTCAGCGGGCGGAAGAAGCGCGGGGGACCGCCGCTCAGGGCCACCCTTACACTACCCGCGCGGGGGTTTGAATACAATTATGCATTCAGGACATTTAATGATTTATGAGGACATCTCCAATTGGAATCGAGGGAATGGACGAGCCCCCTACCATTTGAAACAACAAAATCGGAGTATTTGGTGAAGAGCGAGGCGTCGGCAGATAGCCCAGCAGCTGTCTTCTGGGCCAGCAGATAGTCCAGCGTCGCGCCATACATTCCGCCGGTGCCCACCGCCTGCAGCTGCCAGGGCCTTCATCCGAGTACTTTTAAGCTTAAATTAAATGGGAGGAACTTTGAGCGTTGAGGCATCAAGTGGATTGTATCGAGCAGTGGGTCCAGGAACGTTCGCCTCGTAAAGTTATTAACCTAGTCTCCAGCCCTGATCAGTGCCTGCAGTCCCTCATGTGATTGGACGGTCCATCATTCCCCGGCGTCCCGATGGATCGAGAGACTGTACAGGCTGCATTCCCCGGGGGCTCATGGTTTGGTCACACAGGACACTGGGTCTGAGCTCAAGCCACATTCAAGTTTCAAGCGCTCACTTCAAGGCGCAGTCAACTTGGATTGCATCGGTTCAACCCGCACCGCCTCATCGAAAGTCAACTTCACAGCTGAAAGGAACATATGTACCTTCCAAGGTACAAAGTGGGCATCCTGCGAGCGAAAGGCCCGGCCTGTTTGACGACGGGTTGGACGACGGAGCCCAGTGGCTCGCGCGTGTCCATGCCGGTGATGTCTGCCGGCGCCGGCGTGGCGGGGTCCGGCGCGGCGGGTTCCGGTGTGGCGGGGCCGGCGGGGCCTGACTCGGTAGCGACGGCGGCGGGAACCACGTGGCGGCGGCGCGCGGCCAGCGCCGTGACACCACGTGGTGTATTGTGGACGTGGTAAGGTGCCGTTCTTGCGGGTGACGTGGTTGGTGCATGTAGGCGTCTAGACTTGGCAGCTCCAGCCGTGTGCGGCGCCGCCGCGGCCGCGGCCGCGGAGGAGGCGGCCCGTGCGCCGATCATGGTGTTTCGGAAGGAACCAAGTGAAGGTGGCGACAAGTTGCGTGTGCCGAGGGGCAGAGTAACTGGCCAGTTGGCCACCGATGCTTTCGATGTCATAACGGTTTTGAAGAGTCACAAATCGAAGAGACAAGTTCTTGGATCCGACCGATGATGACGACCCTCAATATGCTTGCCACCACAGTGCTGCGCACCCTATACCAAGCGGCACGCGCAACACGTTGCCGCCTTCCATCGGCCTCGCACCTGGCGCAGTCGCGCTCTCGGGTCCTTCCGACCAGCAGCCGCGACGCCGCGCCGCGTTCCCGGTTGCGTCTCCCCATCAAACCCCGGGTCCGAACCCGCCGCCCCCCTGTTCCCCCGCGCTGAGTTTGGCCTGTGTAGTTGAAGTGTAAGCCCCTGGCTACTCGTTGAGCGGCGACGTCCTGTTTATGTCGCCGCTAGCTGATGCTGCTGCTGCTGCTGCAGAAAGTGCGCGCTCTTGACTACCACACCGCCGCGCGCCCGCCCTTCCACCGCGTGCAGCGTGTCCTCGCGCCGCTCCACCGCCGCGCACCGCCCCCAGGTTAGTCTCCCCCCCCGCCCCCTCACTTCCCTCCCAACGTGGGCTCCCGTCGTCGTTGAGGCCCGCGCCCCACCCCGGCGTCGACGACTTCCTGTTGTGTCGCCGCTAGCTTCTGTTGAAGTGCGCTCTTCGGTCTTCGTTCACTCAAGGCGCGCCTCCGCCATTCCACCTCGTGCAGCATGTCGCTCCGCCGCTCTATACCGCCGCCCAACTCGAACCAAAACAGCCCAGCAGTCCCCTTCTCGAAGTGGTCGTGTGGACACGGAGACCTCGGGTCGGACTCCTGTGGCACTTCTAGTTACTGACCTGACTGTGCCTCCCACACCAATGCCTGCAGCTGCCCGTACTCAACAGCAACTGCACAGCGGTTGTGCACGCGCCGTGTTGAGCTTGCACCTGGAGGCATTGGTGTTGAGGTGGGCGCGGCAGGAGCACTGCCCGTGGGAGCCGCGGAAGTTTAGGCGCGTGGCGAGCGGGAACCAGGACATGCTGGCACTGATTAAGCAGCTCGGAGGTTGACAGCGGATGCCACGTGCGACAAGGCGCGGAGGGATGTACACAGGAGGCCCTGCCCGAGTCAGTACGCAGTTGTTTCGTTTCGGATGCGCTTGCGCTTGCCATGCATTCTTGCCGGTGAGGCAAATTCATAAATCTGTGGTGGATGGCGAGGCGAACAGCCGTACACCATGTCGTGGACTCCTCTGTTGGAGTGACAGAAGTGGATTCAGATGGGATCAACATTTTAATACAATATTCGGCATTGATAAATGCACAATGCATTCCGCAACGACACGAGCGAGCACGTGTACACCATGAGCAAGCAGTCTAATGCTACCGGACTTCAACAGTGGCAGTGTCGGGTACTGTAGGGAAAACTGGTACACTGCGAGAACAACCACTCGAAGGGAAAAACTATCTATCAATACAGAGCAGGCACTCGCAACACATGTGGGTCATCTCCGGCCTTCTAGTTGATCAGCCGCACGCACGCACTCCTCCATGTGGCGATGCTTGACCCGGCTCTCGGCCATCAGCACATCCTTCTCCGCCGCCGCCAGTGCATTCCACCGCATAGGGCCTGCCAGAAATTGCTCAAAACGTCCTTCTACACATTCTTAAATCTTGCTGTAACCCCAGATTCTTCACACAGGTGTCAACAAACTAACCTTTACGAGTTAACCTTCACAATAGTACCCCTTGATACGGCCTTAAAACCCTGGGATACTTTCGTGTCTTTCCGTTTGAAACGGCTCAGGGGGTTAATTAATGCTCACCATGTGCAGCGCCTTGGGGCTCGATGAACGTTGGTAGAGAATAATGTATGCCACCATGTGATGTTTTGAGCATTTGCCGCGTGGCCCCACCACTGCAGCTTGCCTTCCGCTGCCGTCGGATCCCGCTGCATCGTGCGGAGCCTCTCTCTCCACTCGGCCGAGTCGGAGCTTGGAGCCGCCCCGATGATCTGCGAGACGTAGTCTTGACAAGCGAAATCTTCGAATGACATGGATACAAACCTGCGACAAGTCTCCACGTCCTCCGCAGACGCTTGCGCAGCCCACCGCATCGCGCCCGCCGCCGCCTCCGCTTCCGCTTCCGCAGCCTCCGCCTCCGCCTCCACCGCCGCCTCCGCCTTCGCAGGCGCTTCCGCAGCCTCCGCCCCCGCCGCCGCCTTCGCAGGCGCTTCCGCAGCCTCCGCCGCCGTCGCCGCCGCCGCCGCCGCCGCCGTCGCCTCCGCCAGGGGTTGCTGCACGCGGCGCAGGCACTCGATGACCTGCGTCACCATGCCCTGAACGAAACGCAGCTTCAGTGACACGAAGTTCGGGTCCCCCGCCGGGGCCTCGCACCAGCACTCCACGTCAACGAATTCCGCCGCAGACACCGCCGTCGTGAATCGTGGATGCCCACCTTCAATGAGGGGCGGACAGATGACGTTCGCCATGTCACAGGGTGCGCATAATATATCATACGAGGGTTTGTAAGACAGTGTGTGAGAGAGCGAGGAGAGGGTTGCTTCCAAAGGCAACAGGAGAGAGACACTTTTGCGTGTATGAGGAGGCACCAGGCTTTTGCTCCAACCCCTGTTGGTTTGTAAAGCGGTGAATGACACAACCCGTGTAGACCTACCTTCGATAAACGCATCGGCACACGGCATCAGCACACCAGCGTCGTCGCCGACGTTCGGAACCTCCTCGCCGCTATCGTCGGTGTCGGCGGCGGCGGCGCGGGGGGGGATGGAGTGAGTGCGCCTGCCCGACGGCGTGACACCGCGCATGAAAGTGGTCCGGCCCAACCCCGTGATGACTTCGGCGACATAATCGAATGCCACAATCCAGCCATCTTTTTGTTCTCGCTCTATCATCCGGAAGTCGCACTGGCTGGGCCCGCCGGGGGCTTGAGCCCGCCGGGATAAAGGGTGTGTGTGAGAGTTGAAATGAACCCGAAATACAGGGCCTGGGTACACCAGTTCCTTTTCCAGCTCACGTCAAGCACCTTCGAGGATTTAAGCAGTGGTGACTTGTGCAAGCAGTCAGGTTGAGCTCAGAAGGGAACGCAAGGCAGGGAGGAGGTTGCCGCGAGTGTGTACGGGTACACTGGTATACTACAACGAACAGTCGGATTGAGATGACAAGGGTTCGCTGTAAACCGCCCCGCCGCAAGAGCAGGTAGCACGCGGCGCCGTCCGCCGCGCCGTCCGCCGCGCCGTCCGCCGCGCCGGCCGTGGCCGAAGCCCACCGCTTGCACACAGGTCTGTGCGTGCGCCAGTGCCGCTTCTGGCACTGCCGGCTGCAGTAGTGAGCCGCGCTGAAACCAGGGCCGCTTACTCGTAATCAAGGCGGCGTGCGGGGGGCAGTGAGGCAAGGGAGCGGGGTTAGGGTGCCGCTCCATCAACTCTGGTAAGTGTGTACGTAACTACCTTTTCCATCTTACTCAACTGAAGTCACTACCGACAGAACGCAGTTCTGGGGCGGTATCAACGACAACTGTCACCATCGACGCAGACGCGGAACGCACATGTATTCACACACACCCTCCACCGCGCCGTCCCACGCACCTTTCTCTCGCAGGCTAGATATGACCGTCGCGCCAGGCGCCAAGCACGCGCGTACCATGCCGGCAATGCCGCGCGCGCCGCGCGACCCAGCCTCCCCCGCCGGCACTGGCGAGGCCTCGAGCTCCTCTCCGTCTCCTCCTCCGATATTCCCCCCTCCCCGCCCCTCCCCTCCCCCGCCCCCTTCCCCTCCCTCTCTTCATATGCACTCCCTCCTGATCCTCCTCCTACCCCTCCCCCTCCGCCTCTGCCTCCCTCCAATCCCGGGTCCCCCCCTCACGCCCCTCCTAGTGCACCCTCCCCCGTTGCGGCGGCAACCTTATCCTAACCTGATACCTGAAGACGCTGACGTCAGACCACTAGCACGGGGACGAGTGTACGGCCCTGCAGCGCGGTCCGCCGCCGCCGCCGCTGCTGCGGCTGGTGCTGCTGCTCACGCTGTGCGCCGGCGCCGTGACCCCGGCGCGGGCGGAGAGCCTGGTGGAGTCGTACTCGCCGGCCGATATGCTGTCCGTGGACGACCCGGCCTACAAGACAGGCGACTGGCTGCTCGGCAAGGCGGCCCCGACTTCGACTTGAGCCATTTTGACCCTGAAACCACTCAAGTTACCTTAAGTTCATATCGAAGGTGTCCCGTTCTGACCCTGGAGCCACTCAAGTCACCCCAACTGAACACCTTGTAGGTGCGCAAGTTGAGCGGGAAAGGGGGCTAGTGGCCACGGCCCCGGTGTCCCTATTCATTAAACTCCCGTTTCTTGAATGAAGCGCCGCACTGTGACATGGCGAGCAATCGTATACACGTTGCCTCAGTGCGGCCTTCTTGCATATTTAGTGCACCCTGAGCTTATTATTATTTGCGTGACGGCGGAGACGAGCATAACAAATCACACCTTTGAGCTCCGTGTGTTGTCTGCGTCGGCGGGGCCCTGCGGCTCGGCCGCTCCACGTACTTCGACGCGCCGCCCAAATGGAAAGAAACCTTCCCGCAGATCTTCGGTGACCTCCACGGCGGGGCTTAGCGCGTCAGCCGGCGCCGCGCTTTGCGTCTCGTTGTAAACACGGGTTTCTCGAGTAAAGTGCCGCCCTGTGACGCCACTGTGTAAACTAGGGTTCATCGAGTGAAGCGCCTCCCTGTGACGCAGCAAGCGTTGTATTTTATCGTCTAACTTGCAACGGCAGAGCAGGTAAGAAACCCGCCGGGCCCTCACGTTTGGGTGCCAGAATATGGCGAGACGATTATCGGCTATCAGGATTATATCGGGGCTCTGTGCGTTGGCAACGGGTGCGGGTACGTCAACAAGGGCGCCGGGTCGGTGGGGCGCGGGGAGACGGGGGCCGGGGGTCGTTGAAGCCCAAGGCGATTGACTCGAGTGCCGCCCAGTGATGACCGTGACTCCGTGCAAACCGGCCCTCGTTTCTCGACTGTTGACTGAAGTCGCCCTGTGACGGCTGACGAGGCGAGCGCACCCCGGCGGCCCGGGCCTTGCGCGCGGGAGTCCATCAAGGATCTGCCCTACCCCATCGACGCCGTCGCCGCCGTCTCAGACTTCGACGGACGCTTCCACGAGGGGGCGTGCGGGTACACCCCGGGAGATCTCGCTCGAGACGTCATCCACATCAGTTGGGCCCTGCTCGTGTCTTGCTTGTAAATCACATCCTTTGACGTGGCGAGCAATATCTGCCCGGCCCGACGTGCGGGAGCTGCTACGAGGTGAAGTGTATGACCGGGCCCGTGATCTTGGACTACTCCCAGAAGCGCATGCCGACCGTCACTGGCGACAGGAGCTGGTACGACATCGCGCCCGACGCGCCCGACACGTCCGGCCGCACCGTGCCGGCGGTGGGGCCTGCCAGATGTTGCTCGCCACCTCATCGAATGTCATGTGTTTGTTTTGCAAGTGCTAAGGAGGTCGACGTCTACGCGTCTTAGTAGGCCCTCAGGAATTATCCTATGATGGTAGCCACACCTTTCGCCTGGTCATAGGATGCTCTTTAACTTAAGAAACGAGGGTTTAGCTCAAGAAACGAGGGTTGAACATGCGTTGGATGACGTGGCGAGCGACATCGGGCAGGCCGCAGGCGCGGATGAACTCGGTGCGGTCGGACGGCGGCGAGCAGGGCGGCGCCCTCTCCCTGCCCGACCCCAGCGGCGCCGGTGGGGCGCCGCGGATCACGCTGCATGCCCGCCGCGTCATTCACCATATCCTACCATGTGGTGGCGGACGCGATGAGGCGTGTTTCTGTGTGAACAGGATGCATGTAGCTGAATGAAGTGAGCACGTGACGTGGCTGGCTCTTAGTGATCAGGAGGCATGTAGCTTAGTGGACCAATCACGTGACTTGGCTGGCCCTGAGTGAACCAAGCATATGGCGTGGCTGGCCCTGAGTGGACCACACACATGACGTGGCGGGACCCTGAGTGAACCAAACACATGACGTGGCTGGTCCTGGGTGGACCAAGCACATGACGTGGCGGGCCCTGATTGAACCAGCCCCGTGACGTGGCGGGTTCTGATTGAACCAGCCCCGTGACGTGACGGGCCCTGAGTGTGGGCGACAATTGGGAGTACACGCGGTGCTGGGACCAGGGCCGCAGCATCGTGGTGCGCATCATCGACATCTGCCCGTGCAACTACATGTTCGGCAAGCAGAAGGTGTGCTGCGGTGGGGTCACATGGCCACCAGACTGACAAGATATGATCTGGTCATCCTGTTCACAAGATGACAAGATGACAGTATCGATATGGAAGCTGACCTTGAGATGCCAGTATCGATATGGAAGATGACAGTATCGATACGGAAGATGATCTTAAGATGACAGCATCGATATGGGAGATGACAGCATCGATATGGGAGATGACAGTATCGATATGGTCATCCTGGATATCGATATGGGATATATCTTGTCACTCTGATGGCCACCACCGTACAGGGTACACTATGTCGTGGTGCATGACGTAGCGAGCATCGGTCCACTACAATGATGCCGTGGCGAGCGTTGCTCATTCATCTGACCCTACACTGCGGGCCCATCCCGCATTTTGACCTCAGCTACTGGGCCGCCGAGAAACTGGCGCACCCACTCCAGGCAGGGAGGTCATTCAGATCAAGCACTCGACCGTCGTTGCTTACGTTGTGTTCCGAGCTTCCGTCGAACCGGGTCCGTGCGTCTGTATGAGCATTCACCTTGCAGGAGAGTCACGCGGGCATGTCCCATCTCGGTTCGAGTGCTTGTTCTGAATGACCCTGCTGCCAGGGCAAGATGATGCTGAAGTTCCGACCCGTGGACTGCGACACGCGCCAGCCCGTGGTGGGAACACACATGTTCTTGAACCCTCGTGTATTGAGTCAAGTGGAAGTTATGGTGGGCCCATAAACACCTACAGTGAATGGACTAGAAGGCGCCTAAGTGAGGTAAGTGTACGTGCCCCTCGGCGGTAGTGACCCACCCGGCCCTGGCCCGTGGACGCCAAGGCGGGCGCCCGCGCTCGAGCCTCAACCACCAACAGCGCCGCGAATACAGACCAGACCGTTGACAGCACCCAAAACGGCAACGCTGCTACGGACACGAGCACGGGCGGCGGCGGCGGCGGCGGGGGCGGGGGCACGCGGTCCATCTCAGTGTACTCCGAGGGGCCCTCCGCGGGTAGGGGCAGGCGGATAATGCTCCGTCGCCGCATCACTCCGTCCGTGTCGTTGATTGCGTCAATTGACATCACGTCACTTGACGCGAAGAGCGGTATTCCTCGGCCCTAGCGGTGGGATGGAAGTGGATGATGTACGCCGACCAGTGGTCGGAGCCCATCCGCGCGGGCTCCGGCGCCAGGGGCTCCGCCGCAGGCAAGGGGGGGGGGGTGCGCCGTGCTTCTTATCCATTTCACTTTCAATCATTATCCTAGATGGAGGTTAATGTCCACGCTTTTTAGTAGGTCCACACTCTCAGTGACCACACCCTTTGCCGCGCCTCGATTCGGATTCAAACCAAACCAGTAATTGGCATGCCATATCGTTGTGCTTTATTCCTGTTCAGCGAGCCCCAAGACATTCACTCGGTGAGCATTAAACCAAACCCAAATTTGGCCGGGCCCTCCGCGCCGGGTGCTTCAGCGTGCGGCCCGGCGGCCAGCTGGCCTTCTTCTGCATCCGGCGCGGCCGCGCACATGTTGCCCGCCAAGTCATCCACCACACTTCAAACCCGCGGTTGTTGATTTAAATGGCATCCTATGACGTGGTGTGCAATGTGTGCCCGGCCCCAGCATGCGGTGCGAGGAGACCCTGAAGCCCTTCGCGGGGGCCCGCGCCATCCGCATGTGGCAGGGCCCGCCAGAACAATGCTCATAGCATCACGGGGTAGCGTTGCACTCAAGAAACGAGGGTTGGCAACTGAATTGAAGGACATTCATAGCAATTTCTTCCGGGCCCTGGCGTGTGGGTGCGCTCCAATGCGCCAGGCTCCGAGTGCACCGCTTCCGCAGCGGACGAGCCGAAGCTATACGTCGGGTAAGGTTTGAGCCCTCGTCTCTTGAGTTCAATAATGGCAGAGACAGATAGAGAGAGACGCTTCCGCGTGTGTAAGGAGGCACCAGGCTTACGCCCTGCCCCCCCGTCCCCGCACGTCATACAACGCATATTGAACCCCTCGTTTATTGAGTGAACCATAATCCTACGATGTGGCGAGCAAGATCTGCCAGTCCCTGACGCCGGGGCCAGCACGCGCTCCGAGCACGACTGGCGCATCGGCGCGTCGCCGGACGAGGTGCTGTGCGGCGCCAAGACGGACCTGCGGCAGTTCGCCGTCGGGCCGCCCGACGCCACCTGCGGGTCTGGCCCCGCACATCATTTATTTTCCGTTTTATGTTTCCTTTCAGACTAGGGTGAAGCATGTTGACTAAGGGGCCTCATTGGCCCAGCATGTCACACAGAACGCTTATTGGGTACCTGCGAGTGTTCATCGTTCGTTCGGTACCTGTGGAGTGGCCATGTTGCGTGACACCAGACCTGACGCACCAGACCTGACGCGGGTGACATCCACCGCACCCTAGGCGCGGGCGGCGGGTGGTCATCCCCATGTCCGCCCTCAACGGGTGCGACGGCGACAAGGCGGCGGCGGCCAACACACTGTTCATCAGCCTCAGCAACGGCGCGGCGGGCGATCAGGAGGTCTGCGTCGACAACGTCAGCATCCAATCTGCGGGGCTCTAGCGTCGATCCGGCTGATTGGGAACCGTTCGAGTTTTCCGATGGCGGACTCGACCTCTCCGAGTGCAATCACCGTACGGGCGAGGTTACGATGGGTGAGGGGTACGAGGGGTACGGTGATGATGATGCCTACCGCGTGATGGACGGTCCTCGTCATTGGATGCGTCTTGAATCGCCAAGTGCATGCTTCCTACAGCTACTCCGTCGTAGACTACGCGGCGATGAGTCTGCCTGTCACACATGATGAATGCTCTACCACCACCACAACGTGTACAGTATTCAACACGATATACGATTCCACCAACCTGCTTATGAAAGAGATGCCGGAAAACTACGGATGCAATCCGCCCGCCTGCCATGTAAAAACACAATCGTAGACAAAAGCTTTCTCAGATCTCAAAATTCCACTCGCCTCGCGCCCGTTCGTTGGTGTGCAAGGGGTGCCCTCGCGTCCCTTCTCGTAGTGCAAGATGAGGGTTGCCCTGTCTCCCCACCCAAGCCACAACGCTCGCCGCTCCGCGCGGACCTCAACTGCCAGCCAAGCTCGCCTCGCCGCCACCGCCGCCAAAGCCGCCGCCAACGCCGCCGCCAACGCCGCTATCTCACGCGCGCCGCCACAGCCGCCTCCTCTGAGGCGCGCCGCCGCAACACGCGCAGCGCACGAAGCCAACCAAGACAGAACGACGCTGCTCCACAGTCGTCCGGGGAGCCCCCCCGCGCCTTCGTGCCCCCTGACGCCCCATCCCCCGCCCTAGCCGACACCGGCGGCGGCGCCGGCGGCGTCACCTGGTCAGGAACCTGTGCTCAGTGCGGCGCGGGCCCCGCCCCCGGAGCCAAGCTGAGATTCTGCGCCGGGTGCACCACGGTGCCCTACTGCACAGTGGAATGCCAGCGCGCAGACTGGGCGGCGCACAAGCTTATATGCGCGCGATACGCGCGCTCGCGCGACGCCGCGAACGCAGACATGGCAGGCCTCACATCTGAGTACTACTGACCAGCCGGAACTTCAGCCGTTTGTCCCTCAAGTGACGCCTGGAACCACATGAGTTATCCAACAAGCTACCTCCCTCAGGTATCAGCTGGAATCAGATACATGGGAAGATACCCCGAGCCCGGCCCTGAGCCCAGGAAGCCCGAGGCGGAGGAAGCGTGAGCAAAGCAGCCAAGCCCGTGCTGAACTGTTATTTCACGTGCCCTGGCCTCCCAGGAAAAGTTCAGTGTCTGGCGTGGAAGCACCGCAGCGAGCGCCCTGTGATCCGGGCGAGGCCTGCTAGATATTGCTCGCCACGTCATAGAATGCCAGTTAATTATGACATACAGCCGAATCTGTAAAATGCGTTGGATGACGTGGCCGGAAATGTGTGCTTGTCCCTAGATCTAGGTGCAGACCTCCCGCGACGGCGCCGACGCCGAAAACCCGCGCGTCACGGTGGTGCCGCGGAGCACGTGGTTGACGGAAGCTGGGGGGGACACGTCGTCGGCGCAGGCGGCGGGGCTCCCCGACTGTTGTCTCATACTCGTATGCCGTTTAGAGTGCCCGATTAAAGAGTGCACCCGTACGCCGTTTAGTGTGCCCGTGTTCACACTAGCAGCGTCCTCCTCCCTGGCCTGGCAATACATGTTCCCTGATGATTTGCTCATGGATTACCAGGCCCTGGGCGGCGGCGGCAAACCAGTTAGCAGGCGACAACGTGTACCCAGACAAGTTCTTCTTCGTTGAAATTGTGGCGCAACACCTAGGGACGGAAACCTGGCGCCGCAAGAGCTTTCACCAAATGTATTTCGACGAAACCTCTGCGGAGGAGATGGACGCAACGGTGATGATGCAGCCTTTGAAAGCAGCCAACACGCTCGCTGAGTATCGGGCAGGGCCTGGCCGCTCGTTCCCTGACTGCTCATAGGTTACCAGTGTTCTAACAGTGCACCGCGCCAGGCCAGGGAGGAGGATGCGGCGAGTGTGTACGGGTACACTGGTAGACCATGAGCAAGCAGTCAGGTGGAGATGACACTGGAACGAGTGGCCGGGCCGTGCTAGCGGGCGGCCATGGCACAGGCGCAAGCGTTCTTCGCCACGTACCCCACACGCGCATCCGTCTACTTTCAGCCCTTCATGCACACCGCTCAGTTTGTCAAGTTCAACCCGCCGGACGTGGACTCCATCGACTGCTCAAACAAAGGTGTGCCTACCAACGGGCATCCACCTGAAGATTGAATTTATCTAATTTTCTTTGTTTTCAGCAACATTATAGGATATGTCCTAACTTTCAAGTGAAACTAACATCCCGCCAACCTACCGCCACCAACTCGAGCTTGACGTCCTTTCAACTTGTATCCAATCGTGGCCAACATCCCGTCAGGTTGCTGAGCGGGACGTCCTGTCCCTATCAACGTAAATCCACTTGGAACTGGGATCCCGCCAGCTGTTTCCGCCAGAGCTGACCTCGTATCAACTGCATATCACGCCGCGCGCAGACGGGCTGATGAACGTTCGGCTGATGGGACTGGTCGGCGCCCCGCACCTTAACGGCGGGGCCTGCTTCCCTGACTGTTTGCTCGTGGTGTACCGGTGTACCCGTTGCTTGACTGTTTGCTCGTAGTGTACGAGTGTACCCGTACACACTCGCCGCATCCTTCTCCATGGCCTGGTCACTCGATCCCTGACTGTTTGCTCATAGTGTACCGGTGTACCCGTACACACTCGCCGCGTCTCCCTGGCCTGGCCACTCGCTCCCTGTCCTGCTCAACCTGGATGTGTCTTCAAAGCGTACCAGGGTCCCTGAACACACTCGCTGCATTATCCTCCCTGGCATGGGTACACTGGCATACTTGAGCAAACGGTCAGGTTGAGGTGGAAAGGGAAGGAGTGTAAGCCCCCGCCCCGAGGCATGAACGGCACGCTCCTCCGCGTGGATGGCTGCAAGTACCCCCGGCGGGGCCACTCGTTCCCTGATTGGTACACGCGAAGGCAAAAGTCAGTCAATTCATCGCTCTACAGTGCTGGCATTTCAGCTGAAACCACTGAAGTTACACCTCTAAGATGCTGCCTCTGTGTACTTCAAGTGGTCCTTGATGACAACATGGACACTCATGCGACACCACATACTCACGTCCACTGCCAACACACCGTTGCGAAATGAGAGGCTGTTATGTCTGACCATACCTCGTATTTTGGCAAGCCCCTGACCTGCGGTGGTTCATCGTGCGACTTCTGTACACCCAAGAAGACGGCCGGGCCTTATATAAGTGCTTTTGCGGCTCGACAAAACCAGTTGTGAGGTGTTAAGTGACATAACTCAACTTGCATCCGAGTCAATCGGCTCAAAGTAAACGAACAGCAGGCTTTTATGCAGCTGAACTTTGAAGCATCTTTGACGTATTACGCGGGATAACCAGGTTGTGTCAGAGACAACCGGCTTGAGGTGACAGCTGAAAACAAAATTAGGGAAGGCCCTAGAGGCCGGGTCTTCCGGGACTCCCGTGTACTCCGTCCGCCTCGAGGAGGTCAGCGTCAAGGCTGACAACTACCAGCATCTTCGCCCAAACGAAACGACACAAAACGAAACGGTCAGAGTCAGCCGTTGAGATGGCGACGTGAGCAGGGTTGCCCATTTAGCGGTGTGCTGTGCGCGACGGCCCGCTGGGTATGGGCACTGGGGTCGTTGATGTGGCTGCGGGAGCACGGCTGCCCGGCTGATCTCGACGACTGCATAGTTCGCTGCCCGTGGCGGCCACGACGAGGTGTTGACGTGGTTGGGTCAGGTTACCGCCGAAACGTGGCACCCCGCCTCAAACTAGAGCGAGAATGTTACCCACTCTTATAACGTTGCTACTGATCTACGACTAGCATCAAGTGCTGCAGAATTGTCCACGCCGTAGAGGCCACCAGTCGCCCTCCTTGTAAGCATCATACACTTATCTACCCCATCTTCCGAGCCCCCGCCTATCGTCCATCTCGGGTACCTGCCGCGCCTGCCTGCCCGGGAATAGGGTTCAACTGTATGTTGGCGCTCGGCAGGGCAAATGTGGTCGGTCGGTGCCTGAAAGAAATTCGCCACACCAATGCCTATGTCTCCAGCTGCCCGTTTTCAACAGTTGCTGCACAGCGGTTTTGCACGCGTCGCACTGAGCGGGCACCTGGAAACGTTGAGGTAGGCGCGGGCGGAGCACTGCCCGTGGGACCCGCAACAGTGTAGGCGCGCGTGGCGAGTGGGAACCAGGACACGCTGGCATTGATTCAGCAGCTCGGAGGTTGATAGCGGATGCCGCGTGCCGTGAGACACGGAGGGCTGTACACAGGAGGCCCCGTGCGAGTTGGAGCGCATTTCGTTCGTTTCGGATGCGCTTGGGCTTGCCATGTGTTTTGGCCGGTCAGGTACATTCATAGATCTGTGGTGGATGGAGAGGCGAACAGCGGTACACTACGTCGTGAGCTCCTCCGCTGGAGTGAGAGAAGTGGATCCATATATGGGATAAATATTTTTATATACAAGATTCGGCTGTGATACACGCACTATTCATACTGCAACGATGCGATGGAACACTGTAAGCAAGCAGTCCAATGCTACCGGACATCATCCGTGGCAGTGGCGGGTACTGTAGGGAAAACTGGTACACTGTGAGAACAACCACTCGAAGCGGAAAACTACCTATTACAGAGCAGGCACTAGTAGCACGTTGTCGTTTATCTCCTGCCTTCTAGCTGATCAGCCGCACGCACGCACTCCTGCATGTGGCGATGCTTCACCCTGCTCTCGCCCATCAGCACATCCTTTTCCGCCGCCGGCAGTGCATTCCACCGCATAGGGCCTGCCAGAAATTGCTCAAAATGTATTTCAACACATTCTTCCACCGCCCCAGATTCATCACTTACTTGCCAACGAAAAGGCCTTAGAATAGTGCCTCTTGATACGGCCTTAAACCCTGACAGACTTTAGTGTCTGTCTGCTTGAAATGGCGCTGAGGGTTGATTGACGCGTACCATGTGAAGCGCCTTGGGGCTGGATGAACGTTCGTTGAAAGGCATGCCACCTGTGATGTTTGGAGCATTTGCCACATGGCCCCACCACTGCAGCTTGCCCTCCGATGCCGTCAGATCCTGCTGCCCCGTGCGGTGCCTCTCTCTCCACTCGTGCGAATCAGGGCTTGGGGATGCGCCAATAATCTGCGAGACGTAGTCATTACAGGCGAAATCTTCGGGGGTCGCGGACGCAAACCTTCGACAAGTCTCCACGTCCGCTGCCGACGCCTGCTTCGCCCACCGCATCGTAGGGACTGATGGATAGTGCTCGCCACGACATCAAACGCAATTCGAAACCCAGCTCATTGACTTAAATGATAAACGATGACGTGACGAGCACTATCCATCAGTCCCTACCGCATCGCGCCCTCCGTATTTTCCGCCGCCGCCGCCGCCGCGTCCGCAGTCCCCTTCGCAGCCACCACCGCCTCCACAGTCGCTTTCGCAGCCTCCGCCTCTGCCACTACCACCGCCGCCGCAGTAATTGACTCCGCCGTAGCCGCCGCCGCCGCCGACTCAGCCGTCGCCGCTGCCAACACCGCCACCGCCTTCGCCTCTGCCAGGGATTGCTGCACGCGGCGGAGGCACTCGATGCCTTCAGTCACCATGCCCTCGACCAGGGGCATACACCCGTCCACTTTCCGGATTGACGCGAACACTTTTTGTGGGATACGCTGGGTGGCGGCAGCGCGTCAGTGATGATAAACAGCTCAGGTTGAGCTTGAGAAGTGGACGAGTGGAAGGCCCTGCCAGGGACGAAACGCAGCTTGAGCGACACGAAGTCGGGGTCCCCTGGCAGGAGGGTCATTGAGAACAAGCACTCGAACTGAGATCGGACATGCCCGCGTGACCTACCTTCATGGTGAACGCTCATACAGACCGTGCCCACGCGGAGGCGGAGGAGAAGGAGGAGATTCAACGTCGGTCGAGTGCATGTTCTCAACGCCCCCCTGCCCGGCGGTGCCTCGCACCAGCACTCCACGTCGGCGAAGTCCCCGACACACAGACCCGTGCGCGGCGGCACCCAGCACAAGGGTCATTGAGACCAAGCGCTGGACCGATATCAGAGCATGACTTACCTTCAGGGTGAATACGTGTACTGACGCGCGGATGAGGAGGTGGAGGTTCAACGTCTGTCGAGTGCTTGCTCTCAATACCCGCCCTGCCGAGATGAGGAATCCCGTCGTGAGTCTTGGAAACCCGCCTTCATTTAGGGCGGATATCCACGTTCGCCATGTCACAGGGTGTGTGTAACTCAACGTACGAGGATTCGCAAAGTGGTGTGTGTGAGCGAAAGAGAATGCGAGTGCGTGGTGCGTGAGTGAGATAGACATCGAGAGAGAAGGAGAGAGATAGAGAGTGACGCTTCCACGCGTGTAAGGAGGCACCAGGCTTCCGCACTGCCCCTCGTGTGTGAGGGACGCTTCTGCATGTATGTACGCAGGCACCAATATTTTGCCCTGCCCCCCGTGGGTTCGTAACACGGTAAATGACGCGGCGAGCATAAGCGGTCTAGCCATACCGTCGATGAACCCTTGGGCACACGGCATCAGCACACCGACGCCGTCGCCGCTGGTCAGTGCCGTCTCGCCGCTGCCGTTGGCGAGGGCGGCGTTGGCGGCGGCTCTGGCGACGGCGGCGGATCTGTGTGCGACGGCAGTTCTGGCGATGGAATTGGCGAGGGCAGCTTCGGCGTTGGCCTTGGCGACTCTGGCTTTGGCGGCTGTAGCTTTGGCGTTGGCGGCGGCAGCGGTGGCGGCGGTGGTAGCGTCGTCGGCGGCGGCGGTGGCGGGAGCGGTGGCGGTGATGGCGGCAGCGGTGACGGCGGTGGTGGCGGCGGTGGTGGCGGCAGAAGTGGCAGCGGTGCCGGCGGCGGCGGCGGCAGCGGTGGCGGCATTGGTGGCGTCGGTGGCGGTGGTGGCGGCAGCGGTGGCGGCGGTGGCGGCGGCGTGGGCGGCGACGACGGCGGCGTGAGAAACGGCGTGCGTGCGCCTGCCCGACAGCGTCACACCCCGCATAAATGTGGTCCTACCCGTACTCGTGATAATGTGGCTGACATAATCAATCACCGGAACCCAGCCATCTTTTCCTTCGCGTTCTATTAGCCACGCAGCAGGGTCATTGAGGAAAGCACTCGACCGAGATCGGAGCATGACTTACCTTGAGGGTGAATGCTGATATATACACGCGGAGGAGGTGAAGGATATTCAACGTTGGTCGGGTGCTTGATCTCAACACCCCCCCTGCCAGGAGGTGCACTGGTCGGGCCCGCCCGGGGGCTGCGCCCGCCGGGGTAGCGGGTACGTGTCGGACTTGAAATGAATCCGCAATATAAGGCCTTCATACCATTCTCGTCCTTTTTTAGCGCATGGGATCACGATACACATTTGGTACTCTTGAGTGAACATTCAGATTGACCAAAAGGTCCCAGAGTGGCCAGGCCAGGGAGGAGGATGCGGCGAGTGTGTACTCATATGGATACACCGGTACACCATGAGCAAACAGTCGGGGAATGCCGTGTAATGCCCCGCCGTAGGAGCAGGTAGCACACCGCACCGTCCGCGCCGCCCGTCCGACCGTCCGCCGCGCCGTCCGCGCCGCCGCCCGTCCGG
>Ga0307489_10000857_pt1 | contig 19349 bp, 22 predicted proteins | sample SB12metaG_FD_202247 | JGI IMG/M metagenome (GOLD analysis project Ga0307489, IMG submission 202247) | Sea-ice brine microbial communities from Beaufort Sea near Barrow, Alaska, United States - SB 1.2 | ecosystem: Environmental > Aquatic > Marine > Coastal | place: USA: Alaska | collected...
GTGCGACCACCCGTCGGTGCGTGCGCAGCTTCTGGCGGTGGTAACCAACGCCGTGAGCGGAGGCGGCGCGGCGTGCGCTCCGCACAGCAAGGACTTGTTCCATGTGTTACTTCAATTGCGCTCGGCACAGGCAGAATTCGTCGCTGCCGGCGGCGGCGAGGGCGGCACCGCTGGGTTTGGGGGGGGACTGCCGCCGGCGGAGACGTCGGGACCCGCGAGGCAGGGCTTCACATAAGCGCCTGTATCAGTCCTTCAGGTTCTCTACACTACAACGCCAGCTTGCCTAGCAACCAGATTTCCGACGAAATCGAGACAAACAAGTCGAGGCGTGGGCACAGGCAGAGCAGACAAGACCTTCAGGTTTCAGTGGATTACTCCAACTGGGCTCAGGGACAAACGGCATAAAGTTGAGCTGGAGATACACACTTTGGGATGACCCTGCTGCGAGGGGTATCGCGATGCTGGCGGCGGCGTGTGGGGTGAACGAGGGGGAGCTGTTCGGGCGGCACGCGGGGGAGCTGCTGATGTCACTGGCGGCGGAGCAGGAGCAGTGGGCGGGTGACTGCCCGGGCCAGAAGGTGCTCAGCGTGCTCATGCTCGGCTCCCCTCCTGAGGTATGGCTGCCTCTATTCCATGCCTCAACTCCATGCATGTACTGATGTGACGTTTCAATGTGAGCACACTCTTCGACGTCGTTGGTATGTCTGGCTAAATTCCTGTGTGCCATGTCAGGTGATCTTGCCACAGCGACTACTGATGTGAGTAAGCAGCCCCAAGACGTCGTTGGCGAGTCTGACTGAATGCGTGGGTGCAATATTCGGTTTTCTTGCCATGTGCGACTGCTAACGGTGTACGGGCGCCCTGTGTGGTATGATATGTAAGGGTGTACCAGTACACTGTGGTCCCTACTGCAAGGTGCTGACAGGCAACCTAGAGGGCCTGGTCATCCTCCTATCGTGCGTCATGCAGCGAGACCGCGAGCCTACCCTGCGGCTGGCGCTGCTGCGGACAATGGACGCCGTGTTTGAAGATGCGGCGCGCGGCGCCGCCTTCGTGCCCGTCGCAGGTGTGGTGGTGGAGAAGCTGATTCAGGAGAGCCTGGTGTGGAAGGTCGGAAAGGTTGCTGCGGCGGTGCGATACGCCGCGGTGGTGTGCATAGGTGGGGTGCTACAAGGTGTAACCTGTGTTGAAACCGCTGGCTTGCTCATCACGAGAAGCTCCGGGCGCCCCTCCTTCTGCATCTGCGATTATCGAGGCTGCTCGCCGGAGCTGCGTTGTGTATGCAAACTTGGAAGCCGACGCCTGCTCAGGCGCCTGCTCAGAGCTTGGATCACAGCGCTTGGAACTATATAAGATGAACTGATTTCAACTTTTGATTTCACTTTCAACTTGCGCCCCCACAACTAGGAACCATGCTTTCCAACAAACTGTGTCCGCGCAACGCCCTGCTGGTGGCGGTGCATCACGGCGAGCTCATCCCCACACTCGTGGGGACCCTGGAGGAGGACTACTATGCAGATACCCGCGCCGCTTCATGCCACGCTATGCGGCACCTGCTCCTCACCGGCGGCGACAAGCAGGGCCCGGCCACGAGTTATTTTCATGCTCAAATTGTGCCCATGTACGCTCGCCGTATTTTCATGCTCAGCGTATCGAGTGTACCAATGTGTGGATGTACTGGTGTCCTAGTGTATCAGTGTACCAGTGTACTAGTGTACCAGTGGCTCAGTGGAGCAGTGTACCTGTGTACCAGTGTACCAGTGTACCTGTGTACCAGTGCACCACTGTACCACTGTCCCGGGTACCAGTGTATTGAGTGGCATCCCTTGACATGGTGAGCAATACTTGTCACGAGTGGCCAGGCCAGCAGGGGGAGATTGGGGCGATTGAGTACAGGGTCACCCGTAGACTGTGAGCACACCGTCAGGAATCAGTGGCCGTGCCCTAGCGATAGGCTGTCGGACGAGCACCGCCGTGCGATATACCCCGAGCTCCTGAAGCGGATGGACGATAGCAGGAACGAGATTCGTATCGCGGGCGCTGGGCAGGGCCTCGCCACTCCTCTCATGACTAGTTGCTCCTCGTTTACCTGTTTACCCGTTCACACCCGTAGCCTCCTCATCTCTGGCCCGGCCACTCTTCATCATATTTCAGTCTAACTTTAGCCGTTCCTCCCTTGATGCCACCTACAGTATCCTTCGAAGGTGATCAGAAGTTGAGCTGAAAAGGGGACAGCTCGAGGACCCTGGCACCTGGGTTGTGGCTGCGTTCTTCGAGGCCATGCCGGGAGATTACGACGAGACGAACACGGGGTATCTGCTCAAGGGGTTTGTGGCAGGGCCTGACTATTCCTGAATCCGAACTTTAAGTTTTACCTTACGCTGAGCCTGAGCTTGACCCAGACCCTGAACCAGAACCTGAACCTGACTATGAATCCATCCTTCACCCTACCCAGACCGTGACCCTGACCCTGATTCTAAGACTACTTGAATCATCCCTCGAATTATCCCACTTTATTTAGGCTGCATGGAACAACTGTAAGGCCCTGGTCCAAGGTGCACATGGACGACCCGGATGCGTCGGTGCAGGAGGCGGTGTGCGCAGCCTGTGAGGTGGCAGCGGGGCGCAAGCCGGGGCCGGTGAAGGAAGCGATGGCGGCTGCTCGGGGGACGCACCGGCACCCGCGCTTCATCGACCGGGTCATGGTGAGGCGGTGCAGGTTGATCCGATGAAACCCACGTTGAAACCGCCTGGAACTAAGCGCTTGAAACTGGATTATGCTGAGCCGCTTTCAAACTTTGCTTTCATTCAACTTGCGCCGCTACATCCTGGAGGCGGTGACGCTGCGGTACAATGCCGTGGATATGATGGAGGAGGTGTCGGGGGGTAAGCGCTAATGCACCGGTACAATGGGATGGATGCGGTGGCGCGAGATTGCGATAACGAGAGGGGCGTAGCAAGGCGTGCGTGTGCGAGAGTGAGTCGTGAGTGGTGATCATGGCAAATGACCATCGATATTTATTCTAAAGAATTCATACAACCCAACCGAAGTACATCGAAACAAACCTCGTACTAATGTGTGAGCACTATTTGTGAGCGGTAGTCGAGATCTGTCTTCATGTAAGGGTCATCAATCACAGGGACAACACCGTTGTATCGCGTTCATGCATGTATCCGCCGACCCCAGCGCCTCCTGGAGTCCTCACACAATTATTTCAGTCCGAATCGAGGACGATGACATCGTCGTCAATCAGCACCTCCCCATTTCCCGCTGCATATCCAGATGCCGCGACCGAGTGGTGCACCATCCCGCAAGAAGTGCACCTCCTGGCTTCAACGTCAGGAATTCCCCGCCACCTGTCATGCCCCCACTCGCTGCCCCGCCACCTGTCACACTCCCATTGCCCGCCCCGCCACCGGGCACGCCCGCACACATGTCACACCCTCACTGGCCGCCCTGCCACCTGGCACACCCCCACTGGCTGACCCGCCACCTGTCACGCCCCCACTGGCCGCATGGGCGTGGGCAAAGGAGGGGTTGGGCGCAGGGATGGGCGCGGAGAACACTGACTTTTTGCTCGCTTGCCTCAGGCGAGCGGTCGCAGACGAAGCAGCTCGGGCCGCCGGGGCGGCAACGGTGGAGGAAGCAGCGCAGGCAGGGGCGGCAGCGGTGACGGAAGCAGCGGCAACAGAGTCAGCGGTGGCGGCGGCGGTGGCGGCGGCGAGAATAATCCACCCGGCCGCGGCGACCTGGTTGGACTCGACAATATTGCCCGCGTCAGCCGCTGGTGCCGAGTAATTGCACGGGATCACGGGGGGTAACGGTACGACTCGAGCGGCTTTAGAGCGGGACCGCTTCGGGCGGACGCCCCAGATGCCTGCCTCCCCGGCGGGGCGTTTCCTCGTCCGCGAGCGGCCCTTCGACTTGTCGGCGCCCTGCTCGTTTGTCGCCGCGGTCTTCGCCCTGTCCATTGAATCGCGCAACTCCCGCCCGAACTCTTCGACGAGCCTCTGACCGTCTTCGCTGTCCAGGCCACCCACACCTAACCCTAGGTCAGGGGCTTACACTCGTCCACTTTTCAGCTCAACCTGAGCCGTTCCTGACCTCAAACACACCCTAGACACCACCTGATAACCCCTTTCATTCCCCAACACCCCTAAGCAACCCCCAAATGCACCTCCCATCCCGCACAACGCGCTTCTTACATTGAGCCGAAAAGTGGACGAGTGTAAGCCCCTGCCCTAGGTCACCCTCGAGGTCCCGCCGCGCCGCCTTCATCGTTAGCGACTCCGCGTGCTGCGCGAAGTACGCAGCGCGGGCGTGCACAGCGCGGCGCAGCGCGACCCGGTCGACAGCGCCGATGCCGCCGACGCCGACGACGACGACGACCCCCGCCGCCGCCGCCGTCGCCACTGTCTGCTACGAGTAGGGCCTGGCAGATATGGCTCTCCACGTCTGCAAAGGACGTCGTTCAACTGAAGGGTTCAACTTGCGAGGGTTTAACATGCGGTGGATGATGTGACGGGCAATTCATGCCAGGACCTACAGTGGCAATAGCACCGCCGCCGCTGCTACCAGCGCTGCCGCTGCCGCAGCTGCCGCCGCTGCCGCCGCCGCTGCCACCGTCTCTCTCGCAAAGTTCCGTGGGGTGGTGAATCCCCTGTGGAAAGGGCGACGGCGACGGCGGCACTCCCCCGATACCGTGGGCGGGGGGGGCGGCATGGCCTGCGACAACGTACATCTGACTGTTGTCTGAAACCTGTTGCTCTGCGCGCGGCTTACCCGTGTGCGGCGTCGAGGGGTGGCGGCGGTGCAAAGATAGTGACAGAGGCGAGGAGAGCGGCTGGCGACCTCTGGTTCACTGGTGTCCTTCTAAACTGCCAGCAGTTGAACGAGCCGAGGTGTCAGATGACCGCGGTATGACTGTACATCTGCCGGCCTATACCAGTAAAGCGGCAGCTTGAGGCTACCGAATATCGTTCTTTTGTCGTGGTAGAGGCGCGCTTCTCTGCATATCCTGCCGCGCGTACACACGGCTGTGGGGGGTTCGGAGATACCGCGCACGATGAACGTCCTGGCGTGGCGGAGCGAGGGGGGCGCCGCCCTTGCCGCCGCTCCTGCATCCGCGCCCGCGCCACACCCGAACAGCGGGCCCTCTGAAGCGGAGGGCTCTGGGGGACCCCTCGTAGAGAAAGAGGTGAAGGAGGAGGAGGAGGAGACGCTCGGGCAGCTGCGAGACCGGCAGGCGCTGGCGTCCGCGCGGGCATCGGCGCTCGGGCCGCGCGCCGTCTTCGTGCATATCAAGGTCGAGGACACTGACGGGGAGGGCGCGGGAGGGGGGGACGGAGAGGAGGCAACGGGCGGGGAAGGCGACGGGGAGAGGGAGGGGGAGGAGGAAGAGGAGGCGGAAAAGGAGGACCAGGCTGAGGATGAGGAGGATGAGGAGAAGGAGGGGCAGCAACGCGAGCACCACGCGGATGCTGGTGCGGACGAGGTGGCGCCACCCCAGCGCGCGCGGCCACCACCCGGGAGCTACGCGGATACAGCTGTCGACTACGACGAAGAGGAGGAGGAGGACGACGAGGACGACGAGGAGGAGTGGGGGCAAGACGAGGTGGATGATGAGGAAGAGGAGGAGTGGGGGGAACACGAGGTGGTTGAGGGGGAGGCGGGGGAGGCGGATCCGCGCGATCCGCGCGCGCAAGGGTCCGGTGCCGGCATGAAGGGCGGCAGCGAGGAGGCCCGCCCTCAGAAACTGCCGCCGGGAGGGCGCACAGAGCCCAGGTTCCCGCGGGCGCGGGTGCGGGCGCTGGGGAGGCTCGCGGATAATGATGGTGTCCAATATGACGATGCCCAGAAGCGGGAGGAGGAGGAGGCCGGCATGGTTCCTGAAATTGCGATGCGCGGTGGCGGTGACCGCGCTGGCTCCTCTCAGTTCGTGGGCGTCTCTTGGAACACTTCCCGCAACAAATGGCGGGCGCAGTGCAAGGGAAGGCACCTGGGCTTTCACACCACAGAGGAAGCTGCGGCACAAGCGTACATCAAATACCTCGAGGATGGCATCGTTCCTGCAAAGCGCCGAGAATCCAGCACCTCGCAGTTCAAGGGCGTCAGCTGGGACAAAAGCATGCTCAAGTGGAGGGCAGAATGCAGAGGGGCGCGCCTGGGATGTCACGCGACAGAGGAGGAGGCGGCGCGCGCATTGAACAAATTCATCAAGGACGGCATCGATCCTGTAGATCACCGAGAAGCGCACACCTCGCAGTTCACGGGTGTCAGCTGGAACAAGAGCAACAAGAAATGGAAGGCAAAATGCAAGGGGACACGCCTGGGATATCACGCCACGGAGGAGGCTGCGGCGCGCGCGTACAACAAATACCTCAAGGATGGCATCGATCCTATCAAGCACCGAGATGCCACCAACACCTCGCAGTTCATGGGTGTCCACCGGGTCAAGAGCACCAGCAAATGGAGGGCGGACTGCAAGGGCATATACCTGGGGCTTCACGCCGCGGAGAAAGCTGCGGCGCAGGCGTACAACGTTGAAGCTAAGCGACTCGGTATCGCCCTCAACGTCATCCCGCCTACCAGAGCCGCGGGCGCTGGCGGGAACTTGGTCGCGGGGGGCGGCGCAGGCCCAGGAGCGGTCGCATGCGGTGGCGGTGGCCCCAAGCGCGCTACACCGAAGACACCAGCGTCGCTGGCGCCGAGGAAGAAGACGACGAAGCGCGCTGCTCCTACGGCCCTGGAGGCACCCGCGCCGAGCAAGAAGATGAAGCTGTTAGTAGGGCACCTCTCTGGGCGCTGCTGATGCGAGCGGCGTGACAATCAGTGTGCGAAATTGGCTACTCCACGACGTACGAAACCGAATGCAACCGTTAGCTGTGCAGCCTAGCCGAATGACAACGTGTCGTATCAATCATAACACCATGAAATGACAGCCTGAACTCGAAATACATGATGCGCACGGGCGGCGGTGCTGCGCTATTCCTCGCACGGTGACATCGCGCAAGGCTTTTTGGAAGTGGGCTACAATGTGAATAAAGCATTCGGGCAAGTAACTCATGCCACTTTATCTGTCAGCGTTGTATCGCCCCTCGTTTGCCCTAAACCCTAAACCCTAAACCCTAAACCCTAAACCCTAAACCCAACGCGAGCAGCACCTGGGCTATCACGCCACTGAGGAAGCTGCGGCGCGCGCGTACGGCAAGTATCTCAAGGGAGGCAGTGCTCGCGAGCCTGCGGCGCACGGAGGAGGACACGCTGGCTCCTCTCGGTTCGCGGGTGTCATCTGGCACAAGAGCAGCGGCAAGTGGGCGGCGAGAAGCAAGGGGATATACCTGGGCCTTCACACCACGGAGGAAGGTGCGGCGCTCGCGTACAGCAAGTACCTCAAGGATGGCATTGTTCCTAAACCAGCTGAGCGTGCAAGATGGGGCACCTCTCAGTTCAAGGGCGTCAGCTGGGACAAGACCAAGAACACATGGAGGGCGCAGTCCGACGGGAAACACCTGGGCGATCACGCCACGGAGGAGGACGCGGCGCACGCTTACAACAAATATCTGGAGGACGGCATCAATCCTGTGCAGCACCGAGAGGCCAAAACCTCGCAGTTCACTGGTGTATGCTGGCACAAGCATGTCAGCAAGTGGTGGGCAAAATGCAAGGGGACCAACCTGGGATATCACACCAAGGAGGAAGCTGCGGCGAATGCGTACAACGTTGAAGCTGAGCGCCTGGGCCTACCCCTCAACGTCATCCCGCCTGCCAGAGCCACGAGCGCGGGTGGCGGCGCGGGCGCGGACCCGGGGCCCAAGCGTGTGGGAGCAGGCGCAAGCCTCAAACGTGCGGGGGCGGGCGCGGGCCCAAAGCGCGCTGTGCCTAAGACCTCGGCGAAACCTGCGCCGAGCAAGAAGATGAAGCTGTAGGATACCTCGGCAGGCGTTGCGGACGCGAGCGGCGTCACGGCGGCGCTTGCAGAGATCGAAATTTGATGTTGGGGTCACAGCGTTCAGAAATCGTATGACAACGTATCGCATTTGTATCATACACGAATACAATCGCATAACAGCATGGAATGGCAACCTTTACTCGCATGACACTTGAAAACCTACAGTCGAATGCTCGCAGCCACGCCGCGACATGTGACGGCATCATGTGACGCGATACATGAAGGTCTAGAATGTTCAACGGCCAATTACATAATGCTCGCCCCCTCACGTGATGCCGTGTCACTCAAGACATGAGGGTCTACCAGGTGCAGGATGACGTGGCGGGCAATATCTGTCTCCAAGGGCGTGCTGCAAGGGTCTAAAACACTGTAATCAGATATTGACGCTGGCTGTACTGACGTCTGATCTCATCTCATCTCATCTCACTGTCTGACTTTCTATACCAGTAGTTCGAACTTATTTCGTCGTGGCGGCGGCGCGCTTCTCCGGCATATCCTGCCGCGCGATCATACGGCTGCGCCGCCGGTCGTCAGGCTGGGAGTGAGGGAGATCGGAGCTGCCGCGCACAATGAACATCCCGCGGCGGAGCGAGGGGGGCGTCGCCCTCTCCGTTGCGCCAGCGCCCACGCCCGCGCCCGGGCCTGACCCGAACAACGGCGGGCCTTCCAGCGGGGCTGGGGCCTCTGGTGGGGCAACCCCAATAAAGAAGGAGGAAGAGGAGACGCTGGGGCAGCTGCGCGATCGACTGGCGCCCGGACTCGCGCGGGTGCCCGGGCCGCGCGCCACCTTCGTACACACCAAGGTCAAGGACAGCTCGAGCGGGGATGACACGGACGGGGAGGGGGGAAGGGGTCACGAGGAGGAGGCAACGGGAGGGGAAGGCGACGGGGAGGGGGTCAAGGAGGAGGAAGGGGAGGACAACGAAAAGGAGGCGGCGGAGCCTGGCGACCAGCGCGCGCACGTGCCCGGCGTCAGCCTGAAGGGAGACAGCGTGGCGGTCAGGCTCGAGATCCTGCCGCCAGGAGCGCGCGCGAAGCCCGGGTCCTTGCGGGCGCGGTTGTGGGCACCCCCGAGGGTCGCGGATAATGGTGACGGGGAGGATGAAGTCGTTGTGCCTGAACTCAGGAAGCGCGTGGGCGGTGGCCACGCTGGCTCCCCTCGTTTCGCGGGTGTCATCTGGCACAAGAAGAGTGGCAAGTGGATGGCGAGATGCCAAGGGAAACACGTGGGCTGTTACGCCACGGAGGAAGTTGCGGCGCGCGCGTACATTGAATTCATGGAGGACGGCATCGATCATGTAAAGCACCGAGGAGTCAGCACCTCGCAGTTCAAGGGCTTCAGCTGGGACAAGAAAGCAAGCAAATGGAAGGGAACATGCAATGGGACATACCTGGGCCTTCATGCCACGGAGGTGGCTGCGGCGCGGGTGTGCAACAAGTACCTCAAGGACGGCGTTGCTCCTGGACCAGCGGGCTCCTCTCAGTTCAAGGGCGTCACCTGGGACAAGAACAACAACAAATGGCTGGCGCGATGCAAGGGGAAGCACCTAGGATATCACGCCACAGAGAAGGCGGCGGCGCAGGCGTACAACGTCGAAGCTGAGCGCGTCGGGCGCCCCCTCAACGTCCCCCGCCCGCCGGAGCCGCGGGCGCCGGTGCGGGACCAAAGCGTGTGGTGGCCGGCGCGGGCGTGGGCGCGGGCGCGGGAGGTGGCGCTGGACCCAAGCGTGTCGCACCCGCGCTGAGGAAGAAGACGACGAAGCGCGCTGCTCCGACAACACCGGCAGCACCCGCGCCGAGGAAGAAGACGAAGTTGTAGAAGAAATCGACGGGCGCGGCGCACACCCAAGCAACGTCGCGGCCGCGGCGCATTCGGCGAAATTATATGCTTCGGTCAAGGCCTTCAAAAGCGAATTCGCCGCGCTGCCTTTCCACATTACAACGTGTTCGCGTTGACCTTTCTGTCACATCATCATGAAACATGGACGACAATCTAGACTCGAGTGACACACAATGCGCGAGCAGAGGCGCCGCGTTACTCCGCGCACGGTGAAATCACGCGAGGCGTTTCTGCGGCGGGCTACAGCGATAAAGCTCATTCATGCGTGCAACGGTCTAGGATTGTGTCGCACCCTATCCCTATCCCTATCCTGCTCGCAGCGATCTCAAGAGAGGTGCTTCTGTGTGGTACAAGTAACAGCTTCTCATACTGGCCCACGTGCTCAATCCATCAATCCAAATCCACACTGCCATGGGAAGTAGCGGAGACGGACTCCGAATTTGAAGTTCAACAATTTCTAGTTTCCTCGGAAGGGTTCCCTCGGCGGCGGGGGGGATGGCGAAAACCATCTTGTGACTGAGGCACCGCTCCGTGCGCACAGCACCCCGCGCACAGCGCCACGCGCGTGATCGCGATCTTCACGTCGGCATCCGCCCAATCCGCATTCGCCGGGCGATCACCGCCAGCGCTGCACAGAGAACACGCGCCACCACTCATGAAGACAACCATGAACAGCAACAACAACAGCGGCGTTTGCTGTGACGGGGTAAAGGTGAAGGAGGAGGAGGAGGAGACTCTCGGGCAGCTGCGAGATCGGCAGGCGCTGGCGGCCGCGAGGGCGGCGGTGCCCGGGCCGCGCGCTGTGTTCGTGCACATCAAGGTCGAGGACACGGACGGGGAGCAGGGGAGCAGGGGAGGAGGCAACCGGCGGGGAACGCGACGTGGCGGGGGAGGAGGTGGAGGGGGAGGAGGAGGACGAGGAGGAGGACGAGAAGGACCAGGAGGAGGCGGACGAGGGGCAGCAGCGCGAGCAGCACGCGCAGGCGTCGGGCGCCAGCTTCGAGGGACGCGCGAAGGCGGGCGCGGACACCATGGCGCCCCCCCGGCGCGCGCGGCCGCCACCCGGGAGCTACGCGGATACTGGTGTCGACTACGACGAAGAGGAGGACGAGGGAGACGAGGACGAGGAGGAGTGGGGGGGAGACGAAGAGGATGAGGATGAGGAGGAGGCGGAGCCGTGCGATCAGCGCGCGCAAGAGTCCAGTGCCAGCATCAAGGGCGGCGGCGTGGCGGTCCATCCCTTGCGCCTTACGCCGGGAGCACGCTTCGATCCCGAGTCCCCGCGGGCGCGGCTGTGGGCGCCCGGGATGGTGGCGGATAGTGTTGTTCAGGATCATGATGTTGACGGGGAGGAGGCAGGCGTCATGCCTGAGCTCAGGAAGCGCGAAGGGGGTGGCCACGCTGGCTCCTCAAGGTTCGCAGGTGTCATATGGGACAAGTGCAAGAAGAAATGGAAGGTGCGATGCAAGGGGAAATCTGTGGGCTATCACACCACCGAGGAAGTTGCGGCACGCGTGTACAGCAAATACCTCAAGGACGGCATCGATCATGTAAAGCACCGCGAAGCCACCTACACCTCGCAGGTCACGGGTGTCAGCTGGAGCAAGAGAACAAACAAATGGAAGGCGGAATGTGCGGGGGCGTACCTGGGCCTTCACACCACGGAGGAAGCGGCGGCGCGCGCGTACAGCAAGTACGTCGAGGACGGCAGTGTTCCCGGACCCGCAGCGCGCGCAGAATGGTGCACCTCACAGTTCAAGGGCGTTAGCTGGAACACGGGCAAGAACAAATGGGTGGCGCAATGCAAGATGAAGCACCTGGGTTATCACATCACGGAGGAAGCTGCAGCGCGCGCATGCAACAAATACCTCGAGGACGGCATCGATCCCGTCAAGCACCGAGATGCCACCAATACCTCGAAGTTCACGGGTGTCAGCTGGAACACGCACTCAAGCAACTGGCAGGCCAAATGCAAGGGGACATACTTGGGCCTTCACGCCACGGAGAACGCTGCGGCGCGGGCATACAACGTCGAAGCTGAGCGCCTCGGTATCGCCCTCAACATCGTTCCGCCTGCTGGAGCCGCGGGTGATGGGGGCGACGGCGCCGGCGCGGGACCCAAGCACGCTGGCGGGGCGGGTACGGGGGCGGGGACGGGGCGTAAACGCGCTGCGCCTAAGCCCTCGGCGGCTCCCGCGCCGAGCAAGAAGCCGAAGCTGTAGGACATTGCGGCGAGCGCGCGGATGCAATCCGCAACACGGCAAGCAACATTGGGCGAACTTAAATGCTCGGGTCAAGACGTTCATAAACAAATTCATCCGTTAGCCGAATGACAACGAATCGCATCTGCGTCTCGTTCATATCCACATGTAATGATAAGCTGAATCATAATGAACGATACACCCTGCACGCGAGAGGCGGCACCTCGCCATCCCGCGCGTAGTGGCATTACACTACTTAACAGGTGGCTTAATCGAAACTTATACCAGCCAGTCAAACCGTGCCAACCAAATCAGGAGTTCCAGCAGCCAGATGCCATCAGCAGGGGCTCTACACTAGTCCGGGTTTGGCTTTGACTGAAGCATGTCTGAGGTGAGGCACGTTGGATGCTTTCAATGGATCTCAGTGACAACAACGGCTCAGCTTGAGCTGGGAAGTTGACGAGTGGACGCCGCTCGCCAAATGTCAGCAACGGAGTATCCACTATGGGCTCGACCCATTCACTTCGAGGCTCAGATCGTGGCTCAGTTTGAGCCGTGTGTCAAACAACCCTTGCAACCTCCCACATCATCCCCAAACAAAGTGTTCATGTCAAGCCGAAAAGTGGACGAGTGTAAGCCCCTGACTGTATTCACACTTCAGGAGCTGCCCTCGGAAGCTGAGGCTGCTTTCATGATTTCAACAACAGCCGTCGTCAAAGTTCTCGGAAGGGGTGCCTTGCGGGACGGGGGGGTGCCGTCTTGGGGCAAGGAGAAACCTCGACGGCGGCACCACTGAGCGCGCACACCATACCGCGCATCGCGCCACCCTTCGGATCACGATCATCACTACTTCCGGCACCGCCCAATCGCATCCGTCTGCGCCGCTAGAGCCAGCGCGCGCACGCACGCCACCGCCGCTGGGGAGATGACCGTCGGAGTAGACAACGACTCCTCCGCTGGGGTGGAGGTGAAGGAGGAGCAGGAGGAAGAGGAGACTCTGGGGCAGCTGCGTGATCGGCAGGTGCTGGCGTCTGCGCGGGCGGCAGCTCCCGGACCGCGCGCCCCCTTCGTGCACATCAAAGTCGAGGACACGGACGGGGAGGAGGGCACAGACGGAGAGGGTGGCGGGGGGAAGGGAAAGGAGGCAACGGACGGGGAACGCGAGGTGGTGGGGGTGAGAGAGTGTGTGGAAGTGAAGGAGGAGGAGAAGGTGGAGGCGGAGGCGGAGGCGGAGCCGCGCGATCTGCGCGCGCACGAGTTCATCGCCAGCCTCACGGGCGGTAGCGAGGCGGTCCGCCTCCCGAGACTGCTGCCGGGAGCGCGCTCGGAGCCCGGGTCCTCGCGGGTGCGGCTGCGGGCGCCATACAGGGTCGCAGATAACGCAGTCCAGAATACTGACGATGGGGAGGAAGGTAATGTTCCTGAACTCGTAATGTGCGGTGGTGCTGGCAGTGCAGGTTCTTCACAGTTCATGGGCGTCTCCTGGAACAGGAACAAGAACAAATGGCAGGCGCATTGCAAGGGGGCATATCTGGGCATTCACACCACGGAGGAAGGCGCGGCACGCGCGTACAACGAGTACCTCAACAACGGCATCAATCCTGTAAAGCACCGAGGAGCCATCACCTCGCAGTTCAAGGGCGTCAGCTGGGACAAGCACATGACAAAATGGCGGGCAGTTTGCAATGGGACGCGCCTCGGATATCACGCGACGGAGGAGGAAGCTGCGCGCGCATACAGCAAATACCTTGAGGACGGGATTGATCCTATACAGCACCGAGCAGCCAGCTCCTTGCAATTCACGGGTGTCTCCTGGGACAAGAGCAAAAGCACATGGAAGGCGAAATGCAAAGGGATGGACCTGGGTCGTCATGCGGCGGAGGAGGACGCGGCGCACGCATACAGCAAATACCTGAATCACGGCATCGATCCTGTAAAGCACCGAGAACACTGCACCTCGCACTTCACGGGTGTCCACTGGAACCAGCCCAACAGCAAGTGGAAGGCGCAATGCAAGGGGACATACCTGGGCTATCACACGACGGAGAACGCAGCAGCGCGCGCGTACAACATCGAAGCCGAGCGCCGCGGTCTTGACCTCAACGTCATCCCGCCCACCGGGGCCGCGGGCGCGGGCGCGGCGGGCGCTGGCCCAGGCGCGGGCGTGGGATCGGGGGCCAAGCGCGCGGGGGCGGGTCTCAAGCGAGCTGCACCTATGACCTCGGCAACACCCGCGCTGAGCAAGAATATGAAGTTGTAGGACACCTCGGCGGGCGCGGCGGACGAGAGCTGCGTCACAGCGGCGCTTGCAATGAGCGTATTTTGATGCTCAGGTCACCGCGTTCAAAGGACGTATGATAGCGCATCGCATTTGCAACAAACGCTACTTCAGCCGCATTATAACGTGAAATGACAGCCTATACTCGAATGAACATTGACAACCTTTACGCGAATGACACTTGACAGCCTGTAGTCGAATGCTCGCAACCACGCCGCGTCATGTGACGCCGTCATGCGACACAATAAATGGGAGTCTAAAATGTTGAACGGCCAGTCACATAATGCTCGCCGCGTCACGTGATGTCATGTAACGCAAGACATGCGGGTGTAATAGGTGGAGACAAGAGGTGGCGAATGACGTGGCGGACAATATATGCAAGGGTCTAAAACGCTGAACTCGCTAATGATGTTGTTCAACTGCTAATACTAACATCTGAACTCACTGTCTGACGGTCTATACCAGTATATCAAACTTTTCATTTTGTCGTGGCGGCGGCGCACTTCCCCGACATATCATGCCGCACGAACACACGGCTGCGCCGCCGTTCAGCAGGGAGTGTGGGAGATCGGAGATGCCGCGCACAATGAACATCCCGCGGGGGAGCGAGGGGGGCGTCGCCCTCGCCGCCGCGCCCGCGCCTGCGCCCGCGCCCGCGCCGGCGCCCGCGCCTGGCCCGAACAACGGCGGGCTTGCCGGGGGGGCTCGGGCCTCTAGGGGGGCAACCCCAATAATAAAGAAGGAGGAGGAGGAGGAGGAGACGCTGGGGCAGCTGCTTGATCGGCTGGCGCCCGGACTCACGCGGGTGCCGGGGCCACGCGCAACCTTCGTGCACATCAAGGTAGAGGACAGCTCGAGCGGGGATGACACGGACGGGGAGGGGGGTTTGGGCGGCGGTGAGGAGGCAACGGGCAGGAAAGGTGACGGGGAGGAAGAGCAGGGGGATGAGGAAGAACAGGAGCGGGAGGAGCAGCGCGAGCAGCGAGCGCAGGCGCCGGGCCCCAACTTCGAGGGACGCATCAATGCGGGCGCGGACGAGGTGGCGCCCCCCCGGCGCTCGCGGCCGCCACCCGGGAGCTACGCGGATACTACTGTCGACTACGACGAAGAGGAGGAGGACGAGGACGAAGACGAGGAGGAGGAGTAGGGGGGAGACGGGGAGGAGGAGGAGGAGGATGAGGAGGAGGCGGAGCCGCGTGATCCGCGCGCGCACGAATCCGGTACCAGTATTAAGGGCGGCGACAAGGCGGTCCGCCCCCAGCGCCTGTCGCCGGGAACGCGCTCGAAGCCCGGATCCCCGCGGGCGCGGCTGCGGGCGCCCATGAGGGTCGCGGATAACGCTTTACAAGATAATGCTGACTGGGAGGAGGAAGGCTTTATGCCTGCACGCAGAAAGCGCGAGGGCGGTGGCCATGCTGGCTCCTCTCGGTTCGTGGGTGTCATGTGGGACAAGTGCAAAAAGAAATGGAAGGTGCAATGCCAGGGGAAACACATGGGCTCTCACACCACCGAGGAAGCTGCATCGCGCGCATGCGGCAAATACCTCGAGGACGGCATCGATCCTGTAGAGCGCCGAGAAGCCAACACCTCGCAGTTCGTGGGTGTCAGCTGGGACAAGGACACAGACTTGTGGAGGGCGAAATACAAGAGGAAGCACCTGGGCCGTTACGCGACGGAGGAGGACGCGGCGCGCGCGTGCAGCAAATACCTCAAGGACGGCATCGATCCTGTGAAGCATCGAGATGCCACCAACACCTCGCAGTTCACTGGTGTCTACTGGGACAAGAGCGCAAACAAATGGAAGGCGAAATGCAAGAAGAGGTACTTGGGCCTTCATACTACGGAGAGAGCTGCCGTGCAGGCGTACAACGTCGAGGCTGAGCGCCTCGGTATCGCCCTCAACGTCATCCCGCCCACCGGAGCCGCAGGCGCCGGCGCCGGCCCGGTACTGGGCGCGGGCCCGGGCGCAAGCGGTGGCGCTGGTCCAAAGCGCGCTGCACCGAAGACACCGGCGATGCCCGCGACGAACAAGAAGACGAAGCGCGCTGCTCCGACGGCATCGGCGAAACCCGCGCGGAGCACGAAGATGAAGTTTTAGTAGGATGTACCTCGTCGGAGGAAGCGCACTAGAGCAACATCACGGATGCAACGCAGTGGGCGAAATGAGGTGCTTGAGTCGAGGCGTCCAAACACGAATTATCCGCGCTGCCTTTCCGCATGTCAACGCAGTCTAAAGCCCTCTCTATCACATCATCATGAAACATGTAGTGACAATCTGGACTCGATAACACACTGCGCGCGTGCGGAGGCGCCGCGTTACTCTGCGCACGGTGAAATCACGCCAGGCGTTTTGGGGGCGGGCTACAGCGATAAAGCTCATTTCATGCGTGCAAATTATCTTAGTATTGTGTCGCATCCGTCGCACCCCATCCCTATCCTGCGCGCGGCGACATCGAAAGGGGTGCTGCTGAGTGGTACAAATGACAACTTCCTTTCTCACGTGCTCAATCCATCAGTCCAAATCCACATTCCCATTGGGAAGTATCGGAAACGGTCTCGGAATTTGAAGCTCAACCATATTTGCTTTCTCGGAAGGGGTGCCGTCGGGACTGCGGCACTGCTCCGCGCGCACAGCACCCCGCGCAACGCCACACGCGCGTGATCGCGATCTTCACTTCGTCAGCCGCCCGATCCGTATCCGCCCGGCGTTCACAGCCTGCATCGCAGCGCATACACGCGCTCCACCGCTCGTGAAAACAACCATGAACAGCAACAACAACAGCGGCGTTTCCACTGACGGGGTGGAGGTGAAGGTGGAGGAGGAGGAGACTCTGGGGCAGCTGCGAGACCGGCAGGTGTTGGCGTCCGCGCGGGCGGCGGCGCGCGGGCGGCGCGCTGCCTTCGTCCGCATCAAGGTCGAGGACAGCACCAGCGGGGACACGGATGGGGAGGAGGCTACGGGCGGGGACGGCGACGGGGAGGGTGAGGAGGAGGCGGAGGAGGAGGAGGAAGAGGACGAGAAGGAGGATGAGGAGGAGGAGGAGGAGGAGGAGGAGGAGGAGGAGGAGGAGGAGGAGGAGGAGGAGGAGGCTGAGGACGAGAAGCGGGTGGACGAGGATCAGCAGCGCACGCAGGCGTCGATAGGCAGCCTCGAGGGACGCATGGAGGGGGGCGCGGACGCCGTGGTAACCCCCCGGCGCGTGCGGCTGCCACCCGGGAGCTACGCGGATACTGTTGTCGACTACGACGAAGAGGAGGAGGACGAGGACGAGGACAAGGAGAAGGAGTGGGTGGGAGACGAGGAGGATACAGAGGAGGAGGAGGAGGAGGAGGAGCCGTGCGATCTGCGCGCACACGCGCCCGGCGCCAGCCTCAAGGGCCGCAACGAGGCGGTCCGCCCCCACTGCCTACTGCCGGGAGCTCGCTCGGAGCCCGGATCCTTGCGGGCGCGGCTGCGGGAGTCCGGGAGGGTCGCGGATAATGATGTCAAGCAGGCAGAGGAGGAGGAGGAGGCGGCAGACTTTGCTCCTGTGCTCAGGACGCGCGGTGGTCCCGGCCCCGCTGCTCCTCTCAGCTCAAGGGCGTCACCTGGGACAAGACCGGCAAAACATGGAGGGCGAGATGCAAGGGGAAACGCCTGGGCTATCACACCACGGAGGAAGCTGCGGCGCGTGCGTACAGCAAATACCTGGAGGACAGCATCGATCCTGTGAAGCACCGAGGAAGCAGCAGCTCGCAGCTCGCGGGTGTCAGCTGGCACAAGTACACCAACAAGTGGCAGGCCGGATGCAAGGGGACACACCTAGGGTATCACGCAACGGAGGAGGATGCGGTGCGCGCGTACAACAAGTACCTCAAGGACGGTATCGATCCTGTCAAGCACCGAGATGCCATAACCTCGCAGTTCACGGGTGTCAGCTGGGCCAAGAACGTAAACAAGTGGAGGGCGCAATGCAGGGGGAGGAACATGGGATGTCACGCCACGGAGGAAGGTGCGGCGCGGGCGTACAACGTCGAGGCTGAGCGCCTCGGTATCGCTCTCAACGTCATCTCGCCCGCCGCATCCGCATGCGCAGGCCCTTGGTGCGGGCGCGGGGGCGGGCACCAAGCGTGCGCGCGTGGGCGCGGGCGCGGGGCCAGATCGCGCCGTGGCTGTGACTACGGTGGCACCCTCGACGAGCAAGAAGATCAAGTTGAAGTAGGAGACCTCGGCGGGTGTGGCGGGCGCGAGCGGCTTCATGGCAGCGCTTGCAGTGAGCGAAATTGGATGCTCGGGTCACAGCGTTCAGAAGGCACATGACAACGCATCGCATTTGCATGAAAAACTTACTCAATCGCATAACAAATAAATGGCAACCTATACTCGAAAGACACTTGACAGACAACCTACAGTCGAATGCTCGCAGCCACGGCGCGTCATGTGACGCCATCACGTGACGCAATAAATGAGGATCTAAATTCAACGGCCAGTCACACAATGCTCGCCACGTCACGTGATGCTATGTAACGCAAGACATGAGGGTCTACCAGGTGAAGGATGACGTACGAGGCAGGGTCGGCCAAGAATTTCCCGAGAGGTGGCTCTCGCGCGAACACGCGTTCAGCGGCGTCGACCGAGGGTATGCGGGCAAAGCACTTCGCAATAAAACCCGCGAGAGAAGCGTTTCCGACCGTCCCGCGTGCGCCGTTCGCGTCGCGCGCGTCATCTTGGAGCATCTTGGAGCCCCGTGCCTCCTCTCATGAGCATCAAATCGTCGTAACTTTTTCGTTAGCGCGCCGATATCGCACCATTCACCGCCATTCATTTGTCCCCGTGGCGCACTGAGTCCGAAACCGTGCTCGGTTTGTCGTGGGTCGCCGTGGTTGGGGTGCTACGGGGTGTTGGCCGGACAGCTTTATATGGAAATTTTGGTGGTTTATTAACTCAAGAAACGAAAAAGCCGAGAATTAGTCGCGGGTGTCATCTGGCACAAGAAGAGTGGCAAGTGGATGGCGAGATGCCAAGGGAAACACGTGGGCTGTTACGCCACGGAGGAAGTTGCGGCGCGCGCGTACATTGAATTCATGGAGGACGGCAT
>Ga0307489_10000858_pt1 | contig 19349 bp, 29 predicted proteins | sample SB12metaG_FD_202247 | JGI IMG/M metagenome (GOLD analysis project Ga0307489, IMG submission 202247) | Sea-ice brine microbial communities from Beaufort Sea near Barrow, Alaska, United States - SB 1.2 | ecosystem: Environmental > Aquatic > Marine > Coastal | place: USA: Alaska | collected...
CTCTCTCTCCTCTCTCTCCTCTCTCTCCTCTCTCTCCTCTCTCTCCTCTCTCTCCTCTCTCTCCTCTCTCTCCTCTCTCTCCTCTCTCTCCTCTCTCTCTCCTCTCTCTCTCCTCTCTCTCCTCTCTCTCTCTCCTCTTTCTCTCATCTCTCTCCTCTCTCTCTCCTCTCTTTCCTCTCATCCTCTATCCTCTGTTCCTCTCATCCTCTCTCCCCGCGCAAGCCTAACTCCCCACCATCGTCTACCCCCCACCATGCAGTCCGCGGCCGTCATGTCACTCGCCCGCCTGCTGTACGAGTTCTCCGCCGCGCTCATCTCCACGGTCCCGGAGCTCCTGCCCGCCGTCTTCGCCCTCATGGAGACCCAGCACCGCGAGGTGGTAAAGGCTGCCCTGGGGTTCATCAAGGTAGGGCCTGGCAGCAACTGCTCGCCACGTTGTCGATGCGAATTTTGAATCTTCGTCTCTTGAGTTAGGTGGCATCCTATGACGTGGCGAGCAATACCTGCAAGACTCCTGGGGGGAACCTCGTCATCGACACGCATCTTGAACCGTTGTTTCTTGAGTTAAGTGGCATCCTCTGACGTGGCGAGCAGTATCTGACAGGTCCTACCTCCAGGTGGCGGCGGTGCGGTTGCCGCAGACGGACCTGGCCGAGCAGCTGCCCACGCTGGTGCCGGCCATGCTCAGCTGCTGCGACGACGACGCCGGCTTCAACCGGTTTAAGGCAAAGGTGCGCGTGGTGGTGGAGCGGCTGGTCAAGCGCTGCGGCTGGAGCGCCGTGGAGGCAGGGCCCGCCAGACGTTTCCCGCCACGTCATCACGCCAGATATTGCCCGCAACGTCATCAGCACGCGATTCAAACCCTCGTCTCTCGAGTTACATTCATGATACTGACGTGACGGCACTTTCTACCAGGCCCTGGGTGTCGGCGGTGACGCCACCCGCGCACGCCGCGCTGCTGACGCACATGCGGCGGGAGGAGGCCAAGAACGAGAAGCGCCGCAAGGCCTCCGTGGCGGGCAGCGAGCTGGGGAAGACCGCCAAGGTAGGGACTAACTAATAGTGCTCGCCACGTCATCAAACACGCTTTTGACCGTTGTTTCTTGACTGATGGATTGCTTGCTACGTCGTCAAATGCACATTGGACCGTCGTTTCATGTGTTATATGATAGCTTATGACGTGGCGACTACTATCCATCAGTCCCTACGTCAAGGGGGGGAAGTCGGTGGCGGGGAAATCGGCCAAGACAGGGCGGCGCTCGGCGTGGAACGAGGAGGAGATGTTCTCAGAGGACGAGGATGGCCAGACGCAAAACGGTGGGCGCGGGGGGAAGAGCACTGTGGGTAGGGACTGATTGATGGTGCTCGCCAGGTCATGTAATTTCGTTTAACTCAAGGAACAAGGGTTCAAAATGTGTTTGATGACGTGGCGATCACTGTCCATCAGTCCCTCAATGTGGGGGCGCCGGGGCGGGGCGGGGGCAGGGGCGCGGTGTCACTGGCGCCCACCTCGCGGCGGGAGGCGGGGCAGGGCGGTCCGCGCAGCGCGGCGGAGGCACACGCGCGACGCGCCGGCGGCGGCGGGCGGCTCCCGGGCGCCGCCGCGGAGGGACGCAATGAGCCGTTGGATCTTCTGGACGACTCGGCGATGCGTCGCCACATGCTGAAGGATCACCGCGGGCGCCAAAACGACGACGAGGACACGGGTAAGGCCTGGCACATCTTGTCTTCCTTCGCCACGTCATAGGATGCTGCTTAGCTGCATAAACTAGTGATCAACATGCACGTCACGGGTGCCCGGGCCAACCCTTGCGATTGACCTCCCGGCGCGCCGTACATTCCCGGCTGTTTTCAAGGTTCAGATTCTGTTGTTTTGCTTGGCCCCGTACCAACCTGAATACCCCGCCCGCCCGTCAGAGAACTATCTAATTAGGGTTTAGGGTTTAAGATTTAGCGTTAGGGTTTAGGGATTAGGGTTTAGCCACATGTCCAGGAGTATTGTCAGGTGCCCGGGCCAACCCTAGGGTTGACCTCCCGGTGTACCGTTACATTCCTGGTAGAGTCAGCGCTGGGTGATGGGCACGGCGCCGGGGGAAGCCGTTCTGGCCCTCCCACAGCCGCCGCCCACCCCGCCGATCCCGTGACGCCCGCCATTTAGGGTTAAGGGTTCAGACCTAAATCAACGCGTGCGGGCCTTTCGAGGATCGATGCCGCGCGCGTGGCGGGCTGGGAAATAATCATTGATGCCAGTCTAATAATTTTGTAGTGACTACTTAGTTACAGCCCTGCACCCTGCCCCCTGCACTTACCCCCTGCTCATTGAGATGTGTTGGCTCACCACCGTTCTGCCCCCGCCACAGCCGCCGCCCTCCCCGGTGATCCCGCGCCACTTACGCCACTTACACGACAATGTTTGGCGCGCGGGCCTTTCCAGGGTCGATGCCGCGCGCGCGGCGGGCTGGGAAACATACAGTTTCGTTCGTAGGATGCCGCTTAACGCAAGAAACGAGGGTCCAAAATTCGTGGAATGACCTGGCGGGCCATATCTGGTTGTCCCTAAACGCGGCCGGGGGTTATTCGAAGGAGAGGGAGAGTGGCAAGCTGGTCATCACGGAGGAGCGCGAGGTGTTCGGCAAGCGCAAGCGGGACGACGATGACGACAATGACGGCGCCGCGAGCCAGGCCGGGCGGTTATTGAGAACGACGTCTCGAACGGCCATCGGAGCATGACTTACCTTCAAGGGTAAACGTCACATGGACACGCGCAGACCGTTCGTGGAGGTAGATTGACCTATGAGCATTCACCGACCTCCCGATGTCGCTTTATCGTCGATCCAACGTCGGCCGAGATGTTGCTCTCAATGACCCTGCTGCCAGGGCAACCGCTCGCGCGCCGCGGGCGGCACCCGCTCCGAGAAAAGTGGGAAGACCGGAAAGACCGACCGCACGGGCAAGACCGGTAAGACCGACCGCACCGGGCGCACCGACCGCACGGGTAAGAGCACGGGCAAGCATAACGACAAGCACTCGGTAGGGCCGGGTGGAATGTGCTCGCCATATCACATGACAAAACAAGTGAAGCTATGAACGTTCCAATCGATTTCAATACATTTTGCTGATTTGTGACTGGTTGAGAGGTCAAAACCTAATTTGTTTTGTCATAGAGTGCCTTTTTTCTCAAGAGTCGAGGATTCAAAGTACGTTGGATGACGTGTTGTGCAATGTCACCAATGTCGGCCTGGTTGATGTTGCTCGCCACGTCATAAGGTGCCTTTAAACTCAAGAGACGAGGGTTTAAAGTGCGTTGGATGACGTGCAGAGCAATGTCCGCCGGGCCACGTCATAGGGTTGCATTTAACTCAAAAGACGCGGGTTCAAAGTGCGTTGGATGACGTGGAGAGCAATGTCTGCTAGGCCCTGGCACTCGGCGGACCAGTACGCGGCGAAGAAGGGCGCCAAGGGTGACGTGCAGGTCAAGAACCGCAAGGTGGAGCCCTACGCGTACTGGCCGCTGGCAGGGGGGTCATTCTGAACAAGCACTCGACCGATGTTGAATGTCCTGTTTCCTCCTCCTCCTCCTCCTCCTCCTCTCCCTCCTCCTCCTCCTCCTCCTCCTCCCCCTCCTCCTCCTCCGTACACGCAGTGCGTCTGTATGAGCATTCATACTCCAGGTGAGTCATGATCCATTATCGGTCGATTGCTTGTCCTCAATGACCCTGCTACCAGGACCCCAAGCTGCTGAACCGGCGGCCGTCCAAGAAGGCCAGCGCCAAGGAGGGGCTGGCCAAGGTGGTGCGCAGCGCCAAGCAGAGCGGCATCATGCACGGCCGCAAGGCGCTCGACAACAACCAATAGCTTGGTACCTGCTTCATTTTATTACTGTTCTGTTCTGGGAGAGGCTTGGTATGCTAGCTGATATTTTGAAAACGCACACACTCTCACACCGTACACGTTCACGAGCCAACGGGCGATAGGGAGCGGGAGCGGGTACTGCGTATGCATTTGTGCAAATCTACCTCATGTTTGTAACCCACATACCCTCGAGAGTGTCGCACGTCGAGCCAGCGACACCCTCCTCCGCTTGGGGCCTAACATCAGGATTGACATCAGATGTGGTGTCAATCTACGTCAATCGCGGTCGCCTCTCCCTCTCTCGCGCCAGTTCACTCGCGTACCCCTCTCTCCACGTGCACAAGCACCCGTACGCGCCAGTCGACAGAAGGCGCCTTGTGTTGCGCGGCGCGGGGGAACTGGCTCCCTTTCTTGAGGCGATGCGTCTGCTTATCTTCCCTCCTTCCTTTTTCTTGAATTTATTCTTTTACATTCTTGAGTCAAACCAACGTAAATTTAAGGAGTAATATTGGCTAGAAATGAATAGAGCTACTGGCGTCGTCATGCATTTGTAAGGACACCGGCGTCGTCAGTAACTTATGTGTCATTATTATCGTGCAGAGCCGTACCGCCGACCCGTAGCTATGTGCCTCATTCACTGCCAAACACAGAGGTCAAGCTGGTCGTGGGCACACACCGCAAGCGAGTCCGCCCGGTCCCCGCAGAACGCCACGCCCGTCAACAGCGCGTCCCGCCAGTGCGTGGCAAACACGCACATCGCCTCCTCCCCGACCTCTCTTGGAATATTCCACACCGCTACGGTGCTGTCCTCGGACACCGTGGAGATGACGTCCCTGGTGGGGTGCAGGGCCATGGCCGACAGGTAGCGGGAGTGCGCCCGGAGCTCGCAGTACACCTGCTGCGACGTCATGCTGATGAAGCTCACCATCCCGGAGATTTCCGCTGCGATGACCTTGTCGCCCCGCGCTGCCACCGCGGACACCGGCGCCGTCAGCTGCACGCCAAACAGCTCACAAAATTCCTCAGATGTGTTGCATCCCCATACCTTGACCATACCGGCGTCGTCCGCGCTGATGAGGATGGGCCGAGGCTGTTCCGCCCCGGGCGGCGCCGCGCCGCGGTACGAGTCCACCTCGGACCCCAGGTCGGTGATGGCCGCCTTGTGCTGCGTCAGCGTGGCGCTGGTGCGGAAGCGCACGCCGTCATAGTCAATCACGAAGATGGATCCGCCCACGCTGCCGATGCAAATCTGCCCGCGCCCGTCGGCGGAGAAGCTCGAGCTCACCCCCCGCGCATGGTTGGCCAGCTCCGCCCCGGCCGCTGTAGTTAGCGTCTTGCCCTCCGGCAGTGCGTGCGAGTGCATCAGCTGCTTCCCCTTGCCGTCATAGATATGGATGCCGGTGGTGGAGCACAGCACGAAGAAGCTCTCGGCGCCGAGCGTCACGAGCTTGGCCTGGAACAGCGGGTTGCTCTCCTTCCTCAACACCGGGGTCTCCTCCACGGTGTCGCCGCTGAGCGCGCCGCTGATCGGCAGCATCATCGCCTGGTTCAGGTGCACGTACCCCAGCGTGGACTCATCCGCTGTCAGGTTGTTGAATAGCAGTGTAGGCGTGGCCGTCAGCGTCGCCTTGGTGAAGCGCTCCGCGTCATACGCGAGCGGCGCCGTCATGGCCGCGGATACTGGTGCCCGCGTGCGAGGTTACAGCAAACGCGCCGTGCAGTTGCCTCTGCCGTGTTCGAGCACCTCCCCATCGACGCGCGAGGTTTTTCGCGGAGTTTGGTCTTCAATTTATTTTCATTCTTCAAATTCGCCGGTCTGTTGGGGGTTCGGGGTGCCGACTTGACGACTGGGTTGAGAGCAGGATCAACCCTAGCTAGCTAGCCATCTTGGTTCTGCTAGCGCCTTGGCATCACAACGCGGAGTGTCGCCGCACACCCCCCAGCCCTCCCGTCGCGCCGAGGTGGGAACGCGTCCAATCTCTCGGACTGCCGGCTTCGGAAGGGCGCACGCGCACGCTCCCGTTGTAAACCTTATTTCACTCCGTATAATGTCCTCCCCCGACGGCCATGGCCACCACCCTCTCACTGGCGGGAGAGGCGGGAGCGTCAACCTAGGCGGCAGGGGTTTACACCCGTTCCCATTTCCGCTCAACGTGAGCTCACGTTGCCCCTTTCCGCTTACCTTCAGCTGTCTTTGTCCCCCATATGACCCAGCTTAACCCGTGGATGTGTCCCGAGGGTCCTCAAGTTGAGCTCTGAAGTGAGCGAGCGTAAGCCCCTGCTAGGCGGGGCGAGCAAGAAGGAGATGAAGACCGACACGCAGAAGGACGCGCTCGAGGTAGGGGCTTACACTCGTCCACTTTCCAGCTCAACTTGAGCGCTTGGTATGGGATAGGGGGTGCGCGTAGGGATTGTGTAGCCCGTGTTTACGGGGTGTTTAGGAGGTGTTTAGGGTGTGTAGGGTGTTTTCTTGTGTCATGACACGGCTCAAGTTGAGCTGAGAAGTGGACGAGTGTAAGCCCCTGGCTCGAGGTCTTGTACAACGAGGAACGGTTCCCACAGGAGCACGCGCGGCGAGAGTTGGCAGATCAGATCGGGTTGAGCGAAAAGGCAGGGCCACAGCACGCTCAAAACCGGAAAAGTGGTTCACGAGCTTTTACGCCAAGCAAATCTCTGCAGAATGGGTACACCCACGGGGCGCACCACAGGTGCGCGGCGACGCCATGATACGGCGCCGCGCTTCGACACATCGTACACAGCCTATATTACGTAGCCATCCCTCGCCCAAGCGTGTCGTCAAAAGCGCCTTACACTATCATGGTTCCCTCGTCAGCTTATCTTGAAAGCGTCTACGAGTCTCTTACAGGCAAGTTGTGACAAAACGGCTCAAGTTGAGCTGATACCCTCCTGCTTTTCGCCCTCCTGCTGACAACGCAACCAGGGGCTGACACTCATCCACTGTTCGGCTCAACGTACGCACACTTTGTGGGATACGTTGGGTGCATGATTTTTCCCCATTTTACTGCGAGTAGACAGGGGGACACGGGGCGGTGCGACCAAAACGGCTTAAGGTTGAGCTGAAAAGTGGACGAGTGTAAGCCCCTGCTGCTGACAAGGGAACGAGTGTCAGGCCTAGGCCCTGCCTAACGCCAGGGACTTACACTCGTCCACTTCTCAGCTCAACTTGAGCCGTGTCTGGCACAAAAACACACCCTAAACACCCCATAATACCCCCCGACACCCCCTAAACTCCCCCAAAACAACCCATCACCGCACCCCCTGAATCACAAACAGCGCTCAACTTGAGCTGAGAAGTGGACGAGTGTAAGCCCCTGCCTGCAGCAGGTTGCGATCTGGTTCTCACACCGCCGACGCAAGGCACGGGCTTACACTCTGTCCACTTCTCAGCTCAACTTGCGCCATTCTGACACGAAAACACACCATACTCACCCCGTAATACTCCGTTACACCCGGCCTAGATAACCCCTAGACGCACCCCCCATCCCGCAGGTAGCGCTCAAGTTGAGCCGAAAAGTGGACGAGTGTAAGCCCCTGACGCAAGGACCGTAAGGCGGAAGGCGGAAGCGACCCGGGATTCATTGCATCCTCAAGCCAAGGAAGGGCGGTGCAGGTTCATGGGCTTACACTCGTTCACTTTTCAGCTCAACGTAAGCGCTTTCTGTGGGATAGGGGGTTTATTCAGGGGTTGTCGAGGGGGTGTTTAGCAGGTGTGAGGGTGTATGAGGGGGTGTTTAGGGTGTTATTTGTATCAGAAACGGCTCAGGTTGAGCTCAAAAGCGGACGAGTGTAAGCCCCTGTTGACCCCGCTTGGTTTCAGCGCTTGAAGCTACGATATGGTGGATCGCTTTCCAACTTAGCTTTTAATCTCAATTTGCGCCGCTACACCGAGGGCAGCAGCTGCCGATGACGTCACCCCCCCGCAACCCGGTGCCTGGAGGCGGCAGGGCTGGAGGCAGGGGCTTACACTCGTCCGCTTTACAGCTCAACCTGAGCCGTTTCAGTCACCGACAGACTGACGCTACTCGACATATCCCACAACATGTGCTTACGTTGAGCTGAAAGAATGGACGAGCGTAAGCCTTTACAGCTCAACCTGAGCCGTTTCAGTCACTGATAGACTGACACTACTCAACACATCCCACAACGAGTGCTTACGTTGAGCTAAAATAATGGACAAGTGTAGGCCCCTGGCCGGAGGCAGCCGTGGCGGGGGGGGGTTCTTCCCCACAGGCGCGCAGGCCAATCCCCCGCCGGCGCCGGCAGGCAGGGGCTTACACTTGTCCACAGTTCGGCTGAACGTAAGCACATTTTGTGGGATACGTTGGCTGCATGATTTCCCCCCAGTATAGTAGACAGGAGGTGTGACCAAAACGGCTTAGGTTGAGCTGAAAAGTGGACGAGTGTAAGCCCCTGGCGGCGGCGAACTTAGATGAGTACGACGCACGCGTGGCGGCGGCCAACGCCGCGCGTGCGGCTGAAGCGGCCCAGGCGGCGATAAAGACTGCGCAAGAGGCAGCACAATACGCCCGCGATGTCGAGGCGCGCATCAAGCATAAGCGCGAGAACCGGCAGGCTAAGATCGTGGAGAAGCTTGGCAGGGGCTTACACTGGCCCACTTCCCAGCTCAACCTGAGCCGTTTTGGTTGGTGAGCCGTCTTGTGTCCAATTTGTGACGAGTCATGACCCATCCATGTTCTGCAGGTACCCAACGTATCCCATAAAAAGTGCTTACGTTGAGCTGAGAAGTGGACGAGTGTAAGCCCCTGAAGCTTGGCTTTACGCCTCGTGCCGATGCTCCCAAGTGCGCCGCCTCTGACGCGGAGTTCGACCCGCTGCCCCCCGGTAGGGCAGTGCAGGTTGACCCTATCAAACCCACGTTGAAAGTGCCTGGAACTGAGCGCTTGAAACTGAAATATCATGAAACGCTTTCAACGTTTGCTTTCAAATTCAGCTTGCGCCGCTGCCCCTTGGAGCATTCGGTGCAAGGATCCGCCGCGGCAACGCCGGAAAGCCCAAGAGGGCAGCTGCCTTCCGGCTGAACAGCACCAGTGGTGGCGGCGCTGGCGACACTGGTGGCAGGGGCTTCCACTCGTTCACTTCCCAGCTCAACCCAAGCCGCTTTGGTCGCACCTCCCCGTTTCCCCCTGTCTCATAGACTGGCGGAAATTCATGCATCCAACCTATCCCACAAAATGTGCTTACGTTGAGCTGAAACGTGGACGAGTGTAAGCCCCTAACTGGTGACGGAGACCAACAGTCACCTGTCATGAAAAACCAACGCCAGGAGAGCGACAATCACCATAAGCGTGAGGAAATGGAGCGCTCACTCGCTCGCAAGCATGAGGCAGGGGCTCACACTCGCCCACTTCTTTGCTCAACCTCAGCCGTTTTGGTCAGTGAGCCGTGTTTTGTTCAGTTTGTGACGAGTCACGACCCGTCTATCCAATGAAGGTACCCAACGTATCCCACAAAAAGTGCTTACGTTGAGTCAAGAAGTGGACGAGTGTAAATCCCTGGCATGAGGAAATGCTGGCTCGCGAACGTGTCAAAGAGGAGGAGCGCATGCGTAAGGAGCAGGACCGTTCCGCGCGCGCATTGGAAGCAGGGGCTTACACTCGTCCACTTCTCAGCTCAACCTAAGCCGTTTCGGTCGCACCTCCCCGTGTCCCCCTGTCTAACAGACTGGGGGGAAATAATGCACCCAACGTACCCCACGAAATATGCTCAAGTTGAGCCGAAAAGTGGACGAGTATAAGCCCCTGATTGGAGCGACTCGCCGCCGAGCAGACTAAACATGCGGCACAATTCGAGCGTGAGCGCCTCCGCGAAGAGACGAAAATGGAAAAGGAGCGGCTCAAGTTGGAGGAGCGGCAGGGGCTTACACTCGTTCCCTTTTCCGCTCAACTTGAGCTTACTTTGCAGCTTTCCGCTCAACTGGAGCTCACTTTGTCCCCCATATAACCCAAATCAACCCGTCGATGTGGCCCGAAGGTGCTCAAGTTGAGCTCTAACGTGAGCGATGTGCTTCCGAATGTCCTCAAGTTGAGCTCTGAAGTGAGCTAATGTACGCCCCTGAGGAGCGGCAGGAGCGGGAGCAGAAGCGCGAGGAGGAACGACTGGAACGGGAGAGAGTGAAGGAGGAGGTCAAGGCTGCAAGGCGGGGCAGTGCAGCTTGACCCTATGAAACCCTTGTTGAAAGCGCCTGGACGAATACAATTGAAACTTGAACATGATTAACTGCCTTCAAACTTTGCTTTCAGATTCAAGTTGCGCCGCTACAGCAAGGCGGGTCGAAGTGGAAGACCGCAAGAAGCAGGGGCTTCCACTCGTCCACAGCTTTGCTCAACCTGAGCTGTTTTTGTCGCTGTAACCAGCAAAGCACCACAACACATGGGACAAACAGCGCTCACGTTGAACTGAAAAGTGGACGAGTGTGTGCCCCTGGCAAGAGGGAGCGGGAAAAAGGGCGGGATCGGGAGAAAGAGCGCCGGGGGAACGCGCGTGCGCTGGCAGAGATGGGCCCGCCCGATGACGAACTGCTTGAGTTGGAGGCAGGGGCTGACGCTCGTTCACTTTTCAGCTAAACCAAGCTGTTTTGGTCACACCTCCTGGTGTCCCCTTGTCTAATAGACTGGGGGGGAAATCATGCACCCTGCGTATCCCACAAAATGTGCTTACGGTGAGCCAAAAAGTGGACGAGTATGAGCCCCTCGTTGGAGGCGCTGCGGGTGGAGAAGCTGCGGGCGGCGGGGCAGACTGATGCCAACCCCCGCACCGTACTGGAGCTTCTTCACAATCCCGTCGCCGGCGAAGGCGAGGAGTCTGTCACCACCTTCACCTCCAGGCTAGCTGCAGCAGAAGAGCTCGGTGCGCTGGCGCCGTTGATGCCGTTTCCACCGCCGTCGGTATGTGTCGTGGACCCCAGCCGCGCTGCGATGCTCATGGGTTGCGCTGCCGTCAGCAGTACCCCCGGCAGGGGCTTTCACTCGTCCACTTTTCAGCTCAACCTAAGCCGTGTTGGTCACACCACCCCGTGTCCCCCTGTCTAATAGACTGGGGGGAAATCATGCAGCCAACTATCCCACAAAATGTGCTTACGTTGAGCTGAAAAGTGGACGAGTGGAAGCCCCTGACCCCAGGCGCCGCTACCTGGAATGCTGATGAGGCCGAATGGCCGGACCTACTCGAGGCTTGGTCTTTCATCAACGAGTTCCGTGAGGCGACGGGGTGCGCCCCGTGCGCGCTGTACGATTTCGCCGCCGCAGTGGTAAGGCGGTGCAGGTTGACCCTATCAAACCCGTGTGGAAAGCGCCTGGACCCTGGAGCTATGCTCTAGAAAGTAAGATGGGACGATCCACTTTCAAACTTTGCTTTCAATTTCAACTTGCGCCGCTACGCAGTGGCGAAAGGCACAGGGTCTCACCTGCTCGCAACGGTTCACATTAAGCTGCTGCAGACGGTGTTGGCAGGGGCTCACACTCGTCCACTTTTCGGCTCAGTGTAAGCGCTTTCTGTGGGATAGGGTGTATATGTAAGGATTTGTTAGGATTTGTTAGGGGGGTGTCTAGGAGTTGTAGGGGGGAATCAGGGGGTATATTGGGTGTGCTTTTGTGTCAGAAACGGCTCACGTTCAGCTGAAAATGGACGAGTGTAAGTCCGTGGTGTGTTGGCAGACATGGAGGAGGCTCACGCACACGCGAGCCAGCTGACAAAGACGACAGAAGAGAGCCTGGGGGTTGGTGCCACTCTGCGCGAAGCGTGGTAGGGCGGTGCAGGCTGACAGGTTGAATCCCGTGTTGATGGCGCCTGGAACTGAGGATATGTTTGTGTATGCTCGCTTCGCCCAAGACGTAGTGTGGTTTGAAGTGTGAGCGCTTGAAACTACACTATGATGAAGTGGTGAGAAGTTTTATTTTCAACTTCAACTTGCTTCCCTACAGCGTGGTTGTGGGGGTTTGATGTGGACGCCTGGCGCGCGCACCTGAACCACGCGACATGGCCGGAGGTGATGCGACAGTTCGCAACGGCGGCAGGACACGGCAGGAATCGCCCCGTCGCGCCTGCCGCCGCCGCCGCCGCCGCCGCCCCTGCAGCCCCCTCCGTGCCCGCCGCCGCCGCCGCCGCCGCCGCCGCCCCCACCGCCGTCGGTGTGAGCGTACATGTGGCCCCTGACATCGCAATGGACCACCATGGCCTCCCGGGAACAGATCTGAATGTGCCAGCTGTGCCAGCTGTGCCAGCTGTGCCAATCCTGCCCCACGGCAGAGCGGACAAAGAGAACGTTATCAAAGGGTCTAAGCTAGCGATGGACACAGGGTGGGTACGGCGCTTGGGGCAGGGGATTACACTCGTTCACTGCTCAGCTCAACCTGAGCCGTCTCTGACACTCAAAACATCCCCAGAACGCCTAGGCACACCCTCCACCCCTGTCAAACAATACCCCCTAAACACCCCTTGTGCACAAAAAGCGCTTACGTTGAGCCGAAAAGTGAACGAGTGTAAGCCCCTGGCTTGGGGGACGGCGAATACGATCGGCTGACGGTGCGCGAGCGGCTCGACGCGCTCATGATGTTAGTACACACTGCGCTGGATGGCGCGGCGGTGCGGGGCGTCATTGACGTACGCGCTGAGACCGCCAACGTCTTCCGCAAGGTAGGGCAGTGCAGGTTGACACCATGTTGACCCTGGTTTCACTGCGGTTTGACCGCTCTTGATTTCAGCGATTGAAGCTGAAATATGGTGAACCGCTTTCAAACTTTGCCTTCAATTTCAACTTGCGCCGCTACAGCAAGAGGCTGACTGCGGATCACATAGCACAGCGCAAGGCGGCAAGGCTTGCACGGCGGCGCGGCTCAAAGCACTTGCCTGCAGCGGAGAGCTGCGTTTCCGTTGGCACGGGGGCCAACAACGACAAGGGTGCGGCGGGTGCGGCGGGTGCGGCGGGTGCGGCGGGTGCGGGGGGTGCGGGGGGTGCGGGGGGTGCGGGGGGTGCGGGGGGTGGCGACGGCGACGATGAAGAGGATGAAGAAGAGGCGCCGATGCGCGGAGAGATGTCAGCCGAGGACCTCCGGGTAGGGGCTTACACTCGTCCACTTCTCAGCTCACCCTGAGCCGTTTCTGACTTAAATTACACCCTAAACACCTCCTAGCACCCCCCTGACACCCCATAAACACCCCCAAAACAGCCCCTGCATGAACCCGGTATCCCAGAGAAACCGCTTAAGTTGAGCTGAAACGTGGACGAGTGTAAGCCCCTGCCTCCGGGCTCGCCGCGCGCTCGCCGAGAAGATTCGCGCTGCGGAGGAAGCGGAGGGCATAACCGTCCGACACGCACCCATCGGCATTGACCGCCGCCATAACCGCTATTGGTAGGGCGGTGCAGGATGAACGGATGAAACCGATGTTGAAAGCGCCCAGATCTACGCTAGAGAAAGTAAGATGTGATGGACCGCTTTCAAACTTTGCTTTCAAATTCACTTACGCTGCTATATATTGGTGTTTTTCCACAGCTGGCGGCAGTGCACCTCCTGCCGCCGAGGGAGCGCCGGCACTGCTCCTCCTCGAGCGGGTTGCCGGTGAGGGTTTCGGCGGTGTGAAGGCGGGCGGGCCGACGTGGTCCCTCCTGGACGGCGCCGGGCAGGGGCTTACACTCGTCCACTTTTCAGCTCAACGTAACCACTTTTCGCGGGATAGTTGAGCGGTTTCGGTAACAGAACGGCTCAGGTTCAGCTGAGAAATGGAGGAGTATAAGCCCCTGGCGCCGGGGCCGTGTCATCGCTGACGGCATCCTTGGATCCACGCGGTCGGCGCGAGCAAGGACTTTACGCGGCGCTTCACACCCGCGGGTCAAACACCAAGGGTGCTGCTGGCGCCATGACTGGCTCTCCTGATCTTTTCGGCGCTGCGCTCGCCGCAGCGATGGCCCCAACGGCGGCGCTGCCGGGCACCGCTGCGGCGATGCTGCCAACGGCAGGGGCGTACACTCTTTCCCAATTCAGCTCAACTTGAGCTCTGCTGTCCACCGTATGACCCGACGTAGCTCATGAACGTGTCTTGGAGTTCCTCAAGTTGAGCTCTGACGTGCACGAGTGTAAGCCCTTGGCCAACGGCGGCGCCGCCGGGCACCACTGACGACGACAGCACGATGGAAGTGCTATCGATTGCGACAGTGGCGGCAGAATTCACTGACCGCGATGCCGCCGCGCCGCTCATGCTTGCCGCTACGCGCGGCGGCAGTCCCCCTGTAGGACGGTGCATGTTGCCAGTATCAAAACCCGTGTTGAAAGCGCCTGGAAGTAACCGCTTGAAGCTGAAATATGATGAACCGCTTTCAAGTTTTGGTTTCAAGTTGCGGCGCTTCTCCCCGGCGCCCGCCGCACTCCGGCTACACAAGCTCCGAGCGGAGATGGTCAACATAGCCCGCTCGCTGCCCACCGGTAGGGTGGAGCAGGTTGACCCCATGAAACCCAAGTTGAACGCGCCTGAAACTAAGCGCCTGCAACAAAAGTGTGGTGACATGCTTTCAGCTTCTGCTTTCAAATTCAACTTGCGCCGCTACACTTCGGCGCATTCCAGTCCGCGGGAATCTGGGAGGGGCAGGAGCGGTGGGAGAAAGCGACACTAGCGGCCACGACAATGACCGACCTCCGCTCCGCACTCGCGAGGCTGCAAGGCGCCGTGTCCCCCAACTTTCTCAGTGCCAACTTCACGCTGCGCCCCGTCGCCCCCGCTCCCCTCTCCCTACCGTCCGCCATCATTGAGGAGAACGGAGCCGGGGCCGCGCCGGATGCCGCCGGCACTATGGCGTGCGGACCCCCCCCACCCCCACGCACTGTCGGCCACCCCACGGTAATTTGGTGCAGGTTGACCCTATCAAACCCACGTTGAGAGCGCCTGGAACTAATCTCTGGACACTAAAACATGACGAATCGCTCTCAACTTGTGCTTTCAATTTCAACTTGCGCCGCCACCCCACGGCCGAAATGTACATCCCAGCCACCTCCGCTGCTGTTGCGCTACACGTGCTGTCGCTGGGTAGGGTGGTGCAGGTCGACAGTATTACAACCCGTGCTGAAAGCGCGCCTGCTTTCAGTGCTTGAAACTACAATATCATACACTGCCTTCAACATTTGCTTTCAAATTTAACATGCGCCGCTACAGCTTGACGCCGCACTTGTGTATGTTCCCACCCGCGCACCCGCGCGCGAGACCCTCGCCGGGTATCTGTACATCCAACGCCACGCGGCGCCGGCTGCAATTCGCGGGCACTCGGACGGGAAGGAGGATGGTGACGGAGTGAAGGATACCGGGCCTGCACTCAAGGTGGTGTTTAAGATGCCCGGGGGTTCGGTGGGGCGGGGCGCTGTAGGCGCGCCGCTGGTTGGGACTCATGCCGGTGAGGAGGAGGCCTCCGAGGACGACGATGATGATGACACATTCAAGGTTGAGTACACCGAGGCTGGTGCCATTGAGGCGAGCGAGGAGGAGGTGGAGGAGGAGGAGGAGGAGGAGGAGGAGGAGGAGGAGGAGGAAGAGGAGGAGGAGGAGGAGGAGGAAGATTCTGAAGCTGACGAGGAATACGCGCCGTAGTATCCATCATAACAGTGGTCCACGTCAGACATGATAGACAAACTTTGAAAAACTAATGAAGCAAGAAAACTGCCACGCTCCTTCAGCTTCATCGTTCATTGTTTTCGCTGGGCGTTTATTGCCGCCAGCTCCGCCCGCATCTACCTGGTGTTCATGCAGGTGGCGACGCCCTCCGTGGTCCAAGGGCACGGCGGGGCGCTGCACGGCAGCGGGGGCGCCGCGGAGGTGAGCCATGACGCATGCGGATACGGGCCCACCTCTGAAGGAACGATGTCCCGTATATATTTTGACATCCTGACTGATTGCTCATAGTGTACCGCCGCTGCCGCCACCACCGTCGCCCCCGCTGTCGTGTCGTATCGCCGCATCCCGTGTGCCCTTACCCGCGCCGCCTCGGCGTCTGGCAGCAGTTTAGATTTTGATATTTATAAATGTGACGATGACGACAGTGGACCGACCTTGACCGCACTTGCACTTGAGCGACTAACCCACTATTTCATCTCCTTCTCAAGCGTCACTGGCACCCTCCTCCCCAACCCCAGCCCCTCTCACATCAACTCGTAAACTACCTCCGTGGACCACCCGTCAGAATGTCGACTGGTTGCTATTGAAGGCCAAAAGAAACAACACACACGCGACGAACATATGACAAAACAAGTGGAGCTATGACAGAATCAACTGATATCAATGAATTGATACCGATATTTGCTATTTTGTGATTGGTCGAGAGGACGACTTTCACCTCTCGACCAATCACAAATCTGTAAATCTCAGTTGATATCAACTGATATCAGTCACAGCTTGACTTGGTTTGTCATAAGCAATCAGAAGAAATTGCGGGAGGCGAAGTCCTGTTCAGACAAGTAGTCCGCTTTGACAATCTGCCCCCCGAACTTTCTCCCGTGCAAAGCGTTCCTCGCCGCCAGTGCTCCCGCCACATCCACGTACTGGACGAAGACCTTCCCAAGCCCCGGCACCACCTGGCCGCTAGGATCCGGGCGCGGGATCACGATGTTGGCCACCGCGCCGAACTTCCCGCACTTGGGGCCTGGCAATTTATGCTCGCCACGTTAATTCGCCACGTCATAGGATGCGATTAGAAACTCAAGAAACGAGGGTCTAAACTATGAATGATGACGTGGCGAGCATAATCCGTCAGGCCCTACCCGCACTCCTCCTGCATGTCCTCCATGATTTCCTCGTACTCGGTGTCGTCCTTCAGCTCCTCCACCACCAACATCTCTGCTAGCGCAACCACGGTGGACGCCGGCTTGGCGGGCGGCGGTGGCGGCACCGAGGCAGGCACCCCTACCCAGGGGCTTACACTCGTTCACTTTTTGGCTCAAAGTAAGCGCTTTCTGTGGGATAGGGGGGGCATTGGAGGATTACGCAGGGGGTGCGTAGGGGGTGTGTAGCGGGGGTTAGGGGGTGTTAGAGGGTGTGCAGGGTGTGGTTTGTGTCAGAAACGGCTCAGGTCGAGCTGAAAAGTGGACGAGTGTAAGCCCCTGCCCCCACCCCTGCGCCTCCCGCTAGGTGCGCCTGCACCTGCATGTACATCGCCGCCGGCTCCCAGGGCCTAGCAGACATCGCCTGCCACGTCATCGACACGCATCTTGAACCCTCGGTTCCTAAGTCAAATGGGATCCTGTGACATGCCCTGGCGAGCAATATCTGCCGGGCCCGTTGCCCGTGCCCGACACGTCATCGAAACGCATTGTGAAACCTCGTTTCTTGAGTGAATCGGCATCCTATGATGTGGCGGGGAATATCCGACAGGCCCCACCGGGTCTAGCCCGCCGGCCAATCCGATGCCGCCACCTCCCATACCCATGCCCATCCCAGGCATAGGCATACTGCCACCTGGCATGCCAGGTGGCATGCCCTGGTACGGCCCAGGCGCCATGCCCTCAGCGGGCTTCGCGGTGCCCTGGCTCGTCGCCCGCCGCCAGGGGCTTACACTCGTCTACTTTCGGCTCAACGTAAGCACGTTTTGTGGGACAAGGGGTGTTCAGGGGGTATTTTTGGCAGGGTAAAGGGGGTATTTTGGCGTTTGGGGGATCTGTTTGAGTGTCAGGAACGGTTCAGGTTGAGCTGAGAAGTGTAAGTGTGTAAGCCCCTGCCCGCCGCACTGTCAGCGTCCTGTCACCCATCTTCATCTCGTGCAGGCCCTTGCACAAAGGCCCGGTACATTACGGGCAAACAGTCAGGGCCTTGAGCACGGGCACGGAGATGTGTACAAAGACCCGGTCCCACCACACTCCGCTCGTTGGTAACATTACTCCCGCATGTTGAGTGGCGTCGTGCTATGGTAAAATGACCAGACAGACGTGGGAGTCAATGAGTCAATGGTACAGGTAGACTGTGGGCAAGCTGTCAGGGCCTCATGGGCACGGGGACGGGTACAGGCACACAACGGGCAAACATTCAGGGCCCCGCCTGGCACGCCACGTCGGTCACTGATTGGTCCACGTACACGAAGAAGCCGTACCCCTTGGTGTAGCGGCGCAAGTTGAATGTGAAAGCAAAGTTTGAAAGCGGTTTGTCATATTTCAGCATCAAGCGCTTAGTTCCAGGTGCTTTCAAGGTGGGTTTGATAGGGTCGACCTGCACCGCCTCACTTTGGAGTTACCCGTCTCCTTGTCTTTGACCAGATCGAACGACTTGACCGGCCCGAACGCCTCGATCAGCTCCTTCACCATGGGCTCGGTCAGAAAGTACGGCAGCCCGCCGATGAACAGCCGGTTCCCCTGGTCCTCGATGCAGGGTCTTGATACACTCGCGTCGTTCTCGTGTCAGCTTAACTTGAGCACCGTTGAGGTACCAAGTTGGGGTAACGTGCCTCGCAGATGCTCACGTTGAGCCACCGCGGGAATATCGCATGTGAGACCAGGGAGGAGGATGAGGCCAGTGTGCACGGGTACTGAGAGGCGACAATCAGGTCGCGGTCGAGTTGGCAACGGAACGAGTGGCGCCAGCCCTGCCTCGGGGTTGTTGGTGGTGCCCCCACCGCTGCCGCCGCCGCCGCCGCCGCCCGGCGTCAGCCCGATGGCAGGGGCTTACACTCGTTTCCATTTCCGCTCAACTTGAGCTGACTTTGCCTCTTTCCGCTCAACTGTCAACTTAAGCCCACTTTGTCCCACATACAATCCAAACTAACCCGTGGATGTGTCCCGAAGGTGCTCAAGTCGAGCTCGAACGTGAGCGATGTGTTCTCGAAGGTCCTCAAGATGAGCTCTGAGGTGAGCGAGTGTAAGCCCTTGCCCGATGGCCGCCAGGTTGAGGCCCGGGTTGGGGGCGGAGGGGCCCAGGGTGGCGGCGATGGTGGGGTTGTAGTCGTTGGGGCGCCGCACGCGCAGCCCGATGCCCTCCATCCAGGGCCTTACACTCGTCCACCTTCCAGCTCAACGTAAGCGCTCTTTGTGGGACAAGGGGTGTTTATGGGGTGCTTAGAGGGTGCTTAGAGGGTATACATGGCGGGGGCGGAGGGGGTGTTTAGGGGTTTAGGGGATGTTTTGAGTGTCAGAAACGGCTCAGGTAGAGCCGAGAAGTGGAGGAGTGTAAGCCCCTGCCTCCATCATCACACCGTCGAGCGCCATGCCGTTGGATGTCTCCTCCACCCAGGGGCTTACACTCGTCCACTTTTCGGCTCAACGTAAGCACTTTCTGTGGGATAGGGGCTGCATTTAGGAGTTGCTTAGGGGAAGATGAGGAGGTGTGCGGGGGTATGTGGCATCTCTTAGGGTGTATTTCGTGTCAGAAACGGCTCAGGTTGAGCTGAAAAGTGGACGAGTGTAAGCCCCCGCCTCCACCGTGCGAAACTCCACAAACGCAAACTTCTTCTCCGCGTTCAGGTACACGTTCACCACGGACCAGGGTCTTACACTCGT